>Ga0102832_1000189_pt1 | contig 151384 bp, 148 predicted proteins | sample EBPBio282013_DNA_FD_88942 | JGI IMG/M metagenome (GOLD analysis project Ga0102832, IMG submission 88942) | Wastewater treatment Type I Accumulibacter community from EBPR Bioreactor in Madison, WI, USA - Reactor 2_5/28/2013_ DNA (Illumina Assembly) | ecosystem: Engineered > Bioreactor > EBPR >... | reverse complement strand
CCGAGGTGCCGGTCGGCGGTGGCGGGGGAGCAGCGGCGGGCGAGCGCGATCTGTGGCGCGATGGAGGATCGGGCTTTCGGCAGCGAGGCCCGGTTCGCGAGCGCCTCCCGCACCGTCGCCCGCCCGAAATGAGCGGTCGCACGAGCCTGCGCGGCCGCGATCGCACCCATGACCTGCTCCAGCCCGGCGATGAGGTCGATCAATTCCGCCAGTCCCAACTCGGAACCGGGGTTGTCCTCCGGTGCAAGGGTGGCGAGCCAGTCGACGAGGTCTCGCACCGCCGTGACCGGTGAGGCATGACTGGCTGGCTGGTCGCATCACCGCGGCTCCTTCGCGGCGAGTGCCCACGAGTCCCGCTCGTCGGCCTCGTCCACGTCATCCCAGCCGAGCTCGTCCTGCCACGCCTCAAAATCGGCGACCAACTCCTCGACATCCAGCGGCGGCCACCACGCGTCATCAAGTGGAGTTAACCCCTGACACCCGCCCGCCATGCGCAGTCCGGCAGCGGGCCCGAGGGGCCCGCCTGTGGGGTGCTGCGCCATCGCCGTCATCTTCAAATGGTACACCAGTTCGATTCGAGATGCGAGATCAGAGGGGCCGAAAATTATTGATGGACAACGGAATCCACGGATAACTGGAGCACGTCCGTGGCCATGGATCGTGGCCAGCCCGCCGTGCGCAACGTGCAAGCACGGCCACGTTCGTGACCCGACTTGACACGCGGCATACGCCCTCGGCAGACGGCGGGCGCGTGATCACGGGGGCAGTAGCGACTCGGGGGTATGCAGGCGGTTCAGGGTCCGGTTGGTATGCGGGGGGCGCCGGGAGGGGGTGAGTCGGGAGACGATCACCATGGTCGCGAAGGCCAGCGGGGCGGTCCAGGCGGCGGGGCGGGCGACGAGCGCGGCCAGCCACCCGTCGCCCGGGTCGACGCGCAGGAAGGCACCGGCCAGGCTGATCAGGGCGCAGAGCGTGCCGACGCCCAGCCCCGCAGCGGCGCCGACGGTGGTGAGCCGAGGCCACCAGACGCCGAGGACGAGCAGCGGGGCGAAGGTCGACGCGGCGACCGCAAAGGCCAGCGTGACTGTTGTGGCGAGGCCGAGCGGTTCGAGCAGCCGCGACAACACAAAAGGCAGAAGCACCGCAATGGCGGTCGCCAGACGATAGGTCGCCGCGCCCCGGGCATCCTCGCCGGACCGGCGGGCAATCAGTGGTCGAAGCACATCCTGATCGATGACGCCGGCCACCGAGACGATCAGGCCGGAGGTGGTGCTGAGTAAAGCCGCGAACGCCCCGCCGGCAAGCATCGCCGTGAGCACCGTCTCAAGCAGTCCGTCGGTCATCGCGCCGGGGAGTTGGAGGGCCATGGTGTCGAGGCGGGAGCCCGGCGCGAGGCGCGGCAATTCCAGGCGACCCAGGGCGCCATAGATCGGCGGGAAGAGATAGAAGACCGCGAGCAGGCCGATGACACCGACGGTGGTCCGGCGTGCGTCGCGGCCGTCGGGATTGGTGTAGAAGCGGACGAGCACGTGCGGCAGCCCCATCGTCCCCAAGCAGAGCGCGAGCATGGTGCTGTATGTCGTGTAGAGACCGACCGGGTCGGTGCTCGGGATCGCCCAGTCGCCGAAGTCGACGGACCCGACATCGCCGCGGCTCCAGATCGCGAGCAGGACGAAAGCGGGGATGGCGATCGCGGTCAGCTTGATCCAGTACTGCATCGCCTGGACCAGCGTGATCGAGCGCATCCCGCCGGCGGCCACGGCGAGGAAGACGACCACGGCGACGACCGCCGATCCGACCCAGGTCGGCCAGCCGGTGGCCTGCCGCAGCGCCAGGCCAGCGCCTTGGACTTGGGGCAAGACATAGAGGATGCCGATGCCGATGATCAGCAGCGAGGCGAAGGCGCGCAGGGCTCGCGATTCCAGCCGCAATTCGGTGAAATCGGAGAGCGTGTAGGCGCCTGACCTCCGCAGAGGTGCCGCGATGAGGACGAGCAGGACGAGATAGCCGACCGTATAGCCGATCGGGAACCACAAGATGTCGATGCCGCTTTGCCAGATCAGACCCGCAACGCCGAGAAAGGATGCGGCGGAAAGGTATTCACCCGCGATGGCGCTGGCGTTGCGCCGCGGGGTGATGGCGCGGCCGGCGACATAAAAGTCTGAGGTGGCGCGCGACATACGCAGCCCCAGGGATCCGACGCTAACGGTCGCCAGGCAGACCGCAGCGATCGCGAGCAGGCTCGCGAGCTGCATCAGCCGCGCCCGATCACATCGACGAAATCCGCCTCCAGTCGCTCGCTGGCCCGCACATAGAAGCGGGCCAGCAGCACGATCGCCGGATAGACCAACACCCCCAACGTGACCCACGGCAGCGGCAGCGGACCAACCTGCATCGACCGGGTCTGCGGCACGATGGCGAAGAGAATCGGCAAGCTCCCCAACAGCAGGACGGTCAACATCAACAGGCTTGCGGCGAGCCGCAATTGGGCTCGCATCAGCCCGCGGACGTAGATATCACCAAGGGCGGTCTGGTCGCTGAGTTCGTCTGCGACGGCGCGGGCGATATGCCGTGGTGCACTGCGGCGAGATGCCGTCACCCGCACCCGCTCCGAGGCGGGGCGCTGCGCCGGACTCATGACCCGGTGGGGCGGGTGAGGAGTTGCTGGCGCAGCTCGCGCATATGCCGGCGGCTGACCGGCAGATCGGTGTCGCCGACGCGCACCGAGGCTTTCCCGTGGTCCATGCGCACCTGGGTGACGTGCTTCAGCGAGATCAGTGTGCTGCGGTGTATGCGGACGAAACCCGCTGCTGCCCAACGCTCTTCGAGCGTGTTCAGGGGTATGCGGACCAGGTGCGATCCGGTGTCGGTATGCAGCCGGACATAGTCCCCATGTGCCTGGACGTAGCGAATGTCGCGGCGCGAGACGAATCGGGTGATGCCCCCGAGCTCGACCGGGATCGTCTCGTCCTCGTCGCGGCTTTCGGGGGCCGGGGCGACGGCGCGGACCACGCGGCGTACGGCCTCCGCGAGGCGCTCCGGTCGCACCGGCTTCATCACATAGTCGACCGCCGAGATCGCGAAGGCGTCCACGGCGTGCTGGTCGTGAGCGGTGACGAAGACCACCGCCGGTCGGTGGGCGAAGCGCGCGAGCACCCGGGCGAGCTCCATGCCGTCGAGCCCCGGCATGGAGATATCCGAGAAGACGACATCGACCGGCTCGTTCTCCAGGACGCGAAGGGCATCGGTGCCCGACGCCGCAACGCGCACGCCGGCGATGCGCTTGTCCTGCTCGAGGAGGTAGCGCAACTCGGAACGCGCCGGCGCCTCGTCGTCGACGACGAGGGCGATCAGGCCGTGGGGATCGGAGGTCATGACGCTGCCAGCCTATGGTCGGCGGATGCGTGGGCGGCGGGAAGGAACTTCGGAACCCGGAAACTGACCCGCATACCCGCGCCCGGAGCCGTCTCGACGACCAGCCCGCGCTCGTCGCCATAGATCGTGCGCAGGCGCGCGTCGACATTGCCCAGGCCGTGGGAACTGGTCTCCAGAGTGCCATCGAGGATGCCCCGAATTCGTTCGGGATCGGCGCCGGCGCCATCGTCCTCGACCACGATCTCGGCCTCCGAGCCAAGGTCGCCGGCGGTGATCGAAATCGTATGTGTCCCTGCGAGATTCGACATGCCATGCTGGACGGCGTTCTCCACGAGCGGCTGGATCACCAGATACGGGACGGTCACGGGTAGCACTTCCGGGGTGATGAGGAGCGAGAGCTGCAGGCGATCACCGAAGCGCGCCTGCTCCAACATCAGATAGCGCTCGACATTGCGCAACTCCTCGGCCAGGGTCGTGAAGGTGCCGCTGTGCCGTAGGGCATAACGCGTGAAATCGGCGAACTCCAGCAGCAGATCGCGGGCCAGGTCCGGGTCGGTGCGCACGAAGGAGGCGATGGCGCCAAGCGAGTTGTAGATGAAGTGCGGGGAAATCTGGGCCCGGAGCGCCGCGAGCTCGGCCTCGGAGGCGCGGGCGCGTTCCTTGCCGAGTTCGGCCAACTCGACCTGGGCAGAGAGCCAGCCGGCAACTTCGGAGGTGGCCCGGGCGAGGCCGGCGCCGACATATGGCGCATAGGCCGCGAGCGCTCCGACGACCCGGCCCTCGGAGGCGATCGGAGCGATTACGGCTACTCGGATCGGGCAATCGGCCTGGTCGCAGCCGACCTCGTCGGCGTCGAGAACGATGGTCTCGCCGTCCCGCAGGGCGGGGGCGGCGAGGCGGGCCGTGGCCTCGGCGTGGTGGCTGGACGGTCCGTCCCAGGTGACCGAGCCGCCGGGCCCGACGATGGCGATCGCCGGAGCGTCGAGGAGCGCGCGCACGTGGCGGGCGGCCTTGCCGCTGCCATGGGGGGTCAGGCCGCTGCCGAGATGGCGGGCCGCGAGCGCGGCCGTATGCAGTGTCTCGTAGGTCGCGCGGTTGGCGTCGCTGAGGAAGCCACGAGAGCGGCCACGGACCCTCGCGGCGAGGCGGATTGCGGCCCATACGACGGCGACAACCAGCAGCGTGACCAAGGCGGTCGGCACGTCGAAAGCCGTCATGGGTGCTCAACTTAAACCCCCGCAACGGCTTGGGGCATAAGGTGCGGGCCCGGCCGGGGGGGATCGGCCGGGCCCGCGGCGTTGAGATGCCCTCGGGGGGTAGGCACCCAACGCAGGTTGCTCAACCCGAAGGGAGCGACCTAATCAACTATGGTCCTGCACAGCCGCCTTGACCGCAACTGCACGCACTCTGGAGTGAGCGAAATGTCCGATCCGGTTGGTGCTCTGCGCAGCCTGGCTGAGCACGAGCGGATCGCGGCCGCATCGGCGGCCGCGCGCGAGGCCTGCACCCAGTTGCGCTGGCATCAGGCCTTGCGGCGCCGCATCCCGGAGGCGGCCGCGGAATCGCGGGTTCGGGGGGCCTGGGCGTCGGCCGAATTGGACGGTTCGCGCAGCAGCATCGCGTTGGTTCGCGACCTGATGCGGGGGGCCCGACCGTGGTCGCCAGACCCGGATCCGGGGGAGGAGGTCCTGCGGGCTGCGGTGAGTGCCACGGCGGCGACGGAGCGATATGCCGCCCTCGCGCCCTTCTCGACGCGGCAGGTTCTCGCGGGCGTGCATCTCGCGGCGGCCGGGCGCTTGTTGGGGGCGCAGGAGGTGGGGCGACCGCGCACCGGGGATTGCGGCGAGTTTGCGCTTTTGGGCCCGGCCCCCGCGCCGGCCGAGGCGGCCGCTCGGTTGGCGGCACTGGATGCCGTGGTGGCGGCGCGGGACCTGCCGGCCGTGCTCGTGCTGGCCATAGTGCACGCCGAACTCGCCCACGCGCGGCCCTTCGCGCGGGGCAACGGACTCGTGGCGCGGGCGATGGACCGGGTGCTGGCCCGCGTCCTCGGACTCGACCCCACCGGGGTCGCGGTCCTCGAAGCCGGCCATGGGGCCAGTGGCGGCGCGGCCTATCAAGGGGCGCTTCAGGCATACGGCCTGGGCACGGTGGACGGCCTGGTGCTGTGGGTGGAGCACTGCGGCGAGGCGATCGTCGCGGGAGCCCAAGAGGGACACGCCATCGCCGACTCCGTGCTCGCGGGGCGCCTGAGCGACTAGTTATCCACAGGCTGGCTCGGGAGCCCTCGCCGGATCGGCACTTCGTGGGCACCCTTGGGGTATGACGATTCTGGGGGTGATCGGCCCGTCCGGCGGTGTGGGGTGCTCCACCGTGGTGGCGGCGCTGGGGATGCGCGCGGCGCAGGCTGGGGTGCGGGTTGCGGTCGTCGACGGCGACCCCTTGCGCGGCGGCCTGCAGGTGACGATGGCGGCCGAGCACCTGCCCGGTCATCGGTGGTCGCACCTCGTGGAAGTGGACGGGGAGGTGGGTGGCGAGCGGCTGCTGAACCGGCTGCCGACGGTGGAGGGGTGCGCAGTGCTCTCCGGTGGCCGGGCCAGCTCTGATTTGGAAGCCGTTGTGCCCGAACAGGTTCCGGACGAAGCCTTCGAGGCTGTGCTGGCCGCGCTGGACCGCGCGTGTGACCTGGTGGTCATCGATTGGGGTCGGGTGGCGCGCCTCGGGTGGGGTGCCTCGGTGCTGATCCTTCCGGTTACGGCGCGCGGCCTGGCGGACGCGCAGGCGTGGCTGGGCGGGAACGGGCACGAGGGTCTGGCGGGGGTGGTGACCCGCGGGTCCGGGCGTGAGCAGCGCATCGCGGACGATCTGGCGCGGGGCTTGGGTCTGCCGCTGCTCGGGCATCTTCGCGACGACCGGTCGGTCCGGGCGGCGGAGCGGCAAGGGGTGCCCCCGGGCCTGCGGAAACGCGGCGGGGTGGCCCGGCTCTCCGACAGCTTGGTGGCGTCCGTGCTGGCTGTGGCCGATGCCCAGGCGGGGGATCCCGTGGGGTCACGAGTATGAAGTTCGACGAGGGCATCGAAGAGGCCGTCCGGTCCGGGCGCGCGCCGGATCGCCGGGCCATCCGCGAGGTCGTCGACACCGCGGCCGAGCGGCTGGGGGAGCGTGGCATCGCGCGGACGACGAACCGCTTAGAGGCCGATCTGGCGGGCCTCGGGCCCCTCGCGGGTCTGGCGCGGCAGGCGGGCGTCACGGACATTCTCGTCAATGGCTCGGGGGAGTCGTGGGCCGACCGGGGTGGGGGTTTGGAGCGGGTCCCGGATCACGACTTCGAGTCCGGGGAGCACGTGCGCCGGTTCGCCGTGCGCCTGGCGGGCGTGGCGGGGCGGCGTTTGGACGACGCGCAGCCGTGGGTGGACGGCTTGCTGCCGGGGGCGGTGCGTTTGCACGCGATCCTGCCGCCGCTCGCGGCGGGTGGCACGTGCATCAGCTTGCGCATGCTGCGCCGCGATGCCGTGCGCCTGGACGATCTGGAGCGGGTCGAGATGTGCACGCCCGAGCAGGCGGCGCGACTGCGGCAGATGGTGATCGATCGGGATGCCTTCGTCGTGACAGGTGGCACCGGGGCGGGCAAGACGACGCTTCTGGCGGCCTTGCTCGGCGAGGTCGATCCGGCGGACCGGATCCTCGTGGTCGAGGACGTGCTGGAGATTCCCTTGAACACCGGCCACGTCGTGCGTCTGCAGGCGCGGCCCCCGAATGTCGAGGGGCACGGCTCGGTCACGCTGGTCGACCTCGTCCGCCAGGCCCTGCGGATGCGGCCGGACCGGGTTGTCGTCGGCGAGGTGCGCGGCGCCGAGGTGCGAGAGTTGTTGCAGGCGTTGAACACTGGGCACGAGGGCGGCTGCGCGACGCTGCACGCGAACCGGCCTGCCGATGTGCCGGCGCGCCTCGAGGCGCTCGGGGCCCTGGCCGGGATGTCGCCTGCTGCGGTGCGAGCGCAGGTCGCCACAGCGCTGAAAACCGTTGTGCACGTTGCGCGTACGCCGGCGGGTCGGCGGATTGCTGCCATCGAGGATCTCTAGGCGATGGGCGCCGCGGTGGCGGTCGCCTTGCTCTTGGCGGCTGCGTATGCCGCCTGGCCCCGCCCGGCAGCGCCGCGGTCGAGGCAGGCTCTGGGGCGCGCGCCGGATCGGGTGGAATCGGTGGCTGGTGCGCTGGAATCGATCGCCCTGTGTTTGCAGGCCGGCTTGACTCCCGTGCAGGCGGTTTCGATTGCGCTGGAACAGCTTCCGGGCGATTCCCTGGGCTCGTTCGAGGACTCCACCGGGATTGCTGACGGCAACGATTCGCCGGCGAGTGCGGACGTCGCGGTCGATGACCGCGGTCTGATCCGCGATGTCCTCCTCGAAGTGCGGCGCGCGCTCGCCCGTGGTGCGCCGGGAGGGCCCGCCTGGACCCGGCATACGGCCCAGGTCCCGGAACTGCGGCTGGTGGCGGGTGCCTGGACGTTGACCGAGGCAAGCGGCTCTGCCCTCCACCCGGCCGTCATGTGGGCCGTCGGGCAGTTGCGGGAGAAGCGCGCGGCGCGAGAGCGGCTGGCTGCGGTGACGGCGGGCGCGACCTCCTCGATGGGGATGATGTTGATCCTGCCGCTGTCGGGTATGCCGATCGGTCTGCTGGTCGGGGTCACGCCGCGGGAGCTCTATGGCTCGTGGACGACCTTCCTGTGTTGTGTCGTTGGGCTTGGGCTGGCTGCGCTCGGGGTGGTGTTGTCCCGGAGGGCGTTGCGAAAAGCATTGGCGCCCAAGAAGATCGCCTCGGTGCCAGGTGAGGCGGATGCGACGATGGATGACTTGGCCGATGCCGCGCTGATGCTGCAACTGGCGCTGTCGTCCGGTGCGGGAATCATCGAAAGCTTGGAGCAGGTAGCCGAGGTCTCGCCCCCGCGGGTGCGAGCCGAGCTGCGGCGGGTGGTGGCGGCATACCGCTGGGGCCTGGGGCATGAGCGTGCCTGGACGTATGCCGATCCCGCCTGGGAGCCGGTCTCCGCGGCGCTCGCGCTCGCCCTGCAGCATGGCGCTGCGCCCGCGGCGAGTGTCAAGGCCGCTGGGGAGCGGCTGGCGAGCACGGAGAAGTCGCGGTTGGCCGCTGCGGCGGGGAAGGCAGAGACCTTCCTGATGATCCCGTTGGTCGTCTTCTTCCTGCCGGCCTTTGCGCTGACCACGGTGCTGCCGTTGGTGGTCGCTTTGGTGCCGCGCAGCCTCTTCTAGCCGGCCGGTTATCCACAGTCTCGAAGGTCCAAAAGCCTTGATCCACAGGTTTTTTCGGGTATCTGGCGGAGGTCGCGTTGGGCGGGAAGAGTGGTCTCACCGACCGGCGCGGGGCCGGCGGATCCGAAAGGGGAAGTTCATGTCTCACAAGCTCGCAGCCCGCTACACCACGGCTCGTGCCCGGCTCATCGATGCCGCCACCCGGCGCGAGGACCAGGCCGGCCTGACCACCATCGAGTGGGCGCTGGTCACGCTCATGGTATGCGCCTTCGCCGTCACGGCCCTTGGGGTTCTGGGGGGACTGGGCGAGGAAGGCATCTCGGGCTTGATCAAGAAGGCGTTTGCCAAGGGCGACGGCAAGTGATGGCTCGCCCGTCGCTCGCCCGGTGCACCAGGCCGGGCGCGGCCGCACCGGGCCGCGGCGGGCGCCAGTCGTCGGCGCGCGAGGCCGGGACTGTGACCATCGAACTGGCGCTGGGGATGGTGACTTTCGCGCTCCTTTTGCTGCTGACGCTGACGGCCATCGCGATCGGCGTCGACCACCTTCGGTGCGCGGAGGCCAGCCGGGTCGGTGCCCGGCTGGCCGCCCGCGGCGAACCGGTGAGCCAGATCGTCGCCGGTGCCCAGCAGTCGGCGCCCGAGGGCTCGCGGGTCACCGTTGATGCGCAAGGGTCCACCGTGATCGTCACGGTGCGCGCCCCCGAGCGGGGCATCTTCGCGGGCCTCGGGATCGACGTCACCGCCGTGGGCCGATCCGTCGCGCCGAAGGAGTTGCGGTGAGGACCAGTTTGGTGCGGGACAGGTCCGAGAGCGGGTCGGGGACCGTGCTCACCGTGGTCCTTGTCGGCGCGATGGTGATCCTGTTGCCGGCCGTGCTCGCGCTCTACTCGGCATATGCCAGCACCCAGCGGGCCCGCGCGGCGGCCGACCTGGGGGCGATCGCCGCCGTGTCCGCCTTTTTTGATGGCCAGGACGCCGCTACTGCGTGCCGGCGAGCCGCGGCCATCATGGCCGACAACCGGGCAAGCCCCGCCGGCTGCTTCATCACGCCCGAAGGGCAGGCCCTGGTCTCCACCCGGGTGAGCGTGCGCTTGCCGATCGTCGGTGAGCGCACCGCTCGCGGCACCGCCCGCGCCGGCCCCGTCCTGACCCGCCGCTGACGACCTCGCGTCCTGGCTGATCCCGGGTGCTCGCCGGTCCCGTGGGCTGGCCGGTCCTGCGTTCCGAAGCCCCGCAGGCCGGGTGTCTTGCGAGCGACTGGACACTCCGCAGCTTGTTGTCGTGGCTGCCGGGCTACCGTTGTCTGGTCGCCTCGACGGACGGGGCGACGAGCGGCAGCAGCCGTGCGCCCGAGCGTCGGGTGGTCGAGCGAGAAGAGGAGCGTCGCGGTCCATGATCGTGCTCGGACTGTTGTTCATCCTGCTGGTTGCCCTGGCGGGCACGTGGTTCTATTTGGCGCTGGCTGATCTCGCCGGCGGGGGACCGGCTAACGATCTGACGGCATTCGGCATCACCATCGGCCTCTCGCCGGCCGCCCTGCTGCTGACCGGCTTCGGCCTAGCCATTGCGTTGGCGATCGGCCTCTACCTCATCAAAGCCGGTCTGTCCGCTGGCGCCCGACGTCGCCGGGAGCGCAAAGAACTCGAGCGCACGGCCGTGGAGAACCGCAAGGCCGCGGAGGCGGCGGCGGCCGAACGCCTGCGCACCGAGCGGGCTCAGCCGCGCAGCGTTGACGCCGATTCTTCCGAGTCCCGCGGGCGTGGCAGCATCACCGAACCGGTCCGCGACACCCCCATTGGCTGGACCCCCGGCGACGGCCGCCGCGACGCCTAACACCGCCCAGCGAGCGCTGCGCCAGACCTACCGTGCGTCCTACCGTGCAGTGCGCGGGCTCATCACGACGGGTACTGCACGGTAACCGTACGGTAGCGGCTACTTGCTGCTATCGGCCCGGGTCAGAGGTGAGCACGACGTCGAGGAGGGCCACCGCGCCGGCCTTGTCGAGGGGCTCGTTGCCATTGCCGCACTTGGGCGAGACGACGCAGCGGGGGCAGCCGGCCTCGCACGGGCACGCCGCGATCAGGTCGCGCGTGGCGGTCAGCCACGCGTCGAAGACTTCGAAGCCGCGCGCGGCATAGCCGGCGCCGCCGGGGTAGCCGTCATACACCAGGATCGTCGGCTCTCCGGTGGCGGGATGGCAGGCCGTGGACACCCCGCCGATATCCCACCGGTCGCAGGTGGCGAAGAGCGGCAGCATGCCGATCGCCGCGTGCTCCGCCGCATGCGCGGCCCCCGGAATGTGCGCCTCCGTCAGCCCAACGCTTAAGAGCAGGGAATCCGGCAGGTGCCACCACACGCCCTCGGTGGTGAACTCGCGTTCCGGCATATCCAGCCCGTGATAGCCCAGCACCGCACCCGTCGGCAGCCGCCGAGCAAAGGACACGACCTGGCTGCGCACGGTGACCGGCCCACGGCATACGGTTAAGCCCCCGCGCAGGCGGACCTCGTCCGGTGTCGCCAGGTCAAAGCTGCTCTGCGACTGGGCCACCGTCGACCACCCAGGATCGCCCGCCACCACCGTGGCCGTCGCATTCGCGCGGTCGAGTTCGGTCACGACATAGGTACTGCCCTGGTGCAGGTGCACCGCCCCCGGATGCACCTGATGATCGGCCGACGCCTCGTCGATCGTCCCGATCACCCGGCCACTCGCGCCTTCCACGATCGCTACGACCTCCCCAGCGGTGCGCAGCGAGCCGACGGCATCGGGCCGGCGATCCTCGGGCCAGAACCAGCCTCGTGGGCGCCGCCGCAGCTGGCCGGCGGCGACGAGCGCGTCGAGAGCGGGCGTCATATCCGGCCCGAAGTAGCTCTCGTCGGCCTCGGTCAGGGGCACTTCGTAGGCCGCGGCCACCAGATGGCGGGGCAGCAGCCGCGGGTTCGCCGGATTGATGACGGTCTTCTCGACGCAGCCATCGAAGATCAGCTCCGGGTGGTCCATCAGGTAGGCATCGAGCGGATCGTCCGCCGCGACGAGGATGGCCAGGGATGAACCCCCCGCCCGCCCCGCGCGCCCGGCCTGCTGCCACAGCGAGGACAGCCGCCCCGGCCAGCCCGCCATGACCACCGCATCGAGCCCGTGCACGTCGATCCCCAACTCGAGGGCATTCGTCGCGGCCAGCCCGCGCAAGGCCCCGGTGCGCAGCGCGTGCTCCAAGGCCCGCCGCTCCTCCGGCAGATAGCCCCCGCGGTATGCCGACACGCGCGCCGGGTGCCCCCGCGCCTCGAGTAGCCGGTTGGCCGCCGCGGACACCCCCTCCACGCCTGCCCGGGAGCGGGCGAACGCGATCGTCTGGACATCCGCCGCGACCAGCCCGGCGAGCAGCCGGGCCGCCTCGGTGGACGCAGACGGCCGCCGCTCCTGCCCATCCGCGCCGACCGCGACCATCGGTTCCCACAGCGCAAAGGTCACCGCCCCCCGCGGCGAGCCGTCCCCGGTGATCTCGGTGACCGGCAGCCCGATCAGTTCCGCGCCGTGCGCGCCGGGATCGCCCGCCGTCGCCGACGCCAGGACGAAGACCGGCTCGCGGCGATACCTGGCCAGGACCCGCCGCAGGCGGCGGATCACCAGCGCGACGCTGGAGCCGAAGATGCCCCGATAGGCGTGGGCCTCATCAATGACGACCATCGTCAGCGCGCGCAGAAAGGACGCCCAGTGGGCATGCCCCGGCAGCATCGAGTGATGAATCAGGTCCGGATTGGTCAGCACGACATTCGCATGCTCGCGAATCCAGCGCCGCTCATCCGGCGGGGTGTCGCCGTCATAGGTCGCCACGCGCACCCCCGGCAAGCCGAGGCCCTCGATGTGCGCGGCTTGGTCGGCCGCCAGCGCCTTCGTGGGGGCCAGATAGAGCATTGTCGCGCCCCGGGCGTTCGGCGCCCGCGTTCCCTCCAGGACCGCGGTCAGCCCCGGCAGGAGGTAGCACAAGGACTTGCCCGAGGCCGTCCCTGTCGCAATGGCGACATTCCGACATTGGCGGGTTTCCTCCACCGCGGCCGCCTGGTGACTCCACAGCCGATGCACACCCCGATAGGCGAGAGCCCCGCGTAATTCCGGATCAACCCAGCTTGGGAGGTCAGTCTGCACAGCGGGACGGGGTGGGAACTCGCGCAGTGAGCGCAACGGTCCAGTCGGCGCCACACCCCCCAGGGTGAGCAGAATCTGTCGGTCCGCAGCCGAACGCGGCAACGCAACCCGCTGGCCTGCAAGGTCGTCTGGTGTGGGGCTCATTGGTGGTCTACGGTAAGCGCGCCACGTCAGAACGTTGACCTTTCACCCGTTCGAAGGAGTTGGGTTTCCGCAATGTTGTCCGTTTCTACCGACGATCACGATCCCGTGATGGTCATCCATGTCGCCGGCGACGTGGATGCGACGACGGCCGGACTCTTGCGGGACGCTCTGACATCGGCCATGGCCGATGGGCGCCTGGCACTGGTCGCCGACCTCAGCGCCGTCGACTTCATGGACTCCACGGGCCTCGGTGTCCTCGTCGGCCGCCTCAAGGCGGTCCGCCAGCTCGGCGGCGTCCTGCACTGTGTGGTCACCACCGACCGGATTCGGCGCATTTTCTTGGCCACCGGCCTGGAACGGGTGCTGCCCTTGCACGAGTCCGTGGACGAAGCTGTCGCTGCCGTCACCGAGCTGCCGTCCTGAGCCCCACGGCGTGACCGCCTGACGTGATGCGGCCCACATCGATTTCGGGGCCGTCGACTTCCACATATAGCCTGACCGCGCAGTCCTGGCCGCAATGACCTGCGCCCAGGACCTTTTCGCGAAAAAACCATCGAGGAGGATGGCTGATGACGGGTCTGGTACCCATGGTGCCCGCAGCGGCGTCAAACCTGGAGCTGACCGGGAACAACCTCTACCTGACCTACGCCGTCGCGGGTATCGCCGCGATTTCGCTGGTCATGGGCTGGGTCTTCCGCTCGCAGGTGCTGGCCCACAGTCCGGGCACCGAGAACATGCAGACGATCGGCGCGGCCGTCGAGGAAGGCGCGCAGGCCTACCTGCGTCGCCAGTTCAAGACGCTCGGCATCTTCGTGGTCCTCGTCTTCTTCCTGCTGCTCTTCCTCCCCGCGGACAGCTCATCGGTGATGTGGGGCCGCTCGGCCTTCTTCATCGTCGGTGCGGCCTTCTCCGCCGCCATCGGCTATCTCGGCATGAGCCTGGCCGTTAAGGCCAACGTCCGCGTCGCGGAGGCAGCCCGCAAGGGCAGCCGCGATGAGGGCATGAAGGTCGCCTTCCGCACCGGTGGTGTCGTGGGTATGGCGACCGTCGGCCTCGGTCTGCTCGGCGCCTCCGTCGTCGTCATGATGTACAAGGGCGACGCCCCCAAGGTCCTCGAAGGCTTCGGCTTCGGCGCGGCCCTCCTTGCGATGTTCATGCGAGTCGGCGGCGGCATCTTCACCAAGGCTGCCGATGTCGGCGCCGACCTCGTCGGCAAGGTCGAGGCGGGCATCCCCGAGGATGACCCCCGCAATGCGGCAACCATCGCCGACAATGTCGGCGACAACGTCGGTGACTGCGCCGGTATGGCCGCCGACCTCTTCGAGTCGTATGCCGTCACCCTGGTCGCCGCGCTCATCCTCGGCTCGGTCGCCTTCGGCAGCTTCGGCCTCGTCTTCCCGCTGATCGTCCCCGCCATCGGTGCCATCACCGCCCTCCTCGGCGTTTACATCACCAAGGCCCGGCCCGGCGAGAACGCCCTGAAGGCGATCAACCGCGGCTTCTACATCGCCGCCGCCGTCTCCGCGGTCTTGACCGCTGTCGCGGCCTACACCTACCTGCCGGGCACCTTCGCCGAGCTCGGGTCGGAGAATGCCGACATCAGCGCGCTCGCCGGCGACCCCCGTCGCACCGCGCTGCTCGCGGTCATCATCGGCATCGTCCTGGCCGGCATCATCTTGTGGCTGACCGGCTACTTCACCGGCACCGAGGACAAGCCGACCAATGACGTCGCCCGCACCTCGCTGACCGGCCCGGCCACCGTGGTTCTGTCGGGTATCGGGGTCGGCCTGGAGTCCGCGGTCTACACCACCGGCATCATCGCCGGTGCGGTCTACCTCGCCTTCCTCCTCGGCGGCGGCAGCACCGCCCTGGCGCTCTTCCTCGTCGCCCTGGCCGGCTGTGGCCTGCTGACCACCGTCGGCGTCATCGTCGCGATGGACACCTTCGGCCCCGTCTCCGACAACGCCCAGGGCATTGCCGAGATGTCTGGCGATGTGCACGACGAGGGCGCGCAGATCCTCACCGAGCTCGACGCGGTCGGCAACACCACCAAGGCCATCACCAAGGGCATCGCGATCGCCACCGCCGTGCTTGCGGCGACCGCGCTCTTCGGTTCCTACTCGGACGCCTGGCAGGGCCAGTTCACCAAGATGCTCGCCGAGGGCAAGCTCGATGGCATCTCGCAGGATGCCGGCACGGCCTTCGTCAGCAATGCGCAGGCGCTCGTCACCGCCCCGCACGCCCTCGTCGGCCTGTTGCTCGGTGCCGCCGTGGTCTTCCTCTTCTCCGGCCTGGCCATCAATGCCGTCACCCGCGCGGCCGGCGCCATCGTCTTCGAGGTGCGCCGCCAGTTCCGCGAGATCCCCGGGATCATGGAGGGCACGGCCAAGCCCGAATACGGCAAGGTCGTCGACATCTGCACCCGCGACAGCCTGCGCGAACTCGCGACCCCCGGTCTGCTCGCTGCCTTGATGCCGGTCGCCGTGGGCTTCGGCCTCGGCATCGGCGCGCTCGCGGGCTTCCTCGCCGGCGCGATCGGCGCCGGCGCCCTGATGGCCGTCTTCCTCGCCAACTCCGGTGGCGCGTGGGATAACGCCAAGAAGATCGTCGAGGACGGCCACTTCGGCGGCAAGGGCACCGACGCCCACGCGGCCACGGTCATCGGTGACACCGTCGGTGACCCGTTCAAGGACACCGCTGGCCCGGCGATCAACCCGCTGATCAAGGTCATGAACTTGGTCTCGGTGCTCGTCGCGCCGGCCATCGTGTCGCTGAGCATCGGCTCCAGCGAGAACAAGGCCATGCGCTACACGATCGCCGGTGCTGCCGTGCTGATCGTCATCGCCGCGGTCTTCGTTTCGAAGCGCCGCTCGATCTCGATCGCGTCGGAGGACGCGGCCCCGGCCGCCCTCACCGCCGCGGCAGATGCCCCGGCCGTGCCGTCCTCGGTGAGCGCGCCGAACACTGCGGCCGCCATCGACGACAGCGATGTCGTGCCGCCGAGCTACACCGGAAACAACTGATCGAGGCCGCATAACCGAGCCATAACGATCCGCCGTAGGCCCGGCGTGGGCAGCCCCTGAAGCTGCGCACGCCGGGCCTACGGTCAGTTCTGGACACAACCTTCCGGCGTGCTGCCGCGTCAGGGGAGGTATGCAGTGGGTGGCAGGGAGGCCGCCCACGGGTCGAGGAGGGCGGCGAGATGGCCAAGGTCGTGGTGTTGAGCAGAGCGGGCCGGGCGAGCCTGCCGGAGGCGGTGCTGGGGGCGCTGGAGGTGCGGCATACGGTCCGCTTCGCGCAACGGCATACCGCTCCGGAGCGACACGAGGCGGCCTCGCTGCTGCGTGACGCCGAGGTTCTCGCCTCGACGAATGTCACCCTTCCCGTCCTTGATGACGGGCTGCTGGATCAGCTGCCCGGCCTGCGGCACATCGTGCTTTATGCCACCGGTTATGAGCACCTCGACCTCGCCGGTCTGGCCGAGCGCGGCATCACGGTCTCGACGCTGCCTGAATACGCCACCAATGCCGTCGCCGAGCACGCCCTCGCTCTGCTCTTCGCCAGCGCGACCCGACTGCATCTGGCCCATGACAAAGCCGCCGGCCGCGCCCCCTTCGAGGTCTCGCTGCGCGGTGTCGAGATCACCAGCCGCACCCTGGCGATCATCGGGCTCGGCCGCATCGGGCGGCGCCTGGCCAGGCTGGCCTCCGGCTTGGGTATGCGGGTCGTTGGCGTCGACATCGACCCCGCCGCGCTCGCGGCGGCGCAAGCGGACGGCATACCCATCCTCGGGCAGGAGGAGGCGCTGCGAGAGGCGGATCTCGTCGCCCTGACGGCCTCGACGATCGAGGGCCATTACCCGATCCTCGACGCGGGGCAGCTTGCCCTGCTGGACAAGGACGCCTTCGTCGTCAATGTCGGGCGGCCGGTCCTCGCGGACGCCGACGCGCTGCGCGGCGCCCTGCTGGCGGGCCGCCTGCGAGGGTATGCCGTCGACGAGATCGTCCTCGACCCCCACGACCCGATCGACGCCCTGCTCATCGCCGAGGGCCGCGTGCTGCAGAGCGCGCACAGCGCGTGGTGGCGCGATGAGGTGCTCGCCCGCGGCGCGCAGATGTTCGGCCGCGCCATCCAGGCGGCAGCCGACGGCACGCCGATCCACATCGTGCCTGCGCCGCCGCGCCTGGCCCGTGCGGCAGGGTAGTCCGGTGCATCCGCTCATCGCCCGCGCTCGAACGCGCCTGGTCATCGCCCTGATGCTGCTGGCCGTGCTGGCGCCCGCCGCGCTCGCGGCAGCGCAGTATCCGCGCTATTGGGAATGGATCGCGCTCGAGCTGACCCCCATGACCTGGCTGCAGACGGTCCTGCTCATGCTGGCCGCGGCCACGGCGGCCGCGCTGGCGGTCGCGGGGGTCGTGCGCGAGTGGCCACGGTCGCACCGGCTGGCGTATGTCGTGCTGGCCCTCGGCTTCTCCTACCTGGCGCTGGACGACCGGTTCGCGATCCACGAGCGGATCCGGGACCGCATCCTGGCGCCGCGCGACATCCGCATACCCGGGCTCGACTTCCTGGCCCCTGGCGACTTCCAGGTCCTGCTCATGGGGGTGGCGGGTCTGCTCGCCCTGCCCTTCGTGCTCCGGGCGCTGCGCGCCGACCGGCTCGCGCTTTGGCTCTTCGTCCTCGGCGTGCTCTGCTCGGTCACGGCGATCGGGATGGACGCGATCGACCCGGCGACCATGCCGGTCGATGTCGAGCGGCTCGAGCAAACGCTCGAGGAGTGCGTGGAGTTGCTCGCCGGGTGCTTGTATGCCGCCGCCCTCGGGGTCCGCCTGCTGGCGCTGCTCGACGTGCCGCGGGCGAGCGCGCCGGAGCTAGTCGCCCCCGAGGTGCAGGCGTCCCGCGCGGCCGCTGATCCAACGGCGCCGCCGCCTGCAGCGACTGAGCGGGACACGAACCTCGGCGAGGTGGCGGGGGAGCACGGGGTGGATCGGCGTGCCGACGCGGTGACGGGTTCCGCTAGCGTTCGCTGAATGCTGGACACCGATCCCTCCCTGATCGCCGCCCTGCGCGCGGACTTGGCAGCCGCCGACTATTCGGTGACGCACGTCCTCGACCTGCTGGGCCCGGTGGCCGCGAACGCCTTGGCGCGCGAGCAGGTCATCCCGGCCGAGCGCGTCACTCGTGAGAGCACGGACCCAGCGGCCGTTCTCGTGCGGCTGTTCACCCTCGGGGATCCGGTCGACCAGGCGCGGGTGGAGGCGGCCCTACCGCGCCTCGGTGCCGCCGGCGCCCTGCGGCTCGGTCTGGTGCGCGCCGAGGGGGATGCGCTGCTGGCCCTGGTCGACCTGCGCCCCTATGGCGATGACGAGCACACCTGGTGGATCGCCTCCGATCTGTCCGAACTCGCCACTCGCGCCCCGCTCCCGGTCGACCATGTCCTCGGCGTCGGCGGCGCCTCCGCGACGCTCGCCGCGTGGACACCGCGTCCGCGGGTCCGGCGGGCCCTCGACCTCGGCACCGGCTGCGGCGTCCAGGCCCTGCACCTGAGCACGCATGCCGAGGAAATCGTCGCCACCGATATCTCCGAGCGGGCGCTGAATATTGTCCGTTTCAATGCCGCGCTCAACGAGCAGGACTGGGACATCCGCCAAGGCTCGATGCTGGAACCCGTTGCGGGGGAACGCTTCTCGCTCATCGTCAGCAATCCACCCTTCGTCATCACCCCGCGCGACCATGGCTTGCCGACCTACGAATATCGCGACGGCGGGCAGTCCGGTGATGCCGTCGTCGAGCACCTCGTGACCCACCTCGGCGAGCACCTAGAGCCCGGCGGGATCGCGCAGATCATCGGCAATTGGGAGGTCGTCGGTGACGCGGCCTGGGGCGAGCGGGTTGCGGACTGGGCCGCGCGTGCCGGGGTCGATGTCCTCGTGCTGATGCGCGAGATGCAGGATCCCGCGCAGTATGCCGAGACCTGGGCCCGCGACGGCGGCCAACAGTCGGGGACCGGCGAGTTTGCCCGGATGTATGCCGCCTGGCTCGACGACTTCGCCGCCCGCGGAGTCAGCGGCATCGCGTTCGGCCTGATCACCCTCCATCGTCCCGCGGACGAGCGGACGCCCTGGATCGAGATCCGCGATGCGCGCGGCCCGGTCCGGCCGCCGCTCGGGCCGGTGCTACTCGCCCAGGTCGAGGCGCGGGACTGGCTGGCTCGGCATACGGATCAGGAGGTCCTCGATACGGCGTGGACCGTCGCCCCCGATGTCACCCTCGTCCAGGTCAGCCGGCCAGGGGAGCCCGACCTCTCGTATCTCGAGCTGCGCCAGAGCGAGGGTTTGCAGCAATCGGACCTGCTGAGCGGCGACTTCGGCACGGCCGCCGCGGCATATATCGGGGTCGCCGACGGCGAACTCACCGCCCGCCAGGCGATCGTGGCCATCGCGGCCCTGCTCGATCGCGACCAGGCCGTCCTCCTCGACGACTTCACGATCCGCATCCGCCAGTGGGTCGCCGACGGCATCCTGCGCTGACCCCATCGACCGCCCCTAACGACCGAGCTACCGCCTGGTATGAGCCGTGATCACGACCAATACCAGGCGGTAGGTCGGTCGTTAGCTCTCGGTTTCGTCAGCCCGCCGGCCAGCTCACCGCTCAGTTCGCCGGGGTGAGCGGGCAGTCGCCGAGGCTCTCCAGGGTCTTGGTGACCCGGTCGTATGTCGTGGGGTTGCCGGCCTTGGTGGCCGGGGTGATCACGTGGCCGGCGAGGTTGACCTTGGTCGGCTGGTAGCTCGCCGTCGAGGAGACCGTGCCGTCCGCGTCCTTGGTCAGCGTCACGGTCACGTGGATGCCTTCTTGGGTTTGCGGGATGAGCGAGGAGTCGACGCTGGGGGACTGGTTGGACAAGAAGTTGCCGAGGCCATAGAAGACGTACTTGCCGTCGATCTGCGAGCAGGGCTGGACCCGGTGGACGTGGGTGCCGAGGATCACGTCGACCTCGGGAGATGTCAGCAGGGCCTTGGCGATCGAGGTCTGATCGGCGGTGGGCTCGGCGACATACTCCTGGCCCCAATGCATCGACACGACAACGAAATCCGCGCCATCGGCCTTGGCCTGCTTGGCGTCCTTGATGATGCCCTCGGCGGTCACCGCGGGCCAGAGCGACTCCGCCAGCCAGGGTGCTTCGGGCGGGACGTCGGTGTTGGGCCCCCAGTTGTTGTAGATCGTGTAGGTATAGGCCAGGTGGGCGATGCGGACGCCATGGCTTTCGTAGGTCCCGGTCTCCTTGGGGGAGGCCTCAGTGGCCCCCGGGGCGGCGAGCCCGAGGCCCGCGGTGTCGAAGACATTGATCGTGTCTGCGAGGCCGGCCAAGCCCATGTCCCACGTGTGATTGGACGCGAAATCGCAGCCCTCGTAGCCCGTGCTCTTGACGGCATCCGCGAGTTCGTGGGGGGTGTTGAAGACGAGGATGCCCGGCCGGCTCAGGTTGGTGTTCGTGGACGTGAGCGGAGTTTCCATGTGGCACAACGAGATATCGGCCGAGGAGATCAACTTCTTGACCTTGGCAAACATGGGCGAGAAGTCGTACTTCCCGGCGCGGCCGGCGTACGCCTCGGCGCTGCGGCGGACGGCGACATGGGTGAGCAGATCGCCGCTCGCGCCGATCGTGATGGTCTTCGGCGGGTCCGGAGTGGGGGTGGTCGTCGACGAGCTGCTGGCCGAGGTCGCGGAGCCGGTCGAGCTGGATGAGGCGCCGGGTTTCGTGACCGCAGAGGGGTCGCCGGAGCCGCCCGAACACGCCGCGAGCCCGGCAAGCCCGGTGAGCAGGGCGAGCGTCACCGCATGGCGTCGGCGGGCGGGCATACCCGTCAATTTACGGCGCCGACCTGGACGATCAGGGCAGCGACCCGGCCACCGCCTGAGCCGCCACCACGGCGCGGCGGATCAGGCGGCGAACTGCCAGGAGCGCTTCGACAGGCCGAACCAGAAGCCGTCGACGGCGCTCTCGTTGGCGATGCCGCCGCTCTCGTATGCCGCCCCGAGAGCGACATAGAGCGGCGCCCAGTGCTCGGTGCGCGGGTGCGCCTCGCGAGCGGCGGGCGCCCGGTCGGAGAACTGCAGCAGCGCGTCGAGGTCCTCATTGGCCATGGCCTCGGCCGCCCAGTGGTCGAACTCGACGGACGGCGCCGGCGCGGGGCCGTCGGCCGGCATACTCGGGTTGAACCAGCGCAGATTGTGGGTCGTGAAGCCGGAGCCGATGATCATCGCGCCCTCGTCGCGCAGCCGTGACAGGGCGCGGCCGAGCTCAAAAAGCGGGACCGGGTTGAGGGTCGGCAGCGAAAGTTGCAGGACGGGGATGTCCGCCTCGGGGTACATCTCCACGAGCGGGACATAGGCGCCATGGTCGAGGCCGCGGCTCTCGTCGCGGGCCACCTGGCCGCCGAGCAGCCGCGTGACATCGGCGGCGAGCTCCGGAGCGGTGGGGCTGTCGTAGGTGACCTCGTAGTACTTCTGCGGGAAGCCCCAAAAGTCATAGAGCAGCGGGGCCTTGGTCGCGGAGGCGCTGATCGTGACCGGCGCCGCCTCCCAGTGCGCCGAGACCATCAGGATGCTCTTCGGGCGCTCGAATCGGCTCGACCAGTCCCCCAGCTGGGCCGTCCACGTGGGGTCATCGGCAAGCGGCGGGGCGCCGTGGCTGAGATAGAGAATCGGGGCGCGATCGGTCATACGGCGAGCATATCGCAGGTTAGTTAAACTTTCAACCAACGATGGCGGTTCGACGGGACCCCCGGTGCCCGGTATACGGTGCATCCCGTTACCACCCGGCCGATCAGCGCTTAGGGCGGTCCGGGAAAGGTGAGTGAGGGTGTGGCCGGGCGCAAGCTCGTGATCGTGGAGTCGCCGAACAAGATCAAGAACATCTCGGCGTATCTCGGCCCCGACTTCGATGTCGAGGCCTCCGTGGGGCACATTCGTGACATCCCCACGCCCTCCGAGATGCCCGCGGAGATGAAGAAGGGGCCGTTCGGCAAGTTCGGCGTCGACATCGAGAACGACTTCGCGCCGTATTACATCGTTGATGCGGACAAGAAGAAGAAGGTCGCCGAGCTCAAGCGGCTGCTGAAGAATGCCGACGAGCTCTACCTCGCCACCGATGAAGACCGCGAGGGCGAGGCCATCGCCTGGCACTTGTATGAGGCGCTGCAGCCCAAGGTGCCCGTCAAGCGGATGGTCTTCAACGAGATCACTCGCGAGGCCATCCAGCGCGCCGTCACCAACACCCGCGAGATCGACAAGGATCTCGTCGACGCCCAGGAGACCCGGCGCATCCTCGACCGGCTTTATGGGTATGAAGTCTCGCCCGTCCTGTGGCGCAAGGTCCGGGCCGGCCTGTCCGCCGGCCGGGTGCAGAGCGTCGCGACCCGGATGGTCGTCGAGCGCGAGCGCGAGCGGATGGCCTTCCGGTCGGCGTCCTATTGGGATGTCGAGGCAGACTTCGCGACCGCCGCGCCGGAGGTCTTCGGGGCGCGACTCACAGCCGTTGACGACCGGCGCGTGGCCACCGGCCGCGACTTCGGCGATGACGGAAATCTCAACTCCCAGAAGGTGATCCATCTCGACGAGGCCGCGGCGCGCGCCATCGCCGACGGCGTGCGCACGGCTCCGGTGACCGTGACCTCGGTCCAGGACAAGCCGTATACCCGTCGCCCGTCGGCGCCCTTCATCACCTCGACGCTGCAGCAGGAGGCCTCGCGCAAACTGCGGCTCTCCGCCGCCGAAACCATGCGGGTCGCGCAGCGGCTGTATGAAAACGGCTTCATCACCTATATGCGGACCGACTCGACCGTCTTGTCGGAGTCGGCGCTCAGCGCCGCCCGCGCCCAGGCCCGGGAGATGTATGGCGCGGACCACGTCCCGAGCGAGCCGCGCCGCTATCGCTCGAGCAATCCCGGAGCCCAGGAGGCGCACGAGGCGATCCGGCCGGCGGGCGAGCGCTTCCGCAGCCCGGCGCAGGTGACGGGGCAGTTGCGCGGCGCGGAATTGGCGCTCTATGACCTGATTTGGAAGCGCACCGTCGCCTCGCAGATGGCCGATGCGGTCGGGTCGACGGCCACCGTGAAGGTGGGGGCTCGTCTCGCCGACGGGCGCGTCGCCGAGTTCAGCGCCTCCGGCACGGTCATCACCTTCCGCGGTTTCCTCGCGGCCTACGAGGAGGGCCGCGATGAGGAGGACACCCGCCGCAAGAAGGAGGCGAAGCTCGCCGCCCAGGAGGAGCGCCGCCTGCCGATCCTGGTCGAGGGCGAGTCGCTGACGACGCAGCGCGTCGAGGCGGACGGTCACGAGACCACGCCGCCGCCGCGCTACACCGAGGCCACCTTGGTGAAAGCCTTGGAGGAGAAGCGGATTGGCCGGCCCTCGACATACGCCTCCATCCTCGGGACCATCCAGGACCGGGGGTATGTCAGCAGCCAGGGCTCCGCGCTGGTGCCCTCCTGGCTCGCGTTTGCCGTGACCCGGCTGATGGAAGAGCACTTCTCGCGGCTCGTCGATTACGACTTCACCGCCTCGATGGAGTCCGACCTCGACGACATCGCCCGCGGGGACGCGCATCGCGTGGAATGGTTGCGCCGCTTCTATTTTGGCGACGAGGCGACCTCGGCCGAGGGCTTGCGTGATCTGGTCGCCGACCTCGGGGATATCGACGCCCGCGCCATCTCCACGATCGACATCGGCGACGGCATGGTCGTGCGCGTCGGTCGTTATGGGCCCTATGTCGAGGAGGTCGCGCCGGGTGGTGTCGACCCGACGACGGGTGAGATGGCCGAGGGCGCTGCGACCGCGCCGCGTCGCGCAACGATCGGTGATGAGGTCCCGCCGGCCGATCTGACGCCGGAGATGGCGCGCCAATTGCTTGAGGCGTCGGCGGACGACGGGCGCGAGCTGGGTGTCGATCCGGCCAGCGGTCATCCGATCGTCGCCCGGGCCGGGCGCTATGGCCCCTATGTCACCGAGGTGCTCCCAGACCCGCCGGCCGATGCGCCGCGGACCCGCAAGACGGCGGCCGTCAAGCCCCGCACGGCCTCGCTCTTTAAGGACATGGACCTCTCGACGATCGACCTCGAGACGGCGCTGAAGCTGATGAGCCTGCCGCGCATCGTCGGTGCGCACCCGGAGACCGGTGCCGAGATCACCGCTCAGAACGGCCGCTACGGGCCCTATCTGAAGATGGGCACCGACTCCCGCTCGCTGGAGACCGAGTCTCAGCTCTTCGACATCACGCTCGATGAGGCGCTGGCGATCTATGCCCAGCCCAAGACGCGGGGCCGGGCCGCCGCCAAGCCGCCGCTGAAGGAACTCGGCAACGACCCCGTCAGCGGCAAGCCGGTCACGGTCAAGGACGGCCGCTTCGGCGCGTATGTCACCGACGGCGAGACGAATGCGACGCTGCGCCGTGACGACGACCCGGAGACGATCACGCCCGAGCGGGGCTTCGAGTTGCTCGAAGAGAAGCGCGCCAAGGGCCCGACGACGCGCCGGGGCGCGAAGAAGACGACCCGGAAGTCACCGGCGAAGAAGGCACCGGCCAAGAAGACGACGCGCAAGGCGCCGGCGAAGAAGTAGCCGTCATGAATGTGGGCGTGCCACCTCATGTCGTCGTCCGGACCTTCGTGCAGCGCGGCCTGGTGCAGGTGCAGCCACCGCATCGCACGGTGGCGCAGCTGTGGGCGCTGAAGCGTTGGGGCTATGGCCTGGTGGGCAGCATCCGTTCTGCGGCAACGGTTTCCGGATCGCAGATCGCGCTGGTCGACGAGTCGCGCTCGCTGACCTATGCCGATGTGGTCACCCTCGGTGAGCGGCTGGCGGGCGTGCTGGTCGAGCGCGGGATCGGCCCGGGCACGGTCGTCGGGCTGCTCGCGCCCAATGGTGTCGACTTCGTCCTCGCCTGCTTCGCCGCCGAATCGCTCGGCTGCGATGTCGTGCTCGTCAATGCCGGCTTCACGCCCGAGCAGGTCACCCGCACGATCCAGCGGTATGCCGTGACCGCCCTCCTCGTGGACCCCGACCTCGCGAGCCTGGCCACCGGCGCGCCGGTGACCCACGACCTCGGCGAGCTGATCGGGGCGGCCGAGGGTCAGGCATACCCGCCGGCGCGGCCGCCTGCCCGGACGGGGCGCGCGATCGTGCTGACCAGCGGCACGACCGGCACCCCCAAGGGCGCTCCGCGGCGCCCGCCCGTCGGCGCCTCCACTTTGGTGACGATGATCGAGCGCATCCCGATGCGAAGGGGCGAGCGCGTCTTCCTCGGCGCCCCGCTCTTCCACACCTGGGGGCTGGCGGCGCTGCAACTGGCGATCGGCCTGCGGGCGACGATCGTGCTGCGGCGCCGGGCCGAGCCGTCGGCAACCCTTGCGCTCCTGGCGCAGGAGCGGATCCGCACGTGGATCTCGGTGCCGGTCATCGTCGATCGCGTGCTGCTCGCGCGGCGCGCCACGCCGACCGCGCTGCCCGACCTCGAGCTGATCGTCGTCAGCGGATCGGCGCTGCGGCCGGGTCTGAGCACCGAGGTGCTCGATGCCTTCGGGCCGGTGCTCTACAGCGTCTATGGCTCCACGGAGGCCTCCTGGGCCACCATCGCCACCCCGGCCGACTTCCGCGCCGATCCGGCCACCGCCGGCCGCCCGCCGGTCGGCACCCGGGTGGTCGTCGCCGATTCCGCGGGCCGGCCGGTGCCGGAGGGTGTCGAGGGCCGGGTCCTGGTCGGCAACGAGATGCTCTTCGAGGGCTATCTCGGCGTCGGCAGGCCCGAGATGCAGGACGGGCTGCTCGACACCGGTGACCTCGGCTTCTGGCGCGACGGCCGTCTGCGCGTCACCGGGCGGGCGGACCAGATGATCGTCTCCGGAGGCGAGAACGTCTATCCCCAGGAACTCGAGTTCGCCCTCCACGCCCTGCCCGGCGTGCGCGAGGCCGCCGCCGTCGGCGTCCCGGACGACACCTTTGGTGCTCGGCTGGTGGCGTATGTCGTCCCCGCCCCCGGCGCGTCGCTCACGCCGGCGGGCATCCAGCGCGCACTGCGCTCCGCCGTCGCCCGCCACGTCCGCCCGCGCGAGGTGTATGTCGTTCCCGACCTCCCGCGCAATGCCACCGGCAAGATCGACCTCACCGCCCTCCGCGCCCGCTGATCGCCTCCGTCAAAGTGACGATCTCGGCGCGAAGTCGTCACTTTGGGCTGACGTCGTCACATCAACCTGACGATCTGGGCCAAACCTGACGACCTCGGTGACCACGCTGATCCCGAAGGACGAGTTCCGGCGTGTCGCGGGATGCTCGGATGCGCTGCCCGGGCCACCCGCGCGCCCTGTGGACAAGGACGAAGGAGGTGCAGGATTCGGCGCCGGTGCGGAATCCTGCACCACGTGCAGCGCGAGCTTCCCGGGATGAGGGCCTGTCGGGGGTCGCGGATAGGGTGGCGGGCGTGGAAGCGGGCCTCTTCATCGCCTTCGAGGGCGGGGACGGCGCGGGCAAGTCGACCCAGGTGCGGCGGCTCGCGGCGGCCTTCGAGGCGGCCGGGCGCGAGGTCGTTGTCACGAGGCAGCCGGGCGGCACCCCACTCGGGCAGGCGTTGCGCGATTTGGTGCTGCACGGCGACCATATGTCGGCGCGCGCGGAGGCCCTGATCTTCGCCGCCGACAAGGCACAGCATGTCGAGGCGGTCATCCGGCCGGCCCTGGAGCGCGGCGCCGTCGTCATCACCGATCGGTATGTCGATTCCTCCATCGCCTATCAGGGCGCCGGCCGCGATCTGGGCGTCGAGGAGGTCCGGGCCCTGCAGATGTGGGCGGTGGACTCCCTTAGGCCAGGCCTGACGGTGATCGTCGACATCAGCGCCGAGGAGGGGCGGCGCCGGCGAGGTGCTGTCCACGATCGGCTGGAGTCCGAGGGCGATGCCTACCACGAGGCCGTCCGTCGCAACTTTCTCGACCTCGCCGCCGCCGAAGAGTGGCGCTATCTCGTCGTCGACGGCACGCACGATCCCGACGACGTGCACGAGCAGATTTGGGCGCGCTTGCGTCTGGGGCAGGAGGGGGTTCCCGGTGAGCGTCTGGCGTGAAGTCGTCGGCCAGGAACCGGCGCTCGCGATCCTCACCAAGGCGGTGGCTGACCCTGCAGCGCTGACGCACGCCTGGCTCTTCACCGGCCCGCCCGGGTCGGGACGCTCGGTCGCGGCCCGCGCCTTCGCCGGTGCGCTGCTCTGTCCTCAAGGAGGCTGCGGCGAGTGCCGCGAATGCCGCACGGCGGTCGACGGCACGCATGCCGATGTCGACATCGTCGCGACCGAGGGGCTCTCGATCAAGGTCGACCAGGCCCGCGACCTGGTCCAACTCGCCGCCCGACGGCCGTCCGTGGGGCGCTGGCGCATCATCATCGTCGAAGACGCCGACCGCCTGACTGAGCACTCCGGCAATGGCCTGCTCAAAGCCATCGAAGAGCCGACCGCCCGCACGATCTGGGTCCTGTGCGCCCCAAGCGTCGAGGACGTCTTGATCACCCTCCGCTCGCGCTCGCGCCAGGTCCGGCTGCGTACCCCGCCCGTCGAGGCCGTTGCTGCCCTGCTCGTCGAACGCGATGGAATCGACCCGGCGATGGCCCGGTATGCCGCCCGCGCCGCCCAGTCCCATGTCGGCGTCGCCCGCCGGCTGGCCCGCGACGAGGGCGCGCGCATCCGGCGTCGTCAGGTCATCACGATGCCGATGCGGATCTCCGGCGTCGGCGATGCGATCGGCGCCGCCTCGGATCTGATGGCGATCGCCGAGGAGGAAAAGGAGGGCGCGCTGACCGAACGCAATACGGCGGAGAAGGAGCGCCTGCTCGCGACTCTCGGTGCCGACCCGGCCGCCCGCACCCAGCCACCCCACATACGCAGCCAGCTCGCGGCGCTGGAGAAGGAACAGAAAACGCGCGCCACCCGCTTCACCCGCGATGTCGTGGACCGCACCCTGGTGGACCTGCTCTCCGCATACCGCGACGCCCTGGTGCTGCGCACCCAGGCCCCGGTCGCGCTGGTCAATGAGGACACGATGGACACGGTCAGCGGCTTGGCCCGCGCCTTCGGTGCCGACGGCCTGCTGCGCGCCATGACGGCCATCGGCACCGCGCGGGAGCGGATCGCCGCCAACGTCCCGCCGCTGCTCGCCCTCGAGGCGATGGCGATCTCGCTGCGCGTGCCTCGCTGAGCGGTATACCCCGGCCCAGCCCCCGAGCCGAGCGGCTCTTCTGAGTGGGAGCGGGGCTATATCCCCGTTCGCACGCACAAAGCCCGCTCCGCTCGGCAGGACCCCGCTCGCGTGCGCGAACCCCGCTCGCGTGCGCGAACCCCGCTCCGCTCGGGCGGGGCGTCATACCGAATCGTCACCGAACCCGGGCACATCGTTATCCCGGTGCGACCTGACGCGCGGGGTCGCCCAAGATTCGTCCGTTAACTTCGGGGTATGCCGCCGCGCCCCGCCCGTGCCCGCCGCGCCCTCGTCGGCGCGGCCGTCGTGGCGCTCGCCGCAACCGGATGCTCGGTGCCCAATCCGTTCGACCGGGGCAGCAGCGTCACGAGCACCCCGCTCGCGACGAGCGAGAAGGTGCCGCAGGGCCAGCAGGCGCTGGAGCGCTTCTACACGCAAGAGATCACCTGGACCGAGTGCGGCGGCCCCAAGTGCGGCAAGCTCACGGTCCCGATCGACTACAGCAAGCCCGATGGCGCAACCATCCAGCTCAGCGTCCTGAAGGTCGAAAAGCGCGGTTCCGGTGCCAAGGCCGGCTCGCTCGTCGTCAATCCTGGCGGGCCGGGCGGCAGCGGCGTCGACTACGCAAAATATGCCGACTTCATCGTCGGCACACCGGTGCGCAAGGCGTATGACGTGGTCGGCTTCGACCCGCGCGGCGTGCAATCCTCAGCCCCCATCGAGTGCGTCCAGCCCGCCCAGATGGACACCTTCCTCGGCCAGGACCCGACCCCTGACGATGCGGCCGAGCGCGACCAGGCCGTCAAACTCGCCAAAGACTTCGGCGCCTCCTGCGAGAAGAACGCCGGCGCGCTCCTGGGGCACGTCTCGACCGTCGAGGCGGCCAAGGACATGGACATCCTGCGAGCAGTGCTCGGCGATGCGAAGCTGAACTATCTCGGCAAGTCCTATGGCACCTATCTCGGGGCTACCTATGCCGGCCTCTTCCCTGCCCGCGTCGGCCGTTTCGTCCTCGATGGTGCGCTCGCGCCCGATCTGAGCGCCGAGGAGGTCGCGATCGGGCAGGCGCGCGGCTTCGACACGGCCACCAAGGCGTGGGCGGCCGATTGCGTCGACCAAGGCAAGTGCCCGCTCGGGTCGAGCACCGAGCAGGTCATGACCAAGTTGGCCGCGCTGCTCGCCACCCTCGACAAGACCCCCGCGACGGTGTCGGGTGACGCGCGCATCACGAAGCTCACCGAGGGCTGGGCGTCCTATGGCGTGGCCGCCGCGATGTACGACCAGGGCATGTGGTCCCAGCTCACCGACGCCCTGCGCGCCGTCGTCGACAGCAATGACGGCAGCGGCCTGATGGAGCTCGCCGATGCGTATGCCGAGCGCAACAGTTCCGGCTCCTATACCGGCAACATGATGCAGGTCATCTATGCCGTCAACTGCCTCGATTCGCCAGACAGCAAGGATGTCGCGGTCTATGAGGCCCGCGAGAAGAAGGCTGCCGAGCAGGCGCCGCTCTTTGGCCGACTGCTCGCCTGGTCCGGTCTGACCTGCGGATATTGGCCGATCCAGACGCAAAACACGCCAGCGAAGATCACCGCCTCCGGCTCGGGCCCGATCGTCGTTGTCGGCACGACCCGCGACCCGGCGACGCCCTACGAATGGGCCGTCCGCCTCGCCGACCAACTCGCCTCCGGCGTCCTGGTGACGATGGACGGGGACGGCCATACGGCATACATGCGGGCCAATAGCTGTATCGACAATGCCATCAACGACTACTACGTCAAGGACAAGGTCCCCGCCGACGGCCTGTCCTGCTGACGCCGGTCACCAACAGCGAAAGCCCCCGCGCTCCAAGGAGTTCGGGGGCTTTGCGTCTGAGCCGCTTGTCGGAATCGAACCGACGACCTATTCATTACGAGTGAATCGCTCTGGCCGACTGAGCTAAAGCGGCGATGCGCCGATGGCGCCCATGCAGTATAACGTAAGAGCGAGCAGCGCGCCCAATCGCGATTGCCGTCCCAGACCGAGGGGGGAGTGGGTATGCCGAAGCGCCCGTCGCCGGTCCCCGGCGACCCGCGGGGGACGCCGATTGAGGTGGCGTATGGCAGCCTTCCCAGCCAGTCGGGCGCCTCGGGAATGAGCCGCCTCACCCCGGTGCCACCACCGCCCGGTCGTCGGGGACCGATCCGCCGGGTCAAGGATTGGTGGTCAGCCAAGAGCCCTCGCACGCGCTTCGTCGCTCCGCTCGCCGCGCTGACGGTTGTGGCGGGCGCGGCGGCATATCCCGGCACCACCTTGCTCATGCCCGCTCGCAACTCGGGGCCCTTGGAGTTCGGCGGCGGTGGGGCCGGCATTTGCATGAGCACCGTGCCGGTCGGTCGGGTGATCACGGTTGGCGAGGCGGTTATGCGCAACCGGTCGCCGAAGGGCCTGGAAATCCTGCACGCGGAATTCGCGGAGGCATCGGGGATGGAGATCACCGGCGTCTTCGTCGTGCCCATGACGAAGGTCGGCGACGGCGGGAGGCTCGTCGGCACGGCGCCGACCTTCCCGCCCCCCGAGGACCAGGGCCATCCCATGATCCAATGGGACCGCGCGCACGGACTCCCGGTCACCTTGCCGCCGGGCGAGGACATCGAGCAGGTCGCCTTCGCCGTCCGGATCACGCAGCCTCATGCCTGGGCGAAGAGCGTCGTGATCACCTACCGCTCTGGCTGGTACAAGCACCGGGTGAGTAACCAGATGGAGTACGGCACCTCGGATGGCGACGACTGCATGACGCCGAGCGACATGCGCAATGGCGATTAGTGCTGACAAAAGAGGCTGGCGGGGGCGCGGGCCTCAGGCCGGCGCCCCCGCCTCATCGTCCGGCAACCTCGAGGACAATCCCGAAGGATTGGCTCCCACCTCGCGTCGACACACAGACGATGTGTAGAGGGAAACTACCCTGTCCGGGAGCCTCAAGGGCTCTTTTCGACGCAAATCGGTCGAGTAATCTCGACCACTCAGCGCGTTCGAACTGAGTAATTACTGTTTTCCCGCATAGCAAATCACACGCTGCAACCCCCCGTCCAGTCGCACGAACTGACGTCATACGGGTGCTTTCTGTGGGCAAATGGTCCAGGTCGCTCCGCGCCATAAGATCTTGGGCATGGTCACCGCCCAGCGTCCGAGTGCCCTCATCACCGGCGGCGGCACCGGCATCGGAGCCGCGTGCGCCGAGCGTCTGGCAGGCATGGGGTTTGATGTCATTCTTGCTGGCCGACGCTTCGAGCCCCTGGCCCAGGTCGCCGCCCGGATTGGCGCGGCCGCCTCGACCCTGATCCTCGATGTCGCCGACGCCGACGCGGTGTCTGCAGCGCTGGCACACCTCCCGCAGCTCGATGTGGTCATCAATAACGCCGGCGGCGCGCTGGGGCTCGCGCCGATCAGCGAGGCCGATGACGAGCAGTGGCGCGCCATGTTCGAGGTCAACGTCCTCGGGACCGTGCACATCGTGCGGGCTGCGCTCCCGCTCCTGCGGCGCTCGCCGCGCGCCACGATCATCGACATCAGCTCGACCGCGGGAGAGATTGTCTACGAAGGCGGCGCCGGGTATGCCGTGGCCAAGCACGGGACCTCCGTCATCTCCGAAACCCTGCGGTTGGAGTTGTCCGGCACCCACATCCGGGTCACCGATATCCGCCCGGGCATGGTGGCGACCGATGGGTTCGCGCTGACCCGATTCGGCGGCGACGCCGAGCGCGCCGCCAGCGTGTATGCCGGAGTCGACCGGCCGCTCGTCGCCGACGATGTCGCAGCCTGCGTGGAGTTCGTCGTCGGCCTGCCGCAGCACGTCAATATCGATGTGCTGACGGTCCGCCCGGTCGCCCAGGCGGCCCAGCACAAGACCCATCGCGGCCCGATCGACTGGCAAACCGGCTGATCAGCGGGCCTTTCCGGCCGCCGAAGGCGCCGCACGACCTGCCCGCGCAACGCGGCCGCGCGCATTCGTTATTGCTTCGTTATCCCGTCGGTCACCTGGCCGCTGGGCTGCGAAAAAACATCCGTGTCATTCCGGATCAGCGCCCGTAGTGAGGGCACAGCAGGATGTTTGCTGTGACGGATGTGACGTGTGGTATCAGGCGTCAGTACCCTGACTGGCGCGTAATGCCCCACCCCCAGGAGCGAGAACCATGCCCGTCCGGCCGACGACGCGCCCGCGCGCCCGCCTTCGGGCCTCCCAGGTGCTGGGTGGGGGAGCCGTCATCGGCGCGCTGGTCCTGGGGTCCGCATACTCCGCCCACGCCGAGCCCCAGGGCCCGAGCCAGGAGCAGGTCGACAACGCGAAGGCCGATGTCGCTATGGCCGGCCAGGAGGCCGCCGCGGTAGATCAGCAGTATGCCGCCGCCGCCGCCGCGCTCGTCGGCCTGCGCCAGCGGGCTGCCGCCTTTGCCGAGGCGGCCAATGGCGCGAAGTGGGAGCTTGAGCAGGCGACCATCGCCGCAGCCGAGGCCCGCCGCGCCGCCAATGCGGCCCACGCTGGGGCGACGAGCGCGCGTGCCGACCTGCGCGCCTATGCGGCGGCCATCTATCAGCAAGGCGGCACCCTCGCCACCTTCGCGCCGATCCTCGATGCCGGCGACCCCCAGGAACTCATCGACCGCGCCAGCGCCCTCGAACTGGTCGGCGCCCGTCAGGACGACCGTCTGACCGACGCTTTGCAGGTCAGCGGCACCGCGGAGAGCCTGGAACGCGCAGCGGCTTCAGCCGAGACCGCTCGTGCGGCCGCATCGGACAAGGCCGCCCGTGCCGATCGGATCGCCCGTGACGAACTCGCGATGGCCGACGCGCAAGCCTCACGCCTTTCCTCCCAGCGCACCAGCCTCGCGCAGCGTCTTGCGACCTTGCGCGACACCAGCGCGCGATTGGAGAAGCAGCGCCTGGACGCGATTGCCAAGGCGGCCGAGGCCCAGGCGGAGCAGAACGCCCCGGCGGACACCGATCCCGCGCCGACGACACATACCTCCAGCTCCACGACGACGCAGACGCCCACGGGCACCTCCACGTCCCATCCGACGTCGTCGAGCACGACCACCCGGCCCACGTCGACCTCCACCTCGACCAGGCCCACGTCGACAAGCACGACGACCCGCCCGACCAGCACGTCGACGACGACCCGCCCGACGAGCACCTCGACCACCCCGACCTCAACGACCACCACGCCGAAATCGACCAGCACTTCGACCCCCGCGCCGCCCCCTCCGGCCACGGGCGCGGCGGCGGCCATCGCCTACGCGCAGGCCCAAATCGGCAAGCCCTACGAATGGGGCGCCGAGGGCCCGGACACCTTCGACTGTTCAGGGTTGACGATGATGGCGTGGCGGCAGGCCGGGGTCTATCTCTCGCACTACACCGGCGCGCAGTGGGCCGAGACCTCGCGCGTCTCCATCGACCAACTCGCCCCTGGGGACCTGGTCTTCTTCGGCTCCTCCGGCCCGACCAGCCACCATATGGGCTTGTATGTCGGCGGCGGCCAAATGATCGAAGCGCCCTACACCGGGGCCTACGTCCGCTATGCCTCGATCTACCGCTCGGATCTGCTGCCGTATGGCGGCCGGGTCGGCTGACCCGACCGCCATCACGCCTGGCTCAGTCGTCGGTTAGCGGGTTTTCCTTGGTCGCGAGATTGCGCCCAACGCGCGCTGATTCCTCGCGGGCCTGATCAGAGGAGCTGACCGGGTCAGCCTGCGAGCGCGACTCGTGGGTCGGCATACGCCAGCGGGCGGTCGTCATTCCGGCGTCCTTGGCGCGCTGAATCGCCTCCAAGACGGTCTGCTCCGCCTCCTCGCGGCCGGTCCAGTGCGCCCCTTCGACGGACTTGCCGGGCTCGAGATCCTTATAGGTCTCGAAAAAGTGCTGGATCTCCAGGACGTCGAACTTGCTGACGTGCTCCAACTCGGTGATGTGGTTCTGCCGGGGGTCACCGGCCGGGACACAGAGCAGCTTGTCGTCGCCGCCGGCCTCATCCTTCATCCGGAACATCCCGATCGGCCGGGCTCGCACCAGGCAGCCGGGCCACGTCGGCTCGGCGAGCAGGATGAGCGCATCGAGCGGGTCGCCGTCCTCGCCGAGCGAGTCCTCGACATAGCCATAATCGGCCGGATAGGCCATCGACGTGAACAGCAGCCGGTCGAGCCGGATCCGCCCGGTCTCATGGTCGACTTCGTACTTGTTGCGGGCACCCTTCGGGATCTCCACGGTCACGTCGAACTCCACGGCTCCTCCTTCGTCAATGAACTAGTCTCCGGGGGACAGTGTTCCGTATGGCGCGCCCCCGGCGCACGGGAGGGGGCGGCGAGGTGCGCAAACCGATCATCGGCCTTGTCGCGGCCGTGCTCGCCCTGGGTGGTTACGCCACCGCGGATGTGTATGACCGTGTGCCTGGCATCCTCACCCTCGACCGGCCGACGCCGCTGCCGGCCCCGACGACGCCCGGGCCGAGCCCGACGCCGGTGCCTCTTCCAAGCCCCGCCTCGGCCCTGCCGTTGTTGGCGCCCATGGCTGCGGATGCTCCCGAGCCGAGCCAGAGCAAGCTCAAGGCCGCGCTCGACGCGGCCTTCGCTGACCCCGCCCTCGGGAATTCGCTCGGGGTGAGCGTGCGCGATGTCGCGACCGGGAAGGCGTTGTATGCCCGCGACGGCGCCACCCCCCGCGTAGTCGCCTCGGCGCAGAAAATCTTGGCCGCCGCGGCGATCACCAGCGAACTCGACCCCCACGAGACGATGTCGACGAGTGTTCGTCTCGAAGCGCCGGGCGAACTCGTCCTCGTCGCGGGCGGCGACACCCTGCTCGCCGAGGGCAAGGGTGACCCGGAGGCGGTCGCGGGCCACGCCGGTTTGGCCGATCTGGCCGAGCAGGTCGCAACCGGGTTGCCAGCCGGCACGCCCTCGAAGGTCACGCTTCGCCTGGACATGACCTATGCAGCGGGGCCCGGCTATCCGGACACCCCGGCATACCCTCCGGGCTGGGCTCCGGGCGATGTGGCGCTGGGGTTCACGCAGAGCGTCGCGATGATCGGCTTGGCGAAGGATCGCCCCAAGCCCTATGTGCCCTCGCCAATTGACCCAGCGGCTGCCGTGCTCAAGGCCTTCGCCGGCGAGCTGACGACGGCCTTCGGGGCCAGCGGGCCCGCGGTGACGGTCACGGACGACCCGGCGACCCGCGCCGAGCCGGTTCCAGCGGAGGCGACGCTGCTTGGGGAGGTGCGTTCGGCGGCATACCAGGACGTCCTGGCCCTGGCCTTGGATGAGAGCGACAACGCCCTGACAGAAAATCTCGCCCGGCAGGCAGCCCTCCAGGCGGGCGGCGATGGCTCGTTCTCCGGCAATGCTCGCTTCGTGACGGACCGGCTCGCCACGCTCGGCTTCGACACCTCGGCGACCACCTTGAAAGACACCTCCGGCCTGAGCGCGGGCCAGAGCACCACGGTTGACCTGCTGGGGGAGGTGACCGCCGCCGGCTTGAGCGGCAAACTGCCCGGGCTGGGCGAGGCGCTGGCGCGGCTGCCGGTGGCCGGCCTAGACGGCACTTTGCACGATCGTTTCCTGACTGGCCCGGCCCATGACGCTGCCGGGATCGTTCGCGCAAAGACCGGCACTTTGACGGGGGTCTCCTCGCTGGTCGGGACGACCGTGGACGCCGACGACCGCCAGCTGATGTTCGTCGTCGTCGCGGACCGGGTGCCCGCCTCCAGTGGAACACTGGCCGCCCGAGGCGCGTTGGACAGGGCCATTGCGGTGCTCACAGCGTGTGGGTGCCGATGAGCGCCAGGCACGAGAGGGCAGCCGACATGACCGACCACCCGCAGGATGCCGTCTCGCCGAGCGAGTCCAGGGGCCAGGAGCCCATTCCCACGGAAGCGGGCGAGGGCAAAAGTTTCGTCGACTGGGAGTTCGCCAAGGCCACCGGGCGCCGTCTGGTGTCCGCCGGTCCGGCCGTCAGCGCCGCCGAAGCTGCGGACATCGTCGCAGCCATCCGGCAGGCCGCGGCGGACGCCCAGGCACCGGTCGCCGAGACCTCCCGGATGGATGCCCCGGGTATGGCGCCCCCCGCCCTCGTCGTGGATCGACCGCGGTGGATCGAGCTCAATATTGACTCGATGGCAGCGCTCATGACGCCGGTCTTTGCCAAGGTCGCTGCCGACCGCAAGATGAGTGCCACGGCTCCTGGCATGGGGGTTGGGGCGAAGATCACCGGCGCCGAGTCCGGTGCGCTGATGGCGTTCATGGCGAGCAAAGTTCTCGGGCAGTACGACCTCGCGCCCCAGGGCACGCCGCGCCTGCTGCTCGTCGCCCCGAACCTGGTGCACGTCGAGCGCGAGTTGGAGGTCGACGCCGCCGACTTCCGGGCCTGGGTGTGTATGCACGAGGAGACGCACCGGATCCAGTTCACCGCTGTTCCGTGGTTGCGCGAGCACATGATCCACCGCGCCACCACCCTCGCCGGCGAGCTCACCCCGACCCCGAGCGAACTCGCCGAGCGGATGCAACAGGTCCTCAAGCGGTTGCCCGAGGCCCTCGGCAGCGGCGGCGGCGGACTCGCCGAGCTTTTCGCGACCCCCGAGCAGCGGGCCAAGATCGCCGAGGTCACGGCGATCATGAGCCTGCTCGAGGGCCACGCCGATGTCGTCATGGACGATGTCGGTCCGAAGGTCATTCCGAGCGTCACGGAGATTCGCGCCAAGTTCACCGAGCGCCGCAAGGGCGCCGGAGCCGCGGACAAATTGCTGCGCCGGCTGCTCGGCCTGGAGGCCAAGATGGCGCAATATCGCGACGGGGCCAGCTTTGTTCGTGGCGTCATGGACCAGATCGGCGTCGACGGCTTCAATGCCGTGTGGACCTCCCCGGAGACGCTGCCCTTGCCGGCCGAGATCCTCGACCCCGCCGCCTGGGTCCGCCGCGTCCACGGCTGACAGCGCCCACTTCCAGGTTTTCTCCCACAGCCGGCGTCGCGGCCGCCGCACCAGGCCGAGTCCGCCGCCGACGTGGACGACGACGCTGACTCTGCCTTTAGTCTCGGGCCATGAAAGAGCCGGCGAGTATGGCGGTGCGCGGCGCCGTCCGGGCCGCGCTCGATGATCTTCCGGATGGCTCGTCTGTGCTGGCCGGGGTGTCCGGCGGCGCTGACTCCCTCGCGCTCGCCGCCGCGCTCGCCTGGGTCGCGCAGCGCCAGAACCTGCGCGCTGGGGCGGTGTGCGTCGATCACGGCCTGCAGGCGGGCTCGGCTCAGGTCGCCGCTGCCGCGGCCGAGGTATGCCGTGGCCTCGGCCTCGATCCCGTCGAGGTCGTGCCCGTCGAGGTGGCCGGCGACAGCCGGGAGGGGCCCGAAGCGGCGGCCCGCCGGGTGCGCTATCAGGCGCTAGCGGCGTCGGCCGACCGGCACGGGGCGGCGGCGGTGCTGCTCGGGCATACCCGTGATGACCAGGCCGAACAGGTCTTGCTCGGGCTCGTGCGCGGCTCCGGCGTGCGCTCGCTCGCCGGCATTCCGCCGCGCCGCGGCCAGGTGCGGCGCCCGCTGCTGCAGATCACCCGGGAGCAGACTGAGGCGTCCTGCGCTGAACTGGATCTGACCCCGTGGCGCGACCCGCACAATGACGATGACGCCTTCACGCGCGTCCGGGTCCGGCGCGCACTGCGGGACTTGGAGTCGGACCTCGGGCCGGGCATCCGGGATGCCTTGGCCCGCACCGCCGAGCAGGTTCGCGCCGACGCCGACCTGCTCGATAAGCAGGCCGATGACGCGGCCCGCCATCTGGGGGCGCCGCCGTGGTCGGTGGGGAAGCTCACGGCATACCCCGACCCCATCCGGACCCGGCTGTGGCGACGGCTGCTGATCGCGGCGGGGGCGCCAGCGGGGCAGGTGAGCTCACGGCATACCGACGAATGCGACCGGCTGGTGACCGCCTGGCACGGCCAAGGACCGATCCACGTCCCCGGCGGCTTGCTCGTCCGATCGACCGGCGAGGTCGTGCGCGTCGAGCGCTATGGGGTTAACTAAAGCCCGTGGATGCGGAGCACATGGGCAAAGATCTGGAGCGCGTGCTGGTCACCGAGGAGGAGATCCACGCGCGGCTGGCCGAGCTGGCGCAGGAGATCTGGGACCACTATGCCGGCGAGGAGTTTCTCCTGGTGGGGGTGCTCAAGGGTGCGGTGCTGGTGATGGCCGACCTGATGCGCGCCCTGCCAGGCAGCGCGCCGATGGACTGGATGGCGGTCAGTTCCTATGGCTCGGGCACCAAATCCTCCGGTGTCGTGCGCATCTTGAAGGACCTCGACACCGATATCACCGGCCGGCATGTCGTCATCGTCGAGGACATCATCGACTCGGGCCTGACGCTGTCCTGGATTCGGGCCAACCTCGAATCGCGCGGGCCAAAGTCGGTTGAGATCTGCACCCTGCTGCGCAAGCCCGAGGCGGCCAAGGTCCAGATCGACTGCCGCTGGGTCGGCTTCGACATCCCCAATGAGTTCGTCGTGGGCTATGGCCTGGACTTCGACGAGCAATACCGCAACCTGCGGGTCGTCGGCACGCTCGCCCCGCACGTCTACTCCTGATCACCTGATGGATTGACGGCAGGCGCGGAACAATGGCGCGCCGTTCGTGCGTTGGCATGAACGGACTCGACCACCCGTCGGCGCGCTCTCGTGTGCCGGTGTAGTTTCGTCCAACACGATCCGTCCGTTACCGGTCGGCGCCCGACAGCGCCACCGAGCACCGCAAGGAGCCCGGCCTCTTGGCCAACACGAAGTCCTCCAACGCCAAACGGCTGGCCCGCAACCCGTTGTTGTGGGTCATGGCCCTGCTCACCTTGATGGTCGTCATGTTCTCCATGAACGGCGATGGTGGGTATTCCCGGATCGACACCTCCGCCGCGACCACCTTGATCAATGAGGGCAAGGTCGCCGAGGCGCGCTTCTCCAGCGAGAACGTCCTCGACCTGACGCTCAAGGACGGTCAGACCTACTCCACGGCCGGCGTCCGCGACGCGACCAAGGTGCGCACCGAGTTCATCGACGCCCGGGCCGAGGGACTGGTGAAGCTGGTCGATGAGAAGGTGCCCACGGCATACAACGACACCATCGAGCACCCTAGCGTGCTCGGATCGCTGCTCTTCTCGCTGCTGCCGCTGATCATTCTCATCGGCCTGTTCTGGTTCATGATGAGCCAGATGCAGGGCGGCGGGTCCCGCGTTATGCAGTTCGGCAAGTCAAAGGCCAAGCTCGCCACCAAGGACACCCCGAAGGTCACCTTCGCCGATGTCGCCGGCGCCGATGAGGCCGTCGAGGAATTGCACGAGATCAAGGAGTTCCTCGCGGAGCCGGCGAAGTTCCTCGCCGTCGGGGCCAAGATCCCCAAGGGCGTGCTGCTGTATGGCCCGCCCGGCACCGGCAAGACGCTGCTCGCCCGCGCGGTGGCCGGCGAGGCCGGAGTGCCCTTCTATTCGATTTCGGGTTCCGACTTCGTCGAGATGTTCGTCGGTGTCGGTGCCTCGCGGGTCCGCGACCTCTTCGAGCAGGCTAAGGCCAACGCCCCGGCGATCGTCTTCGTCGACGAGATCGACGCCGTCGGTCGCCACCGGGGCGCCGGCCTCGGCGGTGGCCACGACGAGCGCGAGCAGACCCTGAACCAGTTGCTGGTCGAGATGGACGGCTTCGACGTCAAGACCAATGTCATCCTCATCGCGGCGACCAACCGGCCCGACATCCTTGACCCGGCGCTGCTGCGCCCGGGCCGCTTCGACCGGCAGATCGCGGTCGAGGCGCCGGACATGATCGGCCGCCACCGCATTCTCGAGGTGCACGCCCAGGGCAAGCCCATGGCTCCCGGCGTCGACCTGCTCGCCGTGGCCCGCCGCACGCCCGGTTTCACCGGCGCTGACCTGGCCAATGTCCTGAACGAGGCGGCGCTGCTCACGGCGCGCTCCTCCGGTCACCTGATCACCGACGCCACGCTCGATGAGGCGATCGACCGGGTGATGGCCGGCCCGCAGAAGCGCACCCGGATCATGAGCGCCAAGGAGCGCAAGATCACGGCTTACCACGAGGGCGGGCACGCTCTGGTGGCCGCGGCGATGAACCACACCGATCCGGTCAGCAAGGTGACGATCCTGCCGCGCGGGCGCGCCCTCGGCTACACCATGGTGCTGCCGAGCGACGACAAATACAGCACCACCCGCAACGAGATCCTCGACCAGCTGGCCTACGCCCTCGGTGGCCGCGTGGCCGAAGAGATCATCTTCCACGACCCGACGACGGGCGCCGCGAATGACATCGAGAAGGCCACGGCGATGGCCCGCAAGATGGTCACCGAATACGGCATGTCGGAGCGAGTCGGCGCCATCAAGCTCGGCCAGAGCCAGGGCGAGGTCTTCCTCGGCCGCGACTACGGCCACCAGCGCGACTACTCCGAGCATGTCGCCGGCATCGTCGACGAAGAGGTGCGCCGGCTGATCGAGGCCGCGCATGACGAGGCGTGGCACGCGCTGAATGACAACCGGGACGTCCTGGACCGGCTGGTCTTGGAGTTGCTGGAGCGTGAGACGCTGAACGCCAAGGAGATCGCCGAAGTCTTCCGCGATGTCCGCAAGCGACCGATGCGCCCGACCTGGCTCTCCTCTGAACACCGCTTGCTCTCCGACAAGCCGCCCGTGCTCACCCCCGCCGAACAGGCTGCCCTCAACGGCTCTGGGGCGCCGGCGGGCGCCGTGCCGGTTGCCGGCGATCGCGCGACGGAGGCCGCCATCGACCGGGCAGCCCAGGTCGGCGCCTCGCCCTACGCCCAGGACGGCCCCACGACGCAGGTCATCGAGACGCCCGAGGACGCTCCGGTCAACCCTGACGGCCACCTCTGATGCGGGGCTGTCCATGACTGACTTGTCCCCGGCGCCGGTCGACGGTCCCCGCATCGAAGCGGCGGTTCGCGAGATCCTGCTCGCCATCGGCGAGGACCCTGATCGCGACGGTCTGCAGGACACGCCAGCGCGCGTTGCCCGGGCGTATGCCGAGAGCTTTGCGGGTCTGCACGCGGACCCGGCCGAGGTCTTGGCCAAGAAGTTCGCCGTCGATCACCAGGAATTGGTGATCGTGCGCGATATCGAGATGTACAGCACCTGCGAGCACCACTTGCTTCCCTTCCATGGCGTCGCGCACATCGGCTACCTGCCGCAAGGTGGCGTGGTGACCGGCTTGTCCAAGCTGGCCCGGCTGGTGGATATCTATGCCCGGCGGCCCCAGGTCCAGGAGCGGATGACCGGCCAGATCGCCGACGCGCTCGTGGAGCACCTCGATGTTTTGGGGTGCATCGTCGTCGTCGAGGCCGAGCATCTGTGTATGTCGATGCGCGGCATCCGCAAGCCCGGCGCCAGCACGATCACCTCGGCGGTCCGTGGCATCCTGGCGCGCAGCGCCACCACCCGCGCCGAGGCGATGTCACTGTTGGTGAGCGGGAATCGGTGACCCGCCCGCTCGTCATGGGCGTGGTCAATGTGACGCCCGATTCCTTCTCCGACGGCGGTGCCTGGTTTGACGCGGGGGCGGCGGTCGCGCACGGCCGTAAGCTGGCCGCCGAGGGTGCGGACCTGATCGATGTGGGCGGCGAGTCGACGCGTCCGGGTGCCCAGCGGCCCGATGCGGCGGAGGAACTGCGCCGGGTGGTGCCAGTCGTCTCCGCGCTCGCCGCGGAAGGGCTCGCGGTGTCCGTGGACACGATGCGCGCCGAGGTGGCGGCGCAGGCGCTCGCGGTCGGCGCTCGGGTCGTCAATGATGTCTCCGGCGGCCTCGCTGATCCCGAGATGGCGGGCGTTGTGGCGGGCAGCGGCGCCGATTTTGTGGCGATGCATTGGCGAGGTCACAGCGCCGATATGCAGTCGCGAGCGGTCTATGACGATGTCGTCGCGCAAGTGCGGGATGAATTGCTCGAGCGGGTTGCGGCGCTGACCTCGGCCGGTGTGGACGAGGCGCGCATCGTGCTCGACCCGGGACTCGGTTTCGCCAAATCACCCGAGCACAACTGGGCCGTGCTGCGCGGCCTGGACAGCATCATCGGACTGGGGCATCGAGTCCTGCTCGGCACCTCCCGCAAGCACTTCCTCGGGCTGGTCGGCCGCGGCGCGCAGCCGGCGCGGGCTCCGCTGGAGCGCGACACGGCGACCGCCGTGACCAGTGCGTATGCCGCGGATGCGGGAGTCTGGGCCGTCCGCGTGCACGATGTGCCCGGCACGATCGACGCGCTTGATGTCTGGTCGGCCTGGCCCGGCTTTTCAAAGGAGTCGATGTGAGGAGTTTGTCGCGGCCCGCGGATCGCATCACCTTGACCGGCCTGCGCGCCACCGGATATCACGGGGTCTTCGAGCACGAGAAGCGCGAAGGTCAAGAGTTCATCGTCGACATCGTGCTGTCGGTCGATCACCGGCTGGCCGGGCGCACCGACGACCTGGACGACACGCTGAATTACGCGCAGGTCGCGGAGGTGGCGATCGCGCGGATTACCGGACCGTCATACGACCTGATCGAGGCACTCGCCGAGGCCATCGCGGGGGACTGCCTGACCCTCGACGGGGTCGCCCACGCGGAGGTGACGGTGCACAAGCCCGGGGCGCCCATTGCGCATACCTTCTCCGATGTCAGCGTTACCGTTACCCGGGCCCGCAGCGCCGAGGTCGTGATCGCGCTGGGGAGCAATCTCGGGGACCGCGAGGCGACGCTGCGCGCCGCGGTCAGCGAATTGCGGGGGGTGCCGGGTCTGCGGGTGCTCGCCGTCTCCCGCCCGGTCGAGACCGATCCGGTGGGCGGGCCGGAGCAGGGCGACTACCTCAATGCCGTTATCCGTGCGCGCACCGACCTAGCGCCATATGACGTGCTGTCGACCCTGCACCGGATCGAGGCCCGACACGGCCGCACGCGCGCCGTGCGCTGGGGTGAACGCACGCTGGACCTCGACCTGATCCAGTACGGCAGCCCCGGTGAGCGCGACGAGGTCCGCAGCGACGACCCCGCCCTGCTGCTGCCGCACCCGCGGGCCGTCGAACGGGCCTTCGTGCTGCTCCCGTGGCTGGATGCCGACCCGCGCGCGCGGGTGCGCGTCGGGGCGGACATCGTGCCCCTCGCCGCGCTCGTGACGAGCGTCGACTCATCCGGTGTCCGGCCGTATGCCGGGGTGCTCGGGTGACCGGTCGGGATCGGGTGCCGGGGGTCGTTGGGTTGCCCGGGGGCTCGGGTGAGCGGAGGGCGCTATCTGCGGGGGTGCCCAGATGACCGGCGGGCGCGGTCTGCGCTGGCATATTCCGGCCGGTTTCGCGCTCTTCGTGGCGGGGCTCGTTGCGCTGCTCACGCGCCGGTTGATGCAGAGCGGCACCTTCCCGCCGCGCGTGCCCATGGCCGCCGTGATCCTGATCGCGATCCTCGGCATCGTCGTGTTGTGGTTCGGCTGGGCGGTGCGCGGCTACCTGCGCGGCCGCAAGGCCGACCTGAACGCCATCCGCGCCGCGCGCACCCTGGCCCTCGCCCAAGCGGCCGCCCTAACCGGTGCCGCCCTGATGGGGTTGTATGCCGGCCAGGCTCTCGGCCTCGCCCCGGACTGGGACCTCAAGGCCGCCCAGCGCCTGTTGCGCGGCTACGCCCTTGGCCTCGGCGCCTCCGCCTGGCTCCTCCTCGCCGGACTGCTCGCCCAATCCTGGTGCCGCATCCCTCCGCGCGAACGCGACGACGCGTCGTGAGGCCGGCGGGCGTCCTAACCTCTGCTAGGCCCTGTTGCGAAACTCCCGGACGGGGTCCCCGCGAAGTATCGGAGTTGGGTCCCACGCTCTGCGTGGGCGGTACGAGCGTGGGTCCCACGCACTGCGTGGGCGAACTTCGTGGGGTGTCCTAGCAGCAGTTAGTCGAATCCGCACACCGTGCAAGCTGTGCGCATTCAACTACCGTGCGCTGACTTCTGCGCCCTGCCGGGCCGCGAGGAGTTGCTCGCGCAGGATGTCGGCGTGGCCGCAGTGCTGGGCCAGTTCGCGCAGCACGTGCAGCAGCACATAGCGCAGCGGCAGCGGACCGCGGCGATTGCCGCTGACGATGTCGTCCAGACCCAGGCCTGCGGTATGGCGGCGGGAGGACGTCAGCGCCGCGGCATACCCAGCCGAGACCGAGGCGATGGTGTCCTTCGGCGCCAGGTCGAAGGACTCGTCCGGGGTGGCGGATATCCCGATTTCAGCCCGGGAGCGCCCGGTCACGGCCTCGTCGAACCAGACCTGCTCGACGAAGGTCGCGTGCTTGACCAGGCCGAGCAGCGTGGTCTTCGAGGGCACCAGCGCGGCCCGGGCCTCGTCCTCGCTGAGGCCGTCCAGGCAGGCAGCGAGGATGGCTCGGTGTTCATCGATCATGGCCCAGAGTTGAGTCCCGATCGGCGCCTGCAGAATCGTCGGTCCGGCCGGGTGTGGCCCCGGCTGGGACCGGGCGTTCACTTGTCGACATCCCCGACGACGAAGAACATCGAGCCGAGAATCGCGACCATGTCGGCGATCAGGCACCCGGGCAGTACGCGCGAGAGCACCTGGACGTTATTGAAGGACGCCGAGCGCAGCTTGAGCCGGTGCGGAGTCTTCTCCCCGGTCGAGACGAGGTAGTAACCGTTGAAGCCCAGCGGATTCTCGGTCGCGGTGTAGAGGTCGCCCTCGGGCACCTTGAGCACCTTGGGCAGTTTCACATTGACGAGCCCGCGCGGCAGCGTTCCGAGCTGCTCGACGCAGGCCTGGGCGAGGTCGAGACTCACGTGCGTCTGCTCCAACAGCACCTCCAGCCGGGCCTGGCAGTCTCCCGCGGAGCGGAGGACGACCCGCCCGGGACCGCCGTCGGCAAAGAGCTCGTCGTATGCCAGATAGGGGGCGTCCCGCCGCAGGTCCACATCGACCCCGCTGGCCCGGGCGATGGGCCCGGACACGCCATAAGCATGCGCGAGCGCAGGGGGGAGGACTCCGACGCCGCGGGTGCGCGCGGCGAGGATCTCGTTGCCGACGATGAGCGACTCAAGGTCCGGCATACGCCCCCGCACCGCCGCGATCGCGTCCTCGACGCGGCCCAGCCAGCCTTGGGGCAGATCGTCTTTCAGGCCGCCGACCCGGTTGAACATGTAGTGCATCCGGCCGCCGGAGATCTCCTCCATGACCTGCTGGAGTTCCTCGCGCTCGCGGAAGGCGTAGAAGACCGGAGTGATCGCGCCGAGTTCGAGCGGGTAGGACCCGAGGAACATCAGGTGGTTGAGCACCCGGTTCAACTCGGCAAGCAGAGTGCGGGCCCACACGGCGCGCACGGGCACTTCCATGCCGAGCATCGACTCGACCCCAAGCACCACGCCGAGTTCGTTGCTGAACGCCGAGAGCCAGTCGTGCCGGTTGGCCAGCACGATGATTTGGCGGTAGTCGCGGACCTCGAAAAGCTTCTCGGCTCCTCGGTGCATGTAGCCGATGATCGGGTCGGCCGAGATGATCCGCTCGCCGTCAACGACGATCTTCAGCCGCAAGACGCCATGCGTCGCCGGATGCTGTGGGCCGATATTGAGGACCATGTCGGCCGTGGCCAGGCCGCCTGCGCCCACCCCGACCGTCAGTTCCGTCGGGGCCGGTGTCGTGCTCACCCGGCCACTCTATGGCGCGACCCGCCGATCGTCGCGGAGCCAGCCTCGGTCGTGGACGCGGGCGGGCTTGGGGCGGGAAGTCTGCGCTTACCCCCTGCTCTAAAGCAGGGTCAGGCGCACACTTTCGGCATCCGGAGAGAAATGAGTGACAGGTGATGCGCCAAGCTTGGGGCGTGCACGCCGATCTCCTCGACTTCAGCGACCCGCAATTCGTTGCCGATCCGTATGCCGCCTTCGCGGCTCAGCGGGCGGCCGCGCCGCTTGCCTGGCATGAGGGCCTGCAGGCCTTCGTCGCGACCTCGCACGCGACCGCCTCGGCAGTGCTGCGCGAGCGGCGGCTAGGGCGCATCTTCGCCGCACGCGAACCCGAAGCGGACTGGGAGACCTTCAACTGGCTGCACGCAGACTCCATTCTCGACTCCGAGCCGCCCAAACACACTCGGCTTCGCCGGCTCGTCGCGGGTGCCTTCGGCCGCGGCCACGTCCAACGGCTGGCGCCGCGCATCGAGGAGCTTGCTTCCGGGCTGCTCGACGAGGCCACCGACGGCGAGGCGCCTTTCGATGTCATTGAGACGTATGCCGAGCCACTGCCGGTCCTCGTCATCGCCGAGTTGCTCGGCTTCCCGGACATCGACCGGCACCTGCTGCGTCCGTGGAGCCAGGCGATCGTGAAGATGTATGAGGTCGATCGGACTCCCTTGCAGGAGAAGGAGGCTCGCGAAGCGTGTCGGGACTTCGCGGCCTATGTTTCGCAGCTCGCGGCGGCGCGGGCTAAGACCCCCGGCGAGGACTTGCTCACCGATCTCGTCCAAATCCGCGATGGCAGCGACAAGCTGTCCGAGCGCGAATTGATCGCCACCGCAGTCCTGCTGCTCAACGCTGGGCACGAGGCCTCGGTCAATGGTTTTGGCAATGGCTTGCATAGTTGGCTCGCTGCAGGGAAGCCCGGCACCGTAGAGCCGGAGAATACGGCAGCCGTGGAGGCGATTGTCGAGGAGTTCCTGCGCCACGACTCGCCGCTGCAGCTTTTCGAGCGCACGGCGACCGACGATCTGGAGATCGACGGTGTGCGAATCGCCAAGGGGCAGAAGGCTCTTGCGCTTCTTGGAGCGGCCAACCGGGACCCGGCACTCTTCCCGGACCCGGATCGCTTCGACCCCGCGCGCACCCCCAACAACCATCTCGCCTTTGGTCTCGGGATCCACTTCTGCATCGGCGCGCCCCTCGCCCGGCTGGAGATGCAGATCTCCACGCGCCTGCTGCTGGAGCGCTATCCCGACGTGCGGCTCGTCGAGGCCATTCGCCGGCCGACCTTCGTCTTGCGCGGCTTCGAAAAGGTCGTCATCGCACCTGCGTGATCGCCCACCAGAAGTCGCCGAGCGGCGCATTCAGCAGCTCTGCGGCCGCCGAGTTGCGCTGCAGCGCAGCAAGATAGGCCGCTGGCTCCCGCCGGGCCAGGTCGTATGACGCCCGCTCACCCCCCACTCCCAACTCCCGGAGCGCTTCGCGCTGGGTGACCAGCCGATGGTGCGGCAGCGCGTCAACGGCGACATGCGAGGTCAGATCGCACGACCCGTCCGCGAGCGGGGGAACCTGCCGCCCGTCGCGATAACCCGTGAGTGTCCCATCGAACGGGCGCCACCCCACGAGATGGCCATAGTCGACGGCCACGACCACTCCACTCCCGACCCGGCCGATGAGATCAGCCAGGGCACGATCACGCGCCAGCCCAACCTCGACGCGCGCCCCCGGCCGCTCGAGCAGATCGGCATACCAACGCCGTGCCCACGCCACCTCAGAAGGCCCGAAGGTCGCGCTGGCCCCGGCCCGTTCGCCCAGCCGCTCCTCGCCGAACGAGTTCACTTCCACCTCGCGCAGGACGCCACGATCGTCCACCTGTCCGATCGGCACCGGGATGACATCGAGCCATTCGTTCGCGAAGACGAGGGTCTTCGTCAGCGCACCGAGATCCGGCAGGGCGGCGCCGCCGGGTGACTGCACCCACTCCACCTGCTCAGCCAGCCCGGCCGGCCGGGAGACGATGTCCACCCCAATCAGCTGCACCGCGCAGCCCGCTTGCGTGACGGCCGCCGCCAGGTGCCCAAGCAACTCCCCGCGCCCCGCCCCGAGGTCGACGATGCCGGCATACCCATCCCGCAACGCCCACCCCACCAGGGCCTCGGCAAGCACCGCGCCGGCCGGCCCGTGGCACGAGGTCGCGAAGTGCCCGGCGGGCCCGGTTGGTCGACGGTAGAAGCCCTGCGCGCCATAGAGCGCCTCGCGCCACGCGCTGACCCACGGCTGCACTCGCCCGAGGCTACCCGCACGCCGCGCGACCCCTGGATGATTGACTTTGCCGGTGACGATGCCGCCGCTGCCGCCCGGACGCCTGCGCGTCGGCGTGGTCGGCGCGGGCAAGGTGGGGGCGGTCCTTGGGGCGGCGCTCGCGGCCGCTGGGCACCTGATCGTCGCGGTGAGCGCGGTCAGCGAGGCGTCCCTCGCGCGAGCCGCCGACCTGCTGCCTGATGCCCCCGTCAAGCCCGTCGACGAGGTGGTCGCCGAGAGCGATCTGGTCCTGCTCGCGGTCCCGGACGACGCCCTCGCGGACCTCGTCGCCGGCCTCGCGGCCACGGGAGTATGGCGGCCGGGCCAGTTGCTGGCCCACACCTCCGGTCGCAGTGGGCTCGGTCCGCTGGCCCCGGCCATCGCACTCGGGGTCGGCGGGATGGCGATCCACCCGGCGATGAGTTTCACGGGCACAGGCATGGACCTGATGCGCCTGCGGGACTGTTGTTTTGGCGTCACCGCTCCGCCAGAACTGCTCGCCCCGGCCAGCGCGCTCGTCGTCGAGATGGGCGGCGAACCCTTGGTCATCGATGAATTCGACCGCGTCAGGTATCACCTGGGCCTCGCGCATGGCTCCAATTACCTTGTCACGCTTGTCGCGCAGGCCGCCCAGATCCTGCGGGGCGCTGGCGTCGACAACACCGACCGGCTCTTGCGTCCCCTGCTGTCGGCCGCCTTGGACAATGCCCTGCGCTCGGGTGACGCAGCCCTCACCGGGCCCGTCGCGCGCGGGGATGCCGGTACCGTGGCCGAGCACTTGCAGGTTCTCGAGCGGGAAAGCTCGGACGTTGACGAGGTCTACCGCGCCCTCGCCGCGGCCACCACGACCCGCGCAGAGAACGGCCGCCGGCTTTCGGCGGCCGCGGCGCGCAGCATACGAGAGGTTCTGGACCCATCGAAGGAGACACCGTGACCAGCTCGCCGGAGACATCCGGACCCGTCGTCGCCCGCACCCGCGACGAATTACGCGCGGCGCGGAAAGCGCTGACCGGCAACGAGATTGCCGTCGTCATGACGATGGGCGCGCTGCATGACGGACACGCAACGCTGATTCGGCAGGCGCGGGCGAGCGCCGATCGCGTCATCGTGACGATCTTCCTCAACCCCCTGCAGTTCGGGCCGCGTGAAGACCTCTCGCGTTATCCGCGCACCTTCGATGCCGACCTGGAGATTTGCACCGAGTTCGGGGCGGATGTCGTCTTCGCGCCCACTCCCGATGTCATCTATCAGGACGGCGATCCGGGCGTCCGCCTGTCCGCCGGGCCGCTCGGGGACGTGCTCGAAGGTCAGTCCCGGCCAGGGCATTTCGATGGGATGCTGACCGTCGTCGCGAAGCTGATGCACCTAACCGGAGGATCGGCGTTCCATTTCGGACAGAAGGACGCTCAGCAGTTGCTGCTCATCCGACGGATGGTCCGAGACCTCGATTTCCCCGGCCGCGTCATCTCGGTGCCGACCGTGCGCGAAAGCGACGGGCTAGCGATGTCGAGCCGCAATATGTACCTCACCGACAGCGATCGCGAGGTGGCGCTCAGCCTGTCCCGCGCTCTGAAAGCCGGTGCCGCAGCCGCCACCGAAGGACCGTCCGCGGTGCGTCGGGCGGCCCGAGCCGTCCTCGTCGCCGAACCGCTCGTGCTGGTCGACTACCTCGTCCTTGTCCACCCGACGACGCTCAAGGACGTGCCGGAGTGGTATCGCGGCGAAGCGCTCCTCGCGGTCGCCGGCAAGGTCGGAACGACCCGCCTCATCGACAATCTGCCCGTCCTCGTCGGCCCCGGCGGCGGCGCGCTCCAGGTCTTCAGCAATCCCGACCAACTCGGCCCGGCCGAGCTGAGGTAAGGCAGCCCATGCTCCGAAATATGTTGCACTGCAAGATCCATCGCGCCACCGTCACGCAGGCGGAGTTGCACTATGTCGGGTCGCTGACCATCGATCGCGACCTGATGGATGCCGCGGGATTGCTGCCCGGTCAGCAGGTTGATGTCGTCGATGTCGACAACGGTCACCGGCTGACGACCTACGCGATCGAGGGTGAGCGCGGGAGTGGAACGGTGTGCATCAATGGCGCGGCGGCTCGCCTCATCTCACCCGGTGACCTCGTCATCATCATTGCCTACGCCTTGATGACCGATGAGGAGGCAACGACCTTCGAGCCGCAGGTCGTCTTCGTCGATCGGCGCAATCGGATCGTCGAGGTCGGCCACGACGCCGGCGATGTTCCGGACGGATTCGGACTGCAGACCTCCGCCGTCACCAAGCGTCGCCACCAGTGAATCCTGTTGCCATGAAAGACTTTCCGCGTATGCCGGATGCTCGCCTCCCGCGGTATCTGCGCGCTGGCGCCCCCGGCTGGACGACGAGCGCCGAGGTCGTCGTGGTCGGTTCCGGCATCGCGGGGCTGACCTGCGCCTTGCGATTGCGCGAGCAGGTTGACCGGGTCCTGCTCGTCACCAAGACCGTCTTATCGGCCGGCTCGACGCAATGGGCGCAGGGTGGGATCGCTGCTGCGCTGGACCCTGAGGACTCCCCGCAGGAGCACCTCGATGACACGCTTGTGGCGGGTGTTGGGCTCTGCGACGAGGAAGCCGTGCGCGTGCTCGTCACCGAGGGTCCGGTGCGGGTGCGCGAACTCGTCTCTCTCGGAGCGGAATTCGATCGCGCTGCGAGTGGCGAGATCCTGCTCACGCGCGAGGGCGGTCACCACCGGGACCGGATCGCGCACGCCGGGGGAGACGCCACCGGGGCTGAGATTTCGCGGGCGCTCATCGAAGCGCTGAACCGGGTCAAGAATGACCCCGGCATCGAGGTCATCGAGCACGCGCTCGTCGTCGACCTGCTCACCGGCGACGCCGGACAGGTATGCGGGGTCACCCTCCACGTCATCGGCGAGGGCCAGCACGACGGTATCGGATCGGCATACGCCCGGGCTGTGGTCCTGGCGACCGGCGGGCTCGGCCAGGTCTATTCCTCGACGACCAATCCCTCCGTGGCGACCGGCGACGGCATGGCGGCGGCGCTGCGCGCCGGGGCGCGGCTCGCTGACCTGGAGTTCGTGCAATTCCACCCGACGGTGATGTTCCTCGGCGAGGGGTCGACGGGGCAGCAGCCACTGATCAGCGAGGCCGTCCGCGGTGAGGGCGCCTTCCTCGTCGACGACGCGGGCGTCCGCTTCATGCAGGGATTGCACCCGCAGGCCGATCTCGCGCCGCGCGATGTCGTCGCGCGAGCGATCGTCGCGCGGATGCGGGAAACGGGCGCCGATCACGTCTGGCTCGATGGCCGACATCTCGGAAAAGACTTCTTGGAGAAGCGCTTTCCTTCGATCGTCGCCCGGTGCCGCGAGCTCGGCTACGACCCTGCCACGCAACTGCTCCCTGTCGCGCCCGCGCAGCACTATGCCTCCGGTGGCATCTGGACCGACCTCGCCGGCCGGTCAACGCTGGATGGGCTGTATGCCTGCGGTGAGACCGCCTGCACCGGTGTCCATGGCGCAAACCGGCTCGCCTCCAACTCCCTGCTCGAGGGTCTGGTCTTCGCCAACCGAATCGCCGATGACATCGCCGAGCGCATCGGCCGTGGCGAACTGACGCCCGCGACGCCGGTGCCGCCACGTGATGACGCCGTGCTCCTCGATGCCTCGCGCCGCCTCGATGTTCAACGCACGATGACGCGGGGTAGCGGTGTGGTGCGCACCGCGGAGGGGACGCGGGCGGCATATGACGCGCTCGTCGCCCTGCTGGCGGAGCAGAGCACGGCGATTCCCACGACCGAGGCCTGGGAGACGACCAATCTCGCGCAACTCGGCCTGGCGCTCACCGCGGCCGCGCACGCCCGGGAGGAAACACGTGGCGGGCACGAGCGACTCGACTTCCCCGAGCGCGATGATGCCCACTGGCTCGGGCACCTACACCACCTTCGCACGCCCGATAGCGTGGCGATGTCCTATGTCGCACAGGAGGATTCGGCCAGATGACTGGTTTTGACCTGCCCATCGAGGATGCCGTGCGCGTGGTGCGCGCCGCCCTCATCGAAGACCTCGGTGGCCTCGACGGCGTCGACGTCACGACCGAAGCGACCATCGATCCGGCGACGCAAGCCGTGGGCCAGATCGTCGCTCGGGAACGCGGGGTCGTTGCCGGTCTGCCGCTCGCGGCGATGGTGCTCGCGGAAACTGCGGCGATCACGAGTGGCGGGGAGGTGGAGTGCGATGTCGTTGCGGCAGAAGGAGATCTGGTCGAACGCGGCACGGTCCTCGCCGAATTGCGGGGCCCGGCCGCGACCATCCTCACGGCCGAGCGAACCATCCTCAACATCATCTCCAGGATCTCCGGGGTGGCCACGGCAACGCGCGCGTGGGCCGATGTCCTGGCCGGCACCGACACCACCGTGCTCGACACGCGCAAGACGACGCCAGGGCTGCGTGCGCTGGAGAAGTACGCCGTCCGTGCCGGTGGGGGCACCAACAAACGCATGGGTCTTTATGACGTCGCGATGATCAAGGACAACCACAAGCTCGCGGCCGGCTCCATCTCCGCGGCCTACGAGCGCATCCGCGAACGCTTCCCGGATGTGCCGATCCAAGTCGAGGTCACAACGGTCGCCGAAGCCCTCGAAGCGGTCGGTGTCGGAGCCCGATTCATCATGTGCGACAACATGTCTCCGGCGCTGCTGTCCGAAACCATCGAGGCCATCAGCGCCACTGGTGAGACCGTGGAAGTCGAGGCCACCGGCGGCCTGACCCTAGAGAAGGCGCCCGCCTATGCCGCCACCGGCGTCGACTACCTCTCCGTCGGCGCCCTCACCCACTCGGCCCCCATCCTCGACATCGCCCTCGACTTCGTCGACTAGGCGCACCCCTCCAGCCAACCGCAATGTTACCGGCGGGGACTTGACAGTTATGGGACGGTGAAGGTCCATCACGCTCTAGGGGGGCCTCAATGATTCACCGTGCATTTCGTCTCACCGTCAGCGCTCTATCCGGCCTTGCCATGGTCGGCGCTTCGGCCCTTGTCGCGACGGCGGCACCGCCGGCTGACAGGACGCCCGTGGCGGTCGCGACCGGCCTGAACAACCCTCGGCAGCTCTCGATTGGTCCCGACGGTGCCATCTATGTCGCTGAGTCGGGAGTGGGTGGTTCCGGGCCGTGCATCGCCGGTGCCGAGGGGACGGCCTGCTTTGGCCGCACCGGGTCGATCACGAAGATCTCGGGCGGCACGCAGTCGCGGGTTGTCACCGGCCTGCCATCGGTCGCGGGCGAGAGTGGCTTTGGAGCTTCAGGGCCCTCGGACGTCCAGGTCCGCGGCGGCCGCTACACGCTGTCTTTCGGACTCGGAGCCGATCCCGCGCAACGCGCCAGCCTCCCCGCAGCGGGGCCCCGCCTCGGCACGCTCGCAACCGGCAACCTCGGGTCGTCGGCGGCGCGCACGATCGCCGACCTCGCGGCCTTTGAAGGGGCCAAAGACTTTGACGGTCTTGGCAAGGACAGCAACCCGTCCTCGCTGACCCCTCTCGGGACATCACACCTGGCCGTGGATGCCGGAGCCAACGCCCTGTTGCGGGTGACGGCTCGGGGCAAGATGGCGATCGTCGCGACCTTCCCGAACCGGATGGTCCCCAAACCGCCCTTCCTCGGCACCGGGGAGATGCCGATGCAATCGGTGCCCACCTCGGTCGCACTCGGCCCGGATGGCGCCTACTACGTCAGCGAACTGACCGGCTTCCCCTTCCCCGCCGGCGAGGCTCGGATCTATCGCGTCAAGCCAGGGCAGGCGCCGACCGTGTGGGCGAGCGGGCTGACCAATGTCACCGATCTGACCTGGGCCGGTGGCCGACTGTATGCCGTGCAGCTCGCCGACGCTGGGCTGCTGGCGGTGCCGCCCGGCGAGCTGCCGATGGGCTCGCTCGTTGAGGTGCGCCGCTCCGGCCCGGTCACCGTGGCGAGTGGTCTGCTCGCGCCCTATGGCGTCGCGGTCTCGGGCACGAACGCCTATGTCACCACGTGCGGAATGTGCGCCGGGATGGGTGGGGTGGTCCGCATACCCCTTGGCGGGAGCTGACTCTCGCCGCTCCGGGGAGGCTGTCGGTCGGCGCCCGTAGATTGCGGGTATGCCGCGCGCACACCCCGACTGGACCGATCCGCTGATCGTCCGGCGCGTCCGGATCGCGGGGGACGCTGATCCCGATTTCGGGGCCTGGCCGGGCCGGATCCCGGCGGTTCGACAAGTGCTGACCGACGGCTTGGATCTCGCCAAGCTGACGATTCTCGTTGGCGAGAATGGCAGCGGGAAGTCCACCTTGATCGAAGCGATCGCCATGGCCTTCGGGCTGCCCGGTGAGGGCGGATCGACCGGCGCCATGCACAAGACGTATTCGAGTGAGTCCCCGCTCTCCGAGTGGCTCACCTTGGAGCGCGGCGCCGGGGCGAGCAAGTGGGGCTACTTCCTGCGCGCTGAGACAACGCACGGACTGTTCACGTACTTGCACAACAATCCCGGACCCTACGATCCGGACTTCCACGCCCTGAGCCATGGTGAGTCCTTCTTGACCATGATCGGGACGCGCCGCTTTCGAGGTCCGGGATTCTTTGTCATGGACGAGCCCGAGGCAGGGCTGAGCTTCTCGGCGCAACTGGCCCTGGTCGGAACCCTGCATGCGCTCGCCGCGGATCGCGGAAACCAGATGTTGCTGGCCACTCACTCGCCGGTCCTCGCAAGCATTCCCGGTGCCCACATCCTGCAGCTGGACGAGCACGGCCTGCGCGAGTCCCGCTGGGAGCAACTGGAATCGGTCATCAACTACACCAACTTCCTCGCCGAGCCCCGCCGCTACCTTCGGCATGTTGTCGACCTGTGAGCGGTCATTCAGCAGACGCGTTCGGCAGCTTGAGGCACCCGCCGTAGACTCGTGCGTCGTGACCGAAGCGCCCAGCACGCCTGTCGTGCCCGACCAAGACCTCAACGAACAGATGCGGTTCCGGCACGCCAAGCGGGAGCGGCTGCTGGAGCAGGGGCGGCGGGCGCCCTATGCCGTGCACGTGGCGCGCACACACTCCCTCGCCCAGGTGCGCGAGGGCTGGGCCCACCTGGCGACCGCCGAGGAAACCCAGGACGTCGTCGGCGTGGCCGGTCGTGTCATCTTCATCCGCAATACCGGCAAGTTGGCTTTCGCCACCCTGCAAGAAGGCATCGGCACGCGCCTGCAGGTCATGCTGAGCCAGGCCGAGGTCGGCGAGGACGCGCTCGCGGACTGGAAGAGCGATGTCGACCTCGGCGATTACGTCTTCGTCGAGGGCCGAGTGATCTCCTCCAAGCGCGGCGAGCTGTCGGTCATGGCCAGCCGCTGGGAGATGGCCAGCAAAGCGCTGCGCCCTCTGCCCGTGCTGCACAAGGACCTCTCGGAGGAGACCCGCGTTCGTCAGCGGTATGCCGATCTGATCGTGCGCCAGGAAGCCCGAAACATGGTGCGCACCAAGGCCACCGTGCTCAAGACCATCCGCTCGGTGCTCGATGAGCAAGGCTTCGTCGAGGTCGAAACCCCGATCATCCAGCTCATCCACGGCGGGGCCGCGGCACGTCCATTCACGACCCACATGAATGCCTTCGACCACGAGATGGTTCTGCGCATTGCGCTGGAGCTGAACCTCAAGAAGGCCGTCGTCGGCGGGGTTGACCGCGTCTATGAAATGGGGCGCATCTTCCGCAATGAGGGTGTCGATGCCACCCACTCGCCCGAGTTCACCATGCTCGAGGTCTACCAGGCGTGGGGCGACCAGACCACGATCGCCCAGGTCATGCAGGATATGTACCTCGCCGTCGCCGACGCCCTCGGCTCGCGCACCATCGAAACGCCGTCGGGCACAATCGATCTCGGCGGCGAATGGCGCTGGCTCCCGGTCTATGACGCTGTCTCGGAGGCCGTCGGCGAGACCGTCACCATCGACACGCCGGTTGAAAAGCTGCGCGAGTATGCCGTCACCCATCGCGTCGATCACGACCCCGCTTTGGAGAAGGACAAGCTCTTCCTCGAACTGCTCTCCGAACTCGTCGAGCCGCACCTGCTCCAGCCGACCTTCCTGTGCGACTACCCCGCGCTCGCCCAGCCGCTGGCGCGCCCCCACCGCAGCGAGCCCGGCCTGATCGAAGCCTGGGACCTGATCATTGGTGGCGTCGAGCGCGGCACCGGATTCTCCGAATTGATCGACCCCGTTATCCAGCGAGCGGTCCTGACCGACCAGTCCTTGCGCGCGGCGGGTGGCGACCCCGAAGCCATGCAATTGGACGAAGACTTCCTGCGGGCCCTGGAATATGCCGCCCCGCCGATGGGTGGTCTCGGGATGGGCTTGGACCGGATGATCATGCTTTTCACGGGATCGAACATTCGCGAGACAATCCTGTTCCCCCATCTGAAGCCGGAGGCCTGAGCCATGGACCGGATCTGGATGTATGCCGCGGCCCTGCTGCCCTCGATCGGCGTGCTGTATCTCTTCTACATCATCATCAAGAGCCTGCTCGAAGGCGATCGCAACGAGCGCATCGCCATGGCCAGGCTGGACAAGGCGGATCAAGAGCGCGCGGCCTCCTCGGGACATCAGGAAGCGCAGCCCCCCGGGCCGTCGGCCTAGAACGGGTACGTTCAGGCCGGCTGAATTGCCTGGGGATGTTGTCTGCAGAATGTGAAAAGTCCGCGTCGGCGGAGTAGGGTGCTTCTGCGACAGGTGCACAGAAACCTGTCCTGCCTTGCACATAATCCACTTTTAGACACTTCAGGAGTTTTCATGGCGCAGCGCGTGCACGTCATGCTCATCGACGATATCGACGATTCGGTCGCGGCCGAGACGGTCAGCTTCGCGTTGGACGGCGTCTCGTACGAAATCGATCTGAGTTCCGAGAATGCCGGAAACTTGCGTGGTGATCTGGCCCGCTGGATCGGTCACGCACGTCGCACCGGCGGCCGCAAGGCCACGGCGGTCAAGTCTGCGTCTCGGGCAGATCTGGCCAAGGTTCGCGAGTGGGCGCGAGCCAATGGCCATGTTGTCTCCGACCGGGGCCGCATCTCGGCCACGGTTCAGGAGGCCTACGACCGGGCCAACAGCTGAGCTCAGCCGCACCACAGCACAACGCGCCTCCCTCGCCGGGGGCGCGTTGTGCGTTGGCGGCGGGGCTATGCCGACACTCACCCGGCGCTGAGCAGCGGCGCTAGCAGGTCGCCATACTCCGCCACCCGGTCTAGGACCTCGTCAAAGAGCACTTGCTCGATGCGTGCGGCCCCGGAGGCCGCCTGCTCCACTTCATCCCACGTGCGCGGCGTGGCCGCGAAGGGCGCCTCGGTTCCCCGCAGCGAATACGGAGTAATCGTCGTTTTGGCGGCGACATTTTGGCTCCAGTCAAGGAACACCTTGCCCGGACGCAGTGACTTCGTCATCTTCCAGACCACCAGATCTGGATGTTTCCTGGTCAATTCCTGGGCAAGTTGTGAGACGAGGTCACGGACCTGATCCGAGGTCAGATCACCTCCGAGACGGGCATACAACTGCATACCCTTGCTCCCCGAGGACACGGGAAAAAGCTCCATTCCCAATTCGCCCAGTCTCTCCTGCACCAGGAGTGCTACTACGCAACACTCGGTCAGGCCAGCGGGCTTGCCGGGGTCGAGGTCGATCACCAAACGATCCGGATTGCGCCGTTCTCCCGCAACGACCCGCCATTGGGGTGTGTGGAACTCCAAAGAATTGAGATTCACAAGGTAGGTCAGATCGCCAATATTCTTGACGAGGGGATAGACCACGGAGTCGACGCGCACGCGATCGAGCCATTCCGGCACACCCGAGGGCAGGTTCTTTTCGAAGAAGCTTTGCTGGGCTACGCCATGTGGCCACCGTACCCTGGTGACTGGCCGGTCGGCCATATGCGGCAGCAAGATGGGGCTGATCTGGGCGTAATAGTTGAGGATCTCGCCCTTGGTCGTATCCGTCGCGGGGTACATGATCTTGTCCAGGCTGGACAATTTCATCGTCCGCCCGCCGACCTCGACGCGGGTGATCTGGGGATCAGGCGGGGTCACTGTCGGCCTCCTCGATCAGATCCTCGGGCTGCAGGTCCGAACGCACCCCGACAAAGGTCGGGTGGCGCAGCCGCCCCCCGCCAGTCGCCCCGAGCGCCTTGAGATCGACGACAACCACCGGCTCGACCCAGGTCACCTCTCGGGCGTCCAGGGCGGGCACCTCGTCGGCAAAGGGGGAGTCCGCGCGGACCAGCGGCGCGAGCAGGTCCTCCATCGCCCGGGCTGCACGGCCCGCCAACCCGCTGCCCATCCGGCCCGCATACACCAAACCGCCAGGCCCCGGCCGGCCGATGAGGACCGCTCCCAGTCGGTTGGCGTTGCCAGTCTCCGGTCGCCAGCCGCCGACCACCGCCGAGAGCGTCGCCCGGTGGCTCGTCTTGAGCCAATCCGCCGAGCGCCGGCCGGGGAAGTATGCCGCCGCGCGCCGCTTGCTCACCACGCCCTCCAAGCCCTGCTCGGCCGTGGCGGCCAGCAACTGCTCCCCGTCGTCATAGGCGGGCGGCACCTGGACGTGCGACCCGCCGAGGTCGAGTTGATCGAGCAGCGGTCGCCGCGCGCTCCACGGCTGGCTTGTCAGGTCCTGTCCGAAGAGGCGAAGGACATCGAAGACGACATAGGTCACGGGCCGGGTCCCGGCCAGCCGTTCGGCCTTTCGCCGCTCCTTAACGTGCATGCGCTCGGCGAGTGCCGCGAAGCTCGGCCGGCCCTGGTCGAAGGCGACCACCTCACCGTCGAGGAGCAGATCGTCATACGTCCCGGCAAGGCCAGCCAGCTCGGGGAAGCTCGCGGTGACGTCATTGCCATTGCGTGAGGTCAGCGTGACCGCGGGGCCGCGCACCTCGGCGAGCACCCGCATACCGTCCCACTTGATCTCGTGCGCCCACTGCGCCCCGCGCGGGGGCGCCGTCGTCGCGGTGGCAAGCATGGGCAGCATGGGCAGCATTCAACCCTGTCCGGGCGGGAGCCGAGCGTGGGGTTGTCTGTCAGACTCTGACGATGCGAGCGATCTGGAAGGGCGCGGTCTCCTTCGGGCTGGTCAACGTCCCCGTGCGGTTGTATGCCGCCACCGAGAATCACGACGTCCAGTTCCGGCAGGTACACCGCACCGATGGCGGGCGGATCAAGTACCAACGGGTCTGCTCCATCGATGGCGAGCAGGTGTCCTATGACGACATCGCCAAGGGCTACGAAACCGAGGACGGCGACATGGTCATCCTCACCGACGAGGATTTCGCCGACTTGCCGACCAAGAGCAGCAAGGAGATCGCGGTCGAGAAGTTTGTGCCCGCCGACCAGATCGACCCGATGCTGCTCGACAAGTCCTACTACCTCGAGCCGGACAAGGCCGCGGCGAAACCCTATGTGCTGCTTCGCGATGCGCTGGAGACCGAGAAGCGGATGGCGCTGGTCACGGTCTCGATCCGCACCCGGATGACGATGGCCGTCCTGCGTGTGCGCGATGGCGTCATCGTCATGCAGACGATGCTGTGGCCCGACGAAGTTCGCAGCCCGGACTTCGCGGCGCTCGGAGACCAGATGGAGGCCACCGAGAAGGAACTCGCGATGGCGCACCTGCTTGTCGAGCAACTTGCCGGGGACTATGAACCAGACGACTACGAAGACGATTACGCGATCGCGCTTGACGCGCTCGTCAAGGCCAAGGTTGAGGGCGGGGAGATCAAGGACGTGCCCAAGCCGGCCGAGGAGTCCGGCGAGGTGGTCGACCTGCTTGCCGCGCTGGCGAAGTCCGTCGAGAAGGCCAAGGCGGCCCGCGGCGAGGCCCCGGCTGTCGAGGACAAGCCCGCGAAGAAGGCTGCCGCGAAGAAGAAGGCCGCGAGTTAGTGCCTGAGGGGCATACCCTGCACCGGCTGGCGGGGGCGTTGCACCACGCTTTCGTCGGTCGCCAGGCGCTGGTCACCAGCCCGCAGGGGCGGTTCGTCGAGGGGGCCGCTCTGCTCAACGGCCGCGTCGTCGAGGGTGCGGACGCCTTCGGCAAGCACCTGTTCGTGCACTTCGCTGGCGAGCAGGTGCTCAATGTCCATCTCGGCCTGATCGGCTCCTTCGATGTGCTCCCGCACATTGGTGCCCTACCCGCCCCCGTCGGCGCGGTGCGCGTTCGGATGGTCAATGAGCAGATGTATGCGGACCTGCGCGGCGCGACGCTGGTTCAGGTGATCTCGCCCGAGCAGGTCGAGGCGACGATCGCGCGCCTCGGTCCGGACCCGCTGCGCGTGGGCACGCCGGGCAACGATCCGGAGCGCTCGCTGGCTCGCCTGGCGCGCACATCTCGCACCGTCGCCGAATGCCTGATGGACCAGTCGATCATCGCCGGCGTCGGCAATGTCTATCGCGCCGAGGTGCTCTTCCGGCACCGCATCGACCCCTTCGTGCCCGGTAACAAAGTCAAGAAGAAGTCGTGGCTGGCCATGTGGGACGACCTGGTCGCCCTGCTGCCCTATGGCGTGGCGTTCGGCCAGATCCTCACCCTCGACTCCCAATTGGAAGTCGCCCGGGAGGCGCTCGACGGGCGCGACCCGGCGGCATACGACCCGAGCTGGGGCGGGATCATGCCTGGTGAGAGCGGCGGCTTCGTGCGCGGCGATGCGGCGCGCGGCGTGCGCTTCGAGCGCGACTATTACGTCTACAAGCGCGACGGGCAGCCGTGTCTGGTGTGCGGCAGCCGGATACGCACGCAGTTGCTCGCGGGCCGCAACCTGTTCTGGTGCGGGCGCTGCCAGCGCCGCCACTGACCGCCAGCACGCGCGATCAAGCGGGCTGTCGGAGCGCCCGGCTACGGTCGAGGCATGCGCTACGCCTTTGTCGTCCCGTATGCGGAGGAGACCGAGTTCGTCGACCTCGCCGTGCTCGGGGAGCAGTCCGGCTGGGACCTCGTCTTCACCTGGGAGGCGGTCTACCGCTGCGACGCCTGGGCGACGCTCGCCGCAGCGGCGATGCGCACCGAACGCATCCGGCTCGGCACCCTGATCACGCCGGCCTCGCGCTATAAGCCGTGGGATATCGCCCAGCGCGTCGCGAGCGTCGACCGGCTGTCCGGTGGCCGGGTCACGCTGGGCGTGGGCCTGGGCGCGCTCAACCAGAACTGGCTCGCCTTCGAGCCGGACGAGGGTCGCAAGGCGCGGGCGGAGAAGCTCGACGAATGCCTGGCCATCTATGCGGGTCTCCTGGCGGGACAGCCCTTTTCGTATGCCGGCAAGCACTGGTCGGTCGAGCCCGTCACCGAGCTCGTGCCGCCGCCCCCGATCCAGCGCCCGCATCCGCCCGTATGGTGCGTGGGCGCCCTCGTGCCCGGGCGTTCGACGCAACTCTCCCTCGCCCGCGCCTCTCGGTGGCAGGGCGTCTTTCCGGCCGTCGCCGGCGGCGAGGGCAATAGCGGCCTTACGCCGGCAGCGTTGGGGATGATCGTCGATCGCCTACGGGATATGCGCTATCTGACCAACCGTCCGTGGGAGGGCTATGACGTTGTCGTAGAAGGCGATTCGTATGGCGAGTTCGGCACCGTCCACGGCTCACCGCGGCTGTGGGAGTCCCTCGGCGCGACGTGGTGGGTTGAGTCTTGGTGGGATGTGCCCGAGGGGTCAGATGGTTTGACGGAGGTGCGCCGACGGGTTGCGCTTGGCCCGCCGCGCTAAGCAGCCGCTGGCGGGCGGCGCGGGGTGCGGGCGGCGCGGTCCCGGGTCGGCTCAGGCGCCGAGCAAGGTGGGCAGCAGGCCCAGGGCGCGGCTGCGCAGCCAGTCCAGGGTCTCCGGGTCGCCGGAGAGGTGGTGCAGCAGCGCCCGTTCGAAGACCCCGTCGACCATCGCGTAGGCCGTGGGGGAGTCGGTGAGCAGCGGGCGGTCGGCCAGTTCGGCATACCGGCTCAGGACCCGCCAGATCATGTCCTCCAAGGTGGCGTCGATCATCAGCACGTCCGGGCGCAGCACCGCCTCGAACATCGCTTGGGTGCGCAGGTCGTACCACAGCCGGTGCATCGGGGCGTCCTCGACGAGCGTTTCGCACAGCTTGTCGACGAAGCGGTGGAGCACTTCGTCCGCGCTCTGGGAGGAGTCGAGGATGTCGTCATACCGGGTGACGCAGCGGGCCTTGTAATGGCGCACGCAATAGGTGATCAGCTCGGTCTTGTCGGTGAAGTAGTAGTGCACGACGCCGTGGCTGAACTCGGAGTTCGCGGCGATATCGCGCAGGCTGGTGCGGGCATAGCCGTGCTCGCCGAGGGTTTGCAAAGCAGACTCGGCGAGTTGAATACGGCGCTGGGACGACTTGCGATCACGCGGCCGCTCGGCCGGGGTGGCGGCGGTCATGGCCGACAGCGTACGGCCTCACCTGCCTTTAGAACATCTCTTGACAGTCGTCAAAGGGGGCTGGGAGGGTGGCGGTGGGCACAACGGCGTGCCCGACCGGTGCGCCGGCAGTGGCCTCGACGTCCTCGTCAACAATGCCGGCATCGAGATCACCGATCTGATCGCCGGGTCAAGCCCGAGGACATCCGCCGCATGCTCGAGGTCAACATCCTCGGCACCACCCTCGGGGTCAAGCACGGCTTCCGGGCGATGCGCCCCGGCGGCGCCGCCGGCCAGGGCGGCGCGATCATCAATATCGCCTCCGTCTCTCGACTGCGCCGTCGTCTGACTCCCGGATGAGAAGTGGGGCGAGCGGGTGGTCGCCGTGATCCAGTTGGCTCCGGGCAAAGAGATCGACGCCGACGCGCTGATCGGCTTCGTCAAGGAGCGCATCGGCTCGGTCAAGGCGCCCAAGCAGATCGAGGTCTGGCCAGACCTGCCGCGCTCCAAGGTCGGCAAGATCCTCAAGACCGAGATCAAGGCCAGCCTCCGCAGCCCGGCCTGACGGCTGCGGCTCGACCACGGTCCAACCGCGAGGTCTAAACACGGACCTACCGCTTGGTATTGGTCGTGATCACGACCAGTACCAAGCGGTAGCCCAGGCGCTAGCGTGGCGGGGGGTATGCCCGACCGCTCGAGCGTGCGCTGAGAGCGAACGGGGCGGGCGGCATACGAGGGCGCGGAACATCCACCGGGCGTGAGCGGTTGAGTTGGGCAGTGCCGCACTCCGGAAGTCGCTGACGGCTGTCAGAGTGCGCAGATACCATCAATGCTGACTCGATCAGCGAGGAGCGCATACATGTTCGAACGGTTCACCGACCGGGCCCGACGCGTCGTGGTGCTCGCGCAAGAAGAAGCGCGGATGCTCAACCACAACTACATCGGGACCGAGCACATCCTGCTCGGCCTGATCCACGAGGGCGACGGCGTGGCCAGCAAGGCCCTAGAGAGCCTCGGGATCGAGCTCGAGAATGTTCGCGAGCAGGTGCAGGAGATCATCGGGCAGGGCCAGCAGGCCCCGACCGGGCATATCCCCTTCACCCCGCGGGCCAAGAAGGTCCTCGAGCTGTCCCTGCGGGAAGCCCTGCAGTTGGGCCACAACTACATCGGGACCGAGCACATCCTGCTCGGGCTCATCCGCGAGGGCGAGGGCGTCGCCGCGCAGGTGCTGGTCAAGCTCGGCGCCGACCTTAACAAGGTCCGCCAGCAGGTCATCCAGCTCATTTCCGGCTACTCCGGCAAGGAGGCGCAGGCCGCTGGTGTCGGTCCGGCCAGCGCGCAGCAGGAGGGCACGCCCGCCGGCTCGCTGGTGCTCGACCAGTTCGGCCGCAACCTCACGCAGGCCGCCCGCGAATCCAAGCTCGACCCCGTCATCGGTCGCACCAAGGAGATCGAGCGGGTCATGCAGGTGCTCTCGCGCCGCACCAAGAACAACCCGGTGCTGATCGGCGAGCCCGGCGTCGGCAAGACCGCCGTCGTCGAGGGCCTGGCCCAGGACATCGTGCGTGGCGACGTGCCCGAGACCTTGAAGGACAAGCAGCTTTACACCCTCGACCTCGGCTCGCTCGTGGCCGGTTCGCGCTACCGCGGTGACTTCGAGGAGCGGCTCAAGAAGGTCCTCAAGGAAATTCGCACCCGCGGCGACATCATCTTGTTCATCGACGAGATTCACACTCTCGTCGGGGCGGGTGCGGCCGAGGGCGCCATCGACGCTGCGTCGATCCTCAAGCCCATGCTGGCTCGTGGCGAGTTGCAGACCATCGGCGCGACCACGCTGGATGAATACCGCAAGTACATCGAGAAGGACTCCGCGCTGGAGCGCCGCTTCCAGCCGATTCAGGTCGCGGAGCCGACGCTGTCGCACACGATCGAGATCCTCAAGGGGCTGCGCGATCGCTATGAAGCGCACCACCGCGTGACGATCACCGACGCGGCCCTGGTCTCGGCGGCCAACCTCGCGGACCGCTACATCAATGACCGCTTCCTGCCGGACAAGGCCATCGACCTGATCGACGAGGCCGGCGCACGCCTTCGCATCCGCCGGATGACCGCACCGCCGGACCTGCGCGAATTCGACGACAAGATCGCTCAGGTGCGTCTGGAGAAGGAATCGGCGATCGACGGTCAGGACTTCGAGAAGGCCGCGCGCCTGCGCGACGACGAGAAGAAGCTGCTCGGCGAGAAGGCCCGCCGTGAGTCGGAGTGGAAGGCCGGCGACCTCGATGTCGTCGCCGAAGTCGACGAAGAGCTGATCGCCGAGGTGCTGGCGGCCAGCACCGGCATCCCCGTCTTCAAGCTGACCGAGGAAGAGTCCAGCCGCCTGCTCAACATGGAGGCCGAGCTGCACAAGCGCATCGTCGGCATGGACGACGCCATCAAGGCGCTTTCCCAGGCCATCCGCCGCACCCGCGCCGGACTGAAGGACCCGCGCCGCCCGGGCGGCTCGTTCATCTTCGCCGGGCCTACGGGCGTCGGCAAGACCGAGCTCGCCAAGGCGCTCGCCGAGTTCTTGTTCGGCGACGAAGACGCCCTGATCCAGCTGGACATGTCCGAATACAGCGAGAAGCACACCGTCTCGCGCCTCTTCGGCTCCCCACCCGGATATGTCGGCTACGAAGAGGGCGGCCAGCTCACCGAGAAGGTCCGCCGCCGCCCGTTCTCCGTGGTCCTCTTCGACGAGGTCGAAAAGGCCCACCCGGAGATCTTCAACTCGCTGCTGCAGGTGCTCGAGGACGGCCGCCTGACCGACAGCCAGGGCCGGATGGTCGACTTCAAGAACACCGTCATCATCATGACGACCAACCTCGGCACCCGCGATATCGCCAAGGGCGTCAGTCTCGGCTTCTCGGCCGGTCCGGATTCCCGCAGCGACTACGAGCGGATGAAGAACAAGGTCCAGGACGAGCTGAAGCAGCACTTCCGGCCCGAGTTCCTCAACCGCGTCGACGACACGATCGTCTTCCCGCAGCTGACGCAGGACGAGATTGTCCAGATCGTCGACCTCGAGATCGCCAAGCTCGACAAGCGCCTCAAGGACAAGGACATGGGCATCGAGTTGACGCCCGCGGCCAAGAACCTGCTGGCCAAGAAGGGCTACGATCCCGTGCTCGGTGCCCGCCCGCTGCGGCGCACCATCCAGCGTGAGATCGAGGACGTGCTGTCCGAGAAGATCCTGTATGGCGAGTTGAAGGCCGGCGAGATCGTCGCGGTCGGCACCGAGGGCGAGGGCAAGACCGAGATCTTCACCTTCCGCGGCACCCCGCACGCCCACGCCATCGACCTGCCGCTGGTAGTCGCCGACGCCGAGTAGACGCGGGCCGACCCACCGGCATACCTCTGAAGCGCCCGACCCCACGCGGGGCCGGGCGCTTCGGCCTTCACGAGGCGATCGGGCGGGCCCGGCGGCGCCGGCGCAGGAGCAGCCATGCCGATCCGGCAAGGCCGGCGAGTAGCAGGGCGGCGGCGCCGAGGACGGCATACAGGCCGGTCCGCTCCTGATCCTGGTGGGTCGTCTGCGCCGTGGCGATTGCGGCCCGGGCATCGCTGAGTTGACCCTTGTCCAGGGCTGCGGCTGCCGCCGAGAGCGAGGTGTCCCCCGGACGCAGACGCGCACCCACCTGGCCCAGGACGTCGAGGTGATCGACGACGCGCGCGGCGGCGGCATACTCCCCGACGGCCGCCTGGGTGTCGGCGAGGGTCGTCGGCAGCGGATTGAGAGCAGCCTGGGAGGTGGCGTGTTCGTAGGCCGAACGAGCCCCGGAAACCGACACGCCAGCCTGCTTGGCCGCCGCCTGCAGGGCAGTGGCTGGCGCGGCGAGTGGCTTGATCTTGCGAACCGCGCGAGTGGCGTCGGCGAACTCCCAGGCCGCCATCGGCTGGCGCAGCCGCAGGGGCTGCACCCAGTCGCCATCGGCTGCGTCGACGCCGCGATATGCCGTGCGCGCCTTCTTCCGATAGCCCACCTCATCGAGTTGACCAGCGCGGGATGACCCACAATCGCATCAGTTGCTCGGTCTTGGCATTGGGGCCCGTGATCTCGAAGAGGTCATAGGCCTGGCGCCAGCCGAAGTGCAACGAATAGGCGCGGGCCGGGTGCTCGCCGGTTCCGTCGTATGCGGACCTCCCCGTCGTCAGCCACCCTGTCAAGTCAGCCAGGGACGCCCCCTTGGCGCCGGCAAAGAGGTCACCGAGCGCCGCCGCCGATCCGGCATAACCGTAGGCGTCACGGCCACCCTGGGTTGGTGACCTGGCGAATGGTCACTTTGACCGGCTTGCCGTCTGCGCGCACGACATAGCGTGCGACGGAGGTCAGTGTTGAGCCGGTGTCCTGATCAGCGGCATGCGCGCTGGTCGGGGCACCCGTCCCGAGCAGCGCGAGGGCGCAGATCAGCGCGGCGGGACGACTCGGCATACGGCGGCTCACCACGGGGGCAGTATGCCGCCCGCCCCGTTGGCGCCCGCGCGGACGCGCCGGGTCAGCAGGAGGCGGCGATCTCGGACAGCCCGTCCTGCGGCTCACCGGGAGTGGTCGTCGTGGAGGAGGACGGGGTGGTCGAGCTGCTAGTCGGCGTGTCGGTCGAGGAGGTCGTCGACGAAGTGGTCGAGGTCGTCGGGTTATCGGAGATGGCGTTCTGAACCAGGGCGCGAATCGCCGTGAAGTCCGGGTGCACCACGTCGATGACCTTGTTGGTCAGCGGCAGGCTGCGCAAGGTGCCCTTTTGGATCGTCTCGACCAGCGGCACCCACGCCTTCAGGTGCTGCTGCGGTATGTCGATGCTCACGTGATCCTTGAGCACTTCAGCCAGTGCCGGGTAGTGCACCAGCATGGAGCCGGGGTTGACCTGGTGGATCAGGGCGCCCATCACGCAGCGCTGGCGACGCATCCGGGAGAAGTCGTCGGTGGTCGCGCGGGATCGGGCATACCAGAGGGCGTGATAGCCGTCGAGATGCTGCACCCCGGGCTCGATCCACCCGGTCGTGCCGACGATCGAGCCGTCCGAGAGCGCCTTGCAGCCGATACAGACGCGTTCCTTGACATTGATCTCGACCCCGCCCATTGCATTGACGAGATCGGCGAAGCCCGACAGGTCGATGACGACGGTGTTGTCGATGCGCAGCCCGAGCACCTCGCCGATGACATCGCGGATGGAACGCAAGCCGGGGTTGGGGTCGCCGGGGAAGAGGTCGGGATTGTCGGTGGCGAGCGTCCAAATGCCATTGATCAGGCACTCGTCGCCGCAGTCGTAACCATTGGGGTAGAGCGTCGAGAGCGGATTCGACGCCGGGATCGGCGCGCGCTCGAGATTGCGCGGGATGCCAAAGAGCACGGTGTCACCAGTCTTGGTGTTGATGCTCGCAACCATCATCGAATCGGTCCGCACGCCCACCCGGTCGGTGCCCGCATCCGAGCCGAGGAGCAGCACATTGACGCGAGGGACCGCTGCCCACGGGTTGTCGTTCCTGACATTCGGAACGCCCTCGGTCGAGGTGGCCCCGGGCACGCTGTCACCATCGGCGAAGACCTCCCCGACAACGGAGCGCTGGATGCCGAGGGTGTGCACGGCATACGCACTGGGCGCGGCGACGGCGAGGCAGCACAAGAAGGCCACCATCGTGCTCGCGAGCCGCTCGTCGCGGGTCATCCCGGGGGTCCGGGTCAGGGTCGCCGAGAGCACGATCGAGAGCATCCACAAGGCCGCGCCGATGAGCACCAGCCAGATGAGCACGAGCAAGGTGGTGCGCGAAACGCCTACGGACAGAGCCGATTCGATCACGCCATGGCGGGCGATCTGATAGCCCGCCACGATCAGCGCCAGGCCCGTCAGCATCAACAGCAGGCGCCCGAAACGACGAGCCCTGGTGCGCAGCAGGCCCGCTCCGGGAAGCAGAGTGCTCAGCAGCGTCATGGCATAGCTGTGCCGCAGCGGATGGGCGCGGGGCGAGGTCGGGCGGCTCGTCATACCCGGTCAGTGTCCCCTCATCGATTCGGTGTCGGCCCGGCGCTCGCCGAAGCCTCATAGGTCAAGACGCCGCAGCGCTGTCCTTGGTTGCCTTCTGACCTGACGTTTAGGCAGGTCACCGCGGCAGATCGTAACCGGCACGGCTGTGCACCAGCAGCCCCTCGGCGCACAACTGCTCGGCGAGTCGCGCCACGCGTTCCGGCTCCCCGAGGCCTTCGAGCACCTCCGGCGCCAGGGGCGCGGTTGCGGCCCGGGCCAGCGCGAGGATCCGGCCGCGCAGCTGCCGATCGGTGCCCTCATACCCCTGCCCCTTGCGCACGGGCCCGTCGTATGCCGGTCGGCCCGCCGCCACCCATCGGCACCGGTCTCGGACCGGGCAGTCCTCGCAGCGCGGGGCGCGGGCCGTGCAGATCAGCGCGCCGAGTTCCATGGCGGCGACATTCCAGGCGTTGGCGCGGTCTGGTTCCGCGGGCAGCCACTCCTGCGCGAGGGCTCGCTCGGCCGCCGTCAGGCTCGGGGCGGCTTGCTCTCGTCCGAGCGCGATACGCGTCAGGACGCGGCGGACATTGGTGTCGATGACGACGAGCGGGTTGCCGAAGGCGAAGGACGAGACGGCTGCCGTCGTGTATTCGCCGACGCCGGGGAGGGCGCGCAAGTCAGCCGGATCGCTGGGGACCTGGCCGTCGTGGCCCTCGACCATGGCCTTCGCGGCTCGGTGCAGTCCGAGCGCGCGGCGTGGGTAGCCCAGCCGATCCCACGCGAGGATGACATCGGCGGGCGAGGCGCTGGCGAGGGCGGCCGGGGTCGGCCAGCGCGCCAGCCACGCCTGCCACGGGCCGATGATCCGCGCGATCGGGGTCTGCTGGGCCATCACCTCGCTGACCAAGACGCCCCACGGGGTGGCGTCGCGGTGGCGCCACGGCAGGTCGCGCCCGGCCACGGCATACCACCGGAGCACGGCATCGTGCACGGCCTCGCGGAAGGCAGCCTCGCTCACACGTAGCGTTCGAGGATGCTCGACTCGGCCAGGCGGGTCAGGCTCTCGCGGATCGTTCGGGCCCGGCCCTCGCCGACGCCGTCGACGAGCATCAGGTCATCCTGGGTGGCGGTGAGCAGCCGCTGCAGGGTGCCGAAATGCTCGACAAGACGCTCGAAGACCGAGCCGGGCAGGCGCGGGACGCGGTTGAGGAGGCGGTAGCCACGCGGGGAGATGCTGGTGTCGAGGCCGTCCGGCCCGCCGAGGCCGAGTATGCGGGCGCACGAGGCGGCGTCGAGCAGCTCGGTGCGGCTCAAGGCGGCCAGGCCCCCGACCACCTGACTGCGCAGATCCTCACCGCCGGGGTCGGCGACATAGTCGCGGATCAGCCACTCCAGATCGTCGGCGAGGCCGCTGGTCAGCTCCTCCAATTGCAGGGTGAGGAGACGGCCGTCGACACCCAGCTCCACGACATACCCGTTGATCTCCCCGCTGATCCGGCGCACCATCTCCAGCCGCTGCAGGACGGCTGAGACATCGCGAACCGTCACGAGGTCCTCGATTTCGAGGGCGGACAAGGTGGCCGTGACCTCATCGAGGCGGGCGCGGTAGCGCTCCAGCGTCGCGAGGGCTTGGTTGGCCTTGCTCAGCAGTTCGGAGGAGCCTTCGAGGACGTGGCGGGCGCCCGCGACATACATCTGCACGATCCGCATCGACTGGCTGACCGAGACGACCGGCATCCCCGTCTGCTTGGCGACCCGCTCGGCCGTGCGATGCCGGGTGCCGGACTCGCTGGTCTCGATGTCCGGGTCGGGGACGAGTTGGGTGGCGGCGCGCACGATCCGGCTCAGGTCGGAGGCGACGACGATGGCGCCGTCCATCTTCGCGAGCTCGCGCAGGCGGGTGGCGGAGAACTCGACATCGAGCGGGAAGCCGCCGCTGCACAGTGATTCGACGGTGCGGTCGTGCCCGAGGACGATCAGGGCGCCGGTGCGGCCGCGCAGGATGCGCTCCAGGCCATCGCGCAGTTCGGTGCCGGGCGCGAGAGCGGCCAGGGTGGAGCGATAAAGGTCATCGTCCGACTGCGGGGCCACGCGGATCCTTCGGGTGTTGGTGTATGCCGGCGGTGGGCCACCGGGCTGTGGTGAAGTCTAGGCCGGGGTGGCGCGTGGGGCCTGTCAGTGGCCATCTCTACGGTTGCGGTCATGGCGAGGACAACACGATCGACGACCTTCCGGTGTGCGGAATGTGGCTGGAGCACGGTCAAGTGGGTTGGCCGCTGCGGCGAGTGCCAGGCGTGGGGGTCGGTCAGCGAGGTGGGGGCGCCGACCACGAGGACGGCCGCGGTGGTCAACGCTGGGCGCAAGCCCGTGCCCATCGGTGAGGTCGATGTGACGAGGGCGGCGGCTCGCCCAACGGGCGTGGCCGAGTTCGACCGGGTGTTGGGTGGCGGGTTGGTGGCGGGCGGTGTTGTTCTGGTCGCGGGGGAGCCGGGGATCGGCAAGTCGACCCTGTTGCTCGACGTGGCCGCCCGGGCGGCGCGAGGTGGCGCCTCGGTGCTGTATGTCAGCGGCGAGGAGTCCGCGGCCCAAGTCCGGGCGCGCGCTGAGCGCATCGAGGCGATGGCGGCGGAGTTGTATCTCGCGTCCGAAACCGATCTGGGGACGGTTTTGGGGCAAATTGAGGGCCTGCGTCCTGGGCTGGTGGTTATCGACTCGGTGCAGACGCTGGCGAGTGCCGATGTCGATGGGGCGGCGGGGAATGTCTCGCAGGTGCGCGAGGTCGCGTCGGCGGTGATATCGGTGGCCAAACGGCTGGGGATCGCCACGGTTCTGGTCGGGCATGTGACCAAGGATGGGTCGATCGCCGGACCGCGGATCTTGGAGCATCTGGTCGATGTGGTGGTGGCCTTTGAGGGGGATCGGCATTCGCGGCTGCGACTGGTGCGCGCGGTCAAGAACCGCTTCGGCCCGACCGACGAGGTCGGCTGCTTCGATCTCAGCGACGCAGGGATCGTCGGGCTGGCGGATCCGAGCGGGCTGTTCCTCAGTTCCCGCGCGGGGGCCGTGCCGGGCACCTGCATCACGGCGACCCTCGAGGGGCGGCGCCCGCTCATCGCGGAGGTGCAGGCGCTGGTCTCACCCTCCGCTTTGCCGACGCCTCGACGGGCGACGCATGGGGTGGATGCGAGCCGGGTCGCGATGATCACGGCGGTGCTCGACAAACGGGCGGGTGCGCCGCTTCTGCACAATGACGTCTATATCTCGACGGTTGGTGGCGTCACATTGCGCGAGCCGGCCGCCGATCTCGCCGTTGCCATGGCGATGGCGAGCGCCATCCTTGATGTGCCCCTCGACCCGCGCACGGTGGCGATCGGCGAGGTGGGCCTGGCGGGGGAGATCCGCCCGGTGCAGGGGATCGAGCGCCGGTTGGCCGAAGCGGGGCGGCTCTCATTCACGACGGCGCTGGTGCCGGTGGGGGTCCTGGGGACCGTGCATGTGCCGGCCGGTTTACGCGTGGTCGAGGTGGCGGATATCCGGGCTGCGGTCGGGCAGTTGCCGGCCCGACCCGAGCCGGTGCGCCAGCGCACCGAGCGCGTTTCCGTGCCGGCGAGCTACCGCGGTCCTGGGCGGGGGTATGCCGCCCCGCCCGCCCCACCCCCGCGCCTGCGGGCCGTGCCCGACCCGACGTAAGGGTCTGGTCGCTGACCCTCGTGGGCTCAGTGGCTAAAGGCGTGGCGTCCCGTGATGGCGTTGCGATAGAACGCGGGGATGCTCTCGTGGCGCGCGATCCGCAGGCTGTGGTTGCGGCGCACAACCGGAATTGCCGCGGCGATGGCGGTGCCGGCGAAGACCAGCGCGCCGATTCCGAGCATGGCGGCGAGGTAGGTGACGAGGGGCATCAGGTCGAGCGTGAATGACATGGTCGTGGTCCTTTCGGAATGAGTTCTACATCTGTAGTGCATAAAGAACGCTACACCTGTAGTGTCCGTTATGCAACATTTGTAGTTGCTTCGGGGTGTTACCCGCGCCACGCCTAAGTGATCGGATGCCCAGGTCAGGGGTGCGGGTCGGCGCAGAGGGCGTCGATGAGTTGCCGAGTTGCCGTGGTGACCCACTCGGCACGGTGCTGCGGATGTTGCAGTCCCGCGGCCAGGAGCACGCCTTGGAAGGCGGCGGCCGTGGCCTCGGCGCGTTCGGCGGCCCGTGGTGCGCCGACACTGTGCGCGATATCGACGACGAGGCGCACGAACTCGCGTCGAGAGACATCGAAAACAGCGGCCAAGGCGGGCGTGCGCATGGCTTCAATGCCCAGTTCGGCCTGCACCCGGACCAGGCTCGAATCGGCGGTCAGCGCCACCAGATGCCGCGCCACCTCGGCGCCGACGAGATCGTCCCGCTCGGCGCCGGAGTGCTCCCGCGAGATCGCCTCGACCCGGTCCCGCAGGGCGCTGATCATGTCGGCCAGTTGTCGCGCCACCTGCTCGGTGAGGCCGGTCAGCAGGGCCAGCCGCGTGCGGAAGTAGCCGCTGGTCGAGCCCTCGGGCACGCCCGCCTGGGCATCGACTGCTCGGTGCGTCAGAGCGCGTAGGCCGCCGTCGGCGACGACCGCCGTTGCTGCCTCGAGCAGCTCGAGCCGGCGGCCGGTAGCCAAGGGGGGCAGGGACATGAGCCTCATTGTGCCGCGCGCCGAAGCGGCTCAGAACCGGCGCCACCACAGGTTCACGGCATAGTCGACCTCGTTGCCGGCATGGCCCGCGAGGATCCGTTCGGCTGCGGCCGGCTCGAACTCGATCCGCACAATGGCCTCGAAGCGCCCCCGGTCTGGACACTGCCACCGCGCATCGATCGCGATGGCCTCGAATCCCCTTCTGCGCCAAAAGCGTTCGACGGCAAGAGCGTCGTATGCCGGGAGGCCGTCCCGAAACCACCTGCCGAAGGTCGAGCGTGTCGCGTCATTGTCCAAAAAGGCCGCTACCCCGCCTGGTGCGACAACCCGCTCGACCTGCGCCAGTCCTGGCTCGCAGCCAGGCCCGAAGAAGTAGGCCCAGCGCGCCACCACCAGATCGAAGCTCGCCGCGGCGAAGGGCAGCTCCGCGGCGGCGCCGATGACCACCTCAGCGCGCCGTGTCGCCATGGTCGCAATCGTCCGCGCGCCTGCCGGGGCACCCACGCCCGCCGGATCCGGTCGAGTTCGGGAAACACGCCCATGATCGGGCCCTCGCGTCGGCGTGTTTCCCAAACTCGACGGATGAGGGCCCGGCGCAATGCGCGCCAAGGCCCGGGCCGCGAGCGGCGGGTGCGGCTCCAGCCCCACGACGCTAGCGGCGCCTCGGGCCGCGAAGCGGGGCAGGTGGAAGCCAGCACCACAGCCGATGTCCAAAACCCGAGCCCCGGCGATGGGGCGCAACCGGTCAATGGCTGCCTCGACATACTGCTCCTGGTCGAAGGCCTCGTTCTCCCACTCGTAAATGTCCGGGTGATCCCAGATGTTCGGGCTCGGCGCGACACCACCGGCCGCGGCCGCCGCCCGGCTCATCGCGCGTTCATCGCGCGTTCATCGTTTGCGGGTGCGCCGCTCGCGGGCCTCGATGGTCGCCGGGTGGATCAGCAGCGGCAGCAGGGTGCGAGCGCCACGGGATCGCACCAGGCGCACATTGAGTAGGTGAGCCTCGCAGCGGACGACCAGTTCGTCATACCCTTCCGGGCCCATCAACTCCACGAGTTCGGCGCGCAGCGAGCGATAGACCGGCTCGCGTCCCACGTGAGCGGCGGGGTTGCCGGAGCAGTACCAGTCCAGGTCGTGCCCGCCCGGGCCCCAGCCGCGCCGGTCGTACTCACTGATCGACACCTCCAGATAGGACGTCTCGTCCGGCAACTCGACCGTGCGATAGGTGCGCCGGATCGGCAACTGCCAGCACACATCCGGTTTCGCCGTATGCGGAGCGCGCCCGGTCCGGACTGCCTGCTGGTGCAACGCGCAGCCCGCCCCGCCGGCGAAGCCCGCCCGATTGAGAAAGATGCACGCGCCCTCGACGACCCGCGTCTTCGTCGCGGAACCCTCCCGCTCGGTCCACGCCTTGGTCTTGGTGGAGGACGGTTTGAACTGCCATGTCGACTCGTCCAGCTCCGCAGCGATCAGCGCCACCCGGTCGCGATCGTCGTCATCGGTGAAATGCGCGCCCAAGGTGCAGCAGCCGTCATCGGGGCGGTCGGCATAAATGCCCTGGCAGCCGTTGCCAAAGATGCAGGTCCAGCTCGATGTCAGCCACGTCAGGTCACACCGGAAGCGTTGCTCGGTATCCGCTGGGTCGTCGAACTCCACCCACACGCGGGGGATCTCCAGCGGCGTCTCGCTCACGAGGGGAAACTGTATGCACCGTAGGCTGTCCCCGTGCGACTGGGCGTGATCGATATCGGATCGAACACCGTCCACATGCTGGTTGTTGATGCGCACTATGGCGCTCGGCCGCTGCCCGCCGCGACGCACAAGATCGCCCTGAAGCTCTCCGAGCACCTCCACGGCGACCAGATCGGCGAGAGCGCCATCACGACCCTGAACGACTACCTCGACCGCGCGCGCGACCTCATCGAGGACCAGGGGGTTGAAGATGTCGTCGCCTTCGCCACGAGCGCGATTCGCGAGGCCGCAAATGGCGATAGCGTCCTCGACCAGCTCTCGGAACGCGCCGGCACCCGAATCCAGGTGCTCAGCGGCACCGACGAAGCCCGCATGACGTTCCTCGCGGCCCGAAGGTGGACCGGGTGGTCGGCCGGCAACCTACTCGTCCTCGACATCGGCGGCGGCTCCCTCGAATTGGCCATCGGCCTCGATGAGGAGCCCGACTCGGCGGTGTCGGTGCCCTTGGGCGCCGGGCGCGTCACCAACAATCTGCTGCCGGGCGACCCGCCGTCCCCCGATGTCGTTCGCGAAGCCCGCCGCGCGATCCGCACCCAACTCGCCGCCGCCGTGCGCCCGATCCTGCGTATGCCGAACCCCGACACCGTGGTCGCCACCTCCAAGACGTTCCGCTCGCTGGCTCGGCTGGCCGGGGCCGCGCCGAGCGCCGAGGGCCCGCTCGTGCGCCGCACCCTGCGTCGCCAGGACCTCAAAGAGGTTGTCGACCTGCTCACCCCGCTGACGGCGACCCAGCGAACCCGGCTGTCCGGGGTCTCCGCAACCCGATCCCGCCAAGTCCTCGGCGGTGCCCTTGTCGCCGAAGCCGCCATGGACCTGTTGCATGTCGACGACCTGACGATCTGCCCATGGGCGCTGCGCGAAGGCATCATCCTGCGCCGCCTAGACACCCTTTCCGATGTCGTCACGGACACGACGGGCTGGATCGGCGATGTCTGAGACGCCGGTGGCGATCCCTGCGGCGCCGGTGGCCTTGAGCACCGCGTCGGTCTATCCGGAGTCGGTCGCCACCGCCTTCGGTCTCGCCGCCCGCCTCGGCTATGACGGCCTCGAAGTCATGGTGATGCCAGAGCCGGTCAGCCGCGAGGCCGGGGCGCTGGCAGCACTCTCGGACCTGCACGGCATACCTATCGTCTCGATCCATGCCCCGACTCTGCTTCTGACGCAACGGATTTGGGGACCGGATCCGTGGACGAAGGTCGATCGGTCGATCGAATTGGCGCAGGAGGTCGGCGCCTCCACGGTCGTCGTGCACCCGCCGTTCCGGTGGCAGCGCGAGTATGCCGAGGGTTTTGTCGAGGGGGTCAAGGAGCGCGAGGCCGAGACCGGAACGATCATCGCGGTCGAGAATATGTTTCCGTGGCGGGCTCGGCAGCGGGAGATGCTGGCCTACCTGCCGCACTGGGATCCGGTCGGCGTCGACTTCGACCACGTCACCTTGGACCTCTCGCACACCGCGACGGCCGGCTCGGACGCCATGGCCATGGTTCGGGACCTCGGCCCCCGCCTCACCCATCTCCATCTGGCGGACGGGACCGGCCTGATCCGCGACGAACATCTCGTCCCCGGCCGCGGCAACCAACCGTGCGCCGAGGTCCTGGAGGCGCTCGCCGCCGGGGGATTCGGGGGCAGCGTGGTGGTGGAGGTGTCGACGCGGCGGCTGGATCCGCATACCCGCAGCGGCGACCTCGCCGAGGCCCTCGCCTTCGCCCGGCTCCACCTCGCCGGACCCGCCCCGTCATGAGCCCGCGCGGTCGGCGGCCGGCGGGCTCGGACACCCGAGGCGAGATCGTCGAGGCGGCCCGCGCGGAGTTCGCCGAGCGGGGGTATGACGCCGCCTCCCTGCGCGGGATTGCTCGCCGCGCCGGCGTGGATTCCGCTCTCGTGCATCACTATTTCGCCGGCAAGCCCGCGCTTTTCACCGAAGTGATGACGGTGCCCGTGGACCCGGCATACCTCGTGGAAACTGTCATCGGCCAGCCGCGAGAGCGGGTGGGGGAGGCCCTGGTGGCGACCTTCCTGGGTATCTGGGATTCGCCGGAAGGGCAGGAGCGCTTCGCCGCACTCGCCCGGTCGGTGCTGACGCACGAGGAGGCGGCGCGGATGCTGCGCGAGTTCCTTGTGCGTGAGGTTTTTGCCAAGGTTGCGGTGGCGCACAATCCGGGCCTCGACCCCGCGACGGCCGAGCTGCGCGCCACGCTTGCGGCTGGTCAATTGCTTGGCATGGCGATGCTGCGCTACCTCCTGCGCTTCCCCGCCCTGCGCCGCGCCACTGTGCCCGAGTTGATCGCCGAGGTCGGCCCGGTGATCCAGCGCTATCTCGCGCCGGACGCGTGAACAGTGCTGCGCCGCAGCCGGATTGACTAACTTCTGCTAGCAGAGGTTAGTCAACTGTGCACATGTTGCACCCTGTCCACAGTTGACTAACCTGTGCTAGCAGAAGTTGCGCGACACCCCGGACGCACCACATCCTCAGTCGGTGCGGCGGCGCAGGGTGAGCGAGCCGAGAACAAGGGCGGCGAGGATCCAGGCGGCGATGACCAGCATGTCGGTCGCGGCGTCGCCGAGGGCGTCGGCCGAGGTGGCGACGGCCGACATGGCGTCCACGGCGTATGACAGCGGCAGGACATCGGAGATCGCCGACAGCACGTCGGGCAGCCTGTCCCGCGCAACCAAGAGCCCGCACAGCAAGAACTGCGGCAGGATGAAGGCCGGCATGAACTGCACCGCCTGAAACTCGGTGTGCGCGAACGCACTTGCCAGCAGACCGAGCGCCGTGCCGAGCACGGCGTCGAGCACGGCGACGACGACTAGCACCCACACCGGGCCGGCCACATCGAGCCCGCACACGAAGACGGCAAAAGTCGTCGCCACCAGCGCCTGAACCACGGCCATCAGCCCGAACGCCAAGGCATAGCCGAACATCAGGTCCGCCTTGCCCAGCGGCCCGGCCAAGAGCCGCTCCAAGGTTCCGCTCGTCCGCTCGCGAAGGGTCGCCACGCTCGTCACGACGAACATCACCACGAACGGGAAGACGCCCAGGAGGGCTGGCCCGATCCGGTCGAAAACCGGCGTGCCATCAAAGATCCACGCGAGCAACCCGAGCAGCACGCATGGCACCACGAGCAGCAATCCCACGGTCCGGTGATCACCGCGAATTTGGCGCAGCACCCGGCCTGCAGTCAAAAACGTCAGACGAGGATTCATCGCGAGCCTCCGGCGGCATCGATCAGGGCGAGAAAGGCGGCATCGGCATCTGTCGTGCCGGTGCTGCGCAGCAGGTCCTCCGGGGTGGTGTCAGCCAGCAACGTCCCGTCACGCATCAGCAACAGCCGGTGACATCGGGTGGCCTCGTCCATGACGTGACTCGACACGAGCAGAGAGGTCCCGCGCTCGGCGAGCCGGTGGAAGAGTTCCCACAGATCGCGCCGCAGCACGGGGTCCAGGCCGACCGTCGGTTCATCGAGGATCAACACCTCCGGATCGCCGACCAAAGCCGCCGCGAGCGAGACCCGGGAGCGCTGGCCGCCAGAGAGCTTCTCGACGCGGCGATCGGCATAACTCCCCAGGTCCACCGCCGCGATCGCGGACTCAACGGCCTGAGCACCAGCCCCCACGAGACCACCGAAGTACGCGGCATTTTCGTGGACGCTCAGGTCCGCATACACACTCGGCGCCTGGGTGACGTAGCCGACCCGGCGGCGCAGCCCCGCCGAGCCAGCCGGCTCCCCAAGCACCTCGACGCTCCCGCCAGCGACCTTTTGCACTCCGACGATGGCGCGAAGCAGGGTCGACTTGCCGCTCCCGCTCGGACCGAGCAATCCGACCACCCGCCCACGGGGGATCGTGACGCTCAGGCCCGGGAGCACCACCGTCCCGCCCCGCACGACTTTCAGATCCTGGATGACGACCGCCGCAGCGTTATTCATCATGTGGTGAAAATAGCACCGCCATCACGACAGGACAAGCGGACGCGCCCGAGCCATAGTGTGACCCTTATGGGCCCGGCCGATCTGTTGCGCAAGTCCCTGCTCACCCTCGCCGCGGACAACCGCGTCCGCGACCTCATCGAGCGCGCCCCCGTCAGCCGCTCGGTCGTCAAACGCTATGTGCCCGGGGCGTATGACAGCGATGCCGTCGCCGCGGTCGCCACCCTCCGGGCCACGGGCCGCTGGGCCACCATCGACTTCCTCGGCGAGGACACGACCGACCCGCAGCAGGCGGAGGCGGTCACCACGGCATACCTGCGGCTCTTGGATCTCCTTGCCGCCGACCAGCTCACGGCCCGCGGGGAAGCCGAGGTCAGCGTCAAACTCAGTGCCATCGGCCAGCAACTCGAGGGCGGCGACGCGATTGCCCTGGCCAACGCCCGGCGCATTTGCGAGGCCGCCCAGCGCCTGGGCACGACGGTCACCCTCGACATGGAAGACCACACGACCACCGACCGCACGCTGACCACCCTGGCAACCCTGCGCGCGGACTACCCCTGGGTTGGGGTGGCGATCCAGGCCTACCTGCACCGCAGCGAGGCCGACTGCGCCGCGCTCGCGGGCGAGGGCAGCCGGGTGCGGCTGTGCAAGGGCGCCTATTCGGAGCCGGAGGAGGTCGCCTTCCAGTCGATGGACGAGGTGGACAAATCGTATGTCCGCTGCCTGCGAATCCTGCTCTCCGGCAAGGGTTATCCCATGATCGCCACCCACGATCCGCGCCTCGTCGAGATCGGGACGGCGCTCGCGCGGGAGGCCGGTCGCGCCCCGGATTCCTTCGAATTCCAGATGCTGTATGGCGTGCGGCCCGAGGAGCAGCGCCGCCTCGCCGACCGCGGGCATCGGATGCGCGTCTACATCCCCTATGGGGAAGAGTGGTACGGCTATCTGATGCGCCGGATGGCCGAGCGGCCCGCCAATGCGATGCTGTTCGTCCGCTCGTTGATCTCTCGTGGATAGGACCTTTCGGTGACCATTGCCATCTTCGGCGCAGGCGTGATGGGCGAGACGCTGCTCTCCGGCCTGCTGCGCTCCGGGATTTCTGCCGATGACGTGGTCATCACCGAGCGGCGTCCCGAGCGGGTTGCCGAGTTGGAGGCGAGGTATGCCGTGCGCACACTCGACAACCTTCAGGCCGCCTCCGCCGGTGACGTTCTCGTCCTCGTGGTCAAGCCCCAGGACATGGTCGCCCTGCTCGAAGAAATCGCGCCCGCCGTTGCCCCCGGCAATCTCGTCGTCTCCCTCGCCGCGGGCGTGCCGACCGACGCGATCGCGGCCGCCCTGCCCGAGGGCACCCCGGTGGTGCGGGTCATGCCGAACACGCCTGCCCTCGTCGACCAGGGCATGGCCGCCCTCAGCCGCGGCGCCCACGTCAGCGACGAGCAGATGGAGCAGGCTATGGCGCTGCTGCGCTCGTGTGGCAAGGCCGTGGAGGTGCCGGAGGGCTACCAAAATGCCGTGACGGCCATCTCCGGCAGCGGGCCCGCATATGTCTTCTATGTCGTCGAAGCCATGATCGAGGCGGGCGTCGTGCTCGGCCTGCCCCGCGCCACGGCGACCGAACTGACGGTCCAGACGCTCTATGGCGCGGCGACGATGATCCGCGAAACCGGCACCCATCCGACGGTGCTGCGCGAACAGGTCACCTCGCCCGGCGGTACCACCGCGGCCGCCCTGCGCACCCTCGACGATCACAAGGTGCGGGCGGCCTTCGTCAGCGCGATCGAGGCCGCAGCGCACCGTTCGCGCGAGCTCGCGGGCGGCTGAGACCGGGCGTCACGCTGTGCGTGAACGCTGCGTTAACGGATACCGTCCAGGCAGCCGCACCCGCTCTGGCATGCCAGGATGGTCCCTATGACTGAGATCCGAGTGCGTTCCTTGTCCGAGGAGGATTGGGCGACCTACCGCACCAACCGGCTGGCCGCGCTCGCCGAGTCACCGGAAGCTTTCGTCGCCCAATTGGCCGACGAGCAGGCGTATGACGAGCAGCTATGGCGGCTGCGGATGCGCCGGGCCCAGCGGATGCTGGCCGAGGTCGAGGACGAGGCCGTGGGCATCGTCAGCGTGGGCGAGCTCGCGGACGCGGACAACACCGCAGAGATCTTCGGCCTGTGGGTGCGCCCCGACTGGCGCGGCAAGAGCGTCGCGGCCAAACTCGTGCGCGCGGCGTCCGAGCAGGCCAGGGAGGACGGTTTCGACCGGATCGCCTATTGGGCGGGCACCGACAACGGCCGCGCCGTGGCCTTCGCGTCCAGCTTCGGCTTCCGGCCCACGGGTCGGCGCCGTCCGATGCGCGTGACTAACGGCGCCGATGACGAGGAAGAGATCGCGATGGTGCTCTCCCTGGCCGAGGACCGCTCGCGGTAGGAACGGCTGCCCTCGATCATCACGGGCGCGCGGCGAAGCGTTCGATCAGGCTGGACGGACCGGACACAATCAAGGTGTCGTGGGAGGTGACCTTGGTTTCCGGGGTGGCGTGCACGAAGTCCAAACCGGGGGACTTCACGCCGACGATCGTCACGCCATACTTCGAGCGAATCTGGCTCTGGCCCAAGGTGAAACCGATCGCCTCCGACGGCGGCGACATCTTGACGATCGCGAAACCGTCATCGAACTCGATGTAGTCCAGCAGGCTGCCGCCGACCAAGTGCGCCACCCGGCGGCCGGTCTCCGCCTCGGGGAGCACGACATGGTGGACCCCGATCCGATCCAGGATCCGGGCGTGCTCGGGGGAGAGCGCCTTGGCCCAAATGTCGGGGACGCCGGCGTCGACCAGATTCGCGGCCGCGAGCACGGAGGCCTCCACGGATGAGGCGATGGCGACGATGGCGACCGGGAAGTTCTGGCACTTCTGGTCGGCCATGACTCGCGGCAGGCTGGCGTCCCCCTGCACGACCTTGAAGACCTTGCCGAGGAAGGACTCCGCCTTCACCGGGTCCTTCTCCAAGGCGGTCACGCGGTGTCCGAGGCGGTTCAATTCGATGGCCGCGGCGGCGCCAAAACGCCCCAGGCCGACGATCAGGACATCGTGCTGCTTCTTGCCCACCGTGGGTTTCTTCCCTTCGAGGTCGGATGCCCCATACCTGGCACAGGAGGGACGCGGTAGCGTGCTTGGCATGGTCGCACAGGCGCGCGTGATCTGGGATCCGAGCTTCACGGCATACAACTTCGGCCCCACCCACCCCATGGCCCCCCTGCGCCTGGACCTGACCGAACGCCTCTGTGAAGACCTCGGCATCTGCACCGCCGGCGACCTGATCAACCCGCCCATCGCCAGCGACGAATTGCTCGCCACCGTCCATGACCCGGCCTATATCGCCAAGGTCAAGGAGGCGTCCGCTGACCCGTCCGCCGCCGACCCGGCATACGGCCTGGGCACCGACGACGACCCGGCCTTCCCCGGGATGCACGAGGCCAGCGCCCGCATCGTCGCCGGGACCGTCGAGATCTGCCGGCAGGTCTGGGCCGGCGAGATCGAGCACGGTGTGAACTTCTGCGGCGGCATGCACCACGCGATGCACGATCGGGCGGCGGGTTTCTGCATCTACAACGACATCGCCGCCGGCATCCGCTACCTGCTCGATCAGGGAGTGGAGCGGATCGCGTATGTCGATATCGACGTCCACCACGGCGACGGCGTCGAGGCCCTGTTCGTCGACGATCCGCGGGTCCTGACCGCCTCCATTCACGAAAGCGGCCGCACGCTCTTCCCCGGCACCGGCTGGGCCCGCGATATCGGCACCGGCAAGGGGGAGGGGTATGCCGTCAATGTCGCCCTCCCGCCCGGCACCACCGACTCCGCCTGGCTGCGTGCCATTCGCTCCAGCCTGCTGCCCATCGTGCGCGCCTTCCGCCCGCAAGTCCTCGTCACCCAGCACGGCTGTGACACGCACGCCGACGACCCGCTGGCCAACCTCGTGATGACGGTCGACGCTCAACGCCAGGCCGCGCTCGACCTGCACGAACTGGCCCATGACGTCTGCGACGGCAGATGGGTCGCCCTCGGCGGGGGTGGGTATGCCGTGGTCGACGTCGTCCCCCGCGCCTGGACCCACCTGACGGCGATTGCGAAGCACACGCCTATCCCGGTGGACACGCCCACGCCAGAGGGATGGCGGGAGTATGTCGAGAAGCTCACCGGCCGCCCCGCTCCCACCCGCATGGGTGACCTGCCCGTCGGCGAGTCGCCCATCTGGGTGCAGCCCTGGGCCATGGGCTACAACCCCCACAGCCCCGTCGACCGCGCGGTCATGGCCACCCGCGAAGCCACCTTCAGCCACCACGGCCTAGACGTCTGGTACGACTGAGCCCTCTGCTACGTCTCCTCCTCCCGCTCGTGGTGCCCGCTGGCGCGGTCCCCACTCGCGGTCATCGTCGACTCCGCGAGTCCACGACCGCCCTCGCGGCCCCGTCTCGCCGCATCGTCGCCTCCGCGAGTCCACGACCGCCCTCGCGGCCCCGTCTCGCCGCATCGTCGCCTCCGCGAGTTCACGACCTCCCTCGCGGCCCAGCCGGCTACAGGAATGCCCCAGGCGCACGGCATACACCGGCTCTGAACTGCGTCTTTGCCAGTCCCGCGGGCCACGGGCGCGGCATCCTGTAGCCCGCCGGGCCGGACTGGGCAGGCCACGGCGGCGGATTGTTCGACTCGGCTGCGGCGTGGCGGCTGGACAGGCGGACAAATTTCTCACTCTCGCGGCCATCTTCGGCTTCCCACGAGTCACAACTGCCCCTATGGTTGCTCTCGACGATTTCCGCGCTGGGAGAGAGTCGGGCGCTGCCCGACGCTGCGCGGTCAGAAATGGCGAGGTAACTATGTCTGCCGACCGGCAGCTCTCCGAGGTCCGCTTCCTGACGGTGGCCGAGGTGGCGTCGATCATGCGCGTGTCCAAGATGACGGTCTACCGCATGGTGCATGGCGGTGAGCTCCCCGCCATCCGCGTCGGTCGCTCCTTCCGCGTCCCCGAAGATGCCGTGGACGCCTACCTCAAGTCCTCCTATATCGAAACCGCCTGACGGTTCGATCCGCAGACCGCCGCGCCGCCCGAGCTGGGCGGCGCGGCGGCGTGCTACCTACGGGACACCGCGTCCGCACGACGACCCGTTTTGGGGCCGTCATGCCCGGGCGGTTAAGCTGACCCGTCGGTACCCGAGCGCGCCCACCAGGTGAGCGCCGGGCAGCCGGGCACCACCGAAATTTCGCCTCGAGCACCAAAGGTTCGACATATGGGTTCTGTGATCAAGAAGCGCCGCAAGCGGATGGCGAAGAAGAAGCACCGCAAGCTGCTGCGCAAGACGCGTCACCAGCGTCGCAACAAGAAGTAAGCCGCGACCGGCGCGGAGCCCGCGATGCCTGAAGTCGTCCTGATCACCGGTGTGTCCCGCAACCTCGGCGGGGCCTTCGCCCGTGCGCTCTCCCTGATCGAGGATGGCCCGGCCCGGATCATCGGCGTCGATGTCATCCCGCCCGCGCATTCGATCGGCCGCGCCGAGTTCCTGCGCGCGGACATCCGCAGCCCGATGATCGGCAAGATCATCGACTCTGCGGCGGTTGACACGGTCGTGCACATGGGCGTCATCGCGACGCCGATCGCCTCTGGTGGCCGCGCCACCCAGAAGGAGATCAACGTCATTGGCACCATGCAGTTGCTCGCGGCCTGCCAAAAGGCGCCCTCCGTGCAGCGGCTCGTGGTCAAGTCGACGGCTGGTGTCTATGGCTCCAGCCACCGCGATCCGGCGATGTTCACCGAGGACATGGCGGCCAAGAAGCTGCCGAATGTCGGCTTCGGCAAGGACTCCGTCGAGGTCGAGGCGTATGTCCGTGGCTTCGCCCGCCGTCGCCCCGATGTCGGCATCACCATGCTGCGCCTGGCGAATGTCATCGGGCCGCGAATGAAGACGGCTATGACCGACTACTTCCGGCTGCCGGTCATCCCCATCCCCCTCGGCTGGGATGCGCGCCTGCAATTCCTGCACGAGGACGATGTGTCGGCGGCCATGGTCGTCGCGACGATGGGTGAGCCGGCCGGCACCGTCAATGTCGCCGGCGATGGCATCATCACCGTCTCGCAGGCGGTCGCGCTCGCGGGTCGTCCGTTCGTGACGATCCCCGCCCCGGCCAGCCGCGCCCTGTCTGGGCTGTTCAAGCGCACCGGCCTGATCGATTTCTCGCCCGAGCAACTCGACCTGCTCGTGCACGGCCGAGGCCTCGACACCACGCGGATGCGCGAGGTGCTCGGCTTCGAGCCGCGCTTCACCACCCGCGCGGCCTTCCAAGATTTTGTGTATGCCGCCCCGCGCCCCATCGACTCCGCCCTCCACGCGCTGTCCGGCGCCGCGGAGGATGCCGGGCTGCGCATTAACGCCATAGCCGGTGCCGTGCCCTTCGGAAGGGGGCTGTGATGGCCGATCCCACACCCCGAACCTCGACCTCGGGCAAGACGTCGAAGAAGACCCCAGCGAAGCCGCCCCGCGCGCAGAGTCAGCCCACCGGCAACGCGACAAAGAGCGCTTCAGGCAGCCCTCGCCGGTCTTCGGTCGCCGCCGGCGCGGCGCGCGCTTCCGGTGAGCGCGCCCGTCGCCGCTCGACTCCGCTCCTGCAGGGCGACGGGGCACCCTCCGACCTGCCCGCGACCACTGCAATGCGTCCGGCGAGCAGCCGCCCGTCAGCGGAGCGACCTGCCGTCAGCCGTCCGCCGGCCGGCCGGCCCGCGACCAGTCGTCCGGCGACCAGTCGTCCGGCTACCCGCGCCACGTCGGCCCGCCGTCCGGCCGAGGCGGCCGCGACGACGCCAGCCGCCGCCGCAGCCGAAAAGCCTGCGGCCCAAGCGAATCCGGCCGACAGGCAGCGCCCGATGCTGCGCGTCGTGCGCGAGCACGAGCGCAATGTGCGACCCACCGCACCGGACCTGAGCCTGCTCATGGACATCGCGCAACGGCTGGCCAGCACGCTGGCGGTGACCCTCGGCATACCCAGGGCAGAAGCCGAACTCAAGGTGGCGCAAGCGCTGGCTTTCATCCGCCGCCGGATGACCGGCGACTATGTCGTCGACGCCTATGGCTACGACGCCGACTTCGCCGAGTCGGTGCTGCTGCCGGTGCTGCGGCCGCTGTTTTACACCTGGTTCCGCACCGAGGTGCGCGGCATCGAGCACATCCCGGCCGAGGGCGCGGCCCTGGTCGTCGCCAACCACTCCGGCACCGTCGCCATCGACTCCCTCATGACGACCGTCGCGATCCACGACAAGCACCCCAACCACCGCGCGCTGCGCGAACTCGGCGCCGACCTGGTCTTCGGCACCCCCGGCCTGGGGATGGTCGCCCGCAAGGGCGGTGCGACGCTAGCCACCAATGCCGACGCCGACCGGCTCCTCGCCGATGGCGAACTCGTCGGCGTCTGGCCCGAAGGGTTCAAGGGGGTCGGCAAGCCCTTCGGCGAACGCTACAAATTGCAGCGCTTCGGGCGGGGCGGTTTTGTCTCCGCGGCCATCCGCGCCGGCGCCCCGATCGTGCCGTGTTCGATCGTCGGGGCCGAAGAGATCTATCCGATGCTCGCCAATATCAAACCGTTGGCGCGGATGCTCGGCCTCCCGTACTTCCCGGTCACCCCGCTCTTTCCGCATTTCGGACCGTTGGGCTTGGTGCCGCTGCCGAGCAAGTGGATCATCGAGTTTGGTCCGCCCATCGAGACGGCGCACCTCGGCCCACACGCGGCCGATGACCCGATGCTCGTCTTCGATCTCACGGACCGCGTGCGGGAGACGATTCAGCAGACGATCTACACCATGCTCGCGCGTCGACGCTCGGCCTTCGCCTGACCCGGGCCAGGTGGCGACCGTGAGCGACGCAGGCCCGAAAGACCCAAGCTGGACGCCCAGCGCACCCCTGACCCTGATCGGCAAGCCCGGCTGTCACCTCTGCGATCTCGTCCGCCCGGTGCTCGCCGCGGCCGCCGAGCGCCACGGACTGGCGCTCGAAGAGGTCGACATTCGCGAGCACCCGAACCTGCTGGCGGCCTATGCCGAGATGATCCCCGTCACATTGATCGATGGCTCCGTGCACGACTACTGGCGGATCGACCAGGCCCGCCTGGACGCCGCGTTGAACGCTCGCCGCTAGGCCCATTCCACGCTGCGCTCACGACTTTGTGCGCTCCTTCACAAGCGCGTAATGTGCTGGGCAGAAGCGGTGATCCGGGATTTTCCCGATCCCACGCAGCAGGGCACGGTCGACGAGGAGGCGAGCTGTGGCGGCAACGGAGTTGCGACGCCGCGGCGTCCCCGACGCCACGGTCGCCCGCCTCCCCGCATACCTCCGGGTCCTCGCCGCGATGGCCGACCGCGGGGTGCGCAGCACCTCCTCCGAGGAACTCGCCGCCGCCGTCGGCGTGCACTCGGCCAAGGTTCGCAAAGACCTCTCGCAGCTCGGGACGTATGGCGTGCGGGGGGTGGGGTATGACGTGCAGCACCTCTCGCTGGAGATCTCCCGCGAGCTGGGGATGACCCGGGAGTGGGCCGTCGTCATCGTCGGCATGGGTCACCTGGGGCGTGCCCTGGCGGGCCACCGCGGGTTCTTCGCCCGGGGTTTTCGCGTGGCCGGCTTGTTCGATGTGGACCCGGCCGTGATTGGTGAGCGGGTTGGAGAGCTGACCATTCAAGACCTCGCCGACCTGCCGGGGACGGTGCGCGGTCGGGATGCGATCGGGGTCATCGCCACTCCTGAAAGCGCCGCGCAACAGGTCGCGGATGCGCTTGTCGCGGCGGGGGTCAGCTCGATCCTCAACCTGGCCGGCGGCAATCTCGCGGTCCCCGACGCGGTGGATGTGCGCCCAGTCGAGGTCGCCGCGGAGCTGCAAATTCTCGCCTTCCTGCGCCAACGCCGAGACTTCGATGTCGACCTGGAGCGGGTGGCGCCATGAGCCTGCTCGTCCTCGGCCTCTCCCACCACAATGCCCCGCTCGACCTGCTCGAGCGCATCTCGCTGGACAGTGAGGGGCGCCGCCGCCTCGCCACCGAGTTGGCGGGCAGCGAGCACATCGCCGAGAGCGTCGTTGTTTCGACGTGCAATCGCACCGAGGTCTATGTCGAGGCCGTGACCTTCCATGGCGCGGTCGCTGCGGTCACCGAGGCGTTGGAGTCGGTGGCGGACCTGCCGCGCGCCGATCTGACCGACCGCCTGGCCGTGCACTTTGAGGACCGCGCGATCGCCCACGCCTTCCGCGTCGCGGGTGGCTTGGACTCGATGGCCGTGGGAGAGAGTCAGATTCGCGCGCAGTTGCGAATGGCGCTGCATGAGGCCCAAGAGGAGCGCGTCGTCGGGCCCGCGCTCAACACCCTCTTCCAGCGCGCCTTGCGCGTCGGCAAGCGCGTCCACACCGACACCTCGATCGACACCGTCTCCGGCTCCCTCGTCGACGCCGGCCTGGCCGCCGCCCGGCCGATCCTCGGCGATCTGTCCGAAGCCAGCGTGGTGGTGGTCGGCGCCGGCGCCATGGCCGCGCTGTCGGCGACGACGGCCCGCCGAGCGGGCGTCGGTCGCCTGGTCATCGCCAATCGCACGCTGTCGCGCGGTGCCGCCCTCGCCGCGCGCGTTGACGGCGAGGCGGTGCGCTTCTCCGAACTCGACGAAGCCCTCGTCGGCGCCGATATCGTCATCGCCTGCATCGGCGCGCCGGGCGTCATCCTCACGGCCGACGATGCCGCGCGCGCCCAGGCGCTGCGCGGCGGGCGCCCGCAGGTCTATCTCGACCTCGCGATGCCCCACGACATCGACCACGCCATCGCCGATCTGCCCGGCACCACCCGACTGGGCCTAGAGCATCTCGGTCTCCTCATCGCGGACTCCGCCAGCGGGCCCCAGGTGCAGGCGGCGACGGATATCGTCACCGCCGAGGTGGCGGCATACCTCACGGAACGCTCCGTGCAAGCGGCGGCGCCGACCATCGCCGCCCTGCGCGCTCGCGCCGTCGAGGTCCTCGACAGCGAACTCGCCCGCCTCCAGGGACGCACCCCGGAGCTGAGCGATGCCGAGCGCCGCGAAGTCGAAATCGCCATGGGTCGGCTGGTCGACAAGCTGCTGCACGGACCCACCCTGCGGGTCAAGGAGCTGGCCGCCAGCGGCCGCATCGGGGCGTATGCCGATGCCCTCGCCGAACTCTTCGCTCTCGATCCCGAGACGGTCGCCACCGTTTCGGCGCCGCCACCCTTCGACCGGGCCAGCGACGAGGGGGCGGCGCGATGAGCCCGCAGCCCATGACGGCCGGCCCACGCACGCTGCGCCTCGGCACCCGCCGCAGCCGCCTGGCGACGACGCAATCCGGCCACGTGGCCGACGCCCTGCAGGCCCTCGGCCACGAGATTGAGCTCGTCGAAATCGTCACCGAAGGCGATATCTCGACGGCGCCGCTGGAACAGATCGGCGGCACCGGTGTCTTCGCGTCGGCGCTGCGAATGGCCTTGCACAACAGCGATATCGACTTCGCTGTCCACTCACTGAAGGACCTGCCGACGACTCCGGAACCTGGTCTCATTGTGGCGGCGACTCCTCGTCGTGAGGATGTTCGCGATGTCGTCATCGCCCGGGACGGCCTCACGCTGGGGGAGTTGCCGCCCGGTTCCGTGGTCGGCACGGGCTCGCCCCGCCGGGAGGCGCAGCTGCGGGCGCTTGGCCTCGGTCTGGAGTTCACGGGCATCCGCGGCAATGTGGAGACGCGCATCGCTCGCGTGACGGCCGGCGATGTGGACGCCATCATCCTGGCCCGCGCCGGCCTGGCCCGACTGGGCCTGACTCACCTCGCCACCGAAGTCCTTGACCCGATTCAGATGCTGCCCGCCGCCGGTCAAGGCGCCCTCGCCGTCGAATGCCGCGCGGACGATGCGGAACTGATCGCGCTGCTGGCTGCCGTCGACGATGCGGATACCCGTGCCTGCATCACCGCCGAACGCACCGTCCTGCGCGAACTTGAGGCGGGCTGCACGGCGCCCATTGGCGTCCTCGGCGAGATCGTCGAGGGGTTCGATGGTCCCGAGCTGTCGTTGCGCGCCTTCGTCGGGACGCGCGCCGGCGCCCTGGAGTTGCGCCGCTCCATGGTCGGTGCGGCCGACGATCCGGAGGGGGTCGGCATACGCCTGGCCCGGCTGCTCCTGGAGGACGGCGCGGCCCAGGCCCGAGAGCCTCGACCACCGACCGACGGCCCGCCGTCAACCCCACCCCCCACCAGCGTGACCGCATCGATGGAGAGCGACCAGTGAGCCCCACGACCACCCCGACCGGGCGCAAGCGCCCGGCTGCCCGCGTGGCCTTTGTCGGCACCGGCCCTGGGGATCCCCGCCTGCTCACCCTCGCCGCGGTGGAGGCCCTCGCGGCGGCCGATGCGATCGTCACCGATCAGTTGACGGCGCTCGATGTCGTGCGCAGCCACGCCTGCCCGGACGCCGAGATCGTCGATGCCTCGCATGGCACGCCGGGCCAGGCCCTCACCCACGCCTCGCGCGCCAAGCTCGTCGTGGCGACAGCCAAGGCGCACCCGGGCGGCCTCGTCGTGCGGCTCATGGACGGCGACCCGGCGACCTTCAACGGGCTGGCCGAGGAGGCCATCGCCTGCCAGAAGGCCGGCATCGCCTTCGAGATCGTCCCGGGAGTCACGGCGGCGACGGCGGTCCCGGCATACGCCGGAATCCCGCTCACTGGGGCCGCGGTCACCGGCGTCCACGTGCTCGCCCCGGGGCAGAGCGGGATCGAGTGGGCGGCATATGCGGACCCCGCCACCACCGTGGTCCTGCTCGGCACCGCGCCCGATCTGGAGACGGGCGCGCAGGCGTTGCTAGCCGCCGGCCGCGACCCCAAAACGCTGGTCGCGCTGACCGAGCACGGCACGACCACTCGGCAGCGCACGCAGGTGTGCGAGTTGCGCGTCGCCGCGCGCACCGTCGCCGGTCTGGGGTTCCCGACGCTGGCGATCCTCGGCCCGACGGTGCCGATGCGCGAGCACCTGTCGTGGTTCGAGTCCAAGCCGCTCTTCGGGTGGCGCGTGCTCATCCCGCGCACGATGGACCAGGCGCAACCGGTGCTCGGCCTGCTCGCCGGACATGGAGCGCACGGCGAGATCGTGCCGACAATCAGCGTCGAGCCGCCGCGCACGCGCCATCAGATGGACAAGGCGATCCGGGGGCTGGTGACCGGTTCGTATGAGTGGATCGGGTTCACCTCGGTCAATGCCGTCAAGGCGGTGCGTGAACTCTTCGAGGAGATCGGTCTGGACGCCCGGGCGCTCGCCGGCTTGAAGGTCGCTGCCGTCGGTGGCGTGACGGCAGAAGCCTTGCGCGCCTGGGGTATTCGCCCCGACCTGGTGCCATCGGGGGAGGCTTCGGCGCGCGGGCTGGTCGCAGAATGGCCCGAATACGATGCCGACCTCGACCCCATCAACAAGGTCTTCCTGCCGCGGGCCGATATCGCGACCGACACCCTCGTCGCCGGCCTGGAGGATCTCGGCTGGAGCGTCGAAGCTGTGACCGCCTACCGCACCGTGCGCGCCGCGCCGCCGAAGCCGGAGGTTCGCGAATCGATCAAGGGCGGCGACTTCGATGCGGTCGTCTTCACCTCCTCCTCGACCGTGCGCAATCTCGTCGGCATCGCCGGCAAGCCCCACGCATCAACGATCGTCGCGTGCATCGGCCCGGCGACCGCGAAGACCGCTGAGGATCATGGCCTGCGCGTCGACGTCCTCGCGCCCGAGGCGAGCGTGCCGGTGCTCATCGAGGCGCTCGCGGACTTCGGTCGCGGCCGGGCGGCCGCGGCTCTCGAGGCGGGGGAAGTCTTGCGCCGGCCGAGCGAGAAGCGCCGCAGCACTGCGCGCCGCCGGGCCCGCTCGTGATGCCGGCTGCCGGGGGTATGCCGTCGGGCACCTTCCCGAGCGTTCGGCCCCGCCGGTTGCGCACTTCAGCCGCGATGCGGCGGCTGGTCGCGCAGACCCGGCTGCACCCGGCTGATCTGATCCTGCCGGTCTTTGTGCGGGAAGGGATCGATGAGCCGCAGCCGATCGGCGCGATGCCGGGGGTCGTGCAGCATACGATCGAATCCCTTGTCGCAGAAGCACATCGGTGCGTCGACGCGGGGCTCGGGGGCATCATGCTCTTCGGAGTGCCGCTGGCGAAGGACGCGGAGGGCTCGGGCGCGGACGACCCTGAAGGCATCCTCAATGTCGCCACACGGGCGGTGGTCGACGCGGTCGGGGATCGGCTCGTCGTGATGACCGATCTGTGCCTGGATGAGTTCACGTCGCACGGGCACTGCGGGGTCCTCGACGCGGCCGGGCGGGTCGACAATGACGCGACGCTGCAGCGGTATGCCGCGATGGGACTCGCTCAGGCGCACGCAGGTGCGCACGTGCTCGGTCTCTCGGGGATGATGGACGGCCAGGTTGGGCACGTCCGCGCGGCCCTGGACGCCGAAGGTTTCCAGGACGTCGTGATCCTTGCCTATACGGCGAAATACACCTCCGGTCTCTATGGGCCCTTCCGCGAGGCGGTCGCGAGCTCGCTCGTCGGAGACCGGGCGGCATACCAACAAGACCCGCCGAACGCGACCGAGGCCTTGCGCGAACTCGCGCAAGACCTCGCCGAAGGGGCCGATATCATCATGGTGAAACCGGCCGGCCCACACCTCGATATCGTCGCCGCCGTGGCGGCCGCGAGCCCGGTTCCCGTTGCGGCATACCAGATTTCGGGGGAGTACTCCCAGATCATCGCCGCCGCCGATCGCGGCTGGATCGACCGCGACCGGGTGATGCTCGAGTCCCTGATCGGCATCCGCCGCGCCGGTGCCCAGCTGATCCTGACCTACTTCGCCCTCGACGCCGCCGCCCTCCTGTAAGAGCCAACAGCTCCCGCCGCGGGCGTCAGGCCTGCTTGAGCAGCTGGACGTCGAGGACGATCTTGATCTTGTCGGAGACGAGCACGCCGCCGCCCTCGATGGCGGCATTCCAGGTCAGGCCCCAGTCGGCGCGCTTGATCTCGGCCTCGGCCTCGAAGCCGGCCTTGGTGTTGCCCCACGGGTCGGCCTGGACGCCATTGAAGTCGACCTCGAAGGTGACGGGCTTGGTGGTGTCCTTGATCGTCAGATCGCCGGTCAGTTTCTCGCCGTCGAAGGAGGTGGAGACGAAGCGCATCGTCGGGTAGTTCTCGACGTCGAAGAAGTCCGCGCTCTTCAGGTGCGCGTCGCGGTCGGCGCTGCGGGTGTCGACAGAGGCCATCTGGACCGTGACATCGACGGTGGAGGCGGTGACGTCCTCGGCGACCACGACGGTGCCGGCGACATCGGCGAAGTTGCCGCGCACCTTGCTGACCATCAGGTGGCGGGCGACGAAGCCGACCTCGGTGTGGCTGGGGTCGATCGCCCAGGTGCCGGCGGGGAGGTTCTTGATATTGCTCATAGTGCTCATCCTTGGGGGAGTTCGTCGTTCGCGGTGGGTACGATCATTAATATTTCAACGAAATCGACGATCGTCAAGTCGGCAATGGTTGCGCGTTCTACGACAGGCCCCTTTACCTGGCAGAATGGGCCCCGATGACCTCCTCATCTGCCGCGTCTGACGACACGCGCTGGCTCACCGAATCCGAGCAGCAAGCGTGGCGCTCGTACCTGCGCGCCACCCGGCTCCTGGAGGTCGCCCTCGATCGCGACCTGTCCCACCACGGCACCCAGCTGTCCGAATACGAAGTTATCTCCATGCTCTCCGAGGCACCCGACGGTCGCATGCGAATGTCTGCCCTCGCCGACCTCGTCGTGCAGTCCCGCAGTCGCATCACGCACACGGCCGCTCGCCTCGAGAAGCGCGGCTGGGTCCGCCGCGAGGCCTGCCTCGACGACCGCCGCGGCGTCGAACTCGTCCTCACCGACGCGGGCAAGGCGAATATCGACCAGATGGCCAGGTGCCATGTCACCTCGGTCCGTGAGCACCTCATCGAAGTGCTGGAGCCCCAAGAGTTCCTCGCCCTCGGCACCGCCTTGCAAAAGGTCCGCGACCACCTGGCCCAGCCCGGCCAGGCCGGCGACTCCCTGCGCTGACGCCCGACGAGTTCGGGCCCCGTTCGCCCGCCTGAGAGACTTGGACGTATGCCGTCCGCTCACCCCTCCCCGGCCCCCGCAGCGCCTCTTCACCCCAGTGACGCTCCCGCCTCGGAGGCGCTCTTCGCCCGCGCCCGCCGCGTCGTCCCCGGCGGCGTCAACAGCCCGGTCCGCGCCTTCAGGTCCGTCGGCGGCACGCCGCGATTCGTCACCAGCGCCCGCGGTGCCTACCTGACCGACGCCGACGGCCGCGAGTATGTCGATCTGATCGGCTCGTGGGGCCCGATGATCCTCGGTCACACCCACCCGGACGTGCTGCGCGCCGTGACCGAAGCAGCCGGCCGCGGCTTCTCCTATGGCACACCGAGTGAGAACGAGATCGCCCTCGCCGAGGAGATCGTCGCGCGCATCGAGCCGGTCGAGCAGGTGCGCCTGGTCTCCAGCGGAACGGAGGCCACCATGAGTGCACTTCGCCTGGCCCGCGGCATCACCGGCCGCTCGCGCGTCGTGAAGTTTGCCGGCTGCTATCACGGGCATGTCGATGCCCTGCTCGCCGCCGCCGGCTCGGGCGTCGCGACCTTCGGCCTGCCCGACTCGGCCGGCGTCCCGCAAAGCGCCGCAGCCGAGACGATCGTCTTGCCCTACAACGACATTGAGGCGCTCGAGGCGGCCTTTGCCGCCGATGGCGAGCACATCGCCGCGGTCATCACCGAGGCTGCCCCGGGCAATATGGGCGTCGTTCCGCCGCTGCCCGGCTTCACCGAAGCGCTGCGCCGGATCACCCGCGCGCACGGCGCCCTGCTCATCTCCGATGAGGTGATGACCGGCTTCCGCTGCAGCCGGGCCGGGTGGTACGGCCTGGAGGGTCCGTATGACAGTGGTGCCCCCGATCTGTTCACCTTCGGCAAGGTCATGGGCGGGGGCTTCCCCGCGGCGGCTTTCGGCGGCAGTGCGGCCCACATGGCATACCTCGCCCCCGACGGCCCCGTCTACCAAGCCGGCACCCTCTCCGGAAACCCCGTCGCCACCGCCGCCGGGCTCGCGACCCTGCGCGGCTGCACCGACGACGTCTACTCCCACCTGACCACGACCGCCCACACCATCGCCGACGCCGCGGCCGCAGAACTCACGAAAGCCGGTGTGCCACATACGATCCAGTGGGCCGGCTCGATGTTTAGCATCTTCCTCACCGAGGGCCCGGTGACCAACTACGACCAGGCCAAGACCACCAGCAGCCCGGCCTACGCCGCCTTCTTCCACAGCATGCTCGACCAGGGCGTCCACCTGCCGCCGAGCGCCTATGAAGCATGGTTCGTCTCCGCCGCCCACGACGACGCGGCCCTGGACCGGGTCGTCGAAGCCCTCCCGGAGGCCGCGCGAGCCGCCTCAGAATCCTTTGCGACAATCGCGCCATGAGCGAGCGCACCCTGGTCCACCTCCTGCGCCATGGCGAGGTGCACAATCCGGACAAGGTCCTCTATGGGCGCCTCGACGGCTTCCACCTCTCCGAGCGCGGCCGGGCGATGGCGCAGGTTGTCGCCGATCACCTCCACGGCCGCGATATCACCCACCTGGTCTCCTCCCCGCTGATCCGCGCGCAAGAAACGATGGCCCCGCTCGCGGAGCGCCTCGGCCTCCCGGTCACCTTGGACGAGCGCGTCCTGGAGGCGACGAATCGCTTCGAGGGCCAGCAGGTCAGCCTTGCAAATCTGTTGCGCCCCAAGAACCTTGCCAAGATGCACAACATCACCAAGCCGTCCTGGGGCGAGCCCTATGTCGAGATCGTCGAGCGCATGAGTGCCGCCGTCGACGCCGCCCGAGCGGCCGGCACCGGCCACGAAGCGGTCATCGTTTCCCACCAACTGCCGATCTGGATGATGCGCAGCGCCGCCGAAGGTCGCCGCCTCTGGCACGACCCGCGCAGCCGTGAATGCTCGCTCGCCTCGGTCACGACGATCGCCTTCGACGGCCGCGAGATTGCGTCGGTGTCGTATGCGGAACCGGCCCGGCACCTGATCTCCGATGCCACCGCGAGCGTCGGCGCGTGAGCCCCTCTCGCCGCGCGGCCATTCTCGCTGCCCTCACCGCGGCCGCGGCCCTGAGCCTGGCCGGATGCACAGGCAATGACATCGCCAACCAGGCCAAGGCCGGCGACGGCAAGGGCTATATCGCCGGCGATGGCACCAGCGAACTCATCCCCGAAGCCAAGCGCGGCGAGCCCGTTGTCCTGACGGGCACCACCGTCGACGGGGCGGCATACGACAGCAGCACCGGCCGCGACAAGCTCCTCGTCGTCAACATCTGGGCCTCCTGGTGCGGCCCGTGTGACAAGGAAGCCCCCGACCTGGTCGCGGTCGCTACCGACCCGACGGTGACGGCTCAGGCGGACTTCCTCGGCATCAACTTCCGCGAGGAGGCGACGACCGGCAAGGCGCAGGTCGAGGAGTGGAAGCTGCCATACCCCAGCCTCAGCGACCCCGGCGGCAAGGCGGTGCTGATGCTGCAGGGCAAGGCCAATGCGATGCCATCGACCCTGGTCCTCGACCGGCAGGGCCGGATCGCCGCCCGCATTTCCGGGCCCATCACGGCTTCGACCCTGACCGGCCTGATCGAGGATGTCGCCGGGGGCCCCGCCTCGTGAGTCAGCTCGTGGCGGGCGCCTCGCAGACGGTGGCCTCGGGCGCGTTGCCCGTCGCCATCGCCATCGCGGCCCTCGCCGGCCTGGTCTCCTTCGCCTCCCCGTGCGTGCTCCCGCTAGTCCCCGGATTCCTGGGGTATGTCGCGGGTGCCGGCCCCTCGCCCATCGCACCGACACCCGCACCCACCGCGCCGCGCGGGGTTGTCGCGGCGCCCGCCCGCAGCCGGGTCGTGCTGGGCACGCTGCTCTTCATCGCCGGCTTCAGCGCCGTCTTCATCCTGATGGCCCTATTCGTCACCGGCATCGGACGGGCCTTTTGGGAGCATCAAGAAGCCTTGACCCGGATCGGCGGGGCAATCGTCATCGTCATGGCGCTGGTCTTCCTCGGCGCCGGCACCCAGCGCACCCTCGCCCCGCGCTGGCGGCCGCGCATGGGCCTGCTCGGGGCGCCCGCACTCGGCGCCGTCTTCGGGATCGGCTGGACCCCCTGCTCCGGCCCGACCCTCGGCGCGGTACTCGCGATGGCCACCGCGACCGAGCCGAGCGTGGGGCGCGCGGTAACGCTCGCGACGGCATACTGCCTCGGCCTCGGCCTGCCCTTCCTCGTGATGGCGGCGGCCTGGGAGCGGGCGGGCCGCTTCAACGCCTTCCTGCGCCGGCACAGCCGCCGCATCCACCTAGCCGGCGGCTTGCTCTTGCTCGCCGTCGGGATTCTGCTGGTCAGCGGCCTATGGGCGCGGATCATGAGTTGGCTTCAGGTGCACGCCATCGGCGGTTTCGAGGTTTTCCTGTGACCGCCCAGAGCGCCCGCATCCAGCAACCCAGCCTCGGCCCGCTCGGTTGGGCCCGCTGGGCCTGGCGCAACCTCACGAGTATGCGGACCGCGCTGCTCCTGCTGCTGCTGCTCGCGGTCGCCGCCTTGCCCGGGTCCATCTGGCCGCAGCGCTCGATCAACCCGACCCGCACCTCGGACTACATCGCCCGCCATCCGACGATGGGCCCGATCCTGGATCGGCTCGGGTTCTTCGAGGTCTATGCGACCCCGTGGTTCTCGGCGATCTATCTGCTGCTGCTTATCAGCCTGATCGGCTGCGTCCTGCCCCGCACGCGAATCCACCTTCGCCACCTGCGCGGCCGCCCGCCGCGCGTGCCGGCTCGCCTCGACCGGCTCCCGGCGTATGCCGAGCGCGACCTCGACGCCGACCCCGACGTCGCGCTCGCCAGCGTGAAGGCCGCGCTTGGCCGGCGCTATCGGGTGGACGTGCGCGACGGGCATACCCTCGCAGCGGAGAGCGGCTATGCGAAGGAGACCGGCAACCTGCTCTTCCATACCGCCCTGATCGGTGTCATCGTCGGCGTCGCGGTCGGGCACGTGTGGGGGTGGAAGGGCGATGTCATCGTCCCGGTTGGCGGGAGCTTTTCTGACACGGCGATCAACTACGACACCCTCGATCCCGGGCCGCGCGTCGACACCGCGAAACTGCCGCCCTTCACCTTGACCCTGGATCGCTTCGACGCGAGCTTCGAGGACCGCGTGGGCGGTGGCCAGTTCGGGCAGCCGCGGGACTTCTCGGCATACCTGCGCACCACCGACTCTCCCGGTGCGCCGGAGCAGTCGCACGTGCTGAAGGTCAACCACCCGGTCGAAATGAGCGGGGCCGCGATCTTCCTGCTCGGCAATGGCTATGCCGCCGATGTGACCGTGAAAGATTCGCGCGGCAAAGTGGTTTACACGGGACCGACGGTCTTCCTCGCGCGGGACAACAACTACACCTCCTCCGGCGCGATCAAGGTCCCCGGCGCCCAGCCGAAAGAACTCGGCTTCTTCGGCAATCTGCTGCCCACCGGTGTCATCACCCAGGACCAGGGCCCGATCTCGATCTTCCCTGACGCGCGCGACCCCAAGATGGCGCTAGGGCTGTATGAAGGCGAGCTCAACCCTGGGGGGCTGTCGGGGTCGGTCTATACCTTGAACACCAAGGAGATGACCCAGGTCAAGGACACCAATGGCGAGCCGCTGCGCATCTGGATCGCGCCGGGGGAGACGGTGCAATTGCCCGGCGACCGCGGGTCGATCACCTTCAACAAGGTGGTCCGCTGGGCCGGCCTGTCGATCCGCCACGACCCGGCCAAGGACCTGACGCTGTGGTCTTCGCTCCTGGCACTGGCCGGGCTGATCGCCTCGCTGCTGATCCGCCGCCGCCGAGTCTTCGCCCGCGTCGAGGCCTTGCCGGCGGGTGGCTCCCGCGTGCGCCTGGGCGCGCTCGCCAAGGGCGACGACTCCGGCCTGCAGGACTACCTCGATCGGCTGGCCGCCGGACTGCCGAGTCGGTGACCTGCAAGACTGCGGGCATGCGTCATACCTCTGCCCTGCGCGGTGGACACCTATCAAAGTGGCTGGCGCAAGGTGTATGTCGCGGAGGAAGGCCGGCCGATCATCGGCCGGGTCGGGACCTATGTCGAGAAGCTGGTTGCCGCGTGGCGCGTGGGGGACAAGGCGGCGGCTGGTCGCTATGCCACGCCCGAGGTCGTCGCCTCGCTATGGCGCACTTCCGGTGGGCCGGCCGGGTCGAGTTGGACGCGCTTGTCCTCGCGGGCGTGGACGTACAACGGCGTCACCGTTACCTACACCTCCCCGAAGGGGACGGTCGTCTTCAGCGTCGCCCCCAATCTCGCGGCGGCCGACAAACCCCAGGCCGTCACTGCCGTCCGCTGAGGCCTAAGGGGCCTGTCAGGACCCCGTGAGAGGATGCCCGCGTTATGACACGTGAAGTTCTGGAGCAGTACTCACTGGTGAGCCTCTACTCCGCCATCGTGGTCCTCACGCTGGCGATGCTCGGGTTCATCGTCTATCTGGCGCGCTCGGCGGCGGCCGCGCCGCGTGATGCCGTGGAGCCGGCGCGCGCCGACGTGCTCGTCGGGGCCGGCGGTCCGGCGGTTCACCGGTCGCCGGATGGACCGGGCGATGATGCGGCGAGCGCGAGTGGGCTGGTCAAGGCGCGCAAGGCCGCCGGGCCGGCGCGCATGCTCACCGGGCTCGCCACGCTGCTCGTCGGGGTCTCGATCCTCTTCCGCGGCCTGTCCGTGCACCGTCCGCCGCTGGGCAACCTCCACGAGTTTGTCGCCGCCGCGTCCTTTGTGCTGCTGCTGTCCTTCTGCCTCTGGGGCTTGAAGCGCAATGTCGACTGGCTCGGCGCCTTCGTCACGGCGCCCGTGCTGCTCATGCTCGGCTCGGCCACCACCTTCTGGTACACCGAGGCCGCCCAGCTCATGCCCTCCTTGAAGTCCGGCTGGCTGGTCATCCACGTGACGGTCGCGACGATTTCGGTGGGTGTTTTCACGCTCGCCGCAATGGTCGGTCTGGCCTATCTGCTGGTCGACCGCGCGGAGGCTCGGGGCGGCGGGGCACCCGGCCGCCTCGCCGGTCTGCGGCGCGTGCTGCCGCCCGCCCCCGAACTGGAGCGGCTGTCATACGGCCTGCACGTCATCGCCTTCCCGCTGTGGACTTTCACCCTGATCGCCGGCGCCATCTGGGCGCGGCAGGCCTGGGCGTCCTACTGGAACTGGGACCCCAAGGAGGTGTGGACCTTCGTGATTTGGGTGGTGTATGCCGCCTACCTGCACGCCCGCGCCACCACCGGGATCAGCCGCCAGAAGGCGACCTATATCGCGCTCGCCGGCTTCGCGTGCATCATCATCAACTACTCCATCGTGAATATGTACTTCGTCGGCCAGCACAGCTATTCAGGGGTATGACGTGGTCCGCTACACCCTGCTGCGTTTCCTGATCTTCTTCGGCTGCCTTGGCCTGCTCTGGCTGCTCGGGCTGCGCGACCGCTCGCAGCAGCCGTGGCTGCTGGTTGGTGCGGCGACCCTCTCGGTGCTGATCTCGTACTTCGCCTTGCGCCCGCTGCGCCAGGACACCGTCGACAAACTCAGCAACCGGGTCGAGGGCCGGCTCGCCGCCAAGCGCGCCGACTCCGATGAGGCCATCGAAGACGCTGCCACGCAAGACGCGGCCACCGACGCCGACTTCCGCTGACCCTGACTTCCGCCGGTCACGGGACGTTTTTCGGGGTTTTCTAACTGGTGCTAGCACCACGCAGTCGACCGGCGCGGACGACCTAGGAACCGACTCACGGCCCGACCCGCGTCAGGCCAGGAACAGGCCGAGGGTGAGCAGGACGGCATACACCAGCTGGGTGCGGCCGGTGCCTTCGAGCACGGGGATCAGGTCACGCCCTCGAGCGCCGCGGGCGACGCGCGCCACCTGCTGCAGGCCCAGCGGTGCAGCGAGGAAGGCAAGCAGCGCCCAGGGGGCGGAGACGGCATACATCAGCACCGTGAAAAGGGCGCTGATCACCAAAAAGGCATAGAACGAGCGGGTTTTCGCATCGCCCCAGCGCACGGCGAGGGTGAGCTTTTCGGCCTCGCGATCGCTCGGCAGGTCGCGCAGATTGTTCGTCACCATCAGCGCGGTGGCGAGAGCGCCGACGCCATACGCCCCCAGCACCCCCACAACGCTCAGCGCGTGCGCCTGCGTCCACATCGTGCCGAGCGTTGCGACGAGCCCGAAGAAGACGAAGACGAACGGCTCGCCCAGCCCGCGATAGCCATAGGGCCGCTTGCCACCGGTGTAATACCAGGCCGCGAGGATGGCCGCCGCGCCGACCCAGAGCAGGTTCATCGTGCCGGCCAGCGCGCACAACGCCAGGCCCGCGAGCCCGGCCAGGCCGAAGAAGCCGAAGGCCATCACCTTCACATGCCGCGGATCCGCCAGGCGCTGCCCGACCAGCCGCACCGGCCCGACCCGTGCCTCGTCAGTGCCGCGGACGCCATCGGAATAGTCATTGGCATAGTTCACGCCGACCTGCAGCGCCAGGGAGACCAGCAGCGCCAGCAGCGCCAGACCGAAGTCCTCGCGGTCGAGTTGCGCGGCGGCACCGGTGCCGACGAGGACGGGTGCAACGGCGGCGGGCAGGGTCCGGGGGCGGGCACCGGCGACCCACTGGGCAGGCGTAGCCATGAGAAGGATTCAGTCCTCGGTCAAACGAAAGGGTCAGAGATTGCGCAGGAAGTCGGGGTCGTCGTCTGGTCCCTTGGGGCGCGGCGGACGGGGCCGACCGGTCTCACGGCCGGGCAGGGCGAGCGCCCGCGGCCGGCCGGCGAACCACCAGCCAGCGGGGCCGGCATACGGGAACAGCAAGATGACGAAAACCCACACGACCTTGGGCAGGCCGCGCACCTGCTCCTCCGGCGTCTGCACGCAGTCGACCAGCGTGTAGATCGCGAGGACCAGGGCGATCAGCCCCGGCAGGAAGCGCAGCATGCCCCTATTGTCCCACCATCGCGGCGATCGCCCGCCGGTCGGGCTTGCCGGGGCCGCGCTCGGGCAGGTGCGGCAGGACGCGCACCACCTTGGGCAGGGCGTATGCCGCCAGCTCACCCCGCAGCCGATCCCGCACCTCATCGCGGGTCGGCGGGTGCTCGCCGGTCACCGCGAGCGCGACGATCTGGCCCCACTCAGGGTCCGGAACCCCCACGGCGACAACGCTTTTGAGCCCGGGGTATGCCGTGAGCACCGCCTCCTCCACCACCCGCGGGTGCACTTTGAGCCCGCCGGTGGTGATCACATCATCGCGTCGCCCGTGGACGGTGAGCCGGCCGTCGGGGTCGAGGGCGCCGAGGTCGTCGGTGGCGAACCAGCGCTTCCCATCCCGGGTGGTGAAGTTCGCCGCAGTCAGGTCGGGGCGCCCGAGATAGCCGTGGGCGATCATCGGGCCGCCGAGGTGGATCCGCTCGTCCTCATCGATGGCAATCTCGACCCCCGGCAGCGGCCGACCGTCATAGACACAGCCGCCAGCGCTCTCGCTCATGCCATAGGTCGCGACCAGCCGCACGCCCGCCGCCAACGCGCGCTCCCGCAGTGTGAGCGGAACCGCGCTACCCCCGACGAGCACGACGGCGAACCGCCGCAGGGCCGCCGCACCGGCCGGGTCGTCGAGCAGCCGGCCCACCTGGGTCGGGACGAGGGAGGTGTATGCCGTCTCGCCCGTCAGCGCCGCCGTCGCCGCGGCGAAAGCCTGCGGCGTGAACCCAGCGTCGCGATCCATGATGACGGGCGTCGTCCCGGAAAGGATTGAGCGGACCAGCACCTGCAGGCCGGCGATGTGCTGGGGCGGGATAGCCAGCAGCCACTGGCCGGGGCCGTGCAGGACGGCATACGTCCCGGCGGCGCTGGCGCGCAAGCTGTCGGCGTCGTGCAGCGCGAGCTTGGGCTCGCCCGTGGAGCCGGAGGTGCCGACCGCGAGGACCAGGCCAGGTGGGAGGTCGTTGGGATCGTGCGGGGGCAGGGGAGGGGGTGCGCCGACATACGGCCGCAGCGCCGGGCCGCCGTTCAGGGCATCGCGCAGCCGGGCCAGCAGGGCGCTCGGGTCGACGAGCTCGAGCGTGCTCAGACGTCCTGCCCCGCGAGGAAGGCCTTGGCGCGATCCTTCGGGCGCCCGATGATCGCGACGCCATCGCGCACGAGGATCGGGCGCTGCAGCAGTCGCGGGTGGGCGAGCAGGGTGGCGACCACCGAATCGGCGTCATCGATGTCGTCGTGCTCGAGGCCCTGCTCGACGAAATAGGCGTCCCGGCGCACCAGATCGCCGACGGGATCGCGAAGAATCGCGATGAGATCGCGCAGCTCGGCCTCGGTGAGCTGCTGCTTGAGGTAGTTGCGGACCGCCACCGCCGCGCCGACGTCCTCGGCGTTCTCCAGCGCCGCGCGGGAGGTCGAGCAGGCCGGATTGTGCAGGATCGTCGTCTCACTCACGCTCGCCACTTTAAGCGCTCGCCGAGGCTGGGCGCGGACTGGCAGGCTGGGCGGGTGGACGTGCGCTGGCTGTGGATCTTCCTCGATGTGCCGACCCCGGCGGATGAGCTATGGCAGTTCTGGGCCGACGCCACGGGCACGCAGGTGGTCGACGTGCGCGGGGCGGGCGGCGAGTTCGCGACGTTGGCGCCGCCGGCCGGAGATCCGTGGGTGAAGCTGCAAGCAGTCGGCGACGACGGGGGAGTGCATCTCGACCTCGATGTCGAGGATCCCTCGGCCGCAGCGCTTTTCGCGATCGGGCTCGGCGCGCGGGAGGTCTTCCGCTATCCCGGGGATGGGTATGTCGTGCTCCGCTCGCCCGGCGGCTTCGTCTTCTGCCTGACGACCTGGCATGGCGCTGCGCGTCAGGAGCGCGGCGGCGCGGTCCTGCTCGACCAGCTCTGTCTCGATATTCCGGCGGATCAGTGGGAAGCCGAGTGCGCTTTCTGGGGTGCGCTCATGGGGATCGAGCCGGTGACGGGGTCGATGAATCAGTTCCGCGTTCTGCCGCGACCACGCCACCTGCCGGTCCGAATCCTATTGCAGCGCAACGACACCGAAGGCGGCGTGGTGACGGGACACCCGGATCTCGCCTGCGCCGACCGGGCGCGAACCCGCGCGGAACACGAGGGGCTGGGCGCACGGCATACGGCTGAGTGGACGCACTGGAGCGTCATGACCGCCCCGGGCGGGCAGGTCTACTGCCTCACCGATCGGCGCCCCGCGACGGGGACCTTGTGAGCGCGTGAGCCTCAGTCGGCGTCTTCGATGAGGTCCACCAACTGCGGGGCGTCGTCGAAGAGCATGACGAGATAGCCCTCGTTCATCGCCAGATCGGGGGTGATCCGCCGCCGGTAGGTCACCTGCCACAGCCGCTCGTGGACGGGCGCTGCATGCCAATCGGTCAATTCGGCGATCGCGTAGTCGTTGCCGCTGCCGAAGACTCCGCCCTCGTGGAAGTCGTCCGTGCGCCGCCAGAAGGCCGCCCGCAACTCGCTGCGCGCCGAGGCGCCGCTCCTCCTCCGCCGCGTCGAGGTCCTGGTCGAGTCCGATCCGGTAGATCGGCTCCATCTGCCGCTGATAGGACTGCACGACGCCGATCGCCTGCTCGGCCGTGAAAGGCGGCACCGGCCGCGCCAACTGGTCGCTGTCGTGCTCGGTGGGTATGCCGTCGACCGCACCGCGCGGGCGTGCTCGCCCAGATCCTCCGGAACCGACGGGTGATCCCAGCCCCACATCCAGGCGGAGTCCGCCGTGTTCAGGGTGCCGACGATCTGCACCGGCGCCACCGCCTGTTGGCCCCTCGTGGGTGAAGGTGATCGTGCCCTCGGTGATATTGACCGCCCAGGCCGCCTCGCGCAGGTTCATGAAGCGGTCTTGCAGGATGGTCTGCAATTGCAGGTGGCGCGTCGCCTTGGCCACCAGGGCGTCCCAGGGCAGGTCGACGTCGCTGGCCGGCTGGGAGAGGTCGGTCAGGATCGGACTCCGTCAATCATGGTTCTCGTGAGGGCCCAGCCTGCCATGCCGGGCCGGGTGCGCGCGCCGCTGACCGGTGGTTGCTTGCCGGCCGGCTTTCGGAGTGCTCCTCGCCAGCGGTGGCGCTCGTGTCCGGCGGTGCTGGCAGGATTCATCGGGTGTCCGCCCTTGAGTTCGCCCAGGCCCTGATCGCCGCGGCGATCCGGGAGGGGGTGTCCGAGATCGTGCTGTGCCCCGGCTCGCGCTCCGCGCCGCTGGCGTATGCCGCGTATGCCGCCGAGCAGGCCGGCTTGGTGCGTCTGCATGTGCGGGTGGACGAGCGGTCGGCGGGCTTCCTGGCTGTTGGTTTGGCCAAGACCTCGCGCGTCCCCGCCGCGGTGATCACCACCTCCGGAACGGCCGTGGCCAATCTGCACCCGGCCGTCTTGGAGGCGCACCACGCGAAGGTTCCGCTGCTTGTCCTCTCCGCGGATCGGCCTGCGGCACTTCGTGGTTCGGGCGCCAACCAGACGACGACCCAGCCGGGCATCTTCCCGGGGGCGGTGCGTTTCGAGGCCGATGTGGCGGGCGAGGTAGCCGCTCCGATCGTTGGGACGGACGGTGCCTCCGCGCTCGATCTCGGTGCCGTCGAGTCGCTCATGTCGACGGCCATCGCCGCCGCGCTCGGGTCACCCGCGGGTGAAATCCCCAGGCACGACCCAGGCCCCGTTCACCTGAACGTCTGCCTCGCCGAGCCCCTGGTGCCGGATTCCTGGCCGCTACTCTCACCCGCCGCCTCGACCGCCCCGGCCAAGTTGACACGTGGAACGGTCGCCACGGTCGAGCGTCACGCTGGGGAAGTTTGCTGCGGCCAGGGCGACAGCAAAGTTCCCCACCGAACCACCCTGGTTGTCCTCGGCGATCTCGTGGACGCCCACGACCGCCCGCAGGTGGTGGCCTGGGCTGCACAGCACGGCTATCCCGTCATCGCCGAACCCTTCGGCGAGCGGGCCGACGACGAGCCCGGTGTCCTCCCGCATGGCCCGCTCCTGCTCACCGATGCCACCTTTGTCGACGCCCATGCGCCCGAGCGCGTCATCGTCGTCGGTCGCACCACTTTGTCCCGTCCGGTCACCGCCCTGCTTCGCCGCCCGGGCCTGCGCGTTGAGGCCCTCACCGACACGCAGCGGTATGCCGATCCTGCTGGGGTCGTCGCCCACGCCACCGACCTGCACGCGACACTCGCGCACGCGGCATCTGCGACCCACCGCACTGCCACCCAAGCCGCTGTCACCCACCCAGATCACGGCCCGTGGGCTCGCGCCTGGCACGAGGCCGGCACAGCCCTCGCGGCGGCCGTCGCCGACGACCCGCCAGCCTGGCCGAGCGGTCTCGCCATCGCGCGAACCGTCATCGACGCCCTCCCCGAGGACGCGATTCTGTTCACCGGCCCATCAAATCCGGTGCGAGACATCGACTTCGGCGTATGCCGCGTGCCCCCCGGCTGCGCCATCCTCGCCTCCCGTGGCCTCGCGGGCATCGACGGCTGCGTCTCCACCGCCATCGGGATCGCGCTCGCTGAGCCGGACCGGCCGACATACGCCCTGATGGGCGACCTGACCTTCCTGCACGACACGAACGGCCTGCTCATCGGCCCCGCCGAACCCCGCCCGAACCTGACCATCGTGGTCGTCAACGACCAAGGCGGCGGCATCTTCGGGCTCCTCGAGCCTGGCCGGGCGGCCCTGACCGAACCCTACGAACGGCTCTTCGGCACCCCGACGACAACCGATCTCGGCGCACTCGCCGGAGCCCACGGCATACTGCATGACCTCGCCACCACCTCGGAAGCGCTCGCCGCCAGCGTGAGCCAGACCCCGAACGGCCTACGCGTCATCGAGGTGCCCATCGATCGCGCCGGTCACGAGGACGCCCACGCCCACCTGCGCGCCACCGCCGCCCGCGCTAACGCCTGACCTACCGACTGGTATCGGCCGTGATCGCGACCAGTACCAGGCGGTAGCCCGGGCGTTAGGCCGCGCACGCCCGCCCGCCGCGCCGCCACGGCCCGAGCAGGCGTCAGGCCTTGACCGCGTGGTGCAGGGCCACGATGCCGCCGGACAGATTGCGCCAGCGCACCGAACTCCACCCGGCGTCGGCGATGATCTGCGCCATCTCGCGCTGCGCGGGCCAGGCCCGGATCGACTCGGCCAGATAGACATACGAGTCCGGGTTCGAGCTGACCCGACGGGCCACGGGCGGCAACGACCGCATGAGGTACTCGTTGTAGATCGTCCGGAAGGCCTTGTTCGTCGGCGCCGAAAACTCGCACAGCACGAAGCGCCCACCCGGCTTCGTCACCCGGGCAAACTCCCGCAGCGCCAGCGAAGAGTCCGACACATTCCGCAACCCAAAAGACATCGTCACCGCGTTAAAAGAGTTGTCCGCGAACGGCAATCGCAGTGCATCGGCCGCCGTGAACCCCAAGTCCGCACGCCGGCGCTTCCCGACCTTGAGCATCCCCAGCGAGAAGTCCGCCGGAATCACGCGCACCCCAGCGTCGGCATAGGGCTCCGAACTCGTCCCCGTCCCTGCCGCGATGTCCAGCACCGTCTCCCCAGCAACCGCCGCCACCGCCGCGACCACCTGCTTGCGCCACCGCCGGTCCTGTCCAAGGCTGAGCACGTCATTGGTCACGTCATAGCGAGCGGCGACGTCATCGAACATCGCCGCGACCTCGGTCGGGTCCTTCTCCAGGCTGGCGCGACTCATGCGCCCATCATCCCTCACGCCCCGACCGGACCCGTGTCACACCCATCGGCTGCCGTTCTCGGCGCGCGGGAGTCGTAGGCTTGCCGCCGATGTCCACCCTGCCCGCCGCCGGACCCGCGCGCCTGATCGCTCGCACGGTCGAGATCCCCGAAGCCGTCGCCGCGGACCTGCTGACCCTCATCCCCGCCGCGACCCCCGCTTCGCAGGTCTGCTCGTGGGTGCGTCATGGCGAGGGTCTCGTCGGCTGGGGCAGCGCCCTCGACTTCGCCACGCGCGGGTCCGATCGCTTCGCCCAAGCGGCCGGCTGGTGGCGGGAGGTATGCAGTGCGGCCGTCGTCCGCGACGACCTCGCCCGCCCCGGCACCGGCCCGATCGCCTTCGGCTCCATGGCGTATGCCGCTGCCTCCCAAGACGATTCGCGCCTGGTCGTGCCCTCCGTTGTCGTCGGTCGTCGCTCCGGCCGGGCCTGGCTGACGACCGCCACGGTCGGCGAGGCCGTCCCCGCCACCCCCGATCTCATCCCCGCGAGCGACCCTTCCAGCCCCGGCGAGGTCGCCTTCGCCGACGGCCCCAAGACTGCGGCCGAGTGGGAGATTGCGGTCGCCGAAGCCGTCACCCGCATCACCCGCGGCGACCTCGACAAGGTTGTCCTCGCCCGCGCACTCGTCGCCCAGGGGGAGCAACCCATCGAACCGCAATGGCTGCTGCGGCGGCTCGCGGCGGCATACGCCAACACCTGGGTCTTCGCCGTCGCCGGCCTGGTCGGCGCGACCCCCGAGATGCTCGTTCGCCTTGATCGCGGGCTCGCGACCTCCCGCGTGCTCGCCGGCACCATCCGGCGCACCGGCGACGACGACCACGACCTCGCCCTCGCCGCGTCGCTCGCCCGCTCCTCCAAGGACCTGGAGGAGCATGAGTATGCCGTGCGTTCCGTCGCCGATTCCCTTGCGCGACACTGTGGTTCGATGAATGTTCCGGAGACACCATTCGTCCTGCACCTGCCCAATGTCATGCACCTCGCGACCGACGTCGCGGGCGCCGTCGATGACGGCTCGACCTCCCTGGAACTCGCCGCCTCGCTGCACCCGAGTGCGGCGGTCTGCGGCACCCCTACCCCCGCCGCGGACGCCCTCATCACCGAGTTGGAGGGCATGGATCGCGGGCGCTACGCCGGCCCGGTCGGTTGGATGGATGCCGCGGGCGATGGCGAGTGGGGCATCGGCCTGCGTTCCGGTCGCCTCGACGAGGCCGATCCGCGCACGATCACGCTCTATGCCGGCTGCGGAATCGTCGCCGGTTCGGATCCCGACGACGAGGTCGCCGAATCGGACGCCAAGTTCCTCCCGATGCGCGACGCACTCACGGCGCGCATTTGACGCCGCCGCCTGGCGGCTAAGGCCCCGTGACGCGCCTCCTCCTGCCTAGCCTGAGGAACGGGCCCGGGCCGCCGGGCGCCGGATGCGAGAGGAGCGCCAGATGACGCAACCGAACCAGTTCTCCTCGGGCGAGGCCGTGGACAAGGCCAAGGAGTATGCCCGCGAGCACCCCGAACAGGCCGATGCCGCCTTCGACAAGGTCGAGCAGGTCATTAGCGAGCGCACCGGCGGCCGCTTCGATTCGATGATCGAGCAGGGCCGCGAAGCCTTGGAGGATGCGCTCGGTATGCCGGACGAGACAGTTCCCGCCCCGCCGACGACCCCCGAGCAGCCGGCACCGCCGTCGCAGCCTGCCCCGCCCGCACAGCCCACCGAGCCTGCCGAACCCGCCGAGACGGCGCCTCCGACCCAGCCAGCCCCGCCCACCGAACCCACGCCGCCGGCCGAGCCGACGCGCCCGGCCGAACCCACACCGCCGGCCGAACCCACCCGGCCCGCGGACCCGAGCGCCCCGCCGGCGACACCGACGGATCCCGTGCCGCCCCAGCCCAGCGAGCCGACGAGCCCCAGTGCCCCGCCCGCGGAACCGGGAAGCACGCCGACCACGCCCGTTCTCCCAGTGGATGGAGCCGCGACTTAGGCAAGCCTTACTTCCCCCGCCGTGCGCAGGCTCGCCTAGACTCGCTCAGTTCGTGAAACCGTTCACAAGCGTGCGAGGGACCATCACATGACACAGCCTGTCGATCAGGCCGATGTCGTCGTCGTCGGCGCCGGCCCGGGCGGGAGCGCCACGGCTGCCTACCTCGCCCAACACGGACTCGATGTCGTCCTGCTGGAGAAGGCCACCTTCCCCCGCGACAAGATCTGCGGTGACGGCCTGACGCCGCGCGCGGTCAAGGAACTCGTCAGCCTCGGCGTCGACACCACCGGCTGGCAGCGCACGCAGGGCCTGCGCATCAAGGGCGGCGGCCACACGCTCACGCTCGACTGGCCCACGACCCGCACTTTCCCGGGATATGGCATGGTCCGCACCCGCAGCCAGTTCGACGAGGCGTTGGCCCGCCACGCCCAGCAGCGCGGGGCCAAACTCCTCGAAGCCACCTCGGCAACCGAGCCGATCCGCGACGAGCGCACCGGCCGGGTCGTCGGCGTCAGCGCTAAGCGCCTCGACGCTAAGGGGCGGGCCACGGGGGAGACGTATGCCGTGCGCGCCCCCGTCGTCGTCGCCTCCGATGGCGTCTCCTCCCGCCTCGCGACCGCCGTTGGCCGGGAGAAGCGCGAGGACCGGGTCATGGGCGTCGCCGTGCGCGCCTATTACAAGACGCCCCGCCAAGACAACTATCTCGAGTCCCACCTCGAACTGTGGACCCGCGATGACGCCGGCAACCGGCAGCTGATGCCCGGTTATGGCTGGCTCTTCCCCCTCGAGGACGGCCGCACCAATGTCGGGCTCGGCATCCTCGACACCTCCAGCGCCTTCGGCAAGACCGACTACAAGGACGTCATGCGCCGCTGGGTCGAAGACATAGACGCCGACTGGCACCTGACCCACGATGAGTCCGCCGGCCCGATCCGCGGCGCCGCCCTCCCCATGGGCTTCAATCGCAGCCCGTTGTATGCGGACGGACTCCTCCTCGTCGGCGATGCCGGCGGCATGGTCAATCCGTTCAACGGCGAGGGCATCGACTACGCCCTCGAGGCGGCCCGCGTGGGCAGCGAGATCATCGCCCAGGCTCTCACCCGCGGCAGCGACGCGGACCGCGAGCGGGTGCTCGCGGCATACCCCGAACTCATGAAGTCCGCCCTCGGCGGCTATTTCACCCTGGGCCGGTGGTTTGCCCACGCGATCGGCCACCCCGAGGTCATGCGGCTGGCGACGAAGTACGGCCTGCCGCGCACCACCTTGATGAAGTTCCTGCTCAAGGTCATGGCCAACCTTCCCGAGGAGCGCGGCGGCGCAGCCTCCGACCGGATCATCAATGCGATGGCGAGGATGGCACCGGATGCATAACAGCCAGGCGACGTACGGAGTGTCGGCCTTGCGCCATAGGATTGCCCATGGCTGGATCGTGACGCGCACCACATCGACGGAAAGGGGAGTTGAGCAGCGATGACCAACCCCTATGTCCCGCTGTTGTTCTTCTTAGCGATCGGTGGTGGCTTCGCGATCTTCTCGGTCGCGATCGCGCCCCTGACCGGGCCGAAGCGATACAACCGCGCCAAGATGGACGCCTATGAATGCGGCATCCAGCCCAGCCCCCAGGCTGAGGGCGGTGGCCGCGTGCCGATCAAGTACTTCCTGACGGCGATGCTGTTCATCATCTTCGACGTCGAGTCGGTCTTCCTCTATCCATTTGCCGTCGCGTTCGGAGGCCTTGGCCTGTTCGCGCTCGTCGAGATGGTGCTGTTCATCCTCACGGTCTTCGTCGCCTACGCCTATGTCTGGCGCCGCGGCGGCCTGGACTGGGACTGAAGGGACCCTAAGGACCAGTTATGGGTATCGAAGAGAAACTGCCTGCCGGATTCCTGCTCACGACCGTTGAGCAGGTCGCGGGCTATATGCGCAAGAGTTCGATCTGGCCGGCCACCTTCGGTCTGGCGTGTTGCGCCATCGAGATGATGGCCGTCGGCACGCCGGATTACGACATCGCCCGCTTCGGCATGGAGCGCTTCAGCGCGACCCCGCGCCAGGCGGACCTGATGATCGTCGCCGGCCGAGTCAGCCAGAAGATGGCCCCGGTCGTGCGCCAGGTCTATGACCAAATGCCCGAGCCCAAGTGGGTCATTTCGATGGGCGTCTGTGCCAGCTCCGGCGGTATGTTCAACAACTACGCCATCGTCCAGGGCGTCGACCACATCATCCCGGTTGATGTCTATCTCCCGGGCTGCCCGCCGCGCCCGCAGATGCTGCTGAACGCGATCCTTACGCTGCACGACCAGATCCAGCACTCCAAGCTGGGCGTGAACCGGGTGGCCGCCGCCCGCGCCGCCGAGGCGGCCGCGCTCGAGGCAACGCCGACCGCGCTGATGGCGCCCACGCACGACCACGGCGAGCGACGGAGCCTGCTGGCATGAGCGAGACCCCTAAGACGGAGACGCCTGCGGTCAACGAGTCCGCGGTGGACCAGGCGGCCAAAACGGATGTTCAACCGCCAGTCGCCGAGAACCTGCCGGCCGAGCCCGGCACCATCCCCGAGCCGGTCCAGCGCGGCGAGCGCCGCGGCATGTTCGGCGCCCACGACTCCGGCGACACCTCCGGGTATGGCGGGCTGCGCAGCCCAATCCTGTTCCCCGCCGCCGCTGTTCGCCCCTATGGCGGCGACTTCGACGCAATCGCCGATGCCCTGGAGGCCGCCACCGGCCGCGGCATCGACCGGGTGGTCATCGACCGCGGCGAGATCACCTTCTTCGTCGCTCGTGAGCACCTCGCCGCGGTCGCGCGCGCCTTGCGTGACGACCCGAGCCTGCGCTTCGAGCTATGCCTGAGCGTCTCCGGCGTGCACTATCCCGCCGAGACCGGCGCCGAACTCCACGTCGTCTACCACCTGATGTCGATCACCAATGGCGGGCGTCGCATCCGCCTCGAAGTGACCGCCCCCGACGCCGACCCGCACATCCCCAGCGTCGTCCCGACCTATCCCGCCGCCGACTGGCACGAGCGTGAGACCTGGGACATGTTCGGCGTGATCTTTGACGGACACCCGGCGCTGACCCGCATCCTGATGCCCGACGATTGGCCGGGCCACCCCCAGCGCAAGGATTACCCGCTCGGCGGGATTCCTGTGGAATACAAGGGCGGGACCGTTCCGCCGCCCGACCAGCGGAGGTCGTACAGCTGATATGAGCGAGTCAACCGTTTTCAGCGAGGCCGAGGTCGATGAGACCGACGAGCGCGTGGATGTGTATGCCGCCTCCGGCGAGGAGGAGTCCGGCCGCGTCTTCAATGCCGTCGGCGGCGACTGGGACGACATCGTCGGCGAGGTGGGGTCGCGCCCCGAAGAACGCATCGTCGTCAACATGGGCCCGCAGCACCCGTCCACCCACGGCGTGCTGCGACTGATTCTCGAACTCGAAGGTGAGACGATCACCGAGGCTCGCGCGGGCATCGGCTACCTCCACACCGGCATCGAGAAAAATATGGAGTTCCGCACCTGGGTTCAGGGCGTGACCTTCTGCACGCGCATGGACTACGTCATGCCGCTGTTCACCGAGACCGCCTACTGCCTGGCCGTCGAGAAGCTGCTCGGCATCACCGACCAGATCCCCGAGCGCGCCAGCGCCATCCGGGTGCTGATGATGGAGCTCAACCGCATCACCAGCCACCTGGTTTGCATGGGCACCGGCGGTATGGAGATGGGCGCGACCACGGTCATGACCGTCGGGTTCCGCGAGCGCGAGCGCATCCTGTCGGTCTTCGAGATGATCTCCGGCCTGCGGATGAACCACGCCTACATCCGCCCGGGCGGCGTCGCGCAAGACCTGCCCGCCGGCGCCATCCAGGCAATCCGCGAGATGATCCCGCTGCTGCGCCAGGGCTTCCACGAGCTCGAACTGTTGATGCTCGAGAACCCGATCCTCAAGGGCCGCATGGTCGGCGTCGGGCACCTCGATCTCACCGGCTGTATGGCGCTCGGCGTCACCGGCCCCATGCTCCGCAGCGCCGGGTACCCGCTCGACCTGCGCAAGGACCAGCCCTACTGCGGTTACGAGAAGTACGACTTCGAGGTCCTCACCCGCACCGGCGCCGACGCCTACGACCGGCTCTGGCTGCGCGTGAAGGAGATGTTCGAGTCCTTGAAGATCGTTGAGCAGGTCATCGACGAACTGCAGAACAACCCCGGCCCGGTCATGGTCGAGGACAAGAAGATCGCCTGGCCGGCGCAGCTGGCCGTCGGCCCCGATGGCATGGGCAACAGCCTGGCCCACATCAAGGAGATCATGGGCACCTCCATGGAGTCCTTGATCCACCACTTCAAGCTGGTCACCGAGGGCTTCCGCGTGCCGGCCGGACAGGCCTATGTCGCGGTCGAGTCCCCCAAGGGCGAGCTGGGCTGCCATGCCGTCTCCGACGGTGGCACCCGCCCGCATCGCGTGCACTTCCGCGAGCCGAGCTTCAACAACCTGCAGGCCGTGGCCGCGATGTGCGAGGGCGCCCAGGTCGCCGATGTCATCGTCGCCGTCGCCTCTATCGATCCTGTGATGGGAGGAGTCGACCGCTGATGGAGCATTACGGCGAACAAACGGCCTCCGGCTTCTTGCATGTCTCGGCGGAGAGCAAGGAGCCCTATGCCGATGACATCCGAGATTCGCTGCACCGCGACGCCCAGGCGATCATCGCGCGTTATCCCGTCAAGCGCTCCGCGCTGCTGCCGATGCTGCACCTCGTGCAGTCGGTCGACGGCTATATCGCCGGCCGCGGCGTGAGCTTCTGCGCCGAAGAGCTCGACCTCACCGAGGCCGAGGTCAGCGGGGTGGCGACCTTCTACACCCAGTACAAACGCCACCCCAATGGCGAGTACACCGTCGGCGTCTGCACCAACACGCTCTGCGCGATCATGGGCGGCGACCGCATCTGGGAGGCGGTCAGCGAGCACCTCGACCTTGAGCACGACGAGACCAGCCGCGATGGCAAAATCACGCTCGAGCGCGTCGAGTGCAATGCGGCCTGCGATTTCGCACCGGTCGTGATGGTCAACTGGGAGTTCTACGACAACCAGACCCCCGAGTCCACAATCGCCCTCGTCGACGACCTACGCTCCGGCGTCGCCGTCAAGCCGAGCCGCGGCCCGGACCGTCAGGTCAGCTTCAAGGAGATGTCGCGCGTGCTCGCCGGCTTCCCCGACGGCCTCGCCGACCAGGGCGTCGGCGCTGGTCCCGCGAGCATCGAGGGCCTCAAGGTCGCCCACCAGCACGGGTGGACAGCACCAGGCGACTCCGCATCGGGGGCGCCCGCTGACGCGGCCGAGCAGGCCGGTCAGGTCAAGGATGAGCGGGCCGTGGTCCGCGATGCCGCCGGCGAGTCGCTTCAGGGCGCTCGCGAGAGCACCGCCAACGACAAGGCAGGGGAGTGAGATGACGACGCTGACCCCGATTCTCTCCAAGTTCTGGGACCACCCGCAGAGCTGGACGCTGGGCACCTACGAGGACAATGACGGCTACCAAGCCCTCAAAAAGGCCCTCGGTATGGAGCAGTCCGCTCTCGTGGCGATGACCAAGGACTCCGGCCTGCGCGGCCGCGGTGGCGCCGGCTTCCCGACCGGCATGAAGTGGTCCTTCCTCCCCCCGCCGGACGGCGGTCCCCGCTACCTCGTCGTCAACGCCGATGAGTCCGAGCCGGGCACCTGCAAGGACATTCCGCTGATGATGGCGGCGCCGCACTTCCTCATCGAGGGCGTCGCGATCACCTCCTACGCCATCGGCTGCAACCACGCCTTCATCTACCTGCGCGGCGAGGTCGTCCACGTCTACCGCCGCCTGCTGCGCGCGGTGGAGGAGGCGTATGCCGCGGGTCACCTCGGCAAGAACATTCACGGCTCCGGCTTCGACCTCGATGTCACCGTGCACGCGGGGGCCGGCGCCTATATCTGTGGTGAAGAGACCGCGCTCCTCGACAGCCTCGAGGGCCGTCGCGGCCAGCCGCGCTCCAAGCCGCCATTCCCGGCCGTCGCCGGCCTGTATGCCCGTCCGACCGTTGTCAACAATGTCGAGTCGATCGCCTCGGTGCCGCCGATCCTGCTGCACGGCGCCGACTGGTTCTCCGCCATGGGCACCGAAAATTCCAAGGGCTTCGGCTTCTTCTCCCTCTCCGGGCATGTCACCCGGCCGGGGCAGTATGAAGCCCCGCTCGGCATCACCTTGCGTGAACTGCTCGACATGGCCGGCGGCATGCGCGGCGGCAAGAAGCTGAAGTTTTGGACTCCGGGTGGGTCTTCCACGCCGCTGTTCACCGACGCGCACCTGGACATTCCGCTCGACTTCGACTCGGTCGCCAAGGCTGGCTCGATGCTCGGCACCCGAGCTCTGCAGATCTTCGACGAGACCACCTGTGTCGTGCGCGCCGTCGACCGGTGGATCGACTTCTACAAGCACGAGTCCTGCGGCAAGTGCACGCCCTGCCGGGAGGGCACCTGGTGGCTCAAGCAGATCTTGGGCCGTCTCGAGCATGGCGTCGGTGACGAAGAAGACCTCGACAAACTGCTCGATGTCAGCGACAACATCCTCGGGCGGTCCTTCTGTGCGCTCGGTGATGGCGCGACCTCGCCCGTCACCAGCAGCATCGAGTACTTCCGCGATGAGTACATCGCACATCTGACACACGGCGGCTGTCCCTTCGACCGGGACGCATCCGCCCTCTTCGCCACAGAGAAGGCGTCCGTATGAGCGCGCAGGACCTGGTCAATCTGACCATCGACGGCATCCCGGTCTCGGTGCCCAAGGGCACCTTGATCATCCGGGCCGCCGAGCAGATCGGCATCCAGATCCCCCGCTTCTGCGACCACCCGTCGCTGGAGCCGCAGGGTTCCTGCCGCCAGTGCCTGGTCGAGGTGGCCCTGCCCGGCCCGCCCGGACCCGATGGCACCCCCGGCGCACTGCGGCAGATGCAGGGCCCGCCCGGGCGGATGAAGCCGCAGCCGTCCTGTGTCATGACGGTCTCGGAGGGCATGGACGTCAAGACCCAGTTCACCAGCCCCGGCGCCGAGAAGGCGCAGCACGGGGTCATGGAACTGCTGCTCATCAACCACCCGCTCGATTGCCCCGTCTGTGACAAGGGCGGGGAATGCCCGCTGCAGAACCAAGCGATGTCCAGCGGTCGGCCGGTCTCGCGCTTCGAGGACTTCAAGCGCACCTATCCCAAGCCGATCAATATCTCCTCGCAGGTGCTGCTCGACCGCGAGCGGTGCGTCCTGTGCGCCCGGTGCACCCGCTTCTCCGACCAGATCGCCGGTGACCCCTTCATCGCGCTCGTCGAGCGCGGCGCGCTGCAGCAGGTCGGCATCTACGAAGACCAGCCCTTCGAGAGCTACTTCTCCGGCAATACCGTCCAGATCTGCCCCGTCGGAGCCCTGACCGGTGCGGCATACCGCTTCCGCTCGCGCCCCTTCGACCTGGTCTCGACGCCCGGCGCCTGCGAGCACTGCGCCAGCGGCTGCGCCATCCGCACCGACCACCGCCGCGGCACCGTGCTGCGCCGGATGGCCATCAACGACCCCGAGGTCAACGACGAGTGGAACTGCGACAAGGGCCGCTGGGCCTTCGCCTCACCCACCGTTGGTGACCGCATCTCGCTGCCCCTCGTGCGCGGCGCGAGCGGTCAGCTCGAGGTCGCCTCATGGCCTGAGGCCCTGGCCGCCGCAGCGGCTGGCCTGCAGGGTCGCAAGGCCGGTGTCCTGACCGGCGGCCGGATCAGCAGCGAGGACGCGTATGCCTATGGCAAGTTCGCGCGAACAGTCCTCGGCACCAATGCCATTGACTTCCGGGCCCGCCCGCATACCAAGGACGAGGCCCGCTTCCTCGCCGCCGCGGTGGCCGCGACTGGCCCCGAGGGTGGCAGCGTCACCTACGCGCATATCGAGAAGGCGCCGAAGGTGCTGCTCGTCGGCTTCGAGCCGGAAGAGGAAAGCCCCATCGTGTTCTTGCGCCTGCGCAAGGCGATGCGCCGCAACAAGACCCAGATCAGTTCGATCGCGCCTTATGCCACCCGCGGCCTAACCAAGCTCGCGGGCGCCCTGATCCCCGCGGCGCCGGGCACCGAGACCGAAATCCTCACCTCGGAGGTGGCTCGCGAGGCCGCCTCGGGCGAGGGCAGCCTGATCCTCGCCGGCGAACGTCTCGCGATGGTGCCGGGTGCGCTTGCCGCCGCTTTGACCCTCGCCGAGGAAACCGGCGCCACCTTGGCGTGGATTCCCCGCCGCGCCGGTGAGCGCGGCGCCCTGGAGGCCGGCGCCCTGTCCGGCCTGCTGCCCGGTGGCCGCCCGGCCGGCAATATCGCCGCCCGCGACGAGGTCGCCAAGGCGTGGGGTGTTGCGTCGCTGCCGACCGACGTCGGCCTCGACACCGCCGGCATGATCGCGGCTGCCGCGTCCGGTGCGCTCGGCGCCCTGGTCGTCGGCGGCGTGGACGCCGCCGACCTCGGTGACGACACGGCCTATGACGCTCTGGAGAAGGCCTTCGTCGTCTCCCTCGAATACCGCCCGAGCAGCGTGACCGCGTACGCCGATGTCGTCCTGCCCGTCGCCCCGCACGCCGAAAAGTCGGGCACCTTCGTGGACTGGGAGGGCCGGGTCCGGCCCTTCGCGGCCGCGCTGGAGACCAATGCACTCTCCGACTATCGCGTCCTCGACCTGCTCGCCGGCGAGCTCGGAGAGTTCCTCGGCACCCGCAGCCTGGCGCAGGTCCAGGCCGAGATGGCCGCTCTCGGCCCGTGGACCGGCCCGCGCGCGCCGCGCCCGGAAGCCGTCGCCGCCACCGTGCCCGCCCTGAACGCCGGGCAGTATGTCCTGGCCACCTGGCATCACCTGCTCGACAAGGGCAGCCTGCAGGACGGCGAGCCCTTCCTCGCGGGCACAGCGCCCAAGGCCGTGGCGCGCGTCTCGCCCGCCGGGGCTGCCGCCCTCGGTGCCGTCGACGGCGACCACGTCACCGTCACCGGGCCGGATGGCGCGATCACGCTCCCGCTAGCCATCACCGAGATGGTCGAGGGCGTGGTGTGGGTGCCGACCAACTCGGCCGGCTCCCGGGTCGCCACCCTCGGGGCCGGCGCCGGTTCCCTCGTCACCCTCACCACCGGAGGTGCCGTATGACCGTCCTGACCGCCCTCGCGGCGGCGGAGCCCTATGTGCCCCGCGACAATCCGATCGCCGACTTCAGCGACACCCCCTGGTGGCTCTCGCTGGTCAAGGCGCTGCTGATCTTCGTCTACCTCTTGCTCAGCACTCTGCTGGTCATCTGGTTCGAGCGGCGCGTCATCGGCCGTATGCAGCAGCGTCCCGGCCCCAACCGCACCGGCCCCTTCGGCCTGCTGCAGACCCTCGCCGATGGCGTCAAGCTGGCCCTCAAAGAAGACCTGACGCCCAAGAACGCCGACAAGGTCGTCTTCATCCTCGCGCCCGCCTTCTTCGGCGCGATGGCTTTTGTCTCCTTCGGGATCATCCCGCTTGGCCCCGAGGTCAGCCTGTTCGGGCATAGGACGCCCCTGCAGTTGACCGATGTCCCCGTCTCGGTGCTGCTCATGCTGGCGGTCGCCGGGGTCGGGGCGTATGGCGTGGTGCTCGCCGGCTGGTCCTCCGGCTCGACATACCCCCTGCTCGGCGGTCTGCGCTCCAGCGCCCAAATCGTCAGCTACGAGATCGCGATGGGTCTATCGCTGGTCGCGGTCTTCCTCTACAGCGGCTCGATGTCGACCTCGCAGATCGTCGCCAACCAGCGCGATATCTGGCACATCATCCCGTTGGTGGTCTCCTTCGTCATCTACGTCATCACGATGGTCGGCGAGACCAACCGACTGCCCTTCGACCTCGCCGAGGGTGAGGGTGAGTTGACCGGTGGCTTCCACACCGAATACAGCTCGCTGAAGTTCGCGATGTTCTTCCTCGCCGAGTACGTCAACATGTTCACCGTCGCGGCCCTGGCCACCACCGTCTTCCTCGGCGGCTGGCAGGCCCCGCCCGGCATCGCGGCGATCAATGACGGCATGTTCAACGAGGGCTGGTGGGGCCTGCTGTGGTTCACCATCAAGCTCTGGATGTTCATGTTCTTCTTCGTGTGGCTGCGTGGCGCCCTGCCCCGCACCCGCTACGACCAGTTCATGCACTTCGGGTGGAAATTCCTCATCCCGGTCACGATCGTGTGGGTCGTCGCCATCGCCTTCCTGCAGGCCGCCAACAACGGCTTCCTCGGCGATCGCGCCGTGAATATCTTCGGCGCCGAGCGGCGACTCGCATCGCTGATCGTCATCGGCGTGCTGGCCCTGCTGGTGCTGGCCGCGACCTGGATTTGGGAAGGCCGGCAGGTCAAGCGGGCTGAAGCTCGCGCGGTTGTCGTGCCCCCGGAGATCGACCCCTTCGCCGGTGGCTATCCCGTGCCGCCGCTCCCCGGTCAGCGCCTGCGCGAGAGCGCCGGGGAATCCCAGGCCGATTCGAGCAAGGCAGTGATCCATGGCTGAGAAGGACAAGCCCGGCTTCTTCTCCGAGATGTTCGCGCCCGTTGGCGGCTTCGGAGTCACCTTCGCGACGATGTTCAAGAAGGTTAAGACTGAGGAATACCCCGAGGTCAAGCGCCCCACCCAGCCGCGATTCCACGGCCGTCACCAGCTCAACCGGCATCCCGACGGGCTGGAGAAATGCGTCGGCTGCGAGTTGTGCGCCTGGGCATGCCCCGCGGACGCGATCTTCGTCGAGGGCGCTGACAATGACGACACGCCCGGTGGCACCGGCCGGTTCTCGCCGGGAGAGCGCTTCGGGCGTATCTACCAGATCAACTACCTGCGCTGCATCTTCTGCGGGTTGTGCATCGAGGCCTGCCCGACGCGGGCGCTGACGATGACCAACTTCTACGAGCTCGCCGATGACAGCCGCGCCGACCTGATCTTCACCAAGGAGCAGCTGCTCGCTCCGCTGCAGGCCGGTATGGACGCCCCGCCGCACGCGATGGCCGACGGGATGCAGGAGCGCGACTACTACCTCGGCAAGGTCGAAGGAGGCTCGCGATGACCGGAACCGCTGAAGCTGTCACCTTCTGGATCCTCGGATCGCTGTCGGTGCTCTCCGCACTCGGGCTGCTGTTCGCGCGCAAGGCCGTGCACGCTGCCCTCGGCGTCGCCTTCACGATGGCGATCCTCGGCATCTTCTACATCGGCCAGGGCGCACCCTTCCTCGGTGTGGTGCAGATGTTTGTCTACTCCGGCGCCGTGATGATGCTCTTCCTCTTCGTCGTCATGCTCATCGGCGTCGACTCCTCCGACTCCCTCGTCGAGACCCTCAAGGGGCAGCGTTGGCTGACCCTGCTGCTCAGCCTCGGCCTCGGCGCCTTGCTGATCGGGATGATCGGGCGCATCACCGTCACCGGCACGCCCAACCTGAATGCGATCAACGCCAGCCCGGGCAATATCTCGGCGATGGCCGAGGTCATCTTCGGCAAGTACGTCTGGGTCTTCGAGATCACCTCGGCCCTGTTGATCACCGCCGCGCTCGGCGCCATGGTGCTCGCGCACCGCGAGCGGATGGGTGAGAAGCCCAACCAGCGCGAGTGGGCGCGCCGTCGCTTCCAGCGCGGCGAGTTCGTCTCCGGTCTGCCCGCGCCGGGTGTGTATGCCCGACACAATGCCGTCGACACCCCGGCCCTGCTGCCCGATGGCACCCCGACCGAGTTGTCGGTCTCCCGCACGCTGCAGGCCCGTGACCAGGTGGCCCGGCCCGGTCTGTTCAGCGCCGCCGAGCACGACCCGCACCAGGAGATCGAGGAGGGGAGCGCGCGATGAACCTGATGAATTACATCTATCTCGCGATCATCCTGTTCACGATCGGCACCGCGACGGTGCTGACGCGACGCAACGCCCTGATGGTTTTCATGGGCATCGAGTTGATGCTCAATGCCGCGAACCTCGCCTTCGTCACCTTCGGACGCATGCACGAAACCATCGACGGAGCGGCGATCGCGCTCTTCGTCATGGTCGTGGCCGCCGCCGAAGTCGTGGTCGGCCTCGCGATCATCATGGCGATCTTCCGTGCCCGCCGCTCGGCCTCGGTCGACGACGCCAACCTGCTGAAGTACTGAGAAGGGGATAACACATCGTGTCCACCCTCCTGACCCAGATCGCGATGGAGAGCACGACGTCCTCGGACGCCGTCTCCATGGCCGGCTGGTTGCTGATCGCGCTGCCGCTGGCCGGCGCTGCGATCCTGTTGCTCGGCGGCAAGGCGACCAACAGCTTCGGCCCGGCCATGGCGACCGGCTTGTCCTGGGCGAGCTTCGGCCTCGGGGTCGTCGCGCTGCTTCAGTTGGCGGCGGTCGACCCGGAGCAGCGATCCACCCACCAGGTGCTCTTCGACTGGATCCCGGCCGGCGCCTTCAACCTCCAGGCGGGCCTGCAGATCGACACCTTGTCGATCAGCTTCGTCATGCTGATCACCTTCGTGGGCAGCTTGATCCACGTCTACTCCCTCGGCTACATGAGCCACGACCCGGACAAGCGGCGCTTCTTTGCCTACTTGAACCTCTTCGTCGCCTCCATGCTGCTGCTGGTCCTCGCCGACTCCTACCTCCTGCTCTTCGTCGGCTGGGAAGGCGTGGGCCTCGCGTCATACCTGCTGATCGGCTTCTGGAACCACAACCCGGCCTACGCCACCGCCGCGAACAAGGCCTTCTGGGTCAACCGCGTCGGTGACATCGGCCTGGCCCTCGCCATCTCACTGATGTTCGCGACCTTCGGTGCCGTCGACTTCGCGAGCGTCGACGCCGGTGTCGGCGGGGCGAGCAGCGCGGCGCTGACCGCCATCGGTCTGCTCCTGCTCCTCGGCGCCTGCGGCAAGTCGGCACAGTTCCCGCTGCAAAGCTGGCTCGGAGACGCCATGGCCGGCCCGACGCCGGTCTCGGCGCTCATCCACGCCGCAACGATGGTCACCGCCGGTGTCTACCTCGTCGTGCGCAGCCACGCGATCTTCGAGGGCGCCCCGAACGCGCAGCTCGCGGTCGCGGTCGTCGGCGCGATCACCTTGACGTATGGCGCCATCGTCGGCTGCGCCAAGGACGACATCAAGAAGGCGCTGGCCGCCTCGACGATGAGCCAGATCGGCTACATGATGCTCGCCGCCGGCCTCGGCCCGATCGGCTATGCCTTCGCGATCTTCCACCTGATCACCCACGGCTTCTTCAAGGCCGGGATGTTCCTCGGGGCCGGCTCGGTCATGCACGGCATGCACGACCAGGTCGACATGCGCCGCTTCGGTGACCTCGGCAAGTACATGAAGATCACGTGGATCACCTTCGGCCTCGGCTGGCTGGCGATCCTCGGTGTCCCGCCCTTCTCCGGTTTCTGGAGCAAGGACAAAATCATTGAGGCCGCCTTCGTCGGCGAAGGCTGGCGCCCGTGGGTCTTTGGCCTCGCTGCCTTGCTCGGCGCCGGCGTGACCGCCTTCTATATGTCGCGCCTGTTCTTCATGACCTTCCACGGCAAGGCCCGCTGGACCGATGACCCGCCGCAGCACCCGCACGAGTCGCCGCTGACGATGACGGTGCCGATGATGGTTCTCGCGGTCGGCTCGGCCGCCCTCGGCCTGATCCTCGGCCCGACGAATATCTTCAGCAACTGGCTGGAGCCGGTCACCGGGCATCACGAGCACCACGAGCCGGTGATCGCCGTCCCGGTCCTGATGGCGGCGACCTTGATCCTTGTCGCCCTCGGCGCCGGCCTGGCGTGGGTTCGTTATGGCCGCGACGAGGTCCCGGTCAACGCCCCGGCCGGCAATGCGCTGACCCAGGCGGCCCGCAAGGACCTCTACCAAGACGACCTCAACGAGGCGATCTTCATGTGGCCCGGAATCAAGCTCGTGCGCTCGGTCATCTGGACCGACAACGAATTGGTCGACGGCGGCGCGATGGGCCTCGGCAAGCTGACCGGTGCCGCCTCGACGCGATTGCGGCGCCTGCAGAACGGTTATGCACGCTCCTACGCCCTGACGATGCTCGCCGGTGTCGTCACTGTCCTCGGTGCACTGTGGGTGATGAACTGATGGAGAACTTCCCCTGGCTGACGGTGATGATGGTGGTGCCGCTCGTCGGCGCCGCGCTCATCGCCGCCCTCCCCGCCGCGATGGCCGAGCGGGCCAAAGAGCTGGCGCTCGCCTTCTCGCTCGCCACCCTCGCGGTCGGCGTGGGCTCGGTCGCGCAGTTCGACCGCAATGCGATCTCGCAGTTCCAACTCTCCGAGATCCACGAGTGGATCCCCAGCTTCGGCGTCTCCTACGCCCTCGGGGTCGACGGCATCTCGTTGACGCTGATCCTGCTCGCGCTCATCCTCACCCCGGTCTGCATCCTCGCCGCCTGGCATGACGTGCCCGAAGGCGGCACCCGCGAAAAGAACTACTTCGCGTGGACGCTGCTGCTGCTGACCTTCATGGTCGGCGTCTTCGCGGCCACCGATGTCTTCTTGTTCTACGTTTTCTTCGAGGCGATGCTCATCCCGGTCTACTTCCTCATCGGTGGGTATGGCGGACCGGGCCGGCAAGCGGCCGCGCTGAAGTTCCTGCTTTTCTCGCTCGCGGGCGGTCTCGTAATGCTGGCGGCCGTTATCGGCCTCTACTTCCAGGGCCCCGGCGGCAAGGAGGGCTTCCTGATCTCCAACCTCACGGGGCTGGACATCGATCCCACCGTGGCGAAGTGGCTCTGGGTCGGCTTCTTCATCGCCTTCGCCGTCAAGGCGCCGATGTGGCCAGTCCACACCTGGCTTCCGGATGCGGCCGGCGTGGCCAAGCCGGCCACGGCGACCCTGCTCGTCGGTGTCCTGGACAAGGTCGGCACCTACGGCATGCTGCGCTTCTGCCTGCAGCTCTTCCCGGAGGCCAGCAAGTGGGCGACCCCGGTGGTCATCGCGCTCGCGGTCGTGTCGATCTTCTATGGCGCCTTCGCGGCCATCGCCCAGAACGACATGATGCGCCTGATCTCCTACACCTCGATCAGCCACTTCGGCCTGATCGTGCTGGGCATCTTCGCGATGACGTCGGTCTCGGGCGCCGGCTCGACGCTCTACATGATCAACCACGGCTTCTCGACCGCGGGCCTGTTCCTCATCGCTGGCATGCTCATCGCCCGCCACGGCAGCACCAAGATTTCGGATTATGGCGGCTGGCAGCGGGTCACCCCGATCCTCGCCGGAACCTTCCTGATCAGCGGTCTCTCCAGCCTCGCGTTGCCGGGCCTGAGCTCTTTCGTCTCTGAAGTGCTCGTCATCATCGGCACCTTCTCGCGCTACCGCGGCGTGGCCTCGATCGCGGTCTTGGCGATCGTGTTGGCGGCGATCTACATCCTGTGGATGTACAAGCGCCTGATGACTGGGCCCAAGCCGGATGGCGTCGAAGCCAAGGACTTGAACTGGCGTGAGAAGTGGGTCGTCGCCCCGCTCATCGCGAGCTTCCTGATCCTCGGCGTCTACCCCAAGCCGGTTCTTGACGTCCTCAATCCCGCGGTGCAGCGGGTCCTCACCGAGGTGGGGGTGAGCGATCCCGTGCCGGTCGTTCCCGCCGCCGTTTCCACTGGGAGTGAGAAGTGATGACCACGCTCTTGCCGACCGCCTTCACGGTCGCCGAGATCAATTACTGGGCCATCCTGCCCGTGCTGATCGTCTTCGGCGGCGCCTTGATCGGCGTCCTCGTCGACGCCTTCGCGCCGCGCTCGTCGCGCCACTCCATCCAGGTTGCACTGGCCCTGCTCACGATCGCTGCCTCCTTCGGCGCGCTGGTGTGGAAGGCCGTCGACAACAAGGGCGCGACCCTCGACGGCGCGATGATCATCGACGGTCCTGCCCTCTTCATGCAGGGCTCAGTGCTGTTGCTGTCCTTCCTATCGGTCCTGCTGATGGCCGAGAAGTTCTCCAGCGCCGGAGCGGACGCCTTCACCCCCATGGGCGCCGCCGTTCCCGGCTCGCCGCTAGAGGCGGCCGCGACCCGCGCCGGCTGGGGCACAAGCGAGGTCTTCCCGCTGGCCCTGTTCTCCGTCGCCGGCATGATGATCTTCCCGGCCGCCGGCGATCTGCTGGTCATGTTCGTCGCGCTGGAAGTTCTCTCGCTGCCGCTCTATCTGCTCACTGGCCTGGCCCGTCGCCGTCGCCTGCTGTCGCAAGAAGCCGCCCTGAAGTACTTCCTCCTCGGTTCCTTCTCCAGCGCCTTCTTCCTCTTCGGGTCCGCTTTGCTGTTCGGGTATGCCGGCTCGGTGAAGTTCTCCGCCCTCAGCCAGGCCATCACCACCGCCCCGGCGGATGTCGAGGGACTGCTGCTCCCGGGTGTCTTGCTCGTGCTCGTCGGCCTGCTCTTCAAGGTCGGCGCCGTGCCCTTCCACCAGTGGACCCCGGATGTCTACCAAGGCGCGCCGTCGCCGATCACCGGCTTCATGGCCGCCTGCACCAAGCTGGCCGCTTTCGGGGCGATCCTGCGACTGGCATACACCGGCATCGACGCGGACCGCTGGGACTGGCGGATGGGCGTGGCGGCGATCGCGGCGCTGACGATGATCGTCGGCTCGGTGCTGTCCGTGACGCAGACCGACATCAAGCGCCTCCTGGCCTATAGCTCGGTCGCCCACGCCGGCTTCATCCTCGTCGGTGTTCTCGCGTTCGATGCGACCGGTGTCTCCGGCGTGATGTTCTATGTCCTGGCCTACGGCCTGGCCACGATCGCCGCCTTCGGTATCGTCGCCTTGGTCCGCGAGGGCAGCGCCGAGGCCTCGCACATCGCGCAGTGGAGCGGGCTGGGCAAGCGGCACCCCGTGGTGGCTGGCATCTTCGCGCTGCTGCTGCTGACCTTCGCCGGCATCCCGCTGACCTCTGGTTTCACCGCCAAGTTCGCGGCTTTCGCCCCGGCGATCGCCCATGGCGGCACCACCTTGGCCGTGCTCGTCGTCATCGGTGTGCTGTGCAGCCTGGTCACGGCCTTCGTTTATGTCCGTGTCATCGTGCTGATGTATTTCAGCGAGGCACAAGGCGAGGTTCGTGCCCTCAACCCGTCCGTCCTGACGACCGTCGGTCTGGCCGTCGCCGTGATCTTGACGGTCGCGCTCGGCGTCTTCCCGGCACCGGTGCTGGACCTGGCCAACCAGGCCAGCCAGTTCATCCGCTGACCTATGGTCACTCCCGCACCCGCTCCTGCGCTCCCGGGGATCTCCCCGGGGCTGCAGGCTCGCCTCGATCTCGGCCTGGCCGCCGTCGAGGACCTGCTCACGGCCCGCGTTGATCATGACGATCCGTTCATCGCCGAGGCTAATGCGCACCTGCTGCGCGCCGGCGGCAAGCGCTTCCGGCCGCTGCTGACGCTGTTGGCGGCCGAACTGGGCTCGGGGATCAATGACGATGTCGTCGCGGCCGCGGCGGGTGTCGAGCTGACCCACCTCGCCTCGCTCTATCACGACGACGTCATGGACGATGCGCTCACCCGGCGCGGGGCGCCGTCCGCGAATGCGAAGTATGACAACTCGACGGCGATCCTCGTCGGCGACCTGCTCTTCGGCACGGCCTCGGACATCATCGCCGACCTCGGCCCGGAGGCCGTCAAGATCCAGAGCCAGACCTTCATCCGGCTCTGCTCGGGCCAGATCCGCGATGATCGTGCGTGCCCGCCCGGGCAGGATCCGAACGCCTACTACCTCGGCGTGCTCGCCGACAAGACCGGCGTGCTCATCGCGACAGCGGCGCGCTATGGCGCGCTGCTGTCCGGCTGCTCGCGCGAGACGATCGCGACGCTCATCGAGTATGGCGAGCGGATCGGCGTCGCCTTCCAACTCGCCGACGACCTGATCGACATCAGTTCGGAGATGGATGTCCTCGGCAAGGCGCCCGGTACCGACATCCGCGAGGGCAAGCGAACCCTGCCGATCATTCACGCACTGGCCTCCCAGGACCCGGCCGACGCCCGCTTGCAGCACCTGCTGCGCCTGAGCGAGCCGAGCGAGGATCAGGTCGCCGAAGCACTGGCCCTGCTTCGGCCGCACCCTGCCATGGCCCGCGCCCGCGCCGAGACCGAGGCCGTCGCCGCCGGCGCCAAGGACATCCTTGCTGCCTTGCCCCAAGGCGAGGTCACGGCCGCCTTGGCCCACCTCGCCGACCGCGTCGTCCGCCGCGACGGCTGACTGGTTTTGGCCCGAGATGGCGCGCCCGCGCACCGTCGCGGCTGTCATCGACGTCAGGGACGTTTAGTGCGTTCGCGGGTGGATGCGAACGGTTGCGGTGTGGCCGCCGCTGTCGAGTTTTGCGTCGCAGGTGTGAATCGGCACGTCGAGGACTTCAGCCAGGGCCAGGTAGGCGGCGTCGTAGGTCGTGTACTGGTGGCGCAGGTCCCAGATGCGCCCAGCCAAGGGCGCGGTCTCGTGCCGGTCGATCATCATGGCGAAGTGATGGGCGCGAGCCGTGTCGGCCAAGGCAAGAGGCAGCTTCTGGCTCAGGGTTAGACCGCGCAGGACCGAGAGGACCTCGATGTCCAGCAGGTGCGGTGCTGCGAGATGGCCGGCTAGGACATCCAGAAGGCTCTCGTCAACGTCTCGGCCGATCAGCGCCTCGACCATTGCCGAGGCGTCGACGACGATCATCGCCGAGATTGCCCGAGGACATCGACGATGTCAGACGATGATGGCCCCTGGCTCCGGTCGAGTCGACGGAGGCGTTCCACGATCTCTGCATTGGTGGGCCGCTCGGCCATCCGGGTGAGTTCGGCCGCGACATAGGCGGACAACGACATCCCCGCCGCCGCTGCACGCTCTTTCAACGTCGCCGCAACCTCGGTGGGAACGTCCCGGACGTACAGCGTTGTCATGACGACATGCTAGCAGTATGCAAGCGCTTTACCGGAGTCAGAGCTGTTCGGGGGTGCGCAGGCCAGCTTCATACGAGCGGGGATCCTCGCGCGGCTCGAGGTGGATGTTGACGTCGAGGGCGGGCAGGCTGGCGCGCAGGTCGGTCTCGATCTCCTCGACCAGATCGTGGCCATGCTGCACAGTCCAGGCCCCTGGGACTAGGACGTGCACGGACGCGAAGACTTGGTGGCCGGCCTCTCGGGTGCGCAGATGGTGGTAGGTCACCTCGTCGCTGCTGTGCCGGTCGAGCACGGTGCGGATCGCGTCGGCGCGCTCGCCGTCGATGGCCTTGTCCATCAGCCCGTCCACGGAATCGCGGATTAGGTGCCAGCCGGTCCAGACGATATTGCAGCCGACGAGGAAGGCGATGACCGGGTCAAGCCGCTCCCATTTCGTCAGCGCCACCAGCAGCACCCCGACGACGACGCCGACCGAGGTCCACACATCGGTGAGCAGGTGCTTGCCGTCGGCGACCAGGGTGATCGAGTCGTGCTGCCGCCCGGCGCGCAGCAGGGTGAGGGCCACCAGGCCGTTGAGCACCGACGCGACGATGGAAATCCCGAGGCCGACGCCGACATTCTCCAGCGGCTGCGGGTCGAGGAAGCGTTGGACCGAGGTCCACAGGATAAAGACGGCCGCGATGAAGATCATCACGCCTTCGACAACGGCCGAGAAATACTCCGCCTTGGAGTGACCGAAGTGGTGGTCCTCATCCGCCGGTCGCGCGGCGACGTGCAAGGCCAGCAGGGCGACGAAGGCCGCGACGAGGTTGACGATCGACTCGGCCGCATCGGAGAGCAGACCGACCGAGCCCGTCATGACATAAGCGCCGAACTTCAAGGCGATCGTGGCGATGGCGGCGGCGATCGAGAGCCAAGCGAACTTCGTCAGATTGGCGCGAGCGGGCGACATACTCACGATTCTCCTGGAGGGTGGCTGAGAGGCCGCTGAGGCGGCCCTATTCGGCGGCGGGATCCAGCGGGGTGATGGTGGCGCGGGAGCGTCGGGCCGCCCGCAGCGAATCCACCGAGAGAATCACCAAGGCGATCCAGACGATGCCGAAACCCACCCACGATGAGGACGTGACGTGCTCATTGAGCAGCAGCACGCCGACGATCAGCTGCATCACCGGCGTCATGAACTGGATCAAGCCCATCGTCACCAGGGGCACGCGTTGGGCCGCGGCCGCGAAAAGCAGCAGCGGGATCGCCGTCACGAGACCGGCCATCGCGAGCAGGGTCGTATGCCAGGCCCCGGTCCCGAAGGTCGCGTCGCCGCGCTCGGCGACGATGAGCAGGATGACGGCCGCCGCGGGCAGCAGGATCGCCGTCTCGGCGAAGAGCGAATGCCACGGGTCGAGCGCGACCCCGACCCGCTTCTTCAGCAGCCCGTAGAGCCCAAAGCTCAGTGCGAGGCTGATCGCGACAACCGGGAAGCCGCCGCCGGCGAGGGCGAGGTACAGGAAGGCCGCCGCGCCGATCCCCACAGCGATCCACTGCGCCCGCCGCAATCGCTCGCCGAGGAGGACCACGCCGAGAGCGACCGTGACCAGCGGGTTAAGGAAGTAGCCGAGCGCCGCTTCATAGGTATGCCCGGCCAGGACGGCGACGACATAGATCACCCAGTTCGCGGCGATGAGGAGGGCGGCGGCGACCAGTCCGAGGCTGAGCCGCCGGTCCGCGAGGGTCGGCCGCAGCCACGCCCAGTCCCTGCGGACGGCCAAGAGGATCAGGCACAGCAGCATCGTCCAAGCGATGCGGTGGGCCAGGATCTCCCAGGCGCCCGCGGGCTTCAGGGCGTGGAAGTAGAGCGGGAAGACGCCCCACACCCCATACGCGAGCACGCCATATGCCGTGCCCCGCCGCGCCTGGTCGGCGCTTGTCAACGTTCTGGGTCCGGCCGGTCTGCCGGGTTCGTCCGCCTCCGTCGCGGCAGCGCTCACGCCACGGTCCAGGTGTCCCGGCCGGCGATCAGGGTGGCGAGTTCGGCGTCACCGGCGGGCCCGCCCGCGGTGGTGACCGCGGCGTCGATCTGGCCGCGCACGAGATCGTCATAGGTCGGGCGCTCGACCTGCCGGAAGATGCCCATCGGGACATGCGTCATCGAGGCGTCATCGATCCGGCTCAGGGCGAACTGCTGGCTGGGGTCGGGATCGGAGGCATTGTGCACGACCGTCCGCTCGGGCGTGGCCTCGGCCTCGGGCACGAAAACCAGCTTGCCCTCGTCGGTGCGGACCAGCACCTGGCGTGCATCCTTGGAGCCGACGGTCACCGGCATACCGTCGGCGAGCTGTACCAGGCGGGCCTGCTGCTGGTCGCGGTCCTTGATCGCATCGAATGCGCCGTCATTGAAGATCGGGCAGTTCTGATAGATCTCGACCAGCGCGGTGCCCCGGTGCGCCGCCGCGGCGCGCAGGATGTGCGACAGGTGCGCCCGGTCGTTGTCGAGGCTGCGGGCGACGAAGGTCGCCTCGGCGCCCAACGCCAGGCTCACCGGATTGAAGGGGGTGTCCACCGAGCCGGCAGGGGTCGACTTGGTGATCTTGCCCGGCTCGCTCGTGGGGGAGTACTGCCCCTTGGTCAGGCCGTAGATCCGGTTGTTGAACAGCAGGATCGTCATATTGACATTGCGGCGCAGCGCGTGGATCAGGTGGTTGCCGCCGATGGACAGCGCATCGCCGTCACCGGTGACCACCCACACCGACAGGTCGGGCCGGGAGGTCGCCAGGCCGGTCGCGATCGCCGGCGCCCGGCCATGGATGCTGTGCATGCCATAGGTGTCGAGGTAGTACGGGAAGCGGCTCGAGCAGCCGATGCCCGAGACGAAGACGATGTTCTCCTTGCGCAGCCCGAGTTCGGGCAGGAAGGACTGCACCGTGTTCAAGATGATGTAGTCGCCGCAGCCGGGGCACCAGCGCACCTCCTGGTCGGAGGTGTAGTCCTTCTTGGTCAGCTTCGCGTCGCCGGCCAGGCGGGGGATCCCGTCCAGGCCATGCGGGATCGGCATACCGAGATCGACCGATCCGGCGTGCTCGTGCGTCGTGGTGCCCAAGGGTTTTGCCATGTCCAGCGGACCTTCATCTCGACACGTGCGGCGAATTTCCGCACACAACCGTTCGATTTTACGCGCGTTCGGTCCGACGGCCGGAAATCGCGCCGCATTCCGGACCGTCCGCGGGGGCAGGTCATAGGGTGGGGCGCATGAGCGCGTATGTCGTAGCGGCCGCCGTCCTCGGCGCCGGCGTGCTGCTCTTCGTCGCCGCCATGGCGGCCCGGTGGCTGTTCGCGCCCCGCGTTCGCGCGACCGCCGCCCGCACGACCTATGAGTCCGGCGTCGATCCCATCGGCTCCGGCTGGGCGCAGGCCCAGGTGCGTTATCTGATCTACGCCTTCCTCTATGTCATCTTCGCGGTCGACGCCATCTACCTCTTCCCGTGGGCACTCGTCGCCCGGAGCGACCTCGGCCCGGCCTCGCTCGTCGAGGTCGGCGTCTTCATCGGCATCATCCTCATCGGCCTCGCGCACGCCGCCCGGCGCGGACTGCTCCGGTGGTCCTAGATGGCCGCCGTCGATCTGCCCACCCCCCGCGTCGGGCCCGTCGGGGCGCACGCGCCGAAGCCGATGCGGGTCGTGCTCAACTGGGGACGCCGCTATTCGCTGTGGGTCTTCAACTTCGGCCTCGCGTGCTGTGCGATCGAGTTCATCGCCGCGTCGATGGGCCGCTATGACTTCATGCGCCTCGGCGTGATCCCGCTCGCGCCCGGCCCTCGGCAGGCCGACCTGATGGTGGTCTCGGGCACCGTGACCGACAAGATGGCGCCCGCCGTCCGCCGGCTGTATGACCAGATGCCCGAGCCGAAATATGTCATCTCCTTCGGCGCCTGCTCCAATTCCGGTGGGCCGTACTGGGATTCGTATTCGGTGACCAAGGGCGTCGACACGATCATCCCGGTCGACGTCTATGTCCCCGGTTGCCCGCCCCGCCCCGAAGCGCTCCTCCAGGGCATCCTGAAACTGCAAGAAAAGATCGCGGCCGAGCGCATCGGCCAGTCGGTGCCCAAGCGGTATGCCGGTCACCGCCTCGCCTCCGCCGCCGACCTGACCCGCCCGCTCGTCGAGCAACCTCTGCTGAGTCGAGCAACCTCTGCTAGCGGAGGTTAGTCAAATCAGCGCACCGTCCTAGCTGTGCGGATATGACGAGGGTCTGCTGAGTCGTCGGGCCGGTGACAGATCGGCGACAGGGCCTCCTCGGACAGTGGTGTCACCGGGCACATCCCGCCCGGACCCACCACACGAAGGAAGTCAACCGATGTCCATTCGCTTTCTCGCCGGCGCTGCTGTCGCCGGCGTGCTGTCCGCGTCGGCCGCCGGCGCCACGATGATGCCGCCACCCACGCCGGCGCCTGCGTCGATGTCCGATGCCGCCACCTCCGGTCCGAGCCGAGCGCACGGGGCCTACTTCCGGGACGCCTTTAACTTCGATGCGCCGGGGTGGCGCGGGGTCGTCGGCCGCTGGCGGGTCAAGGACGGCACCCTCTTTTCGCAGGGCATGTCCGGCCGCTTCTCCTCCGTCGCCCATGCCGGCACCTATGGCGACTTCGACTATGAGGTCCGGATGAACCGGATCGGCAATAGCGACGGCAGCGCGCCGAACTGTCTGATCGTGCGCGGCAATGCCAACCGGGTCCGTGACGACCTGTGGCTGCCGGGCTACTACTTCTGCTATACGAACAACGGCAAGGCGCTCGTCGTGGCCTTCGACGCGCGCGGCAACCGCCGTGAGCTGATGGACTACACGCCGGTGAAGGAGATCGGCACCGGCGGCGGCTATCGCACCGTGCGCCTCCAGGCGCTCGGCTCGAGCTTCTTCTTCAGCGTCAACGGCACGGAGATCGGCGCCTTCAAGGATGACCTGGCGCGCTCGGGCCAGGTCGGGGTCGGCTTCTATGTCGAGCCGGGCAAGCGTGGCAGCCTCGCCATGGACTACGCCAATCTCGGTCCGCTCAAGCCCACGCGGCAGGCGACGGCCGGCCGCTGAGATCTCAGGTATGCCGTCCGGTCACCCGCGCGGTCACGCGACGGGGCGCTGGTCCGCCGCCTGGCGGATCAGCGCCGCCGCTCGCTCGAAACCCGAGGTGGTGAGGATCATGGCGATGTCCGGCTCCGGCAGGAGCGCTCGACGGTCGCGGACGATCGCTTGCTGCCACGGCGAGAGAACCGCTCCCGCCGACTGGAGGTGATCGTCGGCGACCGTGAGCACCTCGCGGGCGCCGGCACAGCCCATGGTGGCCATCGCCGCGCCGGCCCCGGCGAGGACTTCGCCCGTGACCAACAGGTTCCCGCCACCCGCGAGGTGGGCAAGTGACTGGGCGAAGCGGCGCAGACCGAGGGCCGGCCGGTCCGAGCCGAGCGCCGCCCACCCCGCGTTGGTCGTGAACAGCGAGGCCGGCGCCAAACCGAGCTCTCGCTCCACCCGCGCCAGCGTGCGATCGAGGATCGTGAGCGCCTCCGCAGGCTGGTCTGAATCGATCAGCGCGAGAGCGACTTTCGGAACTACTTGGGTCAGGTCCACGGCGCTCGGGTCGGCCGCGATCAGTCGCCAGGCCTCCTGCCCTGCCGCCAGCGCCTCATGCGTGCGGCCGACGGCGGCCAGCATCACGGCATACGCGCCCAGGGCTTCCGGCAGGTGGTGCTCGGCTCGCTCACGAGAGACGGCCACGGCCTCCTCGGCGCACGCGAGAGCCCGGGAGAAGTCCCCGCGCACATAGGGGCCGACCGAGCGCAGGATGTGCAAGCGGCCGAGCCAGTCGGGCTCGTCGTCGAGATCGGCGGCCAGCGCATCGAGGGTCGCCCGTTGGGCGGTGCCCTGGTCCTGCGGCAGCAGCGCCACTTCGAGCAATCGCAGAATCGCGACCTGGCGGTCCGTCAAGGCCCCGCTGGCCAACGCCCGTCGCACATAGGCGACCCCCTCTCGGCCGGTCTCGGCGAAGAACCAGTACCGGGACAAGACGATGGCGAGATCGCCGAGCGTGTGCGGGTCGCCAGTGTCGAGGGCGCTGCGCAATGCACCCAGGTAGTCGGGATACGAGGCGGCGATATCGGCGATCATGGCGTCGCTGAGCGGCTGCCCGCGCCACCGGGCGGCATACCACTCCCGGTGCCGGGCCGCCGTCGCAGCGAGTTCGCCGGCGTCCTCCAAGTGCTCGCGCATGAGGACCTGGACCGTGCGGAGAAGACGCATCCGTAGGGCGCCGTCTCGTCGGTCGACCTGGACCTGGGCTTCGCGGATGAGCGTGCGGATGCTGGAGCGGACGTCGGCGGTCCCGGCGGGGGTCTGGACATGCCCGACGACGGCGAGCGCTGCGGCCATGTCGAAGGGGCCGTCGAAGATGCCCAGGCGGCGCACCATGGTTCGGGCCTGGCCGGGCAGCCGGTCAAGGCTCCACGTCAGGGTCTCCCGCAGTGATCGCTGGCGCTGGTCGCGGTCCCGCTCGGCCGCTTCGAGGTCCAGCGGTGCCTCGACCAGGCCCAGCAGGTCGGCGACCGAGGAGGACACCGACTGGCCGGCGACGATCTCCAGGGCAAGCGGTAGGCCGTCCACCCGGCGGGTGATCTCCGCCGCCCGGTGATAGTCCTCGCCAGACAGGGTCAGGCCTGGCGAGTGGTCGGTGAGCCGGTCGACGAAGAGCCGGACCGCGGGGGCGCTCATCAGGACATCGAGCGCCGCGCCCGCAGGTGGCGCGGGCAGCGGGCCGAGGGCGAGGAGGCTCTCCCCGGTCAGGTCCAGCGGCATCCGCGAGGTGACCACGACGCGCACCCCGGGGCATCGGCTCAGCACCCGGTCGACGACCTCGCTGCAGGCCGTCAGCGACCACTCGGCCTCATCGAGCAGGAGCAGGATGTCGCTCGCCCGCAGCCCGGCGGCGAGAGTGTCGAGCGGCGCCGCGGCAGCGAGCGTGATGCCGGCCGCCCGGGCGAGGGTCTCGCAGACGTCGGCAAGGGTCGCTCCGCTCACGCACGGCAATTCGGCATAGACCAGGTTCGTCTGACCGGGCAGGCTGCGGGCGTATTCCATCAGCAGGCGGCTCTTGCCCACGCCCCCGGGGCCGACGATCGTCACGAGCCGCCGTCCGGTGTCGAGCAGCTGGGCAATCTGGCGCAACTCGTCGTCCCGGCCGATGATCGATGTGGTGGGAAGGGGCGCAGATCCGCGGCGTGCGATCGGACGCCTGGTGGCCCGTTGATGGAAGTCGTTGTCCTGAGCCAGGATTCGAGCGTGCATCGCGATGACGTCCGGGTTGGGATCGATGCCGAGCTCGTCGCGCAGGGCGCGGCGCAGGTGCTCGAAGACGCCCAGGGCCTCGGCCTGCCGGCCGGAGCGATAGAGACCCTCCATGAGCAACTCGTGAGCGTGCTCGCGCAGCGGCTCGCGGTCGGTCAGCTCGCTCATCAAGGTCACGGCATCGGCGACTCCGGCGGGATCGTCCCCGCAGAGCAGCCGCTCCGCGAGCTGCTCTGCGGCGCCGTCGCGAAGTTCGTGCAGCCGGGGGCGTTCCGTGGCGACCAGCGCCTCGCTGACGCCACCGAAGGCCTCCGGTCCGGACCAGAGGGCCAGGGCGGATCGCAGCAGGTCGACCAGGCGGTGCTGGTGCTCCGGCACGAGCGCGCGGGCGCTGGTGACGAGGCGGGTGAACTCGTCGGCATCCACCTGGGCGCCGGTCGCCAGTTGATAGCCGGCATCCTGCCGGGTGATGGAGTCGGCGCCGAGGCTGCGGCGTAGCCGGGCGATGACGGTGTGGACCACCGAGGTGTCCAGTCGGGTGGCCTCCTCCTCCCAGACGGTGTCGAGGATGACCTCCGGACTGACCGGCCGGCCGCGCCGGATCACCAACAGGGCAAGGACATCTCGCGCCCGCTGGCCCCGGGGGTTAGCCCTGGCGTCGCCGGCGCTCAAGGTGCCGAGCACACGGAAGTCCATCAGGCCCATGAAAGCATCCACGCGCCTCACGCGCAGGCGGTTGACCTTTCCGAGCTCTCGGTCCGCGGGGCGCCGGCCGGCGGGTGTGCGGCGACGGCGTGCGGTCCGTGCTCGCGGACCGCGGCGAGCAGGGCCGCCACATCGAACCGGAAGTCGACGCCGTCGCCGTGCACCGTGGCGCCACAGCGGCGCAGCCACGCCCTGACCGGGGTGTTCTCGAGCAGGGTGGAGCAGGTGAACTCGTCGATGCCGAGCGCCGCAGCGAGGGCGGCCAGCTCGCTGATGAGCGCGAGCCCGACGCCGCGGCCGTGCCAGCTGTCGTGCACGGCCAGGGCGATCTCGGCGCGGGCTGGCTCGCCGCGCTCCCGCGTGAACTCGCCGTGCCCGACCGCCTCGCCGCCCGCGAGCGCCACGACGACGTGCCGCTCCCCGGGCACCACCGTCGCCAGCTGGCGCAGGTAACGCTCCGGCACCGACGGCATACCGGTATGGAAGCGCAGCCACCGCGACGCCGGCGACAGGCCGGCGAACGCCTGGCGCACCGGCTCGATCTCCCCGCCGGCCAGGCTCATCAGGCGCACCGGACCGGCTGGGAGGAGCGCGGTGCGGACACGAGTGCGGGGTGTGGTGGTCATGACCGTCAGCTAACGTGGCAGGTCTGTCGCGGATCTGTCACGGGCCCATTGCGCGAAAATGCTAGGCAGGCACGCGGCCGCCGCAGCGTCGCGTGACATCAACCTCGAGCCGGACCAGACGTGGCCGGTCGGCCACCTGCCCTGAAGTCGCTCAGCCCGCCAGGGCGGTGATCGCCTCGACCAGCTCGGCCGTGGTGAAGGGGACCCCGCGGACCCGGGCATACGACTGGGCATCGATGAGGTACTTCGCCCGCACCAGCATCGCGAGCTGGCCGGCGTTCATCTCGGGGACGAGCACCTTCTCGTAATCCCGCAGCACCCCACCGAGGTTGGCGGGGAAGGGGTTGAGGTGGCGCAGGTGCGCCGTGGCGACGGCGACCCCATTGGCGCGGGCGGTGCGCGCGGCGGCGGCGATCGGCCCATAGGTCGAGCCCCAGCCGAGGACGAGCAGGCGCGCCTCGCCGCTCGGGTCGATCACCTCGACATCGGGCACGGTGATGCCGTCGATCTTGGCCTGGCGCAGGTGGGTCATGCGCTCGTGGTTGTCGGGGTCATAGGAGATATTGCCCGTGACATCAGCCTTCTCGATGCCGCCGATCCGGTGCTCCAATCCCGGCGTGCCGGGCACCGCCCACGGGCGGGCCAAGGTGTTCGGGTCCCGCAGATAGGGCTGGAAGACCGGCGCGCCTTTGGCATCCTCGGCATTCGGCCCGGACGCGAAATCGACACGCAGATCAGGCAATTCGGCGATCTCCGGCAACTGCCACGGCTCGGCGCCATTGGCGAGATAGCCGTCCGAGAGCAGCATGACCGGCGTGCGATAGGTCGTCGCGATCCGCACCGCCTCGACCGCTGCATCGAAGCAGTCGGTCGGCGAGCAGGGCGCGACGATCGGCACCGGGGCCTCGCCATTGCGGCCATACATCGCCTGCAGCAGGTCGGCCTGCTCGGTCTTGGTCGGCAGCCCGGTCGACGGGCCGCCGCGCTGGACGTCGACGACGATCAGCGGCAGTTCGAGCGAGACGGCGAGCCCGATGGTTTCCGATTTGAGCGCGACACCCGGACCGGACGTCGAGGTCACCCCGAGCTTGCCGCCGAAGGCCGCGCCGAGCGCGATGCCGATGCCGGCGATCTCGTCCTCGGCTTGCAGCGTCATCACGCCATAGCGTTTGAGTCCCGAGAGGGTGTGCAGGATGTCGGAGGCCGGGGTGATCGGATAGGACCCGAGCACCACCTGCAGGCCGGCCCGGTGCGCGCCGGCGACCAGGCCATAGGAGAGCGCGGTGTTGCCGGTGACATTGCGATAGGTGCCGCTCGCCATCGGCGCCGGCGCGATCTCATAGGAGGAGACGAAGTCCTCGGTCGTCTCGCCATAGTTCCAGCCGGCGTCCAGCGCCGCGAGGTTGGCGCCGAGGATGTCCGGCTTGGCACCGAATTTGCCCTGCAGGAAGGCGCGGGTGCCGTCGGTCGGCCGCGAATACATCCACGACAACAGCCCGAGCGCGAACATATTCTTCGCGCGTTCCTTCTCCTTCCGCGTCAAGGAGGGGTATGCCGCGAGCGCCTCCACCGTCATGCTCGTCAGCGCCACGGGATGCACATGCCAGGACTCCAGCGAGCCGTCCTCGAGCGGATTGGTGGCATAGCCGACCTTGCTCAGATTGCGCGTCGAGAACTCGTCCTTGTCCGCGATGATCGTCGCGCCGCGCGGCACCTCGGGCAGATTCGCTTTCAGGGCAGCGGGATTCATCGCCACCAGCACATCGGGTGCATCGCCGGGGGTGAGCACATCGTGGTCGGCGAAGTGCACCTGGAAGGAGGAGACGCCCGGCAGCGTGCCCTGCGGCGCGCGGATCTCGGCCGGGAAGTTCGGCAGCGTCGACAGGTCGTTGCCCAGAGCCGCGGTCTCGGCGGTGAAGCGGTCGCCGGTCAGCTGCATACCGTCGCCGGAGTCCCCGGCGAAGCGGATGACGACGCGGTCCAGCGGGGTCTTCGTGCCTGACATGCCCTCCATGTTAGGCATGCCTGACCGCGCCGCCCGCCCCTGCTCATTTCTCTCCCGATGCCGAAAGTCTGCGCTTCACCCTGCTTTAGAGCGACCCCGAAGCGCAGACTTCCCGCGTGTATGCCCGCCGCGGCCAACCCGGCTCGCCCACCCGGTGCGGCACGGGAGCGAATCAGGACGGCGGTGACTAGGGTGGCCGATGTGACCGACGAGCGGCGCGAGGTGCCCGTGGCCGAGTGGGCCGCGGCGGCCCAGGCTGCCCGCGACGAAGGCTTCGACTTCTTCGACTGGCTCAGCGCCGTCGATCGCACGGCCGATGAGCCGCCGGCCTTCGAGGTCACGCTCCACCTGTATGCCGTGGCCCCCCGCGCCCTGCGCGGCCTGCTGCTCACTACCCGCGTCCCCGAGGGCGGTGAACTGCCCAGCCTCACCGGCATCTTCGCCGGCGCCGCTTGGCACGAACGTGAGACGCACGAGATGTTCGGCCTCGCGATCAGCGGCTTCGACGACGGCACCGGCCTCGGCCTGCGCCCGCTGCTGCTGCCCGACGGCTTCGAGGGCCACCCGCTGCGCAAGGACTTCTATCTCGCGGCCCGGGTGGCCAAGGACTGGCCGGGTGCGAAGGAGCCGGGCCAACCGCATACGGGCGGGCCCGGCCGCCGAAAGATGCAGCCGCCCGGTGTCCCGCCGCCGGAGTGGGGGCCGCGATGAGCGCCCTCGAACTCATCCTGCGCGCCGCGTCCTCGCTGGCGATGCTGCTCGTGCTGCCCCTGCTCGTCGGGCAGACCGAGCACAAGGTGATGGCGCACATGCAGGGCCGGCTGGGCCCGATGTATGCCGGGGCCTACCACGGCTGGGCGCAGCTGGTCGCCGATGGGGTCAAGTTCGTCCAGAAGGAGGATCTGGTCCCCGCGGCCGCCGACAAGCGGGTCTTCCGGCTCGCCCCCATGCTCGCGATGGTGCCCTATCTGCTCGCGCTGGCGGCGATCCCACTGCACCCGGGTTATGCCGCGGTGGAGGCGCCGGCGAGCCTGGTCTTCGTCATGGCGGCCACCAGCATCGGGGTCCTCGGCACCTTGATGGCCGGCTGGGCCAGCGCGAACAAGTACGCCCTCATCGGTGCCCTGCGCAGTGCCGCCCAATTACTGGCCTATGAACTGCCCATGATCCTCGCCGTCGCCTCCGTCGCGCTCGCCGCGGGCACCCTCTCGCTCGGCGGCATCGTCGAGGCGTGGAGCCCGTGGTGGCTGTTGTGGCAATTGCCGGGCGCCTTCGTCTTCCTCACCGCAGCCGTCGCGGAACTGCAGCGCCCGCCCTTCGATATGCCGATCGCCGACAGCGAGATCGTCTTCGGGCCCTACACCGAATACACCGGCCTGCGCTTCGCGCTCTTCCTGCTCAGTGAGTATGCCGGGATCGTGCTCTTCTCCCTGCTCTTCGCGGTGCTCTTCCTCGGCGGCTGGCGCGGCCCGCTGGACGACTGGCTGGGCTGGGCGTGGACCTTCGGCAAGGGCTTCCTCATCGCCTTGATCCTGATCTGGCTGCGGGTCTCCTGGCCGCGGCTGCGCGAGGACCAATTGCAGCGGCTGGCCTGGCTGTGGCTGATCCCGATCGCGCTGCTGCAGTTGGCGATCACCGCTGTCGGAGTGGTTCTCTAAGGTGGCGGGATGAGCGAGCGCAAGGGCATCGTGCCGGGCCTGGTCAAGGGTCTGGCCACGACGGCGCGCACCCTGACACGGCATACCCAGGTCGAGGAATACCCCCACCACCGCCCCGAGCTGCCTGCCCGCACGCGCGGGGTCATCGCCCTGCTCGCCGAGAACTGCACCTCGTGCATGCTCTGCGCACGCGAGTGCCCCGACTGGTGCATCTATATCGACGCGCACAAGGAGACGGTCCCGGCGACGACGCCCGGTGGCCGCGACCGGCAGCGCAATGTGCTGGACCGCTTCGCGATCGACTATTCGCTGTGCATGTACTGCGGCATCTGCGTCGAGGTGTGCCCCTTCGATGCGCTCTTCTGGTCCCCGCAGTTCGAGTATGCCGAGCTGGACATCCGCGACCTGCTGCACGAGAAGGACCGGCTGGAGTCCTGGGTCGAGAGCGTGCCCGTGCCGCCGGCGCCCGATCCCGGCGCCGCCGAGGTGCCGGAGGTCGCGTCTCAACGGGCTCCCGCGCGCGGTCCGCGCGTCGTCGGTGGCGGTGCGGCGCGTCCCGCTCGCCCGGCCCGGCCCGCGCCGAGTGCGCCCCCTCCCGGGGACGGCGAGGGATGACGAGCCTCGATATCACCTTTCTCGCGACCGGCGCGGTGACGATCGCGGCGGCCCTGCTGGCGGTCACCACGCGCCAACTCGTCCATTCCGCCCTCTGGCTGGTGCTCAGCCTCGGTGGTCTGGCCGGCTGTTATCTCGTCCTGGGTGCCGAGCTCGTCGCGCTCGTGCAGGTGCTGGTGTATGTCGGGGCGGTTGTCGTCCTCGTCATCTTCGCGCTCATGCTCACCCGTGCCCCCATCGGCCCGAGCGCCGAGCATTCGACCTCCCGGCTGCACCGCGCCCTCGCGGCCGTCCTCGGCGCGGGCGTCTCGGCACTGCTCCTCGCGGTGCTGCTGCCGCTGGCCGGCCGTGAGGCGGTCGCGCGGACGCCGGTGGATTCCTCGGCGCTGGCGGGCGATCTCTTCGGCACCTGGGTCTGGCCCTTTGAGGCCATCTCGCTGCTGCTGCTCAGCGCGCTGATCGGCGCCTTCAGCGTCTCCCGGCTCGCGGGCGGCCAGACCGGAGGCCCCTCGTGATCCACCTGGCCCTGCCGTATGCCGTCGCCGCCGCCCTCATCGGGATCGGCACCTATGGTGTGCTCGCCCGCCGGAACGCCGTGCTCGTGCTCATCGGCATCGAGCTGATGCTGGCCGGGGCTGGGCTGCTGCTGATCACCGCGGGCGCCGTCGGCGGGGACCGCTGGCATGGCGGCAATATCCTCACGCTCTTCGTCATCACGATCGCCGCGGCCGAGGTCGTCCTGGCGCTCGCCGTCATCGTGGCCGTCTTCCGCCGGCGCGACAGCATCGACATCTCCGTCACCAGCGCGGCGCCGGCGCACCCCGAGGGGCACGTATGACCGCCCCCCACCTCCTCGCGCTCGCCCTCCTCGTCCTCGCAGCCGGCGCTCCTGCGGTCCTGGCTGCTGGTTTGGCGAGCCGGCGGGTCGCCTCCGGCCTGGCCCAGGTCGTGGCCCTGGCCGCGGCGGGGCTGGGGGTGGCTTCGCTCTGGGGAGCGCACGGCGCATACGCCCTGCCGGTGCTGCGCACGACCGACCCCGCAACGCCCGCCGAGCTGACCCTTTTCCCGGCGCGGATCGCGACCGGCCCGGTCGTGGTGACGATCGCCGCCACCGTGCTGCTCGTGGTGCTCGCGGTCCAGGTCTTCGCCGGCTGGTATCTGCACGACGACGACCGCCAACCGGCCTTCGCCGCCACCGTCAGCCTCTTCGCCGCGGCGATGCTGCTGCTCGTGGTCTCCCGCGACCTGATCCTCACCCTCATCGGGTGGGAGGTCATGGGCTGGTGCTCCTATCTGCTCATCGGGCACTGGAGCCGCAAGGGGTCGGCCCGGCGGGCGGCATACAAGGCCTTCCTCGTCACCCGGCTCGCCGACGCCGCCTTCGTCATTGGCATCGTCGCCCTCATCGCGCTGGCCGGCTCCAGCGATCTCGAGCAGGTCTTGGGTGCATCGAGCGATCTCTCGCGCGTCACCTCCAGCGTGGCCGGGGCGTGCCCGGACACCGGGTCATGCCTGGGCCCGAACACCGCGCTCATCAATCTCGCGATGACGGCGCTCGTCATCGGTGTCCTCGGCAAGTCCGCCCAGATTCCCTTCCAGGACTGGCTGATCGACGCGATGGAGGGCCCGACACCGGCCTCTGCCCTCATCCACGCGGCAACCATGGTCGCCGCCGGCACCTGGGTCTTGACCGCGCTGCACCCGGTGCTCTTCGAGGCCCCGGTGGCCTTGTGGGTCCTGGCCGTGGCGACCGCCGCGACGATGATCTATGCCGCTTTCACCGCCTTTTTCCAAACCGACGTCAAGCGGATCCTCGCGTGGTCGACGATCAGCCAGGTCGCGGTCATGCTCAGCCCCCTCGCGGTGGCCGCCACCGTCGATGACGGCTCGGCAGCAGCGGCCGGGCACCTGTTCTCGCACGCCATCTTCAAGGCGCTGCTCTTCCTCACGGTCGGCTGGCTGGCCGTGCTCGCCGGGTCCACCGCCGCCCGCGATCTCGACGGCATCGGCGCCGACTCGACCTTCGCCAAGGCCGTCTGGGGTCTCGGCCTGATCTCCCTCGCCGGCGTGCCGCTCACCGTCGGAGGCATCTCCAAAGAGCATGTCATCGATGTCGCCGCGTGGATCGGAGGTGACGGACCGGGCCTGCGGCAGGGCATCGTCACCGTCGCCCTGCTGGTGACGGTGGCGATGACGGCGGCCTATGCCACCCGCGCGTACGAAATCGTCGCCGGACGCCGGGGCGCGCCGACCCCTCAAGCGCAGGCGACCGCCGCCGAGCACGGTCACCGCGACGCCGGGCCACTGGTCAAGGGCACGCTGGCGCTGCTGGCGCTCGCCACGCTGGCGGGCGGATTGGTCTTCCTCGTCGGCCCGCTGGATCCGGGCCATGTCAGCGTTGGCCTGCTCGCGCTCAGCGTGCTGCTGATCGGGACGGGTGTCGTCGTCGGTTGGTACTTGCGGCCGGACGACAGCCTGCCCCCGGCGCGGCTGATGACGCTGGCGAGCAACGGATTTGGCGCGGACACGGCATACCTCAAGGTGGTCGCGGTGCCGGTGCTGGCGCTCGCACGGCTGGCCGCCTTCGTCGACCGCGAGGTCGTCGAGACCTATGTCCGTGCCCCCGGCTGGATCGCCGCCCTCACCGGTCGCGGCGCCGACTGGAGCCACGCCAAGGAGCGCGTCTCGACCGACCTCGTGTGGGTCGTGCTCGGACTGCTCGCGGTCGCGGGGGTGGCGCTGTGGGGCTGATCATCGCGATGGTGCTGCCGGCCGTTGTCGGCTCGTTGCTCATCATCGGCTCGCGCCGGATCAACGCCGGGGCAGCCGGTTTTCTCGCGCTCGCGGCGGCCGCCGGGGCGCTGGTCGCCACCGTGGCCGCTGCGGCATCTGGCGCGCGCATCAAGCGTTCCTGGGTGGCGGACTGGGGGATCGGCGCGAACTTCGCAACCGACCAGATCAGTTCGCCGCTGGCCCTGCTCACCGCGAGCATCACGGTCCTCGTCGTGCTGCACGGCCTGCGGCACCGGCCGCCAGGTGGGTCGGCGGGGCTGTATTACGGCCTGCTCCTCCTCGTCGAACTCGGTGCCCTGGCGACCTTTTGGACCCGGGACCTCATCGTCTTCTTCATCGCCTTCGAGATCGTGCTGATCCCGATGTGGGTGCTGATTCACCGCTTCGGCGACAACCACGACCCGGTGGCGCGTCGCGAGGCGGCGATCCGGTTCGTGCTTTACACCGCCCTCGGCTCGAGCATCATGCTCACCGGGATCCTGGCTCTGGTCGGGCAGGCCGGCACCTCCGACATGCGCCAGGTCCTCGCGGCTGGCCTGACCTCGGACACCCAGTTGTGGATTGCGTTGTTGCTGGTCATCGGGCTGGCGGTCAAGGTGCCGGTCTTCCCGTTCCACTCCTGGCTGCCGCCGGCGCACACGATCGCGCCCACGGCCGGTTCGGTCTTGCTCGCGGCTGTGCTGCTGAAGATGGGCACCTATGGTCTGATCCGCCTGCCGTTGGCGCTCACCCCGGACGGCTTCGCGCGCGTCGGCCCGCTGCTCGCCACGCTCGGGGTGGTCGGCATCCTCTGGGGCGGGCTGATCTGCCTCGTCGAGCGCGACCTGAAACGGCTGATCGCCTATTCGTCGGTCGCGCACATGGGCTTCGTCGCCCTCGCCCTCGGCACCGGTTCCGGCCTCGGGCTGCAAGCCGCGCTGATCGCCAATGTCGCCCACGGGGTCATCTCGGCCCTGCTCTTCTTCGTCGTGGGCGCTCTGAAAGACCGGTGGGGCAGCGTCGACCTCAGCGTCGTGCGACCGGCCCTGCGCGAATCCTGGCCCGGCCTGGGGGTGGCGCTGATGGTCGGTCTCGCCGGCAGCCTCGGCCTGCCCGGACTGGCTGGTTTCTGGGGGGAGTTCCTGGCGATCGCGTCCGCGTGGAATCCGCAGGGCAGCGGCGCCGCGGCACCCATCGTGTGGCTGCAGGACGCCGAGCGGATCGGCTGGTTCGCCTACAGCCCCCTCGACGCGCTATTCGAGATCGACGGCATCCAGATCGCGCTGACCGCCGGACCCCCAAACGCCGCGTTGATCCGCGGCTTGGCCGTCGCGGCAGCCCTCGGGGCGGTGCTCGCGGCGGCATACAGCCTGCGCGTCGCCAAGCTGATCTGGATGGGTGATGAGGCGCCCCGAGACTGGGCCGGTGACGTCACGCCGGTGGAGGCGCTGGTGATGGCGGTGCTCGCGATCGCGATCATCGTGCTGGGCCTGATGCCGTATCTGATCTTCTCTGGTCCGACGCCCTTCGGGGGTGTCCTTCGATGACGACCAGCCTGATCTCGATCGACTGGCGCGTCCTGGTGCCCGTGCTCGCGCCGGCCATCGGCGCCCTTCTCGTCCTGCTCGTGGACGCCCTCGCGCCGCGCGCCCGTGGGCTGCACCTGCCGATCGGTCTCGCCGCGCTTGGGGCCGGCCTCGGCGGGCTGCCATATGCCGTCACGACGGCCACCCCGACGCGCACCCTGTGCCTGCCCGGCCCGGACGCGCGTTGCTTCTATGAGACCGGCCCGACCGGTCTGACACTGCAGCTCATCGCGCTCGCCGGCAGCCTGCTCGTGCTGCTCATGCTCGGCCCCGGCACCCGGCACCTGGACCGGATGCAGCGCGGCGGCCCCGCTGTCACCGTGGGCCTGGTGCTCGCGGCCACGACCGGGGCCGTGATGGTCGTCGCGGCCCGGGACCTGCCGACCTGGCTGGTCGCCATCGAACTCGCCACCCTGCCCGCCGTCGCGCTCGTGGCCCTCAGCCGAGGCCGCGGGGCCGAGGGCGGTGCGCTCTCGCTGCTCATGGTCTCGCTGACCTCCTTCGCCTTCCTCGCCTGCGGCATCGGGCTGTGGGTGCTCGCCACCGGCGACGCGAGCTTCTCCACCGATACTCTGCGGGTCGCCTTCGACGACACACCGCGGCACCGAGTGCTCCTGCTGTCCATCCTGTTCCTCCTGGCGGGCCTGGGTTTCAAGCTGTCGGCCGTGCCCTTCCACACCTGGACCCCGCAGGCCTTCGTCGTCTCCGACGAACCGATCGCGGCCTATCTCGCCACCGTCTCCAAGGCCGCCGCCGTGGGTGCGGCTGTCGTCGTCCTCGGCCCGCTGGTCTCGGTGACGGCCGCCGGCAGCGATGACGGCCACTCGATCCGCCTGGTCCTCGGGGTGCTCGCGGCGGCCTCGATGACGCTCGGCAATCTCGTCGCGCTCCGCGCGGACGACCCGGTCCGCCTCCTCGCGTGGTCGACCATCGCGCAGGCCGGCTGGGTGCTCGCGCCGCTCGCCATGCTCACCCCCACCGCAGTCAGCGCGTCGGTCGCCTACCTGCTGGTGTATGTCCTCGGTTCGCTCGCCGTCTTCGCCGTGACCGCCGCCGTGCACCCGCGAGCGGAGGGCGCGGGAGAACGCTCGCTGACGGCATACCGCGGCCTCGCGCGGCGCAGCCCGCTCCTCGCGATCGTGCTCGGGCTCGGCCTGCTCACCCTCGCCGGCCTCCCGCCGGCCGTGCTCGGCGTGGTGGCCAAGATCGTCGCCATCACGCCCGTGGTGGCGACCGGCCAGTGGTGGCTCGTTGCGATCCTCGTCGCCAATATCGTCCTCGGGATCGCGGTTTACCTGCGGTGGCTGCTGTATGCCGTGCGCCCCGCCCCCTCGATCACGCCCGGGGACACCGCCGAGTCCGCGCCTGCCCCACGGCTCGACCCCGGCCTGCGCATCGCCCTGCTGCTGCTCGCCGCCGCCCTCGTGCTCCTCTCGCTCGTCCCCGGCCTCGCCCTCGGCCTGGCGCGCTGACTGCGACGGCGCCCCTCCTCGCGGTACGGTCGGGACCGGGAACGAAACGACCTCAAGGCGGCGTTGGACGAGACATGCACAACCACTTCAACGGTCTGAAGACCGCTGGACTCTTCGGCCTCATCTGGGTGCTGCTGCTCGGGATGGGTTCGCTCATCAGCAGCGGCCGCTACATCTGGCTGTTCGCGCTCATCGGTCTGGCGACGACCTTCTATTCGTACTGGAACTCCGACAAGCTCGCGATCCGCGCGATGCGCGCCTACCCCGTCAGTGAAGCTCAGGCACCGGCCTATTACCGGATCGTTCGCGAACTCTCGAGCGCCGCGGGCAAGCCGATGCCCGCGCTCTATGTCTCGCCGACCGCCGCCCCCAACGCCTTCGCGACCGGCCGCAACCCCAATCACGCGGCCGTCTGCGTCACCGAGGGCATCGTCCAACTGCTCGACGAGCGCGAGTTGCGCGGCGTCCTCGGCCACGAGCTGATGCACGTCTACAACCGCGACATCTTGACCGGCTCGGTCGCCGCGGCGATCGCCGGCGTCATCACCTCTGTCGCCCAGATGGCGATGTTCTTCGGGGGCGGCTCGGATGAGGATCGCCCCAACCCGCTCGCGATGCTCGGGATGGCGCTGCTCGCCCCCTTCGCCGCGATGATCATCCAGATGGCGATCTCCCGGACCCGGGAGTATGACGCGGACGAGGACGGCGCCAAGCTCACCGGCGACCCGCTGGCCCTCGCCTCCGCGCTGAGCAAGCTGGAGACCGGCACGCGCCGGGCGCCACTGGCGCCCACGCCGCAGGTCGTCAACGCTTCGCACATGATGATCGCCAACCCCTTCCGCGCCCAGGACGTCTCGCGCTTCTTCGCCACTCACCCGCCGATGGGCGAGCGGATCGCTCGCCTCGAGGCGATGGCCTCGGGTATGCAGCGGCGCGCCTGAGCCTGAACGCCTTCAGCCCGATGCCCGCCGGATCGTCGCCCGCTTCCACCCCTGCGGGCGGCCCCGGCCAGGCAGGATGGGCCCGATGCCCAGTCTGACCCGCACCGAAGCAGCCGACCGCGCCGCCGCCATCCGGGTGACCCGGATGGTCGTGGATCTTGACTTGGACCACGGGGAGCAGCACTTCGGCTCGCGCACCGAGATCCACTTCGAGGCGCTCGCGCAGGCGAGCTTCGTCGCCCTGCGCGCCGTCTCGGTCGAGCGGATCGAGCTGAACGGACGCTCGCTCAACCCGGACTCCATTGCCGATGGCCGGCTGCCGCTGGAGGATCTGGCCGAGCGCAATGTGCTGCTCGTCGAGGCGACGATGGCCTACAGCCGCGACGGCTCCGGCCTGCACCGCAGCGTCGATCCGGCGGATGAGCAGGTCTATGTCTATGGCCACCTCTTCCTCGACGCCGCGCCGACCGTCTTCGCGTGTTTCGACCAGCCGGACCTCAAGGCGCCCTATGAGGTGACCGTGCGCGCTCCGCATACCTGGCGAGTGGTGGGCAATGGTGCCGCGACGCGCGGGGCCGACGGCCGCTGGGTGCTCGCACCCACGCCGCCGCTCGCGACCTATTTCGTGACGATCTGCGCCGGCCCCTGGGTCAGCGTGGAGCGCGAGCACGATGGCATCCGTCTCGGGATGCATGCGCGCGCTTCCCTGGCGGATGCCCTTGAGCGGCAAGCAGATTCGCTCCTGGGAGACACGGCCGCCTTCCTCGACTACTACCACCATCTCTTCGGGGTCCGTTATCCCTTCGGGGACTATCACATGGTCTTCTGCCCGGAGTTCAACGCGGGGGCGATGGAGAATCCGGGCTGTGTCACGATCCGCGACACCTATCTCTATCGCGGTGCGGCGACCCGCGATGAGTTGCTGACCCGCACCAACACCATCGCCCACGAGATGGCCCATATGTGGTTCGGCGATCTCGTGACGATGACCTGGTGGGACGACCTGTGGCTCAACGAGTCCTTCGCCGAATATCTCGCGCACCGGGCAATGGTCGCGGCGACGTCTTTTGCCGACGCCTGGGTCGACTCGACGATGGCGCGCCGGCTCTGGGGACACTCGGCGGAGCGCTCGCCCTCAACCCATCCGGTCGCTGGCGTGCCGGCGCTCGATGCGCAGGCGGCGTTGAACAATTTCGACGGCATCTCCTATGCCAAGGGCAGCGCCGTGCTGCGTCAGCTCATCGTGCACATCGGCGATGACGCCTTCCTGGCCGGCGTGCGGAAACACTTGCAGCGCAACAGCTTCGGCAATGCTGACCTCGCTGACTTCCTGCGGGCGATGGAGGAGTCGTCCGGTGTGGATCTCGCGCAGTGGAGCGCCGTCTGGCTGGAGACCGCCGGCATTGACGCGCTCCATGTGCACCAGGACACCGGCCGGGTGACCCGGATGCTGCCGCCGGGGGCGGAGAAGGTGAGCCGTCCGCATACCTTTGATGTCGCGGGTTTCACCGGCGCGCAGGAGGTTTTCCGAGTCACCGGCACGATCGATCGGCCGACCCGCAAGTGGCCTGAATTGGTTGATGCGCCTCGCGCCGAGATCGTCGTCCCGAATGCCGCCGACCTCACCTGGGCCGTGAGCGGCCTCGACCCGGAAACGCTCGCCAATCTGCCGGCCGGGCTTGCGACGGTCCCCGACGGGCAGGCGCGCGCGGTGCTTTGGCTGGCCCTCATCGACGGTATGCACGAGGCGCGCATCGACCCTCGGCACCTGCTCGCGACCTTCGACACGGCGTGGGAGCGCGAGACCAGTGACTCGGTGCTCAACCGCGTTGGCGCGCATATGGTTTCGCGACTCATCCCGATCTTCCTGCCGCCTGCCGAGCAGCCGGACGCCGAAGGGCGGGTGGCCGCCGCGGCCCGCCGGCTGTATGACGGGGCCACCGCCCCCGGACATCGGCTGATCGGCGCGCGGCTCCTGGTGCAGACCTGCGCGGACGAGGCGCTGCTGCGCACCTGGCTCGAGGGCGATGACCTGCCCGCGGAACTGGCCACGGACTCCGACTTCCGCTGGTTCGTCGTGCGCGCCCTCGCCCGCCGCGGCTGGCTGGGGGAGGAGGAGATCGAGACCTATCGGCAGCGCGACGAATCCCTCGCCGGTCAGCAGGCCGCTCTCGCAGCCCTGGCGCTGCGTCCGACGGCCGAGGCGAAGGCCTGGGCCTGGGCCGCGCTCACGCAAGATCGTGCACGCAGCAACTACGAGCTGAACGCCCTCGCCGGAGCCTTCTGGACCAGCGGCGCCCCCGAGGTGCTTGCGCCGTATGTCGAGCGCTACTTCACCGACATCCCGCCCTTGGCCGACCGGGTCGGCGAGGACGCCCTCGGGACGGTGGCCGCGCTGGCATACCCCCTGCCCATGGTGAGCGAGCAGACCCTCGCGGCCAGCCGCGCCGCCCTCGCCCGCCGCGACCTGACTCCCGCCGTCCGCCGCGCGATCATCGATGCCCAGGCCAAACTCTGCGAGGCCCTCGCCTCCCGCGCCACCTTCGGCTGACGACCCGCCTGATGACGTCAGTGCCAGCGCGGCAGGTCAGGGGTCTTGTGGGCAGTTCTCAATGACTTTTAGCCATTTGTCGTGGTCAAGGTCCGAGTTCATTCCGGAGATCCTGGCCCAGGGCGGCCGGGCCGCAGGTGCTGACCACGCCGTCCTCTTCCGCGGCTACGACCTCGGGCCCGGGATGCGCGACTGAGGCTTACGAGGGGAGCCGGCATACGGCATGCTCTGACCCATGAGCGAGGCCACCGAGTCGGTGTGGGACTACCCGAGACCGCCAGCGGTCCGGCGCGTGAGCCGCGAGGTGCGCGTGGTGCTCGGGGGCCAGGTCGTCGTCGAGACCGACGACGTCGTCGAGGTGCTCGAGACCAGCCACCCGCCGACGCTCTATCTGCCGCGATCCGCCTTTGCGACAGGCGTTCTGGTGCCGGTCACCGGCTCGTCCTGGTGTGAGTTCAAGGGGAAGGCGTCGTATGCCGATGTCGTCGCGGGAGCGGTCACCGCCCCTCGGGCGGCGTGGTGGTATGCCGCACCGGCCGC
>Ga0102832_1000188_pt1 | contig 151445 bp, 142 predicted proteins | sample EBPBio282013_DNA_FD_88942 | JGI IMG/M metagenome (GOLD analysis project Ga0102832, IMG submission 88942) | Wastewater treatment Type I Accumulibacter community from EBPR Bioreactor in Madison, WI, USA - Reactor 2_5/28/2013_ DNA (Illumina Assembly) | ecosystem: Engineered > Bioreactor > EBPR >... | reverse complement strand
ACCTGCGCGACATCGCCGCCGTCTCCAGCCGCCTGCGCATCGTCCTCATCGACCCCGCCCACATCGACCCAGCCGCCCTCCAGGCCGCCGGCGGGCGGGGGGTCGTTCGACCTGGCGAGGGGGTGATCCACATCGTCCTGGGAGCGGAGGCCGAGGGCGTGGCAGACGCGATGCGCGACCTGGCCTGAAGTCCTAGCGCGACAACATCTCGACTGCGGTGACCCGACGCGCGCCGTCGACACGGTTCAGCTGGACCACGACGTCGACGACTTGCCGGACATAGTTGCGGACGGTGTCCCACCCCAGATCCACGCCCGCCAGCAGCGAGAGCAGCGCGATCTGGTCGAGGGCGCCCTGCGGGCTGTCGGCATGGACCGTGGTGATTGAACCGGGGTGGCCGGTATTGACCGCGCGCAGAAAGGCGAAAGCTTCCCGTCCACGCAATTCACCCAGAAGGATGCGATCGGGCCGCATGCGCAGGCTGGCCTGAAGAAGGTCCTCCGCGTCCACCTGCGCCTCGCCCGTCTCGCTCCGAGCCGCGATCAAGCCGACGGCGTTTTCGTGCCGGAGCTGAATTTCGGGCGCGTCCTCGATGAGAACCAGACGCTCGTGCGGCGGGATCTCCTTGACCAGGGCGTTGAGCAGGGTGGTCTTGCCCGAGGAGGTGCCGCCCGAGAGGACGATCGTCTTGCGCGCCTTCACCGCCGCGCGAAGGAAGACCTCGATATCGCCGGCGTCGAGGTGACCCCGGAGCGCGGCTTCGGCGTCGGTGCGGCCCGTGTCCGCCGGCGCCGTGAGCGTTCCTGAGACCGCAAGGTCACTGAGGCTGAGGTCGCTGAGCGTGTGCTTGCGGATGGCCAAGGCTAAGTCACCGCGCGTGGCGGGGGGCGCGATGATCTGAACCCGAGCCCCGTCGGGCAAGCTGGCGCTGAGCAGCGGCTGCTCGCGGCTGACGCCCTGGTGACTGGCGGCGGCGATCTGCCGGGCCAGGCGTTGCAGCGCCTGGTCGTTGAGGTCCGGCGCGGCCACGCGCGAGGTCGCGCCGCTGGTGGTTTCGATCCAGACCTCACCGGGCCGGTTGACCCAGATGTCGGTGACGTCGGGCCGATCCAGCCAGTCGCGCAGCGGCGCCAGATAGGCGGCCAGATAGACGCCCGTGCTCATCGCGCCTTCTGTACCACGCCGGAGAAGTCGAGGTCGCGGGCGACGAAGACACGGATGGGCGCGCCCTGGGCGACGCTGATCGTCGTGGGGATGTCGATCTCGCGCTGGAGGGCGATCGAGGCGATGTTCGAGGCCTGTTGCGGCGAGCCGATGATGATGGCGGTGTTGTCGCCGCCCTGCCCGTTGTTGGACGCCGCATTCAGCCCCGCGTTCAGAACCGAGAGCAGGATCGAAGCGCCAAACCGTCGGAAGAAGTGCGTGTTGGTCTCGCCGTCGAGGCCGCCACGGCCCAGTCGATCGGCGCCCGGAGAGCCGATGTCGATCGAGACCCCCTGAGGCGTCAGGACTCGCGACCAGACGATGAAGGCCCGGGTCTGACCGGCCGCGACGCCGCTCTTGTATTGCCCGATCAGTTTCGAGCCGCGCGGGATCAGCACGGTCGATCCGTCAAAACCCCGCACGTCGCGGCTGACCACGGCCCGCACGAAGCCTGGCAGGTCGGAATTGATCGCCGTCTCCAGGATCGCGGGGATCACCGTCCCCTGGGGCGCGACGAGGCTGGCGTCGGCCAGGCGGGTGGCGCGGGCCGCATCGGCGTTATTGCCGGCGACCTTTTCGGCGAAGCGTTCCTCGGCCGACATCTTGTTGTCTTCGGCGGCCGGGCGGGCCGTTGCGCGGGCTGGCGCGGTCTCGGCCGCTGTCTGCATGGCGGCGACAGTCTCTCCGGCCGCCGGGGCGGGGCGGCCGTCCAGATCGACCACCATGGCCGGCGCGCGCAGGCGGTTGGCGGCGTCCTGAACCGCCAGGTCGCTCCCGGGCGCAGCGGGCGTTTCCTGCAGGCCGATCGGGGCGGGCAGGCCTTGTTGCATTGTGCCGCTGTCGACAACGGCGATGGGCGGCATGCTTGGAGCCGGCGTCGACGGCGTCACGGCGATGGCTGAGGTCGCCGTCTGGGCAGGCGGTCGCCCGGCGGCCTCACGCGCCTGGCTGAGCGAGGAATAGACCACCATGCCGAGAATGATGATCCCCACGATCCCAAGCGCCAGGCCCCATGGCGATTGCGGGCGGCCGACGGCGGTCGGGCCATAGCCCAGCGACCGCAGGACGGGGCTGTCGAGATCCGGGTCGGAGGGGGGCGAAGGCGCGGTCATGGTCCGAAGCTCCTAGCGCGTCTTGCGGGGCGACAGTGTGGTGGCGGTAGCGGCTTCGCGATAGCCGTCGTTGACGATGCGCGTCACCTGGTCGCCGCGACGCAGGACGAAGGCGCCTGCGAGGCGATCGACGATCAGAAAGCCGTCGCGCTGGGCGATGTTGACGACCGCCTCCTTGTTGTCGGGGTCCACGGCGAAGATGGCCGGATAGTCTACGCCTGCTGGGAAAACGAAATAGGTCGAGACCCCGTCGTCAAAGACCCGTTCAGGCAGGCCGAGCGCCGAGCCGCTGAAGCTGTAGGCCTTGTTGACCTCGCGCGGCGGTTCGGGGGGCGGCGGCGGCGCGGGGGGCGGAGCGAGAACGGCTTGAGCGGGGACCGGGTAGTCGAAACGCAGCGAGAAGACCGGCTGCTGCGCCCGCGTGCTCGCCACGGCGCGAAGGTCGAAATTGTAGCTACGGAGGTTCGTGACCACGGTCATGTTGGTCCGCGCGGCGCGTTCGTTGGGCTTGACGAACAGCACGCGCGCACGACGGTTGGGCGTGATCTGCCAGCCCAGGCTGTCGCCGATAGCCACGTTCTCGATCCGCTCGTCTTCGCCAAAGAACAGCGTGACGACATAGCCCAGCGTGGCGTCCAGCCGAACCACTTGGTCGGGCGCGTAGCGCACGATCCGGACGCGTTGGTCGGGCGCGGCTTGCGCTTGAAGGGGCGGCGTGGCGAGAACGAGCGCCACCAGGGCGCCGAGCAGGGCGCGCGTCCGGGTCATCGGGCGCCTCCGGTCAGGTTGCGATAGTGATCCATGAAGGCGCCCCGACGATGAGGGGTTTCGCGCCCCTCGGCGCGGGGGAGCGTCGTCGCGGCGCGTAGCGCGCCGACCACCGTGGGCGTCGGAAGTCCCGGTAGATCGACGCCAACCGTGCGGCCCATCGCGCCCGCTGACGTCTGCAGGCTTTGCGCCAGCCGATCGGGCCGCGAAAGGGCCTGCGGCGCCGAGACGGCCGTGCGCTCCTGGCGAGTCGTGCGCTCGGTGCGCTTGGCCGGCCTGCCAGGCTGGAAGCCGCCGGCGATGACCGCTGCGCCCACGGTCAGGGCCGCCTGCGCGGCGGCGAAGATGAAGATCACCGCCGAAACCATCACCGCCGCCTGGGTGTCTGGCGCTCCGGCCAGTCGCCCTTGCGCCAGCCGCACAAGAAGCGGGTCGACGACCACGAGAAGCAAGGTGGTCGCCGACCAGCAGAGCATCGGGATGAACGCTGCGGCGAGCAGAGCGCGAAGCCAGCCCTCGAACAGGCCGCGCGTGGCGTCGAACATGACCAGGGCGATGAAGACCGGGCCGGTTGCGGACAGCACGCCCACGGCGATGATCGCGATGGCCATGACGCCCGCCGTGCTCATGAACAACGCCGTCTGCGCCTTCCAGAGCGCCTGAGCGGCCGCCGCCTCCCCGCCCCGCAGAACTTCAGGATTGGGCCCGGCCAACTTGCCCAGCGCCGAGGCGCTCCTGGCCAGTTCGTCGTAGGTGACCTGCAATCCGCCCAGCGGATCGGAGACAAGCGCCGCGCCTTTTGCGGCGGCCGGGGCGCCGATGGTCTGCGCCAGCTGCAGGGGCGCCTTCATGGTGACGTCGAAGACCAGGGTCTGGAAGGTGTTCCAGTTCAGCGCCAACGACAGCACCACGCCGATCTTCAGGGCGATCAGCGGCGCGTCGGTCAGCCGGGTCGAGCCAACGCCCAGCAACATCCGATAGCCGAGGAGGGCGATGTAGATCGTCAGCAACAGGGTCAGAGCGGTCGGGAACACCGACTGCGGGCCGTTCAGCGCCTCGTAGCCGCTCTGTGCGTAGACCCGTGTGTGGCAGTCGATCGTCGACAGGACGCCGCGGATGACGCCTGCGGTCGGCGGCGGGGCGGGGCAGACGTCCATCAGCGACGCTCCCCGGGGCTGGAGACATAAAGCGGAAGCCAGGCGGCGGGCTCATCGCCGACCTGGGCGCGGACCTGGTCAAGCCTGCGTACGCGGCGCTCGTTGCCGGCCAGCACCATCAGCACATCGTCGAGGCCCGACAGGTCCAGGCGCGCGACCGCGCTGTGGTCGGCCTGCTTGACCAAAAAGCAGCGGCTGGTGTCGGGCAGCGCGCGGACAAGATCGAACTCGTGCGCGGTGAGCCCAAAGCCGTCGATATAGTCGGCGGGGCGAGCCTTCGGGTTTGGCAGAAAAATCTGAGTAGCGGCCTGTTCGACGATCGCCGACGCGATTCGGCTCTCCAGCGCGTCGGCCGCGCTCTGGGTGCAGAATCCGACGACGCCGTTGCGCTTGCGCAGGGTCTTCTCCCAGTCCTTCAGCCGCTGGGTGAACACGGCGTCGTCCAGCGCCTTCCAGCCCTCGTCGACCACGATGATCGTCGGTCGACCGTCCAGCGCCTGCTCGATCCGATGGAAGAGGTACATCATCGCCGGGGTTCGGGTGACGGGCGCGTCCAGGATCCGGGTCATGTCGAAGCCGTAGGCGCGCTCGTCCAGGCGCACACGGTCTTCGACGTTGTCGAACAGCCAGGCGTGCTCGCCCCCTTCGCACCACGGGCGCAGCCGCGCCGCCAGGTCGCCGGCGCGCGGACGGCGGGCACCGACGAACAGCTCCCGCAGGAAGGTCAGTCGCCGGTTGTGGGCGGGTTGGTCGAAATTGGCGTCGACCGCGTCGGCGATCATCGCCAGGTCTTCGGCTTCCAGGCGCTCGGCGCCGCCCAGCAATTGCGCCAGCCAGTCGGCGACGAAGGCGCGGTTGGCGGGGGTGTCGTCCATCAGCAGTGGATTGAGCCCGGAAGGCTCACCCGGACGCAGCACGTCGTAGCGACCGCCAATGGCTCGGACGAAGGGCTCAGCGCCGCGATCCTTGTCGAAATAGACGATCTGCGGATCGAAGCGGCGAGCCTGCGCCAGCAGGAAGGTCAGCAGCACGGTCTTGCCGGCCCCGCTCGGGCCGATCACCGTGAAATTGCCGAGATCCCCGTTGTGGAAGTTGAAGTGGTAGGGACCGTGGGCCGTGGTCTCAAGCAGGCTGACCGGGGGACCCCAGGGACCGCCTTCGGCTTTCCCAGGCGCGTGATTGTGGAGCGAGGCGAAGGCCGCGAAGTTGCTGGCCGAGATCATCGCCTTGCGGGCGATGAACTTGAAGTTGCCAGGGAACTGCGCCCAGAAGGCGGGTTCCAGGTTCACGTCCTCGCGGACGGCGACCGCGCCGGCCTCATTGAACGCCGACTGCAGGTCGGCGACGCTGGCGTCCAGTTCGGCCAGGCTGTCGGCCTTGACGTGGACGCTCATGTGGTGCTCGCCGAACACCGCCCGGCCAGCCCCGACCTCGTCGCGCGCGGCGGCCAGATCGTCTCGCAGAGAAAAGGCGTCGTCTTCGGCGGCGCGCAGTCGGCGCAGGGCCAGGCCCATACGATCCAAAGCGGCCTGCCGGTCGAGAAACGAGAAGCTCTCCGTGACCACCATCTCGGCGGGCAAGCGAAAGACAGCGTCGAACATCCCAGGCGCGGAGCGGGCCGGGTAGTCCTTCAGCGACACCATCGCGCCGAAGCGTCGACCGCGCTTGCCTCCCGCGCCGATCTCCAGGGCGTCGAGGCCGAAGGTGAGGCGGCGATCACCCAGGGCCTGGCCAATATCGCCCGTCGGCGTGGCCATGGCGCTCTGTTCGCCGTTCAGCATCTCGGCGAGGAAGGCGCAGGGCTCCGAGCGCTCCACGCCGCGAACGCGTTGTTTGGAGAGGGCGCGCGCGCCATAGGCGGCAAGGCCGGACTCCAGGCTCTCCCGCAGGCTATGCAGACGACGCAGGTCCTGGGCTTCAGCGGCGGCGCCGGAGGGGGCGGCGCGCGCCAGGCGGTCAAGCCAGCCGACCTTGCCTTGGGCGGGGCGGCTGACCAGAGTCAGAAAGAGCGTGTTGATGAACAGCCGTCGACCGTCCAGGCGCTCACGCCAGGCCTGATCGAGGGCTTGGCTGAACGGATCGCTGCGGACCGGGTCCGCCTTCGGCTCCACCTGTCGCCGGATCAGATGGTGATAGATCGAGATGCGCGAACTGGCGGCGCTGCGCAGCAGGATCTCGCGCATCTGCTTGCGATAGGTCAGCTCCTGGTCGTCGGCCGTCTCGAACGGCAGGCCTTCCAGCCGGATCACCTGCAGCAACAGGCCATCGCGCGTCCGCAGAGTCAGGTCGTCGACATGCTGGGCGTAAGGCAGGCGATCGCCGATGCTCGCTTCGCGCGGCGCCAGCCGCGATCCAAGATCCAGGCTGAGAAAGCGAGCGGTCATGGTCGGTAGGAGTTGGCCTGCCAGAAGCCGCGGTTACGGACGTTCGGACAACGGCTCACCTTGGTGATCCAGAGGTCGAAGAAGCGCGGTTCGTTCAGGCAGCCCAGATAGCCCACCACGTGAACGGCCGGCGCGATCAGCAGCGCCCAGAAGGACTTGGTGATCAGGAAGGCCTCCACCGTCACGATCAGGTTGAAGACCGCGTAGCTGTAGGTGACGCCCGCCACCATCTGCGGGCGGGTGAGAGCCCCGAACACCGGATCGGACCCGAGACCGCTCATTGCACGCCCGAGGCCACGCTGCGGATGCCCGCCACGATGGCGGCGGCGCCAAACACGATGAAGGCGCCGACGATCACGGTGACACCGCGTCGCCAGTCGATGCGGCCGGTCAGCATCATCAGACCCACGATGGCCACGGCGATGACGGCGGCGGTGGTCGCGAGGTTGCCGAGCAGCGTCCCTTGCATCCATTGCAGCGCCGCCAGCAGCGGACCCGACCCCGCCGGATCGGCTTGCACGGATTGGGCCTGGGCCGGCGCGGCCAGGCCGGCGAGCGCCAGAGCGGAGATGAGGCGGCGAATCTGGGTCAAGAAAACGCTCCGGTCAGGGCTTGGCGCGCGGGGCGACGGCTTCGGCCATCTGTTCGAGAATGGCGGCGACATAGGCTTGGGTTTCGCGGAAGGGAGGCGTCCCGCCGTGGCGATCCACCGCGCCCATGCCGGCGTTGTAAGCGGCCAACGCCTTGACGACGTCGCCGTCGTAGCGGGCCAGCAAGGCCTTCAGGTAGCGGGCTCCGCCGTCGATGTTGGCGGCGGGATCGGTGGGATCCACCGACAGATCCCTCGCCGTGCCCGGCATCAGCTGCATGACCCCAACCGCGCCCTTGGTCGACCGCGCCTTCGGGTTCAGCCCGGATTCTCTGCGCGCGACGGCGGTGAGCAGATCAGGGCTGAGGCTAGAGCGCTGGGCCGAGGACTCAAGAAGGCGCCGGATGGGCGCCGTCGCCGTGCGCGGACGGCCCGGAGGAGGCGTCGGCGTCGCCGTCAGGGGGCGCAAAACGCCATCGCCCAGAAACTGCGCCGGGCCATCATGGCGACGCACCACGCCCTGGTCGTCGATCTCGAGCACCTGGGCGCTGGCCTGGCCGGCGAACAGCGCGGCCGTCATGGCCAAGCCCCCGGCCCAAGCCCGGCTGGATCGAACGGCAGTGCTCACCAAACCCCCACACTCTGTCGCGCACCGAGTATCACGCGCTTCCCGCGCGCTGCACAAGCGTCGCTGTCTCACGCGCGACGCTATCGACTCCGTCGCAATCCGAAGGATAATTCATAAAAGCGCGACGGATTCTTTTCGGCCCACCGTTCTAGACTTCATCCTCGGCTCAGACTCGCTTCTCGGGGGTGCGACCGAGAGTCGCGCTAGGGATGCGCACTATCGGTTAAAAGGCAGTTTTGATTACACGTTAAGACATTCGTCGCTCGCATCGGTTGGAGTGATCCGGCAGGCGGCATTCGGGGGAGGGCCTTATGGCCACGGGCGCGTCCAACAGTGCGACTTCTACGGCGGTCATCGCCGCGACGGCGGCGGCTGCGGCGGCCGTAGCCTTTCTCGCCGCCGGCAGCGGCGGCGTGTTGAATGGCGCGGAGGCCGGAGATCCGACGCCCGCAGATCTACAGGCCGCGAGGCTGCTGAATCTGGCGACTTTCGGGGCGACGGCAGACTCCGTCGCCGAGGCCAGAGGGCTGACGCCAGCGGCCTGGGTCAAGGCGCAGGCGGACATGAAGTTCAGCGCCACCCACTTCATCGACTGGTATGTGCGGCGCGACACCGAGATCAACACCGCCGACCCCAACAAGAAGGCGCGAGCCAGTACCGGTCAGTTCCAGGAGGCCTTCTGGGCCGCCGCGCTGGCCGGGCCCGAACAGCTTCGCACCCGCATGGCCTTCGCGCTGTCCGAGATTTGCGTGGTGTCCTTCCAAGGTTCGACCGTCACGGCCCGCATGGGCGCGGCCTATTTCGACATGCTGCGGGTCCGCGCGATGGGCTCCTATCGCGACCTGATCGAAGCCGTTTCGCTCTCGCCCGCGATGGGCATGTATCTGAACATCGTCGGCAACATACAGGCCGACACTGACAAGACGCGCCGCCCGGACGAAAACTACGCCCGCGAGATCATGCAGCTCATGTCCATCGGGCTGTATCAGCTGAACATGGACGGTTCAGCCAAGCTAGACGCTCAGGGGGCGGCGATCCCGACCTACGGCCAGGACGATATTGCGGGACTGGCCAAGATCTTCACCGGTTGGGGCTTCTGGTCGGCCAAGCCGTCCAGCTCGACCTTCGCGACGCCGCGCGACACCGACTCCGATATCAAGCCGCTGATGGCCTACACGGCCTATCACTCGCAGTTGTCCAAGACCTTCTTGGGCGTGACGTTCCCGGCCTACAGCGCCTGGACGCCGCCGGCCGGAACCACCAAGAGCGTAGGCGCCTACCAGGTGGCTGGCCTGAAGTTCGCCCTCGATACCCTGGCAAACCACCCCAACACCGCGCCATTCATCGCGCGGCGGCTGATCCAGCGTTTCGTCAAGAGCAACCCCAGCCCCGCCTATATCGAGCGTGTCGCCAAGGTGTTTGTCGACGACGGAACCAAGACTCGCGGCAATCTCACGGCGGTGATCGCTGCCGTTCTGTCCGACGCGGAAGCATGGTCGAGCAACTTCGGCGACTTCGACGGCAAACTGCGCGAGCCGACCTTGCGGCTTTCGGCCTTCCTGCGGGCGTTTTCCGCGTCGTCTGTCTCCAAGAACTATCTCGCGCCCTACGACTTCAGTCCCGCCTCCGCGTTCAACCAGGCGCCGCTGATGGCGCCGTCCGTCTTCAATTTCTGGATGCCGGATTTTGCGCCTTTGGGCGGCGCGATCGCCAAGGCCAGCAAAGTCGCACCCGAGTTCCAGGGCGTGGACGTTCTGACGACCGCGAGCTACGCCAACAAGATCCTCAGCAACGTCCAGAACCAGAACTGGGGCAACAAGGACGTCGCCACGACCTACGCCAAGGAACTGGCCCTGCTCGACGCCAAGGGTCTGGTCGACGCCAAGCGTTTGACGCGACGGCTCAACATGCTGCTGTTCGGCGGCCAGATGGGCGACAAGCTTGCCAAGCGGATCATCGACGTCGTCAACTCGACGATAACGACGATCGCCAAGCCGACAGCCGACCAGCTCGCCGCCCTCAATCTCAACCGCGTTCGCAACGCCGTGGCCCTGGCCATGGTGTCGACCGACTTCCTGATCCAGCGCTGAGGGGGCCGATATGACGCGCCATCAAAAGCCCAGCCGCCGCGACGCCCTGAAGGGTCTGGTCGGCTTTGGGGCCGCCGCGCCGCTGGTTTTGAACCTGTCGACCGTGGGCGCCGCCGCCGCCGCCGAGAACCCGACCGACTACAAGGCCCTGGTCTGTCTGTTCCTCGTCGGCGGGAATGACGCCAACAACCTGCTGCTCGCCACCGACGACGCCAGCTGGCAGCGCTATTGGACCGCGCGGTTCCGCGGCGCTACCCCTATCGCCTTGATGCCGCCCGGAACGGCGCCGACGCCCATCGGGTCCACCAACACCGTCACCAACCGACGGGTCACGGCCACCAACTTCCCGGAATACTGGGGCGGCGTGCGGGCGATCACCCCAAAGACGCCTCAAAAGGTTCCCGGGGCGCCGGCGAACGCGCCGGCGCGGACCTTCGCCCTGCACCCGCTGATGCCCAACATGCAGAACGCCTTCAACGCGGGACGACTGGCGCCTCTGGCCAATGTCGGTACGCTCCTGGCGCCGCTGACCAAGGCCCAGTATCAGAAGCCGACCACCGGCGTTCAGATCCCGCCGCGTCTGTTCTCGCACAACGACCAGCAGCAAACCTGGCAGACCGGCCAGGTCGGCTACAGCGCGCTAGGCTATGGCGGGCAGATGGGCGATGTTTTTGCTGTCTCGAGCAGCGCGTCGAGCATCAACTTCACCGCCTTCACCACCGCGGGCCTGACGGGTTTCCCGATTGGAGCGCAGGTCAAGCCCTACCGCATCTCGGTCACCGCGAGCGGTGGCAGTGGGGTGCAGGTCGATCTGCTTCAGAAGACCGGTTCCTACAACAACTCATCGACGTTCCTGTCGGCGCTTTCGGCGACGCTCCTGGGGAATGACGCTGACGGAAACCTGCTCGGACAGGCCTATGCCGACGCCGTGACGACGTCCAACACGACGGCCACCACGTTCACGAAGGCCTTGGCCAGTTCGCCCGTCAGCGCCCCGCCAGCCTTTACCAATCCGCTGACGGGCGCGACGGCGTCGAACAATCTCGCCGACCAGTTCCGCGCCGTGGCGCAAACCATCGTCGCAAACGGGACCCTAGGTCCGAAGCGACAGGTCTTCTTCGTCCAGATCGGTTCGTTCGATACCCACGACGGCCAGAATGATCGTCAGAGCCTGCTCTTGGCGCAAGTGGACCATGCGCTGGCCTATTTCGATGCGGAGATGACCGCTCGCGGCTACGGTGACGCCGTGACGACTTTCACGGCTTCGGACTTCAGCCGGACATTCACCACTAACGGCGACGGGACGGACCACGCTTGGGGCGCACACCATCTGATCCTGGGGGGCGCGGTGAAGGGGGGCGACATCTACGGCCAGTTCCCCACGGTCGGGATCGATGACACGGCCACCGGCTTCAATAATCCGGACATGGCCGGAACCGCCCTGATCCCCACGACGTCCGTCGACCAGTACATGGCGACGCTGGCGAAGTGGTTCGGCGTTCCTCCCGCCAGCCTCACCAAGATCTTTCCGAGACTGTCGGCCTTCGCGACGCCTGATCTGGGGTTCATGAAGACGGTTTGATCCGACGCGCTTTGGAGCGGTTGCGGGTAGCGCACGTCCGGACGGTCGACGCCGTTATCGGCGAGGGCGATGCATATCAGGCTTAGGGTCTGAAGGTGGAGGCCCGGGCCGGAATCGAACCGGCGTGCACGGATTTGCAGTCCGCTGCGTCACCACTCCGCCACCGGGCCATCCGGATGTCGACGCAATCACGTCGGCGGGGGAGGGGGTTCGATACAGGAGCGCTCGCGGGGCCGCAACCGGCAAATCGATGGTCGGGCCGACAGGACGTCGCCCGCGAAGGACGTGCGTCGCCAGCGAAGGCTTTAACACGTGCGCCTTTGCGCCGAAGGCCAACATTCGGCTGGATTACCCCGCTAGGTCAGGCTAGGGCGCACATCAGCAACGTCCCGATCTCGGGGCGAGCGCTCTCGTGAGGGACAAATGCGCGTAGCGATGATTGGGACCGGCTATGTGGGCCTGGTGTCTGGGGCGTGCTTCGCCGACTTCGGCCATGTCGTGACATGCATCGATAAGGATCCCAGCAAGATCGAGCGGCTCGAGCGGGGCGAAATTCCAATCTTCGAGCCTGGGCTGGATGATCTGGTCGCCCGCAACGTGCGCGAAGGACGGCTGTTCTTCACCCTCGACGGCGCCCAGGCGATCCGGGAGGCCGAAGCGGTGTTCATCGCGGTGGGCACACCGACGCGCCGCGGCGACGGGCACGCCGATCTCAGCTACGTCTACGCGGCCGCCGAGGAGATCGCGGGCCTGATCGATGGCTTCACCGTGGTGGTGACCAAGTCGACCGTGCCGGTGGGCACCGGTGATGAGGTCGAGGCCATCATTCGCAAGACCAATCCCAACGCTCAGTTCGCGGTCGTGTCGAATCCCGAGTTCCTGCGCGAGGGGGCGGCGATCGAGGACTTCAAGCGTCCGGATCGCGTGGTCGTCGGCACTGAGGACGAGCGCGGCCAGGCGGTGATGCGTGACCTCTACCGCCCGCTGTCGCTGAACGAGACCCCGATCGTGTTCACGGGGCGGCGCACCAGCGAGCTGATCAAGTACGCGGCCAATGCGTTCCTGGCGATGAAGATCACCTTCATCAACGAGATGGCCGATCTCTGCGAGAAGGTCGGGGCCGACGTTCAGCAGGTGGCCAAGGGCATCGGCCTGGACAAGCGGATCGGCGCGAAGTTCCTCAACGCCGGCCCGGGCTATGGCGGCAGCTGCTTCCCGAAGGACACGATCGCGCTGGTGAAGACCGCCCAGGACTTTGGTGCGCCGACGCGGCTGATCGAGACCACGGTCCAGATCAACGATGACCGGAAGAAGGCCATGGCCGGCAAGATCGCCCGGGCGATGCAGCTCGACGATCTGACGGGCCGCACGATCGGCGTGCTGGGCCTGACCTTCAAGCCCAACACGGACGATATGCGCGATGCGCCCAGCCTGGACATCATTCCGGCCCTGCAAGCGCTTGGAGCCAAGGTTCAGGCGTTCGATCCGGAAGGCGCCAAGGAAGCCTCGCACCTGCTGAAGGACATCGATTTCAAGTCGGGCGCCTATGACGCCGCCGAGGGCGCGGACGCCCTGGTGATCCTGACCGAATGGGATCAGTTCAGAGCCCTGGACCTGGATCGTCTGAAGCTCTTGATGCGGTCGCCGACGGTCGTGGACCTTCGCAACGTCTACAAGCCGGCCGAAATGGTTCGTCACGGCTTCACCTACGCCTCTATCGGGCGCGGCTGAGCATGACGAAGGCCCCGATCATCGTCACGGGCGCCGCCGGCTTCGTGGGCTACCACGTCGCCGAGCGGCTGCTTCAGCGTGGTGAGCGCGTGATCGGGGTTGATGTGTTCAACGCCTACTATGATCCCGCGCTCAAGGAGGCGCGCGCCGCGCGTCTCATGGGGCGGGACGGCTTCGAGATGGTCCGTCTGGACATCGCCGAGCACGAGGCGCTCTCGGCGTTGGTGGCGTCGTCCGGCGCAAGGCGCGTGGTTCACTTGGCCGCCCAGGCTGGGGTCCGCTACTCGATCGACAACCCCTTCGCCTACGAGCGCAGCAACCTGGCCGGTCATCTGTCAGTGCTGGAAGCCTGTCGCCACGCTGGCGTCGAGCATCTGGTCTATGCCAGTTCGTCCAGCGTCTATGGCGACCGGCCGCTGAATGGGGACGGCTTCAAGGAGACCGATCCGGCCGAAAGCCCCGTGTCGCTGTACGCCGCCACCAAGCGTTCCTGCGAGCTGCTGAGCCAGAGCTACGCCAGGCTATACGGGTTTCCCCAATCGGGCCTGCGGTTCTTTACCGTCTATGGGCCGTGGGGGCGGCCGGACATGGCCTATTTCGGCTTCACCGAGAAGATGCTGCGCGGCGAGGCGATCGAGGTCTATGGCGACGGCGAGATGGCTCGCGACTTTACCTATATCGACGACATCGTCGACGGCGTGCTGGGCGTGCTCGATCATCCTCCCGCTGCGGGCGGCCATGAGATCTATAACATTGGCGACAACGATCCCGTCGGCCTGATGGACATGATCATGACCCTGGAGGCGGCGTTGGGCGTGCAGGCCGAGAAGGTCTTCAAGCCGATGCAGCCTGGCGATGTCACGGCCACCTTCGCCAATATCGACAAGCTGAGCGCGCTCTGCGGCTACAAGCCCAAGATCAAGCTGGCGGAGGGGCTGGCGAAGTTCGTGGCCTGGCGTCGCGCCTTCGGTCCTTTGGGCGCTTAAGCCTCTTCGGATCGGCCGCCGCTGCGTCGCGCCGCCCGGTCGGTCAACGTTACCAGACGCTGTAATCCGCCGTTCATCTCGCCGACAGCCGGGGTTCACGGCTGCTCCCTAGCTCTTGTCCCGTGGGCGCAGGCCCGTTCCCCGAGGACAGGAATTGATGAGTAAGCAAGGGATATTCGTCGCGGTCGCCGCATCAGCCTTGGCCATGACCGCAGTCGCTGGAGGCGCCCAGGCCGCTGAACGTGGCCAGATTCAGATCAAGGCTCTGGCCACGCACGTGGCGGTTGATGGGGCGATCACCAAGGTCAAGCTTGACCAACTGCGCCTGCCCGCCGGCTCGGACACCCGCGCCAAGGATGCCTGGGTTCCGACCGTCGCGGCCGAGTATTTCTTTTCGCCGCGGGTCTCGGTCGAAACCATCTGCTGTGTGACGCAGCATGACGTACGGGGCGCAGGCGCTCTGAAAGGCGCGGCCCTGGTCGACAACGCCGAGGTCATCCCGGCCACTGTCACACTGAAGTATCATCTGCCGATGGCGGGGGGTCTCAAGCCCTATGTCGGCGCCGGTCCGGCCTACTTCTTGGTGTTCGGCGAAGGAGTCGGCGCGAGCGCCCGGGCCTTGGGCGCGACCAAGGTTGGTCTTTCCAGCGAGCTTGGCGCCGCCCTTCAGGCTGGTGTCGACATCCTGCTCGGCGACAAGGCCATGGGCTTCAGCATCGATGTGAAGCGCTACTTCGTAAACACGACGGCGCGCTTCAATGCAGGCGACCGGCTGGTGCTGGAAACCGAGCACGAGCTGAATCCCTGGGTGGCCAGCGCGGGTCTGACATGGCGCTTCTGATCGCCGGCCGCGGCGTAGGCTTGGCGGTGGCGAGCCTTGCGCTCGCCGCCGCTGGAGCCGCGTGGGCGACCGAGACGGATACGCAGGCCTGGTCGGTTCTCCAGGCGTCTGGCGCCCTGAGCGACAAGATGACTCTGACCGTCGACGGGCAGGCGCGGTTCAGTGATGACGCCAGCCGTCTGGGACAGGTCATCATCCGCCCTTCGATCGGCTGGCGACTGGACACGACCACGACCGCGTCGGCGGGTTACGCCTATATCCGCTCCACGCCCAAGGGGCGGTCGGCGACCCATGAGCATCGCGGGTGGCAGCAGCTTTCCTACCGCCTGGCGGGAGACGGCAAGGGCGTCACCTTGTCGGGGCGCACGCGTCTGGAACAGCGCTGGGTCGAAGATCGCGACGGAACGGGTTGGCGGATCCGCCAACAGGTTCGCATCACGGCGCGGGTGAAGGACGGCGTCCGGGCGGTTGGATGGACAGAGGCGTTTGTCGGCCTCAACCAGACCGGTTGGGGACAGCGTGACGGCCTGCACCTGTGGCGCAGCTTCGCGGGCGTCTCTGTCCCGATCAGCAAGGCCGTCACGCTGGAGCCGGGCTACCTGCGCCAGCGCGCCTATCGTACCGGTCCAGACCTCGTGACCCACGCCGCCGCCGTCTGGATCAATCTGCAGTTCTAATGAAAGGAGCCACATCGTGAAAAGCTTGGCAGTTCCCCTTGGCGCCGCCGCGTTGGTCGCGCTTTGCGTCACGGGCCCGTCTCAGGCCTCGGTCGGGCAGAAGCCCCTTCACGCCGCGCTCACGAAGATGACGCCGGAGATGATCGCCGAACGTATCGAGGTGCGCGACGATCCGCTCGAGGACCACGTGCTGTTCAGCTCCAAACCCGTCTTTCGCAAGGGCGGCTTTACCCACGGCGTGGCTGTGCGCGACGGCTTCATCAAGGCCGCCAAGTCGCGGGATGGCGCGGGCGTTTCATGGCGCGTCACCTACGACCTGACCTATTTCGGCGCGCGTCTGGATGTGACCCAGATTCATCTGCGGGGTTCCGACGGACTTCTGAAACTGCCGCCGACGAGCGTGCGGCGCTGGACCGAGGACTGTGGCGAGGTGCTCGTCACCTGCGGTCGACACATGACAGTGGAGTTTGAAGTGCCTGAGACGGTGATCCGCGACGTTGCGGCGGCCTATCGTCCGGGAGACCGCATGCCCTGGAGCGTGCGCTTCAAGGATGACCAGGGCGAGGGTCTGACCGTGGGCCTGGCGCCAGTCGAGGTCGCTGGACTGGTCAATGCTGTCGATCGTTGGAAGTGATCCAACGGCCTCTAACCCTGGAAATATAGAGGCTGAGACGTCAGAAAGCCGCGCCTTAGAAGCGCGGCTTTTTTCGTCTCTTTAGAGCGACGGGTCTGTAATCCGGCGTTCATCCGCGCGACAGTTCAGGTTCACTTGCCCCCTCTATGCCTGACGACACGGCGTTTGGCGCCGAACAGATCAGGAGAAGATGATGAACCCTCGCTCTCTAATCGCCGCTGGCGCGCTCCTTGCGGCGGTCGCGACCGCTCCGGCCGCCTGGGCGAGCACGACCTACACGGGCGCGTTGACGGAAGCCGAAGTCCTGGCCGCTCAAAAGGCTTGGGGCGAGGCCCTGGTCGCCATCGCTCGCGAACACGAGACCGGCGGCCACGCCAAGGCCAAGGCGCTGGCGAGCACCGTGCTCGACAAGGCCTACGGCTACAACCTGGGTCCGGTGCTTTTCAAGCCGACCCTGACCGTGGCGCCGCAGACCTTCCGCACCACCAAGGACGGCGCCCTGGCTTACTTCGTCGGTGGTGATCCGAACTATCCGAACGACAAGGGCTTTGCGCTGCAGGGCTGGCGCTCGGTCGAAATCAAGAACGCCGCCGTCCAGATCCACGGCGACACCGCCAGCACGACTGGCAACGTCATGATGACTGACAAGAACGGCAAGGTGACGACGGTCGACAAGACCTGGACCTTCAAGAAGACCGACGACGGCGCGATCCGCATCGTCGCTCACCACTCGTCGCTGCCCTACGCCGCGAAGTAATCCCCCACACCCCTTCTTTGAATCCCCTTGTCTTTGCCCGCGCGGTCCCTCTGCCGCGCGGGCGTCTTTTCGACAGCGTCAAGCGTTCAGGGGCGCGCGAGCCGGGTCGGGTTCCAGTCTGTAGCCGAGGCCCCGCACCGTCGTGATGAAGGACGCGGCGTTCGGCGGATCGATCTTGGCCCGGAGCCGGCGGACATAGACGTCGACCACGTTCGTCAGCGGGTCTTCGTCCACGCCCCAGACATTCGACAGGATGCGCTCGCGGCTCAGCACGCGGCCCGGTGAGGACAGAAAAAGCTCAAGCAACGCCAGCTCGCGGGCGGTCAGTACGATCTCCTCGCCGTCTCGCGAGACGCGCATCGTCGCTCGGTCGAGCTCGACGGCGCCGACCCGCATCGTCTTGGCGGTCGGCGCGCGCTGCTCGCGCGACCGTCGAAGCAGCGCTTCGATCCGCGCTAGCAACTCCTCGAAGGAGAACGGTTTGACGAGATAGTCGTCGGCGCCGGTTCGCAGGCCCGTGACCCGGTCGTCAACCGCCCCCAGGGCGGTCAGCATTAGCACGGGCGTCATGACGCCGGCGGCGCGTAGGGTCTGGCAGACTTCCATGCCCGTCATCTTGGGCAGCATGAGGTCCAGCAGGATGACGCCGCTCTGGTCGAGTTCGCGCAGCATGGCGTCCAGATCGCGGGCTGCTTCCAGGCCGCTGATCCCGTCCCGGGCCACCCGAACCTTGTAGCCTTCAGCCCTCAAGCCGCGCTCAAGGAAGTCAGATACGCGCGTGTCGTCCTCGACGACCAGGATGTGCATCTAGAGAGCTCCTTCGGGCGTCGCTGCTTCGGTCCGGGGGAGGGTCAGGATCGCCCTGACGCCCTCGTTCGTCTCGCTTTCCAGCCGCAAGGCGCCGCCCTGGCGTTCGGTGAGCGCCTTGGCGATGGGCAGGCCTAGACCGGTCCCATCGGCGCGATGCGCGCGTGCTGCGGCCGACCGGTATCCACGTTCGAAGACATGCGCCAGATCAGACGGTGCGATGCCGATGCCGCGATCCTTGATCTCCAGCCGCCAGGTGTCCGGCATGGCCGCATCGGATCCCGCGACAATCTCGACGGCGCCGCCTGGATGCGAATAGCGGATGGCGTTGTCGAGCAGCAGCGCCATCACCTGCTGCAACCTCTGACCGTCCGCCGCGACGCGAGCGGGTGCGTCTTCTATGGCGACCTGGAGCTCCACCTCGCGCACATGGGCGATCGGCGACAGCGTCGCGATCGCTTCTTCGAGCGCTTGGCGGGGGTCCACCTCGGTCAGGTTCAGATGCAGGATTTCGGCGTCGCTACGGGCCATCATCAGGAGGTCCTCGATCAGCGTGCCCATCTGCCCGGAGGCCTGGGTGATGCGCTGCAGGGCGTCGCGATAGTCGTCCAGCGACTTGCGGCCGCGAAGCGCCACCTCCGCCTCGCCGCGAATGGCGGTCATGGGCGTGCGCAGCTCGTGGCTGATGTCGCCGAGCAATTGACGCCGCCGAGCCTCGACCTGACGCAGTTCGCCGAGCGCGGCCTCCAGCTCTTTGGTCCGTGTAGCGACCTGGACCTCCAGGCCCGCGCGCAGTTCGGCCTCTTGCTCCCGCCGCGCCGAGAGTTCGGCGGCCATGCGGTTGATGCTGACGCCCAGGCGCGAGAACTCCAGAAAGCCGCCCTCTGGCATCCGGTGATCCAGACGCCCCTGCTCGAACGCGCGCGCGCCTTCGGACATCGCCGACAGGGGGCGGCGTAGCGCTCGCGTGAAGTAGAACGCGAGAGCGATAGCCATCAGGCCAAGGGTTCCTGCCGCGGACCAACTCAACACCTTCACGCGCATCAGGTAGAGATCAGCGACCTGGCGGGTTCGCTTGAGGATATCGGCTTCGGTTCGGATCCGTTCGTTCAACATTTCCCGAAGATCGCGACCGGCGCCCTTGTCAAAGACGGACTCAATCGCCGCCCATGCCGTCAAGGCGTCCTGGGTCGGGCCTCTGCGGTTGATGTCGGCGATCGGCTCACGCAGAGCCACGACGCTTTGAGACAGCAGTTTCAGGGCGTCGTCACGCTGGGCGCTTTCGCTGGACCGAATACCCATGGCCCGGTCCATCTGCTCGGCCCGCGCGCTGAGGTCCTGCAGGCGCACGATGGCGTCAGACATTCGCAGGCGGAGCATTTCTCCATCACCCGGCGCGTGCGGCGCGCCCATCAGGGCGCGCAGAGACCAAGCGCGCAAGCGCTGCTTCGTGGCGGAAAGCTCCCAGAAGGTGCTTTGCAGATCACCGGCCACACGCCCTCTTAGGACTTGGTTCTCGGCGCGGTTGGCGATCCAGGCCGCAAGGCCGCCTTGCGCGAGCGCCAGGGCCGCCATCAAAGCAAAGGCCACTGTCAGGCGGGCGGAAAACGGTCGCTGCACCCAGATCTCCATGAATAGCGGGGCTATTTTAAAGATAGGGTCAAACGCTGTTCCTGCCAGCATGACGTCGATAGCACGTCAAAGCCAGATTCTGGCGTTAGCCCGCCGCGCCTTGGAGGCGATAGCCCACACCGGGCTCTGTCAGGATCAATCCAGGATGCGCCGGGTTGTCCTCAAGCTTCTGCCGGAGTTGTCCAACGAACACCCTAAGATACTGGGTGTCATGCGCGTGCGCGGCCCCCCACACGCCCACCAAGAGCTCCTTGTGAGTGAGCACCTTGCCGGGCGACATGGCCAAGCGCGCCAGAAGTTCGAACGCCTTGGGCGACAGCTTTACGGGCTTGCCAGCCTTGGTCACGAGGCGCAGGTCCAGATCGATGACGACATCTCCGAAGGTGAGCGGACCCGTGGTCCTCTTCGGCGCCGCCGACTGGCGCAGCGCCACGCGCAGGCGCGCCAAAAGCTCTCCGACCCCAAAGGGCTTTTCGATATAGTCGTTTGCCCCGCGATCCAGGGCCTCGATCTTCTCGATCTCGCGGTCGCGCGCCGAGAGGATCAGGATTGGTCCCTCATAGAAGGCTCTGGCCTTCTCCAGGACGTCCTTGCCGTCCATGTCGGGCAGGCCCAGATCCAGCACGACGGCGTCGGGCGACCAGAGGGCGATGCCGCGGAGGCCCTCCTGGCCGCTGTCGGCGCGCAGGGGTTCGTAGCCGGCCGCATCCAGGGCAGGGCCCAGGAAGCGGTGGATCTGCGGCTCGTCGTCGATGACGAGGATGCGGTGGCGAAGCGCGCTCATGCGGGAGTCATAGCAGGTGATGCGGCGTCGCGACCGCCTTGGGCAAGCTGATCAGGATCCGCGTGCCCTTCCCGTCGTGGATGGGGCTGGCGGCGGCGATCCGCCCGCCCAGCGCATCGATGAAGCCCTTGGCGATCGAAAGGCCCAGGCCCGCGCCCTGGCTTCGGTCGCTGGGCTCTTCCATGCGACGGAACTTGTCGAACACCCGCTCCAGCTCCGACGTGGGGATGCCGCGTCCTTCGTCCTCGATGCTGATCACGACGTTGCCGCGGTCCTCATAGGCGGCCATTTCGATGCGCGCGTCGGGCGGACTGTAGGCGATGGCGTTCTCCAGCACGTTGACCACGACCTGTTCGAGCAGGCTCGCATCGGCCTGGACCAGGGACAGCTCCCGAGGAAAGTCCCGGGTCAGAGTCCGGCCGTCCAGGCGGCGCGACACCCGGTCGGCGGCGGCGTTCAGGACGTCGCGGACGTCTAGCCAGTCGGTCCGCAAGCGCAGGGCGCCGCCTTCGATGCGGGTCATATCCAGGAGGTTGGCGACGTAGCGGTTCAGCCGTTCGGCCTCCTCGCGAATGCTGACGACCAGGTCCTCGCGCACCGGCTTGGCCAGCTTGTCGCCATAGTCGATCAGCGTCGTGGAAGCGCCCAGCACTGTTGAGAGCGGCGTGCGCAGGTCATGGCTGACCGAGTTCATCAGGGCCGAGCGGAAGCGGTCGGCGCGGCGCAGCGTCTCGGTCTCGACCGCCTCGGCCGCGAGCTGCGAGCGCTCGAGCGCGACGGCGCCCTGTTCCAGCAGGGCCAGAACAAGGCGCTCCTGGTCCGGCCCCAGCGGCGCGCCGCCCGCGGCCAGGCCAGCGACGCCCGTACGGGCGCGGACGCCGTCCAGCGGCCAGAACGTCCATCGGGCCTGGGGCAGGGTTCCGGTCCCGAAGCCGGCGGCCTCACCCTTTTCCCAGGACCAGCGCGCGGCGGCCATCTGCGCGGCGTCCAACGCGGCGAGCTCTGGCGAGCCATGGGCGACCGCGATTTCCTCTCCTTCCGGCAGAAGCACGACGGCGCGCGCGCCAGCGGCGGCTGAGACCTGCTCGACCAGGGCCTTGGCGACGGCGTCGCGGCCGCTGGCGGCGGAGAACGTCCGGCTGGCCGCCAGCAGGGTGGTGACGGCGGCGGCCCGGCGCTGCGAGCCCAGGGCCTGTTCGCGAACCCGACCGGCGAGCCCTCCCGACGCCAGGGCGACCGCCCAGAACACGACCAGGGTGATGAAGTCCGTGGGCGCGCCGACGGCGAGACTGTAGCGGGGTTCGAGGAACAGATAGTTGTAGACGAGGAACGCCACGGTCGCCGCCGCCAGCGCGGGGCGCAGGCCGTGCAAGACGCCCGCCGCCAGAACGGCCGCCAGGAAGATCATGCCGAGATCGACACGATCGAACGCCACGTCCAGGCCCCAGGCCGCCAGGGTGGCGACCGCGATGAACAGGGCTCCGACCGCGTAGCCGCGCCAACGATCGGGCCGGGACGGCTCAGGCGTGGGCGACCTTCGCTCCGGCGCGGCCTCGGTGACGACGTGAACCGCGACGCCGCGGGCTTCTCGCAGCAGGGCGCTCGCCAAGGACCGCCCCAAAAGCTCGCGCCAGCGGCTTTCGATCGCCTTGCCGATGACGATCTGGGTGACGTTGTGGCGCCGCGCATAGGCCATCACCGTCTCGACGATGTCGCCGCCGCTGAGGGCGATGGTCGCGCCGCCCAGTTGCTCGGCCAGCCGGTAGGCCTCTCGGAGGCGCGCCGCGTCGCCATCCTGCGCCAGCGGCCGGTCGGTCCGCTCGACATGGGTGACGGTCCAAGGCGCGTCCATCATCATGTCCGACAAGCGCCGGCCGGCCCGCACCAGCGTGGCCGCCATGGCGTCGCCGCTCACCAGGACAAGGATCCGTTCGCCCGCCGCCCAGGGGCCTTCGACGCCCTTCTCGCGCATGGTGGCGACCAGCTGGTCATCGACGGTCTGGGCCGCGCGACGCAGCGCCAGCTCGCGCAGGGCGGTGAGGTTCTCGACCTTGAAGAAGTTGTCCGACGCCAGGCGCGCGGTCTCGGGCACATAGACCTTGCCGGCCGCCATCCGCTCGCGCAGTTCGTCGGGGGTGATGTCCACCAGCTCGATGGCGTCGGCGCGAGAGAGGGCGCTGTCGGGCACCGTCTCACGCTGGCGCACGCCGGTGATGCGCTGGACGACGTCGACCAGGCTCTCCAGGTGCTGGACGTTGAGGGTCGTCCAGACATCGACGCCGGCGGCCAGCAACTCCTCGACGTCCTGCCAGCGCTTGGGATGGCGGGAGCCGATGGCGTTGGAGTGGGCGTACTCGTCGACCAGCAGGATCTTCGGCTTGCGCGCCAGGGCCGCGTCAATGTCGAACTCCATCTGGACGCGGCCGCGATGCTCGATCGGCTTGCGGGGCAGGACCTCCATGCCGCGCAGCAGGCTTTCGGTCTCGCGACGGCCGTGGGTCTCCACGACGCCGATCAGGACGTCGGCGCCCTCGGCCTTGCGTCGACGGGCGGCGCGCAGCATCTCGTAGGTCTTGCCCACGCCGGGCGCCATGCCCAGAAACACCTTCAGGCGCCCCCGGCGCGCCTTGTTCGCGGCGGCCAGGAGCGCCTCAGGGTCCGGACGTTTCGGTTCGTCAGCCGGCACTAGCCGCCTTTCTTACTGGTATTATCGGGAAGCGGGCGTCGAGCGCCCGGTTCAGCGCCAGGACATTGATGCGCGGCTGGCCGATGAAGCCCAGCAGGGGCTGTTGGACCTGGGCTTCGATCAGGGCCTCGACCTCAGCCGCCGGCGCGCCCCGCGCCTTGGCGACGCGCGGCGCCTGGAAGCGGGCGTTGGCCGGCGAGATGTCCGGATCCAGGCCCGATGCCGAGGTGGTGACGGCGTCGGCGGGAATGACGACGCCGGGGTTCTCGGCTCGCAGAGCCGCCGCGTCGGTCTTCTCGCGGTCGATCAGCTTGTCGTTCAGCGGGCCCATGTTGGAGCCGCTGGATGCTGCGGCGTCGTAGCCATTGCCCGCCGCCGAGGGCCGGCCGTGGAAGTATTCCGGCTTGGCGAAGGCCTGGCCGATCAGGGCCGAACCGATGATCCGGCCGCCCGCGTCGCGGATCAGGCTGCCATTGGCCTGAGCGGGAAAGGCCGCCTGGGCGACACCCGTGACGGCCAGCGGATAGGCCAGGCCCAGCAGGGCGGTGAACAGGCCCATCGAGACCAGGGCGGGCCGAAGTTGAGAAAGCATGACGGATGAGTCTCCGATGGCTCGTGTTTACGCCAGACCCAGGGCCGAGACCACGAGGTCGATCAGCTTGATGCCGACGAACGGCGCGATCAGGCCGCCCAGGCCGTAGAGGGTCAGGTTGCGCGACAACAGCTTGCCGGCGCCGACGGCGCGGTACTTCACGCCTTTCAGGGCCAGCGGGATCAGGGCGACGATCACCAGGGCGTTGAAGATCACCGCCGAGAGGATCGCGCTCTGCGGGCTGTGCAGCTTCATGACGTTCAGCGCGCCTAGCGCCGGCAGCGACACCACGAACATCGCCGGGATGATCGCAAAATACTTGGCCACGTCGTTGGCGATCGAGAAGGTCGTCAGGGCGCCGCGGGTGATCAGCATCTGCTTGCCGACCTCGACGATCTCGATGACCTTGGTCGGGTCGCTGTCCAGATCGACCATGTTGCCGGCCTCGCGTGCGGCCTGGGCTCCGGTCTGCATGGCCACCCCGACATCGGCCTGGGCGAGGGCGGGCGCGTCGTTGGCGCCGTCGCCGCACATAGCCACCAGGCGGCCCTTGCCCTGCTCTTCCCGGATCAGCCGCAGCTTGTCCTCTGGGGTGGCCTCGGCCAGGAAGTCGTCGACGCCGGCCTCCGAGGCGATGGCGGCGGCGGTGACTGGGTTGTCGCCGGTGATCATCACGGTGCGCAGGCCCATGCGGCGCAGGTCGGCGAAGCGCTCCTTCACGCCGGGTTTCACGACGTCCTTCAGGTGGATCACACCGACCAGGACGCCGTTCTCGCTCACGGCCAGCGGCGTGCCGCCCGAGCGGGCGATGCGATCCACGGCGGCCGTCAGGTCGGCCGGGATGCTCTTGGGCTCCAGCGCCAGCGACCGGTAGACGGCGTCCACGGCCCCTTTGCGCCAGGCGTGACCGCCGTGATCCAGGCCCGACTGGCGGGTCTGGGCGGTGAACGGGATCGAGGTCGCGCCCTCCGGCGGCTCGACAGTCAGGCCGGCGTTGCGGGCCAGTTCGACGATCGAGCGACCTTCCGGCGTCTCGTCGGCCAGCGAGGCCATCAGAGCCGCCTTCATCGCCGCGTCGGGACGCACGCCCGGCGCCGGGATGACCTCGGTGGCCATGCGGTTACCGAAGGTGATGGTGCCGGTCTTGTCCAGCAGGAGGGTATCGACGTCGCCTGCGGCCTCCACCGCGCGGCCGGAGGTGGCCAGCACATTGACCTTCAGCAGACGATCCATGCCGGCGATGCCCACGGCCGACAGGAGCCCGCCGATGGTCGTGGGGATCAGCGTGATGAACAGCGCGCCCAGCACCAGCGGATCCAGCGCCACGCCCGAGAACTTGCCCAGGCCCAACAGGGTCACGACCGCGATCAGGAAGATCAGGGTGAGGCCGGCCAGCAGCACCGCCAGGGCGATCTCGTTCGGCGTCTTGCGACGATCCGCGCCCTCGACCATGGCGATCATCCGGTCGAGGAAGGTCGAGCCGGCCTCGGCCGTGACCCGCACCTTGATCCAGTCGGAGACCACGGTGGTGCCGCCGGTGACGGCCGAGCGGTCGCCGCCGCTTTCGCGGATCACCGGCGCGCTCTCACCGGTGATCGCCGCCTCGTTGACGCTGGCCATGCCCTCGATGATCTCGCCGTCGGTCGGGATCACGTCGCCGGCCTCGACCAGGATCACTTCGCCGACGCCAAGCTTGTGCGCGGGGGTGGGGATCCAGGTCCCCGTGTTGGGGTCGACGACCAGTTTGGCCTTGGTGGTCACGCGGGTGGCGCGCAGGCTGTCGGCCGCCGCCTTGCCGCGCCCCTCGGCGACGCTCTCAGCGAGGTTGGCGAACAGCACCGTGGCCCAGAGCCAGACGGCGATCTGTACAGCGAAGCCCGCCGCTTGGTGCGTGGCCACCGCCGTGACCGCCGAGACGGTCGAGAGCAGGGCCACCAGCCAGGTGGCGAAGATCACTGGATTTCCGGTCAGCTTGCGTGGATCAAGCTTGAGGAAGGCATCTTTAGCGGCGCGGGCCAGCACGGCGCCGGACAGGCCGCCAGCCAGGGCCCGTCGTCCCTCGCCAGCGTGGATATCTAGGGATGTCATGGGATCACCACTCAGCGGAGGGCCGCGACCGCGCCGAGCGCCTGGAAGTGCTCGACGATCGGTCCCAGCGCCATCGCGGGGAAGAATTGCAGGCCGCCCAGGATCAGGATCACCCCGATCAGGAGGCCGATGAAGAGACCGCCGTCGGTCGGCAGGGTGCCGGCCGTGGGCGCGAGCTTGGGCTTGGCGACCAGGCTGCCGGCGATGGCCAGCACCGCAACGATCGGCAGGAAGCGGCCGAGCGCCATGGCGATCCCCAGCGTCACGTTCCACCAGGGCGCGTTGGCGGTGAGGCCCGCGAAGGCCGAGCCGTTGTTGGCCGTGCCCGAGACATAGGCGTAGAGGATCTCCGACAGGCCGTGCGGCCCGCTGTGCATCAGGCCTTTCAGCGCCTCGGGCAAAACGGCGGCGATCCCCGAGAAGCCCAGCATCGACAGCGGAATGATCACCACCGCCAGGATCGAGAACTGGATCTCGCGCGCCTCGACCTTCTTGCCCAGGTACTCCGGCGTGCGGCCGACCATCAGCCCGGCGACGAACACCGACAGCAGCGCCATGACGACCATGATCGCGACGCCCGAACCGATGCCGCCGGGCAGGATCTCGCCCAGCTGCATCAGGAACATCGCGATCCCGCCGCCCAGGGGCATCAGGCTGGAGTGCATGCCGTTGACCGAACCGTTGGACGCCCCTGTGGTCATGGCGACCCAGGCGGCTGTGGCCGGCGCGCCGAAGCGGACCTCCTTGCCCTCCATGTTCACCGACGTATCGACCTTGGCCGCGACCTGGGCCGGAGGGGCCTGGGTCTCGGTCGCATAGACGCCCGCCGCGCCGGCGAACAGCAGCACGAAGGCGGCGATGATGAGGGCGCGAACGTCCTTCTTGGCCAGCACCATGCGGCCGAAGGCGAAGAAGGCCGCCCAGCCCAGGGTGTTGATCGAAACCGCCGTGATCAGGTTGGTCAGCGGCGTCGGGTTCTCGAACGGGTGGGCCGAGTTGGCGTTGAAGATGCCGCCGCCGTTGATGCCCAGCATCTTGATCGCCTCTTGGGAGGCCACCGCGTAGAGCGAGATCTTCTGCTCGGCGCCTTCAAGCGTATGGGCGGTGACGCCGGCGGCCAGGGTCTGGGGCAGGCCCAGGGCCACGAGCACCACCGCGACCACGAAGGCCAGCGGCAGCAGCAGATAGAGCGTGGTGCGGATCAGGTCCGCCCAGAAGTTGCCGACGCCTTCGCCGCGATTGGCGACGAACGCCCGCGCCAGGGCCGCAGCCACGGTCGCGCCGGTGGCGGCCGAGACGAAGTTCTGCACCGTCAGCACCAGCATCTGGCTGAGCGTCGACATGGTGGCTTCGCCTGCATAGCTCTGCCAGTTGGTGTTGGTGACGAAGCTGAAGGCGGTGTTGAACGCCAGGTGGCCCGAAAGGCCGGAGAAACCCTGCGGGTTCAGCGGCAGAACGCCTTGCAGGCGCAGCACCGCATAGACGAGCACGAAGCCGACCAGATTGAAGGCCAGCAGCGCCACGGCGTAGGCGTGCCAGCTCTGGCTCTTGGTCGGATCAACGCCGCAGGCCTTGTAGAAAAGGGTTTCGACCGGGCGCATCACGGGGGCGAGAAAGGTCTTCTCCCCATTCCACACGCGCGAGAGAAAGACGCCCAGCGGCCACCCGATGGCGACCGCCAGGCTGAGAGTGAGGGCGATCTCCGCCCATCCTTGCCATGTCATGAAAGGGGTCCGTCAGAACTTGTCGGGCCGCAGCATCGCCGCGACCATGTAGCCGGCGATCACGATCGCGCCGGCGCCCCACAGGATGTTCACGAGCATCGTCAGACGCGCCTCAGCGCGGCGACGAACGCCCCGAACAGGGCGAACAGGCCAAGCGCCAGCGCCCCGTAGAGAAGATCAGCCATAACGGCCTCCTTGATTGTCGGAGGCCAAGGACTACGGACCCGCATAAAGGCGCCATGCGGAAGCGGCGGATACGCATAAAGGCGGCGTAAAGAGAGATCCGCATGCGTTTTGCCCGCTTCGCTCTATGGGGGACTGAAGCTTGGCTGTTTGGTCCCACCAATCGTTCCACAAGGGCGACGCGACACGTGACGGATCGCGTCAGATGCGTGGCGCACGATCTCGCATTCCCCCTTGAACGGCGGGTCTTGCGGAACGTCTGGCGGACTTTCAGGGAAGGGGGCTGGCGGAGAGGGTGGGATTCGAACCCACGTTACGCTTTCACGTAAACCGCATTTCGAGTGCGGCGCATTCGACCACTCTGCCACCTCTCCAGGCGCCGTTCGGGAGGCCGATAATCACCGCCCGAGGTCGAGGGCGCGATACCTAGCGGCGTCGCCGCCGGGACGCAAGCCCCCCGAACCGCTTTCTTTTCGACCGCTTTCCTGGACCGCCATACGCCCGAGAAATCATCCGGGTTCAGGGGAAACCAGTCGTCCAGAGAGACGAGGGCGCGGATCAGGTCGTGTTGACCTCAGAGCGCGCCGAGGTCGACAGGCGGAAAGCGCGGGCCGGACTCGGGCGGCGAGGGTGGCCGCCCGGAGCGGATAGCGACCCGCAACGCCGCCGAGGCGAATGCCAGGTCTGGCAGGAATGCGTCGGCGGCGGTTCGGAGAGCGATGAAATCCAGTCGATCGATCTTGTCATTGAGCTGGATGTTTGACGCCTTTTGCTCCGCCACCGTGGCTTCGGTCGGTTCCATGGCGCAAACGCCCGGGAGCACGCGAGTCTGTGACGGCAAGGCGAGGATCTTCTGGGCGTCGTCCCAAGCTCTGCCGGCGTCCGCGCCGGGGATATCGCACCGACCCGCGCCCTCGGCGGGCGCCAGCAGCAGGTCGCCGGTGAAGATGACGTCCGCCATCTTGTAGGCCACCGCGCCGGGGAGCCGCCCGGTCAGGGCGATGGGGGTGATTTCCAGCCCGCCCATGGGAAAGGTGTCGCCATCCTGGGCCAGCTTGTCGAAGTCCCAACCGTCCAGATCGACCATGGTCTCACCGAACTTGGGGGCCAGGCGCTTGAGGCTGTCGACGACGGCCGCGCCGATACAGACCGAGGCTCCGGTCTCGTATTTGAGATGGCCGGCGGCCGACAGGTGGCCGGCGTGTAGTCCAGTTTCCAGAATCCAGGTCGGGCCCAGGTCCTTGGCGCGGATGTCCGCGATCATCTTGTCGACGAAGCCCGTATCGACCGCTTCAGTCTCTGGATCAAAGTCCAGGACCGGGTCGACGATGGCGCAGAGAAACGTGGCCGGGTCGACGATCAGATAGCTCACCGTCCCTGTCGCGGGATGATGATAAGGAGTTATTTCCGGCTGCATCAGTAAGCCTCAGACGCCCGAGGCAGGCACCATGAGGCTCAAGCCGTTAAACATGAGCGAACGGCGCCGCTGCAAAAGACAGTTTTCTGGCGGCTAGCGAGGTGGCGTCGTCTCGGTGCAGGGATGGGCGCCGTCACGCAGGCGCTCGACCCAGAGCGGTTCGATATAGCGACCGCCGTCACGGAAGCCCGGCGCGCAGCCTTCGGGCGTGTCGGCGCGACCGCCTGGGCCGCCGGACATCACCGACAAGGCGATGGACTGACGCTCGCCGCCCCGCATCCGGCCAAATCCCGGCCCGTAGCCGCCGTAGACGGGGTCGCCATAGACTGGACCGCCGTACCAGCCGCCGTGCTTGCCGAAATCGGTCTTCGAGACCGCCACACCGACCGTGGTGCTTTCGCCGACGGGAATCAACGCCGAGGCATAGGCGCTGCGATAGCCGCCTGTCCCGACCGAAACGCCCATGGAGCCGTGGATCTTGCGCCGACCCTCGGCGTCGCGGTCGGCGGGCAGAAGACCTCGTGGCGCATCGGCCGCCTCAGGGATGGGATTGGCGGCGATGAAGGCCGCGATCTGTTCCTGCGTGGTCAGGGGCCGAGACGGCGTCGCGGTCGGCGCTACGCTTGACGCGGTCGCCGAGAGAACCTGAGCCGAGGGGCGCGCCTGGGCGGTGGCGATGACTTCGTCGTCAAGCGCCGCGAACGCGGGTGTCGCGAGCGCGCCGGCGGCGAGGGCCAGGACGGTGACTATAGGCCGCATGGGGACGCTCCACGGTGACAGAACCTGACCCTGGGGCGCCAAGCCAGCACAATTAGGGCGCTTTTGTTGCGCGGGCGCAAGCTTGGCTCTTTTCCGCTCAAAGCTGCGCCAGCGCGCGCTCCAGGGTCGCCATGTCGGAGGGAAGCGGCGTTTCGAAACTCAGGGTCTCGCCGGTGATCGGATGGACAAAACCCAGCAGCGCGGCGTGCAGCGCCTGGCGGCGCAGGCCGGACGCTTCCATAGACTCCCGAACCGTCGCCGCCGGCTGCCCTGCGCCATAGACGGGATCGCCCAGGCAAGGCGCGCCCTTGCTGGCCAGATGCACCCGGATCTGGTGTGTGCGGCCTGTCTCCAGACGGCACGCCACGCGCGCGGCGACGGGACGTTCCTGAGGGCCGAAGGTCGCTTCGACCCGGTAGTGCGTGATCGCCTCGCGGCCACCGGATCGCAACACCGCCATCTTCTTGCGATCGCCAGGCGAGCGGCCGATCTGGGTCTGGATCGTGCCCGTCGGCGGTGACAGCGCGCCTCGGGTCAGGGCCACATAGAGCCGGTCGATGTCGTGGGTGGCGAAAAGCGCTGACAGTCCGCGATGGGCGGCGTCGGTCTTGGCCGCCACCATCACGCCCGAAGTGTCCTTGTCGAGCCGGTGAACAATGCCCGGCCGCGCGACGCCGCCGACGCCGGAGAGGCTGTCCCCGCAGTGATGGAGCAGCGCGTTGACCAGCGTGCCGCTGTACGTACCGGGCGCCGGATGAACGGCCATTCCGGCGGGCTTGTCGACCACGATCAGGTGGGCGTCTTCGTAGAGGACCGACAGCGCAATGGCCTCGGGCTGCGGGTCAGCCGGCGCCGGCGGCGGCACGTTGAGAGTATAGACGCCCGCCTTCGCCTTGCGGGCGGCGTCTCGGATCGGCTCGCCCTCAAAGGTCAGGCGACCCTCATTGATCAAGGCCTGAAGGCGCGCTCTGGACAGGTCCGGAAACAGCGGCGCCAGCACCCGGTCCAGGCGCTGGCCGGCGAGGCTCTCGGGGAGTTCGGCGACCAGCGCCTCGCCGATCTCGTCCTCGCGTCCATCCAAGGCGCCTGCGCCCAGGATGTCGTCGTCCAGAATGTCGTCCGCGCCGCTCAAGGGGGTTTCATCGCTCCGTCATCAGCTCGTCGCAACGCCGACACGCGCGGCGCCTAGGTGCGTGGCCGAGTTCTATTTTCGGGGGATAGTCCATGCGCGCCTTTCGCACCACCACGCTATTGACCGCCAGCGTCCTGAGCCTGCTTGCCGCGGCTCCGGCCCTGGCCGCCGGTCAGCAACGCGCCGAGCCAGCCGCGGCCAGCAACAACGATCCGGCTCTCCTGGGCGAACTGGTGGTGACGGCGCAGAAGCGCGCGCAGGATCCCGTGGAAGTGCCGATCGCCGTCACGGCCTATTCGGGCAAGTTCCTTGAAGCGATCGGGGTGAAGGCGTTCGACGAACTGTCGGCGTTCACGCCTGGTTTCCTCGTGCAAAACCAGTCGAACAACAACTCCGGCTTCGTGATGCGCGGTATTACGTCCGACTCCGGTTCGGCCACCGACGAGACCCGCGTCTCGATCTATCAGGACGGCGTGCCGATCTCGCGCTCGCGGGGTTCGTATGTCGAGCTCTTCGACATGGAGCGCGTGGAAATCGCCAAGGGTCCGCAGTCGACGCTGTTTGGTCGCGGCGCCCTGATCGGGGCTGTCAACTTGGTCCAGAACAAGGCCAATCCGGGCGGCTTCGACTGGGCGGTGAAGGCCGAGGCGGGGACGCGCGGCTACCGCGTCGGCGAGGCCATGGTCAATTTCGCTTTCGGCGAAAGCTCGGCGCTGCGGATCGCGGCTCGTACGCGTCAAGCCGACGGCTATGTGAAGGACGCCGCGGGCGGCGACGCCTACGACTCGACCGACACCCAGGCCATCCGCTTGGGCTTCCATACCGAAGCCGGCGGCCTGAAGTTCGACCTGATCGGCAACTATCAGGTCGACGACACGACGGGCACCTCGTTCAAGAGCAACACCTTCAATCCCAGCAACCCGGTCACCGGCCAGGCGCTCAGCGACACCCAGGTCGGCGGCTTCGCGACGCTCGCGCCGGGCGCTGGCTTTGAAGGCGGCAAGCCGCTGGGCCTGGACCGAAAGGTCTACGGCCTGACCGCGCTGGCCGACTACCGTATCAATGACAGCCTGACCCTGTCGTCGATCACGGCCACGCGCGCCTTCCACTCCAACGAGGTCTTCGATCCGGACGGTTCGTCCCTGCCGATCCTGACCTTCGCCGAAGACGCGCAAGGTCGCCAGCAGAGCCAGGAACTGCGCCTTCGCTACGACGCGGGCGGCCGCTTCTCGGGCTTTGTCGGCGCCAACTATTTCCACGAGACCGGCTCGTGGCGCATCCCGGGCCAGATGGACGAGCGCCTCGTGCTCGCCCTGCTGGCGGGCGCCTCGCCGCTGGGCATCAGCCGTCCGACGCCCCAGCCGCAGGCTGTCCTGACCAACCCGGCCTACCTGACCCAGGTGCTTCAACTGGGCTTTGGCATCCCGTCGGCGATCGCGCCCGGCATCGCCTCGAACCTGAAGCCGATCCATCGTGAGGAATTCGCCAACTACGGCGAGAACACCACCTACGACGTCTATGCCGACGGCACGCTGCGCCTGACCGACAAGCTCGAACTGACGGCCGGCGTTCGCTACACCAGCGAAGATCGTGAGGCGGCGTTCCGCTCGACCGTCCAGAACGGCCGCTCGATTCTGGGCGTGCTGCTGGCCGCGCCGACGCCGACCAACCTGTTCCTGGCCGCCCAGCCGAACGCGGTGAACAATCCGGCGCTTCCGCTTTTGGGTCTTCTCAACCAGCCCACCGCCAACAATGGCGACACCTTCCGCAAGTCGATCTCCGACACCGGCGTGACCTGGCGCCTCGTCGGTCGCTATGCCGCGTCCGAGGATGTCAGCCTCTACGCCTCGTTCGCGCGCGGGCGTCGCCCGGACGTGATCTCGACCAGCGCGCCGGCCGCGCCGTTGGGCCAGCCGCGCTTCAGCATCGTCGACGCCGAGGTGGTCGACAGCTACGAGGCCGGCGCTAAGGGCAAGCTGATGGACGGTCGCCTGTACCTGTCGGGGGCGGTGTTCCGCTACGACTACGACAACTTCGCCACCACCTTCCGCCAGGGCGCTCAGGTCGTGACGCTCAACGCCGGCAAGGCCAAGGCCTATGGCTTCGAGGGCGAGGCGCGCCTGCAGGCCGGTGACTATTGGACCCTGTTCGGGACCTACGGCTACAACCACGCGCGTCTCGAAAGCGGCCTGCGCAAGGGCAACCACTTCCGCCTTTCGCCCGACCACGCCGTCTCGGTGGGCGCACTGTTCAGCCGCGAGGCGCTCGGCGGCAAGGTGACGTTCTCGCCGACCTACACCTGGCGCTCGAAGATGTTCTTCGACGACAACAACGACCGCGCGGATCTGCAATCGGCGGGTCTGTTCCCTGACACCAAGGTCGACGAGTTCCAGGACGCCTATGGCCTGCTGAACGTGCGCCTGGGCTTTGGCGCCGTCGATGATCGCTGGAAGATCGAAGCCTTTGTCGAGAACCTGAACGACGAGCGGTATCTGAAGGACGCGGGCAACACCGGTGACAGCTTCGGCATCCCGACTTTCATCGCCGGGAAGCCGCGCTTCATGGGCGTCGGCGTCACGTTCCGTCACTAAAACGCGCGCGTCCGGCCCGACATGGCGTATGTCGGGTCGGACCGTCAGGGGCATCCGGGGAGAACATCATGACCATCGATCGTCGCAGGCTGCTCGGCCTATTGGGCGTCTCAGGCGCCGCCGCCGGCGAAGCCGCCGCCCAACCGATCAGCTACTTCAAGGGCCCGGTCGCCTTTGAACACGGCGTCGCGACCGGTGATCCGGGTCTGACCTATGTGATCTTCTGGACGCGGGTGACGCCCAAGCAGGCGACAACGGGCGACATCGCCGTCGACCTCGAGGTCGCCGCCGACCCGGACTTCAAGACCATCGTCACCGCCAGCCGTGGTCTGCGCGCCCGCGCCAGCCGCGACTGGACCGTCAAGCACGACCTCGACGGCCAGGGCCTCAAGCCGGGGACCGAGTACTGGTATCGTTTCAAGGCCAATAGCGTCACCTCGCCGGTCGGGCGCACCAAGACCCTCGTCAAGGGTGCGACCAAGGACGCCGTGCTGGCGGTGGTCTCCTGCAGCCTTTATCCCAACGGCTACTTCAACGCCTACGACGCCATCGCCAAGCTGCCGCGCGTGGACGCCGTCGTGCATCTGGGCGACTACATCTACGAGTACGGCGCCGCGCCGCAGGACTACGGCATGAACTCGCCGGTCGCCAAGTCGCGCACGCCCCAGCCGCCGCACGAGATCGTCACCCTCGACGACTATCGCCGCCGCCATGCGCAGTACAAGACCGACCCGGCCCTGCAAGCCGCCCACGCGCGCGCGCCGTGGATCGTGGTGTGGGACGATCACGAAACCGCCAACGACAGCTGGGTCGGCGGCGCCGAGAACCACAACCCGGACAAGGGCGAGGGCGACTGGACGGCGCGTAAAGCTGCGGCTCTGAAGGCCTATTACGAGTGGATGCCCATTCGGGAGGCGGCTCTGCCTGAAGCGGCGTGGCGGTCGTTCCAGTTCGGTGATGTCGCCTCGCTGCTGATGGTCGAAACGCGGCTCACCGCGCGCACCGCCGAGCTCAGCTATGAGCGCGATATGCCGATCGTCGACGGCAAGCCCGACGTCGCCGCCTTCGCCGCCAAATGGAAGGATCCTTCGCGCCGGATGATGGGCGAGGGGCAAGAGCAGTGGCTGGCGAGCGAACTCGGCGCCTCGGTGAAGTCCAATACCGCCTGGCAGATCCTGGGCAACCAGGTCGTCATGGGCCGCGTCGCTTCTCCCAACCTGAAGGCGACCATGGGCGAAGCGGCCTACGCTCAATTGCTCGCCAAGATGCCGGACTACGCCCGCAAGCGGGTGGATCAGTCGGTCGCGATGTCGGCTTTCGACATCCCTTCCAATCTTGACGCCTGGGACGGCTATCCGGCCGACCGGCAGCGGGTCTATGACATCCTTACGGCCACCAAGGCGCGTCCCATCGTCCTGGCCGGTGACAGCCATATGTTCTGGGCTAACGAGCTGTGGAACGACGCAGGCCAGCGTCTGGTGGCGGTCGAGTTCGGCACGACCTCTGTGACCTCGCCAGGCTATGGCGACATCCTGCCGGGCGTTCCGCTGGGCGAGGCGTTCGTGCAGCGGAACAAGGAAGTGAAGTACGCCCACCCCAGCGCCAAGGGCTTTGTTCTCCTGACCCTGGAGCACGGTAAGGCGACCAGCGAGCTGATGGCCGTCTCGACGATCACGGCGCCGACCTATGACGTGGCGCCGCTGAAGCGCTTTGTGGTCACGCCGGGCGCCGACGGCGGCGTTACGCCGCTGCGCGAAGCCTAGAGCCCTTTAGCTTTAGATAGAATTGTCTAAAGCGCTTGAAAGGGCTCTAACTGTTTGATTTTATATCCTTTTTATCTGTTTTAGATGGTTCCATCTAAACCAGACAGGCTCTAGGACTTAGCGGCGCTCCAACACTAAGCGAAGGCCGAACGCGACAAAGACCCCGCCGGTGATCCGATCCAGCCATCGGACCACCGGCGGCAGCCGCAGGAGACCGGCGATCGGCACGGTGGCCGCGATCAGCAGTGCGAACCACGCCAGCCCCTCGACGACGTGGATCGCGGTGAGCAGCAGGCCGAACCGCGCGGGGTCGACGCCCACGGGCATGAACTGGGGCAGGAACGAGACGTAGAACACCCCGACCTTGGGATTGAGCAGGTTGGTCAGCAGTCCGCGACGCAACGCGGCGACGGGGCCGGCGTCCACGGTGCTTGTCTCACCGGGCTCGAAAGCCTCGCGTGGCTTCAGGATCATTCGCAGGCCTGTCCAGGCCAGGTAGATCGCGCCCAGCCATTTCAGTACCGTGTAGGCGGTTTGCGACGCCGTGAGCAAAGCGCCGACCCCGAACGAGGCGGCCGCGCCCCAAACCAGGCATCCCAGCCCAATGCCGATGGCCGCTCCGGCCGCGCGCTGGGGACCCTCTGCGGCGGCCGTGCGGATCACCAAGGCGGTGTCCAGCCCTGGGGTCAGGGTCAGGAGGCCGGCGGCCAGGGTGAAGGCGATCAGCGCCTCAGGCGGGGTCATGGGCGGGCGCTTCTCGTTCGACCAGCGCGCCATCCTCAAGCACGCGGTAGAAGCATGATCGGAAGCCCACGTGGCATGCGCCGCCGTCGCCGCGGGGGCGCACCTTCAGCAGCACCGCGTCCTGGTCGCAGTCGACCCGCAACTCAACCACGTCCTGCAGCTGTCCGCTGGTGTCGCCCTTTTTCCAGAGCGTGTTCCTAGACCGACTGAAATAGTGGGCGATCTTGGTCTCGACCGTCAGCTTCAGGGCCTCGGCGTTCATCCAGGCCAGCATCAGGATCTCGCCGGTGTCGGCGTGCTGAGCCACCGCTACCACCAGACCGTCGCTGTTGAAGCGCGGCGCCAAAGCCGATCCACGCTCCAGATCGTGCTTGCTGTGGGCTTGGGGGAACAGGTCGGTGCTCATGGCGCCACATATGGCGCAGGCCTTGCGTCTGCGCTAGGTTCCGCGCCGCTTCTGGGGAACGGAGCGCGACCGCGCGCTCCAGGGAACGCGATGAACTTGAAAGACCGCATCAAGGCTGGCGTGGCGGCGCTGGACGAGCGGGCCAGGCCTTGGGCGCGCAGGTCGCGCTGGAACGGCTACGCCTACGAATTTCTGCTTTTTGGCCTCAAGCAGGCCTGGGCCTGCCTGTTCGGCGGGCTGATGCTGGCGCTGCTGGTCGGCACCAAGCTGTTCTGGCCAGAAGCTGCGCCGATCGCCCGTTACGACTTCCTGGTCGTGGCGGCCGTCGCGATCCAGGCTGGTCTGCTGGCCCTGAAGCTAGAGCGCTGGGACGAGGCGCTGGTGATCTTCATCTTCCACCTCGTTGGCACGATCATGGAGCTGTTCAAGACCGCCCACGGGTCGTGGATCTATCCGGAGGAAAGCCTTCTGCGGATCGGCGGCGTGCCGCTGTTCACGGGCTTCATGTACGCCTGCGTCGGGAGTTACATCGCGCGGATCTGGCGACTGTTCGACATCACCTTCATCCGCTACCCGCCGTTCTGGACCACCCACATCCTGGCGGTGCTGATCTACGCCAACTTCTTCACGCACCACTACATGATCGACATCCGGGTGGGGCTGTTCGCGCTGTCGGTCCTGCTGTTCGGGCGGACCTGGTTCGTGTTCACGCCCGACCAGACCGCGCGCCGCATGCCCATGCTGATGGGGGCGGTTCTCGTGTCGCTGTTCATCTGGATCGCCGAGAACCTCGGCACCTTCGCCGGCGCCTGGATCTATCCCAGTCAGGCCGACGGGTGGCGCATGGTGCCGTTCGACAAGATGGGCGCCTGGTACCTGCTGATGCTGATCAGCTTTGTGCTGGTCACGCTTGTCCACCGGCCGGTGGACGCCTGCGTGGCGAAGATCCGCGAAGGAATCTGGCGCGCGGCTTAGTCGCCTCGCAGCCAAGAGTTAGCCGCCTCGCAGCCAAGAGAAAGCGTGTCATCCCGGCCGTAGCGAAGCGCAGAGCCGGGACCCAGGGGCAGCCGCTCTGGGCTTGGCCCTAGGTCCTGGATCGGCCCTACGGGCCGTCCGGGATGACATGGATTTTGAATCTTATTTTTTCACCAGATCCATGAAGCGCTGCTGCAGGACCTTGTCGGTCTTGAACACGCCGCGGAACTGGGTGGTGATGGTCGAGACGTCATGGTGGTGGACGCCCCGGGTGCTCATGCACTGGTGCTCGGCGTCGATCAGCACGGCGACGCCGGCCGCCGAGAGGTGATCCTCGATGGAGTCGGCGATCTGCATGGTCATGGTCTCCTGGGTCTGGAGACGCTTGGCGAAGATCTCGACCAGACGCGCCAGCTTCGACAGGCCCACGACCTTGCCGGTCGGCATGTAGGCGACCCAGGCCTTGCCCAGGAACGGCGCCATGTGGTGCTCACAGTGGCTCTGCACGTCGATGCCGCGCAGCATGACCATGTCGTCATAGCCCTGCACGTCCTCGAAGGTGCGCGACAACTCCTTGGCCGGATCGCCGTGATAGCCGGCGAACCACTCGTCAAAGGCTTCGACCACGCGCTTGGGCGTGTCGATCAGGCCTTCGCGTTCCGGATTATCACCGGCCCAGGCCAGCAGGGTCCGGACGGCGGCCATCGCCTCGTCTTTAGTGGGGCGCTGGGCGGGTTCAAGATCAAGACCGGTGGTGTCGTCCGAGCCGATCAGGGTTCGCTCGCGGGTCAGTGCGTCCATTTTGGAGGGTTTCTTTCCACGGGCTGAGTTGCGCCGAGACGCCGATCGCCCCGGAATGACGCGTGCCACCCGTTTCACATACGGCCGGACCGGGAACTTAGACGCATCACGCCGTGGCCCTGGCCGTAACAGGAAGCTATATGGGGCCGTTCATGGGGTGGGCAACACCCTTCCGCTACGTCAGAACCCAGAGTCATGACCCTGAAGATCCACGACACCCTGACGCGCGAGAAGCGCGACTTCGTTCCCGCCGATCCCAAGCGGGTGACGATGTATGTCTGCGGTCCGACGGTCTACAACTACGCCCACATCGGCAACTTCCGGCCCGTCGTGGTGTTCGACGTGCTGTATCGCGTTCTGCGCCACATCTACGGTGACGACGCGGTGGTCTATGCGCGCAACGTCACGGACGTAGACGACAAGATCAACCAGAAGGCCACCGATGAGGGCGTGCCGATCAGCGTGATCACCGAGCGCTATCTGGCGGCCTATCATGAGGACGCCGACGCCCTGGGCGCCCTGCGGCCCGACCTTGAGCCCAAGGCGACCGAGCATATTGGCGCGATCCTAGAGATGATCGGTCAGCTGGTCGACAATGGCAGCGCCTACGCCGCCGAGGGACACGTGCTGTTCGACACGCAAAGCTTCGCCGACTATGGCCAGCTGTCGGGCCGTCCGCTGGACGAGATGATCGCCGGCGCCCGCGTTGAGGTCGCGCCCTACAAGCGCCATCCGGCCGACTTCGTCCTCTGGAAGCCGTCCAAGGAGAACGAGCCCGAGTGGAACAGCCCCTGGGGCGCGGGCCGTCCGGGCTGGCACATCGAATGCTCGGCCATGATCGACAAGGCGCTGGGCAAGACCATCGACATCCACGCCGGCGGCATCGACCTGACCTTCCCGCACCACGAGAACGAAGTGGCCCAGAGCCGCTGCGCCCACAAGACGTCGGTGCTGGCCAACTACTGGATGCACAACGGCTTCCTCGACATGGGCGGGGAGAAGATGTCCAAGAGCCTGGGTAATGTGATCATCCCGCACGAACTGCTGAAGACGGTTCCGGGCGAGGTGATCCGCTGGGCGCTGCTATCGGCCCACTACCGCCAGCCGCTGGACTGGACGCCCGAGCTTCTGGAGCAGTCCAAGAAGTCGCTGGACCGCCTGTACGGCGCCCTGCGCCGCGCCAAGGACGTGGCGCCGGATCAGGCCATGGAAGCGCCCGCCGAGGTGATCTCCGCCCTGATGGACGACCTCAATACACCGCTGGCGACCTCGGCCTTCTTCGAGGTCTCGAGCCTGATCGAAAAGGCCGTCACCGCAGGCGACACCGTCGCCATTGCGGCCAACAAGGCTCGCCTGCTGGAAGCCGGCGCCTTGCTGGGCTTCCTGCAGGCCGATCCGGACGCCTGGTTCGAAGGCGACGCCTCCGACGAACTGAAGGCGAAGGTCGAGGACCTGCTGGCCAAGCGGGTTGCTGCGCGCGCCGCCAAGGACTGGCCCGCCGCCGACGCGATCCGGGGAGAGCTGGACGCCCTTGGCGTCGTGGTTATGGACGGCCCCTCGGGCGCGACCTGGCGGATGAAGGACTGACCATGCAGCGCGCTGTCGAGCATCGCATCGGGGTCCAGGCGCCGGCGGAGATCGTCTGGGAGGTCGTCTCGGACTTCGAAGGCTGGGCGCACTGGAACCCGCTCTATCGTCGGGCCGAGGGTGTGATGAGGGTGGGCTCCGCCCTCGTGCTGGAACAGCACCTGCCGGGGCAGGCCCCGACGGTGATCCAGCCGATCGTCCAGGACTGGGTGCCCTATGAGCAGCTTCACTGGCGTTCGAGCCGGCTGGGCGGCTTCGTCACGGCGATCCGTTACCTCGAAATCGAAAACATGGGCCCGGCCAACGCGACCTTCTCCAACGGCGAGCTGTTCATGGGCCTGCTGCTGCGGTTCGTCAGCCGCGATGAGCGCCGACGGCTGAAGGCGGCGTTCACCGCCATGGGCGAAGCGGTCCGGGACCGCGCCGAGGCCATCTGGTCCGAACGGTCCAAAAACCCCACCTAGGCGACGATGATCGACGATCTCTACAGCGCCAAAATCCTCGGGCTCGTGGCCAACATGCCGCGCGCTGGGCGCTTGGCGGCGCCCGACGCCAGCGCGGAGAAGACCGCCAAGCTGTGCGGCAGTCGGATCACGGTCGATGTGGTGGTCGAGGACGGCAAGGTCGTCGACTACGCCCAGGACGTTTCGGCCTGCGCTCTGGGGCAGGCCGCTGCGGCGATCCTCGGCGCGAACGTGATCGGCGCGGAACTTTCCGACATCGAGTTGGCGCGGGACTCGCTTGCCGCTATGCTGAAGGCGAACGGCTCGCCTCCTGCGGGCCGGTTTGCGGAGCTCGCCGTGCTGGAGCCGGTCAAGGACTATCCCGCTCGTCACGCCTCGACGCTTCTGGCGTTCGAGGCGACGGTCGAGGCTGTCCGGAAGGCCACAGGCAGCGGTGAAACGCGAACTAGCACCGCCGGCGCGGCTTGATCCCTACCCCCTTCGGGGTGTGTAACCGCATCGCAACAATTCGCGCGCCGGCATGACCTTCTACGAACGCACCGTCGACCTGGGTCTTAGAGCCTACAAGTTGACGCTCTCGCCCCTCATCGGGCGGCAGTGCCGCTTCGCGCCGAGTTGTTCGGAGTATGCGGCGGCCGCCCTCAAGGATCATGGCCCGCTCAAGGGTTCCTGGCTGGCGTTGCGACGGATTTGCCGTTGCAATCCATTGGGTGGTTCGGGTTACGACCCGCCGCCGCCGCGACACCAGCCACGTCAGTGGATATGTGAAGAATGATCGATCTGGTTTTCCCCGACGGTTCGTCGCGTCAGTACCCCGACGGTTCGACGGGACGCGACGTCGCCGCCGCCATCTCCAAGTCGCTGGAAAAGAAGGCGCTGCTGATCAAGCTGGATGGCCAGGTCTTGGACCTGGATCGCCCGCTGACGCCTGACCTGCTGACGGGCGAGCGCAAGTTCGAGATCCTGACGCGCGAGGCGCCCGAGGCCCTCGACACCATCCGCCACGACACCGCTCACGTGCTGGCCGAGGCGGTGCAGGAGCTGTTCCCCGGCACCCAGGTCACGATCGGCCCGAACGTCGAGGATGGCTTCTACTACGACTTCGCGCGCGATGAGCCGTTCAGCCTGGACGATCTGGAAAAGATCGAAAAGCGCATGAAGGAGATCGTCGATCGCGACGAGAAGATCACGCGAGAGGTCTGGGACCGCAACGAGGCCATCGCGCACTTCGACGGCATCGGCGAACAGTACAAGGCGCAGATCATTCGCGACCTGCCGGACACCGATACGATCACGGTCTATCGCCAGGGTAACTGGAAGGACTTGTGCCGCGGACCGCACCTTCCCTCCACCAAGCACGTCGGCAAGGCGTTCAAGCTGACCAAGCTTGCCGGCGCCTATTGGCGTGGGGACCAGAACAACGCCCAACTGCAGCGCATCTATGGCACGTCGTGGGCGTCGGAAGCCGACCTCGAAGCCTATCTGAAGCGCATTGAGGAAGCCGAGAAGCGCGATCACCGCAAGCTCGGTAAGACCATGGACCTCTTCCACATCCAGGAGGAGGGCAAGGGCATGGTGTTCTGGCACCCGAAGGGCTGGGCGCTCTATCGCGTGCTGGAAGACTACATGCGCCGTCGCCTGGACGCGGCCGGCTACAAGGAAGTGAAGACGCCGCAGATTCTCGATCGCAGCCTGTGGGAAAAGTCGGGCCACGCCGAGAAGTTCGGCCACGCGATGTTCATGTGCGAGAGCGCCGAGGGCGAGGTCCTGGCGGTCAAGCCGATGAACTGCCCCGGCCACATCCAGATCTTTAACGTCGGTCAGAAGAGCTATCGCGAACTGCCGCTGCGCATGGCCGAGTTCGGCGCCTGCCACCGCTATGAGCCCTCGGGCGCCATGCACGGCATCATGCGGGTGCGCGCCTTCACCCAGGACGACGCCCACATCTTCTGCCGCGAAGAGCAGGTCACCGAGGAGAGCGCGCGGTTCATCGAACTATTGCGCAGCGTCTATAACGACCTCGGGATGACGCTGGCGGACACCAAGTTCTCGACTCGCCCCGAGCTGCGCGCCGGCACGGACGAGACCTGGGACAAAGCCGAATCGGCCCTGGCCGCCGCCGCTGAGGCCGCCGGAGAAACCCTGACCCTGCAGCCCGGCGAAGGCGCGTTCTATGGCCCCAAGCTAGAGTTCTCGCTGAAAGACGCCATCGGCCGTGTCTGGCAATGCGGCACGCTGCAACTCGATTTCGTTTTGCCGGAACGTTTGGACGCCGAGTACGTTTCAGAGGATGGTTCGAAGAAGCGTCCCGTGATGCTTCACCGCGCGATTCTGGGGTCCTTCGAGCGTTTCATCGGTATTCTGCTGGAAAACTTCGCGGGCGCTTTGCCCGTTTGGCTGGCACCGACGCAAGTGGTGGTGGCTACAATTACCTCGGACGCCGATGACTATGCCCGCGAGGTCGTCGAAAAATTGACGAAACTGGGTATGCGGGCGGAGCTGGACCTGCGAAACGAGAAGATCAACTACAAGATCCGCGAGCATAGTCTCGCTAAGGTGCCAGTGATCGCGGTGGTGGGACGTAAAGAAGCGGAAACGGGACAATTGGCTCTTCGCCGCCTCGGCGGCGAAGGTCAAACCGTGCTGTCGCTTGAAGACGCGCTTCGGGTGCTGAAATCCGACGCTACGCCTCCTGACCTCGCGCGCGCCGAGGCCGCGCAGGAGGCAGCGACCGCCTGATGAACAGCATTCTCCCGTCCGTATCGACTCTTGCCGTTGGCGCCCGTCCGGCTCGTCCGAACGTGTCCGTTGTCATGGTCGTCTATCGAACGGGAGAGGCTCTGGTCGAAAGCATTCGCCACGTGCTGGCCGAGCCGTTGGTCGATGAGTTCATCATCGTCGACAACGGCTCGTCCTCCCGTGACGAAGACATGCTGCGGTCCTTGGCCCTCACCGAACCGCGCGTCGTGCTCAAGCAAGGCCACGGCAACGTCGGCTTCGCGCGGGGCGCCAATCTGGGCGCGGTGACGGCCGCCGGCGAGTACATCGTCTTCCTCAATCCCGACGCCAACCTACAGCCTGGTTGCGTGGCGTCGCTGGTCACGGCCTTCAAGGGCCAGCCGGTGCCGACCATCGTGGGCGCGCGGGTGTTGAATACCGACGGCACCGAGCAGCGTGGCGGCCGTCGGGGCGAGGTTACGCCCATCAGCACCGTGCTGAGCTTCGGCCAACTCACCCGCCGTTACCCCAAGCTCGCGGCTTTCGAGATCCACCGCGAGAACGAGCCGCTGCCCCAAGGGCCGGCCCCGATGCCGACGATCTCGGGCGCCTGCTTCGCCATGCGCCGCGCCGATTTCGTCGCCCTCAACGGCTTCGATGAGGGCTACTTCCTGCACGTCGAGGATATCGACCTGTGCTGGCGCGCCCGTCGAGCGGGTGGTCAGGTGCTGTTCCAGCCCAACGCCCAGGTGATTCACCTCGGTCACACCAGCCTCGAGCACCCGGTGAAAGTCGAGTTCCACAAGGGCGTCGGCCTGACCCGCTACTTCATCAAGCGCGCCGACAGCCTGCAGCTCTTCGCCGCCGCCGTGCTGCTGGCGCCGGCCATCATGCTGATGAGCGTCTGCCGGCCGCTGCTGTGGAAACTGACGGGTCGGCCGATCTAGGGGCGGGCGTCAGAGGGGCGCTCTCTCCGTTAAATCGCTTCCTCAGCGTTCTTTGAGGGGGCGGCGAGGCAGTCCGGCGGCGGTTTGCGGTGGCGCCGATTGAGCAAGAGCCACGCGCCCAAAACCTACCCAGACCGCTGTTTAGAGCGTCCGCCTACATCGGCGCGATGGTTTCAAACCTCAGACCATCCGGTCCCTCGATAGATGTCGGCGCCTTCAGATTCTTACTCGGCAGCATGGCGCGATAGCGTTCGTAGGCAGCCTTTGCGTCTCGCCCAGGTTTCATCGTCAGACACTGATCGAATTCGCCTTCGCGGCCCCAGGGCTTGCGTTCGGAGCGGGCGATGTCGCTGTCGGCCTTGACGGCTGCGGCGATCTTGTCAGCGAGGACATGATCGATCCCCGCGCCATAGCTGCCAAATTTGATCGTCACGTCGCAGCGTGCGGGACCTGCGTCGGCCACCGGTGCGGCGACGCAGGCGGAAAGGCCAAGGGCGAGCAAGACGGCCACAGGTCTCATGCGGGGAATCCTCCGGCGCGAGCGAGGGACGAAGCGGGAGCCTTGCCCAACTTGGCGCTGATGTCGCGGCCGATCTCGATCAGGGCGCCCAGATCGTAACCCGTCTCGAAGCCGGCGCGTTCCAGCATGTAGACGAGATCCTCAGTGCCGATATTGCCCGTCGCGGCCGGTGCGAACGGACAGCCGCCCAGGCCGCCGACCGAGGCGTCCAGCACGTCGACCCCGGCCTCGACGCTGGCGAAGGCGTTGGCCAGGCCCGTGTTACGGGTGTCGTGGAAATGCATGCGCAGCCTGGCGTTCGGCGCGGCGGCGCGCGCAGCCTCGATCCGCTTGCGGACCACCCAGGGATCGGCCACGCCGATGGTGTCGGCGATGGCGATCTCCGGAACGCCCAGCGTTGCGGCCTCGCGGACGATGGCGATGACCTGATCTTCCGAAACCTCACCGTCGAACGGGCAACCGAACGCTACTGAGATCGTGGCGGTGATCGGCGGTCCACCTTCGCTGGCCTGGCGTTCGACGATGGCCGCCAGCGTCTCGACCTGTTGCCGCGTGGTCGTGCCTTGATTGCGGGTGGCGAAGCCATCAGAGGCGCAGACCACGACATTGGCCTCATCGCATCCGGTCGACACGCACCGCTCCCAGCCGCGCATGTTCAAGACCAGGCCGATCCGGGAGTGAACGAGGTCGGCGCGAAGCGCCGCCATGATCTCCTCGGCGCCCGCCATCTGCGGCACGCGGTTTGGATTTACGAACGAGACCACCTCGGTGCGGCGCGCACCGGCGGCCTCCAGCCGGCTGATCAGGTCGAGCTTTTCCGTGACGCTCAGAACGGTCTTCTCGTTCTGCAGCCCATCACGCGGACCGACTTCGACGATCTGGATGAAGCGGCTCAAGGCTGTTCCTCCTGCGGCGCGATGCGTTCGCCGCGATAGACGGTCAATCGTTCCTGGTCGCCATCCGAATAGTTCAGCCCCTCGACCACGGCGACAGGCCGCGCCGTCAGGCCAAGCTCGGCGAGGGCGACCCGGAAGGGCTTCTCCTCGCGCGCCTCGACAATCGCCGGACGGCCCTCCGCGACTGCGTCGGCGGCGCCCGCGCCGTCGGTGAGCTCGGTGGCGGTCCCGAGTTGGAAGATCAGACTAGGCTCGGCATAGCCCGTGACGGCCACAGGGCCCGGCGCCCCCGCGCGGGGAGACAGGCGGGCGGCGTCCAGGGTCTCGGCCAGATCGCGTGACAGGAACAGGGGCTCCAGGCGCGGGATCAGTCCGGCGGTCAGCGCGATATGGGCGGCCACGCCCAGGACGCCGGCGGTGACCAAGGCCCGCGCCGAACGATGACGGAGCAGCAGGAAAGCCCCAGCGACGCCCGCGCCCAGCGCGAGCAGGGCGGCCAGGACGGTCCAGACCAGGTCGCGCGCTGTCCCGAACGCGGTCTGGCCGTAGATCGCCACGGCCGCGAGCAACGCGCCCATCAGCACCGACAGCGCGCCGCCGATCCAGCGCGAGCGCTTGCCCAGCGGCTCGCGCACGGCGGCGGCCATCAGCATGGCCAGGGCGCCGTAGGCCGGCAGTTCGTAGTGAACCAGCTTGGTCGGCAGCAGCTCGAACATCAGCCAGGTCGGGATCAGCCAGCAAAGCGCGAAGCGCACGCCGGGCTCGTCGCGCTTGGTCCAGCCTACGACCAGCGCCGCCGGCAAAAGCAAGGTCGCGGGGAATGACAGCAGGGGGGCGAGCAGGGTGTGATAGCCAAACGGGCCGGCATGCCCCTCCTGGCCGCCGGCCAGTTTCGGGGCCAGGTCCGCGCCCACCGCCGCGCCCCAGAAGGCGCCGTCCGTGGCCACGGTGATCATCATGGCCCAGGGCAGGGTGATCGCCGCGAACAGGATCAGGCCCCAGGTCCAGCCAAGGTCCTTCATCCAGCCGGCCTTGCGATCCCAGAGCGCCAGGGCGATCAGGGCGAAGATCGCCACGAGCAGACCGACGGGGCCCTTGATCAGCGCGGCCAGGGACAGGCCAAGCCAGAAGGCCAACTTCGTCCATTTGCTGGACGGCTCACCCTTGAGGTTGGCGATATAGATCCGCGCAAGAGCCGCCATGGCCAGGGTGGTCGTGCCGCAAAGCGCCGCGTCGGTCTTGGCGATGAACGCCTCGGACGACAGCAGGAAGGTCGCGCCCAGGATCGAGCCCGCCAGCAGTCCGGTGCGCGGATCGAACAGAGCGGCCGCGCCCCAGGCGCAGGCCGCCGCCGCGAGCATCGCCCCCAGCAAGGATGGAATTCGGTAGGCCCAGATTCGCCGTTCCTCCGCGTCGGACAGCGCCTTGACGCTCAGCGCCTGCATCCAGTGAATGCCGACCGGCTTCTTGAAGCGCGGCTGGTCCTGGAACCGGATGACGACATAGTCCCCCGTTTCGATCATCTGCGCGGTCGCCTGGGCGAAGCGCGATTCGTCGCGATCCAGGGGCGGCATGGCGAAAAGGCCGGGCAGGCCGGCGATCAGGGCGACCAGCGCGGCGAAGAGCGGCGCACGCCACCCCCGGCTCCAGTCATCCAGGCGAGATTCAAGCGTCATGCCGTCTGCTTTAGCACGATCCTTCCGCGGGGAAATTTTTCCGGTATTAGAGGGCGATGAACGCCGCCAGCGCCTCCGCCCCCGATTACTCGGTCGTCGTCCCCGTTTTCGACGAAGGTGAGGCCGCGCCGAAGCTGGCTCGTGAGATCGCGGCCGCGTTCGCCGGCGAGGCTTACGAGATGATCTTCGTCGACGACGCCAGCCGTGACGACACCAAGGCGCGTCTGGTGGCGCTGAAGGCCGAGATTCCGCAATTGCGGGTGCTGGGTCATCGTAAGAACTCCGGCCAGAGCCGCGCCGTGCGCAGCGGTATCCTGGCCGCGCGCGGAGCCATCATCGTCACGCTGGACGGGGATGGCCAGAACGACCCCGCCGATGCGCCCCGGCTGGCCAAGGCCCTGGCGGCCGGTCCTGAAAACCTCGCCCTAGTCGGCGGCGAGCGGGTCAAGCGTCAGGACAGTAACGCCAAGCGTTTTGCGTCGAAGTTCGGCAACGGCGTTCGCAAGCGTCTGCTGAAGGACACCGCCAACGACACCGGCTGCGGGCTCAAGGCGTTCAAGCGCGAGGCTTTCCTGCGCCTACCGTACTTCGATCACATCCATCGCTATATCCCGGCGCTGATGTTGCGCGAGGGCTACGAGGTGGCGTTCCAGCCGGTCAATCACCGCCATCGCGAGAGCGGGGTGTCGAAGTACACCAATTTCGGCCGCCTCAAGGCTTCGGTCTCTGATCTCCTGGGGGTGATGTGGTTGCAGTCGCGGGCCCGCAATCCGCAAGGCGTGGACGAGGCCTAGTCCCGGCTCAGGCGAGCCGACTTCACCACGGACGAAATTCCGGCTAGGCCTTGGCCATGGCGACCACATCGCTCGTGGACGCCGGAGGGGGAAGCTCGATGTTCGCGGCCGTTCCGCTGCTGGCCTTGCCGGTCATTGTCTACAATCTGGTCGCCCTGACGCTGACCGGAGGCTTCAAGGCCACCGACGCCACGGCGCGAATGAACGAGGCGCTGTTCACCATCCACATGACCTCGCGCACCGACTGGGCTGTCAGCCTGGGCGATCTGCTGATGGCCGCCTCGCTGGTGGTGCTCTTTGTCGAACTCCTGAAGTCGACCACGAGTCGCAAGATCGCGATCATCAATCACTCGCTGTCGATGGTCCTGTTCATTCTATGCCTGGTCGAGTTCCTGCTCGCCCCGGCCTTCGCGACCTCGACCTTCTTCCTGATCACTCTGATGGTGCTGCTCGACGTGCTCGCCGGCTTTATCGTGACCATCGTCGCGGCGCGTCGCGACGTCGATTTCGGCGATCATTGAGTCCTAGTCGGGAAAGCCCCCAGTCTGCCTTAGCGCCTCGCCCAGCGCCATGGCCGCGGTGGTCGCCAGGTTCATAGACCGGGTCTCCGCTCGGATGGGAATCACGATCCGAGCCTGAGCAGCGGCGTGAACCTCCTCAGGCGCGCCGCGACTCTCGTTGCCGAATAGCAGCGTATCGCCGGGTTCGAATGAAAACCGGTGCAACGGAGTCGCGCCTCGGGTCGTGAACAGCAGAAGCCGTCCGTCAACGCGTTCCGGCGCCTTAAGGAATGTCTCCCAACTGTCGTGCCGCGTCAGGTGCGTCAAAGGGCCATAGTCGAGGGCTGCGCGCTTCAAGCTTTTGTCATTCAAAGGGAAACTGCAGGGCTCGATCACGTCGAGCCCCAGGCCGAAGCAGGCCGTTAGCCGAATGCAGGCCCCTACGTTTTGGGGAATGCCTGGTTGAAAAAGTGCGATGCGCATAATAAGCGAACCAACCACAAGGGCAGCAGGGGCTTTGCCACGAATCGAAAGGACTTGCGGACTTCGCCCGCGCGTCCGATAGGACGATTTGACCGCTGCCTTGTGGCGGAGATCCGCTTGCGGGTCGAGCAAGATATGGCGCCGCAAGGCGCGTCTCCAAGCCGGTCGCTCCCGCGGCCTGGCGGAACCAAAGGGTGACTTAAGGTGGCCGACACCGCCGTGGGCGCAACGACCGAGCCGGAACACGGGGGCGATCCCTCCCGGCGCGACTTCATTCATATCGCCGCGATCGCCGCCGCTGCTGGCGGCGCGGCGACTCTGGTGTGGCCGTTCATCGATCAGATGAACCCGTCGGCGGACACGCTGGCCATGGCCTCGACCGAGTTCGACCTGACCAAGGTGCCGGAAGGCCAGCAGGTTACGCTGAAGTGGCGCGGCAAGCCGCTCTTCGTGCGCAACCGCACCAAGGGCGAGATTTCAAAGGCGGTCGCCGACGACAGCGCGCCGATGAAGGATCCGCAGAAGGACGCCGATCGCGTGAAGCCGGGCAAGGCCCAGTGGCTGGTTCTGATCGGTTCGTGCACGCACCTGGGCTGCGTGCCCACGTTCGGCGGCGGCGACTACGGCGGCTGGTTCTGCCCCTGCCACGGCTCGCACTACGACACCTCGGGCCGCATCCGTAAGGGCCCCGCACCGCTGAACCTGGTGGTGCCGGAGTACGAGTTCCTGTCCGACACCAAGGTCAAGATCGGTTAATCCAGATGAGCGGACATTCGACCTACCAACCCAAGACCGGTTTCGAGCGTTGGCTCGACGCCCGTCTGCCGATTATCCGCCTGGGCTACGACTCCTTCGTCGACTATCCCACGCCGCGGAACCTGAACTACTGGTGGACCTTCGGCGGCATCCTGTCGCTGTGCCTGGCCTCGCAGCTGATCACCGGCATCATCCTGGTGATGCACTACACCCCGAGCGCCGACCACGCCTTCGCCTCCGTCGAGCACATCATGCGCGACGTGAACTACGGCTGGCTGATCCGCTACATGCACGCCAACGGCGCGTCGATGTTCTTCATCGCCGTCTATATCCACATGATGCGCGGCCTCTACTACGGGTCCTACAAGGCCCCGCGTGAAGTGCTGTGGCTGCTGGGCTGCGTGATCTATCTGCTGATGATGGCCACCGCCTTCATGGGCTACGTGCTGCCCTGGGGTCAGATGTCCTTCCACGGCGCCGTCGTGATCACCAACCTGTTCGGCGCCCTGCCGATCGTCGGCGAAAGCATCACCACCTGGCTGTGGGGCGGCTTCGCGGTCGACAACGCCACGCTGAACCGCTTCTTTTCGCTGCACTACCTGCTGCCCTTCATGATCGCGGGCGTCGTGATCCTGCACATCTGGGCGCTGCACGTGGTGGGCCAGAACAACCCGACCGGCGTCGAGCCGAAGTCGAAGGCCGACACCGTTCCCTTCACGCCGTACGCGACGGTGAAGGACGGCTTCGCGATGAGCGTCTTCCTGATCCTCTTCGCCTTCTTCGTGTTCTACATGCCGAACGCCCTGGGCCACGCCGACAACTACATCGAGGCCAACCCGCTGGTGACGCCGTCGCACATCGTTCCGGAATGGTACTTCCTGCCGTTCTACGCGATCCTGCGCGCCGTGCCGGACAAGCTGATGGGCGTGCTGGCCATGTTCGGCGCCATCGCCTGCCTGTTCGCCCTGCCGTGGCTGGACACCTCGAAGGTGCGCTCGATGCGCTACCGCCCGACCGCGAAGGTCTATTTCATGATCTTCGTCGTCGCCTGCTGCATCCTGGGCCTCTGCGGCGCCAAGCTGCCGGACGACAAGGTCATCCCGCACCTGACCACCTTCAAGCTGATCGACGCCGACCTGAACAGCTTCGTCTGGCTCAGCCGCTTCGCATCGCTGTACTACTTCGCCTTCTTCCTGGTGATCCTCCCGATCCTGGGTCTGAAGGAAAAGCCGCTGCCCGTGCCGGAATCGATCGCTTCGCCGGCGCTGACCGAGAAGAAGGGCTGATCCCGATGCTGCGCAAACTCTCCATCATCGCAGCCGTCGCGGGTCTGGCCTTCGCCGGCCAGGCGCTCGCCGCCGGTCACCCGCTGCCGCCCAAGGACGTCCAATGGTCGTTCGAAGGCCCGTTCGGCAAGTTCGATCAGGCCCAGCTGCAGCGCGGCTACAAGGTCTATCGGGAAGTCTGCTCGTCGTGCCACTCGATGAAGCTGCTCAGCTTCCGGAACCTTGGTGACAAGGGCGGCCCGTTCTACAACGAGAAGTACAAGAACTCGAACGACAACCCGTGGGTCAAGGCGATCGCCAAGGACTACGAGGTCGCCGACATCGACTCTGAGACTGGTGACGCGATCAAGCGTCCGGCCACCAGCGCCGACCGCTTCCCGTCGCCCTTCGCCAACGAAGTGGCCGCTCGCGGCGCGAACGGCGGCGCCCTGCCGCCGGACATGTCGCTGCTGGCCAAGGCCCGCTCGGGCGGTCCGGACTATATCTACTCGCTGCTGACGGGTTACGTGGATCCGCCGGCTGGCCTGAAGGTCGGTCCGGGTCAGCACTACAACCCCTACATGCCGGGCGACCTGACGGCCTATTGGTCGGGTTCGCACGAGCACGTCCCGCCGGGCGGCTTCATCGCCATGGCTCAGCCGTTGAAGGATGGTCAGGTGACGTTCGACGACGGCACCAAGTCGACCCTCGACCAGCAGGCCAAGGACGTGTCGGCCTTCCTGATGTGGGCCGCCGAGCCCAAGCTGGAAGAGCGCAAGCAAACCGGCTTCGCCGTGATCATCTATCTGCTGCTGCTGAGCGGCCTGCTCTACGCCAGCTACAAGACGGTCTGGCGCAACGAGTCGCACTAAGCGGCTAGCGCCTTCCAAGACTGGAGAAGCCCGGTGGAAACGCCGGGCTTTTTCTTTTTCCGGCTCGGGGCTGGCTCAGGGCGCGATCGCGATCGTTCGGGCGTCCGCCGACAAGCGCAGACGGTGACGCGCCCATAGTCCCGTTCCCAGGGTTCCCACGACCCCTTCAGGCAGGTCCTCAGCAAGCGTGGCCGGGACGTTCTCGGCCAGGACGCCGGCGATCGATAAGGCGCGAAGGCGCGCCGGCGCCTTATGGCGGGCGCTGGGCGTCAGCTTTCCAGTCACGGTGGCGTCGCGCGTGGACAGGCGCGTCATCGCGCGCGAGGCCGTATCGATCGCGAAGGCGCCGCTGCGGGCCGTGGGGCCGTCGCTGATCGCGGCCGTGATGGTGGGCAGTCCGTCCACGACTTCGACTGGCAGCACCACCTGTCGTCGCGCTCGCCAGGGCTGGTCGATACGCACCCTGCATTGCGCGAAGTCGATCTCGATGCTGTGTCCCGCCAGAACATCCATGCCGATGACGCCGGCGATGGGGGTGACGAAGCCGGCGCCCCGGTCATCGAGGTCGGCGACCGCCACCGTTACCGCCGGCGCCTTCAGCCCGGCGATCTGAACAGGGAGGACCACCGTGTCGGTGACGATCCCCGCCATCTGGGCCTTGGTCTCGTGCAGCAGCGTGCGCGGCGAGGAGAGATCGATCACGTAATCGCCGGCCATGTCGGCGATGGCGGCGGGCGCGATGATGGCGCCGTTCTCGAACCAGCATGGCGTTTCGCCCGCGCACGCTGGGTGGGCGACACCAAGCGGCAAGGCGAGACAGGCCAGCAGAACGGAAACGCGAGACTGCATGGCGACAAGCCTAGCTCAGCCTTGGTTGTTGCGCGACGCCTTCGATAGCCGGCGGCGACGGGACCTCAGCGTCCGGGGCAAGCTTGTGTCGGCGCGCCATAGCGGGCGTGAACCGTGCGGGGCTTGGATCCGTCGAGGCTTATGACGGCCATCTGATCGTAGTCGCAATCCGTCACCACCGTCGGCGAGGCGTCTCCCAGCGCGCGGGCGATCTCGCCCACGGTGTTGCTATGCCCGACGATCAGGACCGTCGCGTTCTTGTCCGCCTTGCGCGCGGCCTCGGCCACGCGCTGGGCGTGGGCCACCACGCCGCCGTCTAGCGCGATGGCCTGAACCTTCACGCCTTGGGCCTCTGCCGTCGGTCGGCCGGTCTGCTGGGTTCGCTTCAGCGGCGTCGCCAGGACCAGGCTGACCCGAGCGCCGGAAAGAGCGGCCGCCAAGGCGTTGGCGCGGGCCAGACCGGCTTCCGACAGATCCGGATCGCCGTCAGGCGAGACCTTCTCGCCATGACGCACGATCACGACCGTCTGCGCAAAGGCCGGGCTCGCGGCGAGCAGCAGCACGGCGACGAAGGCGCTCAGACGACGGATCATGTTCAAGCCTCGGTCTTGGTCCCGCCGGACCGTTGAAACAGTTGCAAGGTGCGCAGCAGCGACAGCCGTGCGCTGTCGGGGTGATGACCATTCGGCGCGACGAAAGCATGCCCGGCGTCATAGAGATAGATCGGCAGGTCCGGGTGGCGCTCGCGTATCGCGTCGACATCGGCCAGCGGGATCATCGCGTCGGTCTTGCCGAAGTGAAGGATGGTCGGCGCCTTGGGCGTCTCGTCGCGATAGGCCGCGATATCGCCGCCGTAGAAGGCCGAGACGGCCGTCAGCCCCTCGCAGCGACAGGTGGCCAGCCAGGCGGTGGTGCCGCCGTAGCAAAAGCCCATGGCGTAGACGGGCCCGTTCATGGCGTCGATGCAGGCTTGAACGCGGGGGAGGGTGCTCGCGCCCCAGCCGGTCCGCTCCCCCATGGCCATGCGCGCTGCGAGAATCGCCGGTGTGGTGTCCTCGTCGGGAAACACGGCGTCGGCGGCGTCCATCAGGCTGGGGAGCAGCACCTCATAGCCTTGCTCAGCGAGGCTTTCGGACAGCTGTCGCAGGTGCGGCGTGACGCCCCAGATCGCATGCAGCATCACGACGCCGCCCCGACGCGCCTCAAGCGGCGGCGCGTGATACGCGGCGAAGGGCGCGCCGTCCAAGGTGGCGAGGGCGATCCGCTCGCCCACTAGGTCGCCCCATGCGCGGCGAAGAAGTCCACGGTCCGCTGGCGGGCCAGTTCCGCGTCGGCGAGATCGGAGTCCGGGCGACCGTCATTGTTGAAGCCGTGGCCGCTGGCCTCGTAGATATAGACCGGAACGGCAGGGTGAGCCGCTTGCACCGCCGCCTTTACGTCGTCGGCCGGTATGTGCGGGTCCTTGCGCCCCAGGTGGACGATCACCGGCGCCTTCAACGCGAACTTCGCCATGCCGGCCACTTGGCCGCCATAGTAGCTGGAGCCCGCAGCGATCCCGTCGCAGCGCGCCGCCGCCAGCCAGGTCATGGTGCCGCCGTAGCAGTAGCCGACGACGAAGACCGGACCACGGTCCTTGAGGAAGTCGACGCAGGCCTGGATGTCGCCCATGGCGTTGTCGGGACCATTGGCGAGGGCGTGCTTGACGCCGTTCTCGAAGCCCGCCGGATCATGAAGCGCGGTGAAGCCCTTCTCCTGCCGATCGAACATCGACGGCGCCACGACTTCGAAGCCGCGGGCGGCCCAGCGGGCGACGTCCTCGTGGACGTAGTGGTCCAGGCCGAAGATCTCCTGGATCACGATGACTCCGCCCCGGCGCGGGCCGTTCGGCTCGGCATGCAGGGCGGTGAATGCAAAGCCGTCATGCGCGGCGGTCAGGGTGATCATCTGGGCCATGGAGCCTCCTTCCAACGGAGCGCTCCTTTTAGACGGCCCGAACGTCGCGCGAGCAACGAAAAACGGCCCGCGGCGGGCGCGGGCCGTTCCTGGTCTTCGACCACCGAGCTCAGCCCTTCGGTTTCAGCGCGCAAGCGCCCATGCCCGCCGCCTTGGCCCGTGCGCAGGACATGGCAAGCATGGCGGCCGACGACTTGGGCTGAGGCGCGTCGATGATGTAGCCGGCGCCGCCTTCGCACAGAACCTCGTAGCGCGAGATCGGCGGCGCGCCGCCGCCGCCCAGATAGACGCCCTCCGCGGGCTTGCAGGTCAGCCCGGCTCTTTGCGCCAGGGCGCCCAGCCCCGCCGTGGAGCCGACGTTCTCGCGCAGACGACAGGTGGCCAGCTTGCCCTTCGCCGCCTTCTCCGACGCGGCCAAGGCGTAGCAGTCATAGGCGTTGACCTTGCCGCCCGCCTTGCTCACGATCCAGCCAAAGTCGTTCTTGCAGGCGATCTCGTAGGTTTCACCGCCACCGCGATGGGCGTTCACCTGGCCGGCGCTGAGAAGATCACAGCTCACGCCGGCTTCCGCCGCCAGAGCGCCAGCGCGCTTCTGCTGCAGGGGATTTCCGGGCTCAAGGAACTGCAATCCTTCCTGCTCCGCCCGATAGCGGCCGGTGGTGTAGGTCGGATCGACCGCGCGTGGGCCGGTGCGGTTGGCGTCGGACGGCTGCCAGCCTGCGCGGCTCTGGCCGAACGCGGAGCCGGCGAGCATGGCGCAGGCGACGCCGAGGATGATGATCTTTTTCATGGTGCCCTCCACTTGACGTGTCGAGGTTACACCGTCCGGTTGCCACGTCGAGCCTTCTCGCGGGGGGCCAACAATCCGGCATAAGCGCGGCGCCGTTTAGGTCACGGACGCCGCGCGACGCATCAGACGTTGAAGCGGAAGTGCATCACGTCGCCGTCCTTGACGACATAGTCCTTGCCTTCGGCCCGCATCTTGCCGGCTTCCTTGGCGCCGGCCTCGCCGCCCAGCTTGATGAAGTCGTCAAACGCGATGGTCTCGGCGCGGATATAGCCCTTCTCGAAGTCCGTGTGGATCACGCCGGCCGCCTGCGGGCCGGTGTCGCCGACATGGATGGTCCAGGCGCGGGCTTCCTTCGGGCCGACCGTGAAGTAGGTCTGCAGGCCCAAGAGGCTATAGGCTTCGCGGATCAGGCGGTTCAGGCCCGGCTCTTCCAGGCCGAGGGTTTCGAGGAACTCGGCGCGCTCCTCGGCGTCCAGCAGGGCGATCTCGCTCTCGATCTGGGCCGAGATGACCACGGCCTTGGCGTTGTCGCGCGCGGCCCGTTCGGCCACCAGGTCGCTGTACTTGTTGCCCTTGTCGGCGCTGCCTTCCTCGACGTTGCAGACATAGAGCGCAGGCAGGGAGGTCAGCAGTTGCAGCATGTGCCAGGCCTTCTCGTCCTCCTTGTCCACGGTCGCGGCGCGGGCCGGACGGCCCTCGCGCAGCTGGGCGAGGGCCAGGTTGATCAGGCGCAGAGTGTTGGCCGCGTCCTTGTCGCCGCCAGATTTGGCCTTCTTCTCGATGGCCGGCAGGCGCTTCTCCAGGCTCTCCAGGTCGGCCAGCATCAGCTCCATCTCGATGATCTCGAGATCGCTGAGCGGGTCGATGCGGCCCTCGACGTGGGTGATGTCGTCGTCCTCGAAGCAGCGGGCCACGAAGGCCACGGCGTCGCAGTCGCGGATGTTGGCCAGGAACTGATTGCCGAGGCCTTCGCCCTTGGACGCGCCGCGCACAAGGCCAGCGATGTCGACGAAGGTGATCCGGGCCGGGATGATCTCCTTGGAGCCGGCGATCTTGGCCAGGGCCTCCAGACGCGGCTCGGGCACGGCGACGTCGCCGGTGTTGGGCTCGATCGTGCAGAACGGATAGTTGGCGGCCTGGGCCGACGCGGTCTGGGTCAGGGCGTTGAACAAGGTGGACTTGCCGACATTGGGCAGGCCGACGATGGCGACTTTCAGGGCCATGGAACTCTCGTGAATTTCGTTGGCGCGCGCTTAGCACGGATGGCGGCGAAAGGCGAACCGGCGGAGGGGGCTTGCGCTAACCGCAACAAGAACTGATATCGATCCGTGAGCAAGGAGCCCACATGCCCGTCCGTCCCGTCCTGAAGATTGTCAAAGGCCAGCCCACCTCGGACGGCGCCGGCGTGCGGCTGACGCGGATGCTGGGCACGCCGGAAGCCCAGATGTTCGACCCCTTCCTGATGCTGGACTGTTTCGACAACGATCAGGCGTCGGACTACATGGGCGGCTTTCCCGACCATCCGCATCGCGGCTTCGAGACCGTGACCTACATGCTGGAAGGCCGGATGCGTCACAGGGACAACACGGGCCGCGAAGGCGTGATCGGACCGGGCGGGATCCAGTGGATGCGGGCCGGCAAAGGCATCGTCCACTCCGAGATGCCAGAACAGGCCGATGGCCGGATGCGCGGCTTCCAGCTCTGGGTGAACCTGCCGGCCAAGCTGAAGATGAGCGCGCCCGGCTACCAGGAGTTCGAGGCCGATAGCATTCCCGTCGAACCCCGCGACGGCGGCGTAACCGTCAAGGTGATCTCCGGCGCGACCGACGGTGGCACGGCGGGGCCGATCGGCGGCGGCGCGGTGGACGCGCTGTATTTCGACGTCTTGCTGCCGGCTGGGACCGTCTTCGAGGAGCCTGTCGGCGACGACCGCAACGCCATGCTCGCCGTCTATCAGGGCAAGGTCCGCGTCGCCCACGACACCGTCGAGGCGCTATCGGGTGTATTCCTGGGGCGCGGTGACACCGTCCGGGTCGAGGCCGTCACCGACGCCCGCGTCCTGCTGCTGGCCGGCCGTCCGATCGGTGAGCCCGTCTTCTGGCACGGGCCGTTCGTGATGGACACGCGCGAGGGTCTCGTTCAGGCGTTCGAGGATTTTCAGCGCGGGCGGTTCTAGCGGGCACGCGCCGCGTCACCCCATCGGCTTGTCGAGCGACTTGGGCGGTTGGCTGAACCAGCGCGGACCTTGCGCGGTCATGTAGAGGCAATCCTCCAGTCGAACGCCGAACTCGCCTGGAATGTAGATGCCCGGTTCGTCCGAGAAGCACATGCCGGGCGCCAATCGGGTGGTCTCCGACATCACGAAGTTGACTGGTTCGTGGCCGTCCATCCCGATGCCGTGACCCGTGCGGTGAGAGAGCCCCGGCAGCTTGTAGCGGGGGCCCCAGCCTAGGCCGTCGTAATAGGCGCGGACGGCGCGGTCGACGGCGCCGGCCTCAACGCCAATCTGCGCCGCCTCGAACGCCACCTGCTGACCCCGCGCCACGTCGTTCCAGACCTTGCGCTGGCGGGCGCTAGGTTCGCCGAAGACAAAGGTGCGCGAGATGTCTGACTCGTAGCCGCCGACATTACAGCCGCAGTCCATCAGCACGACCTGACCCTCGCTCAGCACCTGCGGCTGGCGCGAGCCATGCGGATAGGCGCTGGCCTCGCCGATCAGGATCAGGTTGAAGCTGACCCGCGCGCCCTGCGCAGCGGTGAAGCCGGACATCAAGGCCGCGATGTCCTTGGGGGTCATGCCGGCTCGGACGTTGGCGTGGGTATGGCGCAAAGCGGCGACGGTGATGTCGGCCGCCGCCTGCATCAGCGCGATCTCGGCCGGCGTCTTGATCATCCGGCAGCCCCGGAACACGGCCGCGCCGGGCACGACCTTCGCGGTCGGCAGCGCCTCGGCCAGGCCCCGGACGATGAAGTCGCGGGTGGTCTCCTCCACGCCGATCGAGCCGAAGGCCAACTTGCGGTCGGCTAGGAGGCCGGCGGCGATGGCGTAGGGGTTTTCGTCTTCTTCCCAAGGGCGGATCTCGGCCGGTACCCCCAGGCTCTGGCGGATAGAGGGCTCCTCGAACTTCGGCATCACCATGCCGATCTGGCCTTCGCGCGGGATGATCGCCAGAACGGGGCGCTCGCTACGGCCCCACTGGGCGGCGGTGAAGTAGTCCATCGATGAGCCGGCCTCGGTGATGATCGCCGAGAGGCCCTGCTTGGCCATGAGGGCCTGGGCGCGCGCGAGGCGAGCTTGGCGCTCTTCGCGACCGATGAGCGTCAGGCCGTCCGTCATCTTCCGGGGCGCCTCTTGGCGCGCCCAGGCCGGCACGCCCAGGCTCATGGCGCCCAGGCCTGCAAGAACGCCGCGGCGCCCGATGTCTTCAAAAGCGCTCATATCGATTCCCCCGATTTGTCGGCGCAGCCTAGCTCGCCACCGCCACCGCCGCCGCCGCGAAATCACGCCAGGCCTTGGCTTCCCTGCGGAAGTGGGCGTGGGTCTTGGACAGACGCCTGTCGATCTCGGCCAGCTTGGCTTGCGCCTCGTCCTTTCGGCCCTGACGCGCCAGGAAGGCCGTATAGCGGGCGATGCCTTCGAAACCGGGATAGTGATCCGCCGCCCAGCTCAGCGCCGTCTCGGCCTGCTCGTCGCGGCCCAGCGCCTGATAGACACGGCCGAGCGCCAGCAGGGTATGGGGCGTGCGGCCCGCGGTCGGGGTCTCACCCAGCTTCTCCAGCAGGGGCAGGGCCTCGGCAGGTCGGTCCAGTTCGATGAGGGCGTTCGCCCGCCCCAGCAGCAGTTGCGGATCGTCGGCGTACAGTCCCGTCAGGCTGTCGGCATAGAGCCGCTCGGCCTCGGCGTGTTTGCCGAGCTCCGTCGCCGCCACGGCGAGGCGGACGCGATTGGCGACCGTGGGTGCGTCATCCACGGCCTTGGCCGCCTCGCGGTACTCACGCTGTGGGTCCAGCGCCTGACGCGCGGCGGCGCCCACCTTCTGCGCGGTGCGGCCGCCCAGCAGTTCGGGCAGGATCACGGCGACGAGATAGACCACGCCGCCGACCGGCTGGAACAGCAGGATGATCCACAGCCAGTACATCTCGCGCTGGCTCCGGACGACGTGGACGCACAGCGCGATCGAGAACAGCAGCGACAGGCCCAGCAGCGGCAACGGAAGCGAAAACATGGACCGGTCTTTCCCTTGCGGGCTGGATAACGTCAATCCGGCGCTCTGAACGCCGCCAAGACCTAGATGGGGACGCTTTGACAGGCCTGGAAGGCTTTAGGCGGGTTTGCGCGGATCGGCCTTGGGCGCAGGCGCCAGGCGCATGACCTCGGCCTGATACCGCTCGTCGTCGCCGACGGCGGCGAAGGGCAGAGCATCGGCGATGGCGTCCAGCATCGGGTCCAGCCACTGGTGCTCGACCTTGTGGAAGTCGCCCAGCACGTAGTGCATGACCGCGTCCTTGTGGCCGGGATGGCCCACGCCGATACGGCCCCGGCGGAAGGCGTCGCCGACCTGGCTGGTCACAGAACGGATGCCGTTATTGCCGGCCGCCCCGCCGCCTGACTTCATCCGGAAGCGGCCTGGGGCCATGTCGATCTCGTCGTGGAAGACGATGACGTCCGCCGGCGTCAGCTTGAAGAACTTCATCGCCTCGCCCACCGCGCGGCCGCTCTCATTGTAGTAGGTCTTGGGCTTGAGCAGCAGCAGCTTGACCGGCCCGTCCGGCGTCGAGACCTGCCCTTCGCAGGCCAGGCCCTGGAAGCGCGCGCGCCAGGGCGCCGTGCCCCACTTCCGCGCCAGGGCGTCGACGGCCATGAAGCCGACGTTGTGGCGGTTCTTCTCGTACTTGGGCTCGGGATTGCCAAGGCCGGCGAGGATCAGCATCGCGAAGATCTCGGGAGTTCAAACAAAAACGGGCGGACCCGAAGGCCCGCCCGTCTCTAATGCGCTTCGATCCGAAGACCGAGAGACTTAAGCGACGGTGGTGTCGCCGGCGTCCGACTGGGCCGAAGCCGAGGCCTTCAGGTTGGCGATCACGAAGTCGCGGTCCATGGCCGGCTTCACGCCTTCGGGCAGCTTCACTTCCGAGATACGGATGACGTCGCCCAGGTCGTGCTTGGCCAGGTCGATGACCAACTCTTCCGGGATCTTGTCGGCCGGGCAGGCCAGCTCGACGGTGTGACGGATCACTTCCAGGGTGCCGCCCTTCTTCAGGCCCGGCGAGGTTTCCTGGTTCTTGAAGTGCACCGGCACTTCGATCTTGATCAGCTGGTGCTCGTCGACGCGGTACAGGTCGAAGTGGACCGGCTCGTCGGTGACGGGGTGGAATTGCACGGCCTTGGCGATGACCGATTGCTTTTCTTCGCCATACTGCAGGGTGACCAGGTGGCCCAGCAGCTTGCCGGTGTACAGCGACTTGCGGAATTCGTTGGCCTTCACGGCGATGTTCACGGGAGCCTTGCCGCCGCCGTACAGAACGCCCGGGACCTTGCCGGCGCGACGGGTGGCGCGAGCGTTGCCGGTGCCGGCGCCGTCACGGACTTCCACGTTCAGGATGATCTCGCTCATGGTGCAGTCTTTCTAGAGAGCCGGATGCTCTCTTCTGGGACCAGAGCGCCTATGGCTGGATCGCCACGCTCGCCCGGTCGTTTTGGGGTCGCGCTACATACACAAAAGGGCCGGGCGACGCAACGCCCGGCCCCTCGTCATGGAAAGCGCGGTAGATCAGCCCTTCTTGACCGGCTTCTTGGCGGCGGTCTTGGCCTTGCGCGAGTTGGAGCCGGCGCCCTTGGTGGCGATGGTTTCCTTGACGGGCAGAAGCTTGGGCGGTTCCGGCGGCACGGTGGCGCCGGCGGCCTTGATCATGCAGGCGCCGGTGTCGATCAGGATATGCTGGCCGAGGCAGAAGATGTCCTCGTAATGCGGCTTCGAGACGGCCAGGCACTGATAGAGGTTCAGCTTCGCCATGTTCAGGCAGCTGCCGGTCGCGGGATCGGTGCTTAGGGCGTCGATCGCGCTGAGATTGTTGTCGCCAGCTGCGCCCAGCGCCGCCAGGGCGGCGACGGCCAGGCCCCGGATGACGACCGGCGAATAGGGCGCAGCGGCGGCGCGTGGCGTGAGCCCCAGCGACTGGCCGCCCATCGAGGCTTGCTGTAGCACCGCGACGTCCGCGCTTTCGGCGAGGGCGGGGCTGGTGGACAGCGATTTGGTCGAAGCCAGGCGTCCGTCGCGATCGACGACCGCGCTCTTGGACCAAGTCGCCTTCTGCACGTCATAGGCCGCTTGCTTCACCGCCTTGCCAGCCATGAAGACCTTCAGGCCGTCGCCGCCGATCGTGTCGATGATCAGGCCCGCAGCGCTGTCGCTACCCTTGAAGACGGTCGCGTAGGAAGGGTTGGAGAAGATGTTGTTGACCATCTCCTGGCGTTGGGTCGGGTTGGCTGCGACCTCGCGCACGGAGGCGACAAAGGTGGGGTCCTGCAGCGCCAGCACGGCGGCGTAAGCCACCGCGCCGTTCATGAACGACTTGGTTTCATAGGCCGCGCCGATCTTCAGCGAGGTCTGGATCTGTTCACCGTTCTGGAACGTGGGGGAGACCTGGCTGGCGCGCGCCATGTAGCCCCGGAAGGCGCTGGCGCGTTCGACCACGCTGGACGACAGGGTGATCGGCGGCGGCGGCGGCGGCGCTTGGACAACGGGCGGCGGTGGGGGCGGCGGGGGCGAGCTACAGGCCGCGACCATCGCAGCCAGCGCAACGGCGGTCGTCGTCAGTACGACCCGCGTACGCGAGAAGGAACGCATTATCCGAATTTCCCCATCAAGACTTTGGTGGCGCGCATAGCAGCCTGGGCAGGCGACATTGTGACTGTCGCCCCGTTAACCAAGCTTTTACAAGCGTGACCGTGCGAGAGGCGAATTCCTCGCGGAATGCGCCGCTTAACGCGAAAAATAACCTTGATCGCGCCGCCCGTCGTCAGGTTCGGCAGGCGCAAGCGCGCCGTCGGTAACGAATGGGCGGACGCAGGAGGGTCAGTCGAACAGCTTCGACACCGACTCCTCGTTGGCGATCCGGCGGATCGCTTCGCCGATCAGGGGCGCGCACGACACATAGCGAATCTTCGAGCAGGCCTTGGCGGTGTCAGAGGCTTCGATCGAGTCGGTGACGACCAGCTCGGTCAGCACCGAGTTGGCGACGCGATCAGCCGCCGCGCCCGACAGCACGCCGTGAGTGATGTAGGCGCTGACCGACTTGGCGCCATGGGCCATCAGGGCCTGGGCGGCGTTGCACAGGGTGCCGGCCGAGTCGGCGATATCGTCGAACAGGATGCAGCGGCGATCCTTTACGTCGCCGATGATGTTCATGACTTCCGACTGGCCCGGGCCCGAGCGGCGCTTGTCGACGATGGCGAGGTCGGCGTCGTCCAGGCGCTTGGCCAGGGCGCGGGCCCGCACCACGCCGCCGACGTCAGGCGAGACGACCATCAGGTCGTCGCCCATCGGATAGTGGCGACGGATGTCCTCGGCCATGAGGCGCGAGGGCAGGAGGTTGTCGGTGGGGATGTCGAAGAAGCCCTGAATCTGGCCGGCATGCAGGTCCATCGTCAGGACCCGGTCGGCGCCCGAGCGGGTGATCAGATTCGCCACCAGCTTGGCCGAGATCGGGGTGCGGCCGCCGGTCTTACGGTCCTGGCGAGCATAGCCGAAGTAGGGCAGCACAGCCGTGATCCGCTTGCCCGACGCGCGCTTCAGGGCGTCGATGCAGATCAGGAGCTCCATCAGGTTGTCGTTGGCCGGATAGCTGGTCGACTGGATGACGAAGACGTCCTCGCCCCGCACGTTCTCGTCGATGGTGACGAACACCTCGAGATCGGCGAACCGGCGCACCTGGGCGCGGGTCAGCGGCATGTCGAGATATTCCGCGATCGCCTGGGACAGCGGGCGGTTGGAGTTGCCGGACAGCAGCTTCATGATGATCTCGGGTGTGGGGGTCGCCGTTGGCGGGCCTTCTAGCAGGCAAAGCCCCGGACACAAGTATTAACGGCGAGACTTTTTCGTTTCCGTACCCGGAGCATGGTCCGGACGGTCCTGGGGGCTCACGCCTCCAGCATGATCGCCGACAGCAGGCGGCCGTAATCGCCCTCATTGTTCAGGAAGGCGCGGCGGTTCGAGAAGAACCATTCCTCCTCGGCGCGGGTGTCGCGACCCACCCATTCGCGGCGCTCGACGCCAGCCGTCGCCAGTCGGTCCAGCACGAACGCTGGCAGGTCGAAGAAGCGCTTGTCCTCGCTCGCGCCGGGCTTGAAGAAGCGGCCCGAGCCAGGGCAGTCGGCTTCGAACTTGTGCAGGAATTCGAGGCCCACTTCGTAGGACTTCGGGCCGATGCAGGGGCCAACGACGCCGGTCATGTTGGCGGGATTGCCGCCCAGTTCCACCATGCGATCCACGGCTGACTGCACGACGCCGTCCAGCGCGCCTCGCCAGCCAGCGTGGGCGGCGGCCACGATCCGAGCCTCGGGATCGACCAGCAGCACCGGAGCGCAGTCGGCCGCCATGGCGCCGCAGATCACGCCGGGGGTCTTGGACACCACAGCGTCGCCCTCGGGCCGCGCGTCGCCCCATGAGCCATCCGCGACGATCGCGATGGTCGAGTGGATTTGATAGCAGACGTTGAGGTCCTCAGGGCCGCCGCCGAACCAGCGCGCGATCCGGGCGCGGTTCTCCTCGACATCGGCCGGTTCGTCCTTGCTGCCGCGTCCGACATTGAGGCTGTCATAGATGCCTTTCGACACGCCGCCCTGGCGCGTGAAGAAGGCGTGGCGCACGCCCGGCAGGCTGGACAGCAGCGGCGACTGGACGGTGGGCAGGGTCGGCGTCTTCATGTCGCGTCCTCGAAGAGGGGGGGCGAAAGGTCGGGCGCGCAAAGGCACGCGACCTTGAACAGATCGCCCATCTGCGCCTCTCCGATCAGGCGATCAAGCTGTCTTCCGATCTGGTCGGCGCGATCGGGCTGGCGCACCGCCAGGGCCTCGGCGCGCTGGACGATCCCCAAGGCGACCAGAAAGGCGCCCTGGGTGAGGATCGGTCCCGCCTTCGCGCCGGCTTCGCGCGCCGCCGCGACCACCGACGGGAAATCCGCCCACACGGTGAGGTCGGCCAGACCCGCCGTTTCCAGCGGATCGACCTTCCGGTGGTTTTGGAGCGCCTGCAGGGTGTCGCCGGGCTCGGGCGCGGCGCGGCCGTAGTCGATCAGCAGCGCCGCGCCGCCGTCGGCGACCAGGCGATGGGCGATGTCCGAGGCGAGCGCCGCCTGGGCGGGGGAGGATTCCCAGATGCTCCCTGCTTCCAAATCCTCCCCCCAGCGGGGGAGGTGGTCCGAAGGACCGGAGGGGGAAGGGGCTGGGGCTACAGGACTTCCCCCTCCGTCCGCTGCACGGACACCTCCCCCTCTGGGGGGAGGATTTATGGACCTCAACCCGAACGCCAGCGCGCCATCCGCGCCCAGTCCGATCACCCGCTCCGCCCATCCAGTCTGTGTGCGGACGAATTGGCGCGCGGGCAGGCAATCCAGGAGCTCGTTGGTGACCAGGATCATCGGCGCGCCGCCTGGAACCTCGTCCAGGCGCGAGACCCAGCGGGGGGCTTCGCCCAGCCGCGCGGCCTGCTTGGCTTTCAGAGGTTCGGACACCTCGACCAGCCACACCTCTGCGGCGGCGAGAAAGTCGGGCGCAAGTCGCCCGACGCGCAGCAGGTCGCTCATCAGCGTCCCGTCGCCCGGCCCCATCTCGACCAGGCGGAACCGCGCTGGCCGCCCCATCCGCGTCCAGGTCTCGATCATCCAGAGGCCGATCAGTTCGCCAAACATCTGGCTGACCAGGGGCGCGGTGACGAAGTCTCCGCCCGATCCCAGTTCAGGACGGGTGGCGTAATAGCCGTCGCGCGGGTCGTGCAGGCAGCGGGTGAAGAACTCAGGAACGCCGATCGGCCCGTCTTGGGCGATCTGCGCCTTCAGGCGCTCAAGCAGGCTCACGCGCCTCGGCCTCGTCCTGGATCGGCTCCTTCAGCGCTTTCCACAGCAGCCAGCCGCCGGCCAGTATCATCGGCGCCGACAGCATCATCCCCATGGTCAGGCCCAACGGGAACTCAGGCATGCCGATGTCTGGATTGCGGACGTTTTCCAGCGACAGCCGCGCCAAGCCGTAGCCCAGCAGGAAGGTCGCCACCAGTGCGCCGCGCCGCCGCAGCCATTTCAGGCGGTAGATGGCGAAGGCCATGATCAGGAACAGCGCCAAGCCCTCGAGCCCCGCTTCATAGAGCTGGCTGGGATGGCGGGGCAGGGGCCCCGCCGGGCAGATATGTTGCGGATGGTTGGCCTGGATCGTCTCGTTGCAGAAGATGATGCCGAAGGGGCCGTCCGTGACGCGCCCCCAAAGCTCGCCATTGATGAAGTTGGCGATGCGGCCAAAGAAGATGCCGATCGGGGCGACCGGCGCGATCAGGTCGCCCAGCCGCAGCATGTCGATCTTCTGCTGGCGGGCGAATAGGATCACCGCCGCGCACACACCCAGGAAGCCGCCGTGGAAGGACATGCCGCCCTCCCAGATCTTGAAGACGTCCATCGGGTGCGCGAGCAGCCAGGCGCGCTGGTCGTCGTTCATCAGCATGTAGAAGAGGATGTAGCCGATCCGTCCGCCCAGGATGATGCCGAGCGTGATCCAGAGGACCAGGTCATCGATCTGCAACGCTGTCGCGGTCGGGGTTCGAGCGCCCCAAACGCTCGCTGTTCGCGTCAGGCGGATCGCATAGCGCCAGCCGAGCAGGATGCCCGCGACATAGGCCAAGGCGTACCAGCGCAGCGCCAGCGGACCGAATTGCAGGGCCCAGGGGCCGATGTGGACCACGGGGTCGATGTTCGGAAAGATCACGCGCTCGGGCTCCGTGCGGGACAGATCGACGCAGTCCTATAGCGTTCGGGCTTCGCTTTCATCCACCGTTTCCCATATAAGAGGGCAACGCCCATTCGCGGGCATGGATTACCGATGCACAGCCAGAACCCCTTCCTCGACGAATTCGCCAAGCTGACTCAGGCGGCCATGGGCATCGCTCAGACGGCCGGCGAGGAAGCCAAGACCGCGATGCGGGCCCAGGCGGACCGTCTGGCGGCGGAGTTCGACCTGATCCGCCGCGACGATTTCGAGGCCCTGAAGGCTGAAGTGGCGGCGCTGCGCGAGGAAGTGGCGGCGCTGAAGGCGGCCAAGAAGGCCCCTGCCAAAAAAACCGCGAGTTCAGGCGAATAGCCGACCCGCCGCTCGCTCCAGGCGTGAAGCGAGTTGAGACGAACGCCGCGAAGCAGATTAGTGTCCCCGTACGTGAGCGATTCAGCGCGGGGCTAACCCCCGCCGTCGCCGGCGGGGACATAGGTTTTTCATGGACACCCAACCGGAAGACGACGACGTCCTGATGGCGCTGGATCCCCTTGAGGTGGTCGAGCACGTGCTGTCGGCCGAGAACCTCACCTTTGATCGCACCGAGGACGGTGACCTTGCCTTCGCCCTGAAAGGCGACTGGAAGGACTACGAGCTGTGGTTCGCCTGGCGTCCCGAGGCCGACTGCCTGCAACTGTGCCTGTCGCTGGACCTGCGTGCGCCCAAATCCAAGCGCGCCAACGCCTATGAGCTTCTGGCCCTGATCAACCAGCGCGTCTGGCTTGGCCACTTCGAGGTCTGGACCGAGGACGGCGAGGTGGTGTTCCGCCACGCCCTGGCTTTGCCGTCGGGCGAGCGTCCGACCATGGCCCAGGCCGCCTCGATGATCGACGCGGCGGTTGAGGCGGCGGATCGCTTCTTCCCGGCGTTCGAATTCCTGCTGCAGGGCGCCAAGACGCCCGACCAGGCGATGGCCGCCTGCATGTTCGAGACCGTCGGCCAGGCCTGATTGGGGCTTCAAATCCTTCTCCCCTTGCGGGAGAAGGTGTCGCGAGGCGACGGATGAGGGGTCGCACAGGCGAGCGCTCGTCATCTTGCGGCGAAGTCCGAGAAACCCCTCATCCGACCTGCTCCGCAGGCCACCTTCTCCTGCATTGGGAGAAGGAAAGAGATCGAGGTAGCGCGCATGACCCCCATCCTTCTTCTCGGCGCGGGCCGCATGGGCGGCGCCCTGATTCAGGGCTGGCGCGCGGCGGGCGCCTTCCAAGCCTCCGACCTCATCATCCGTGATCCCCATGTGGACGTCGCCGCCTTCGCGGGTGCTTGCGTTAACCCGCCGCTCGAAGCGCTCTCGGCGGCCAAGACCGTGTTGCTGGCGGTCAAGCCGCAGATCTGGCGCGAGGCGATTGCGGACGTTGTTCCGTACCTCGCGCCGGACGCGGTGATCGTCTCCATCGCCGCCGGCGTCCGCGCCGCCGACATTTCACAAGCCTTCGGCGGCCGGCGCGTCGCAAGGGTGATGCCAACGACGGCCGTCGCGATCGGACGCGGCGCGGCTAGCCTCTACGCCGACGACGCCGAGGCCCTGGGCCGGGCTCAGGCTCTGTTCGCGCCGGTCGCGGCGGTGGCGGTCCTGCCGACCGAGGACCTGATGCATGCGGCCACCGCCGTGTCGGGTTCGGCCCCGGCCTATCTCTACGCCTTCATCGAAGCGCTGGAGGCGGCGGGCGCGGCCCAGGGGCTTGATGCGGCCGAAAGCGCTCGTCTGGCCCGTGCGACCATCATCGGCGCGGCCGCCCTGATGGCGCAGAGCGGCGAGGAGCCGGCTGAACTGCGAAAGCAGGTGACCTCGCCGGGCGGGACCACCGCGGCGGCGCTGTCGGTGTTGATGGGCGAGGGCGGCTTTGGGGACCTTCTGCCCAAGGCGCTGGACGCGGCCGTGGCGCGTTCGAAGGAATTGGGCAGCTAGGCGGTCCCGGCGACTGAAACGGGGGCGGTCTGTCTTGTCCGTGTCGACATGCGGGGCCATCTCTTCTTTATGACCGCCGACATCCTCGACCGCGCCGCCGCCGCCGCCCTGGCCCTCGCCGCCGACAAGCCCTGGAGCCAGATCGCCCTGCGCGACATCGCCGTGAAGGCGGACGTGTCCTTCGCGGCGCTTTATGCGCTGGCGGACAGCAAGGCGGCGGTGCTCACCCATCTGTCGACCCGGTTCGACCAGGCCGCGCTCGGCGTGGACTATCCTGAGACCTCCACCGTCCACGATCGCCTGTTCGACGCCGCCATGGCGCGGATCGAGGCGATGGAGCCGCATCGCGCGGCGCTGATCGCCATCGCCGCGTCCGAAGGCGTGCTGGCCTCCACCGCTCGCTTTCCGCGCATTGCGCGCGCAATCCTTGAGGCCGCCGGCGTCGAGGCCACCTTTCCGCGCCTGACCGCCATGACGGCCGTGTGGGCGCGGGTGGTCCAGGTCTGGCGCGACGACGAAGGCGCGCTGAACCGCACCATGGCCGAGTTGGACAAGCGTCTGAAGCAGATGGCCGGGCAACTCGGAAAGCTGGGCGCCGGGTTCTAGGCGCTGCTTTCGAGCCCCTGTTGAAATCTCCGCCGTCTTCGTCTATACGGCGCGCCTTCTCCGATGGACTCCGGTCCGTTGGCGAACCTGTTTGAGAACAACGGGGCGTGGGGTCACCAACGCCGTAACCGAGGAAGAGCCCTTCCTCGCCGTCGGGAGACAGGGATAGAGACGCCAAGTCTTCCTGCTCGAGACCCCCTTCTTCGGTTGGGTCGGTCCGAGACCGGAACGCGGCCGACTTTCCTTGAAACAGGCACATGCGACTCGCACGCGGGAGCCATCCCGCATGGGACCGCATCTGGCTGCCGGAATGGTCCGGCCGCTGTTATTGAGTAGGAGACCGCAATGGACCGCGCTCAAAAGCAGGAATCGATCGAGTCGCTGAAAAGCGTCTTCGCCGATGCCGGCGCTGTCGTCGTGACCCACTACATGGGTCTGACCGTTGCGGAAATGACCGACCTTCGTCTTCGCCTCCGCAAGGAAGGCGCCGCGATCAAGGTTGTGAAGAACACCCTGGCCCTCAAGGCTCTGGACGGCAAGCTCGGTGACAAGGGCGAAAAGCTCTTCACCGGTCCGGTCGCCATCGCCTACGGCCCGGACGCCGTTTCGGCCGCGAAGATCGCGGTGCAGTTCGCCAAGGAAAACGACAAGCTCAAGCTCGTCGGTGGCGTTCTGGACCAGACCAACGTGCTGGACGAAGCCGGCGTGCGTGCTCTGGCGACGCTGCCGTCGCTGGACGAACTGCGTGGCAAGCTCATCGGCCTCATCCAGGCTCCGGCGACCAAGGTTGCTGGCGTCCTGCAGGCCCCGGCTGGCCAGCTGGCTCGCGTTTTCAACGCCTACGCGACCAAAGACGCCGCGTAACGGTCATCCCCGCAATCTATCCCAATCTCTCTAAGGAACTGACACATGTCGAAGCTCGAAAAGCTGGTCGAAGAACTGTCCACCCTGTCGGTGCTGGAAGCCGCTGAACTCTCGAAGATGCTGGAAGAAAAGTGGGGCGTCTCGGCCGCCGCTCCGGTCGCCGTGGCCGCCGTTGGTGGCGCCGCTGCTGCTCCGGCTGAAGCCGCCGAAGAGCAAACCGAATTCACCGTCGTCCTCGTCGACGGCGGCGACAAGAAGATCAACGTGATCAAGGAAGTCCGCGGCGTCCGTCCGGACCTCGGCCTGAAGGAAGCCAAGGACCTGGTCGAAGGCGCTCCGCAGAACGTCGTCGAGAACGTCTCGAAGCAACAAGCCGAAGAGATCTCGAAGAAGCTCACGGAAGCCGGCGCCAAGATCCAAATCAAGTAATCTGGCCCCGGCTTTTGCCGGGACTGGGTTCCTTTTGGACCTGCCGAAGCGGCCTCGGAGGGAAACCTCCGGGGCCGTTTTCTTTTGGAGTTGGCGCTGGGAAGGCTTAGCTTGCGCTCGCGGGCTCAGGGCGTCCGGGAGATGTCGCCGATGAAGGGTTGGTACGACGGCTTCGGCCTCTATCACGGGCCCAACGATCCGCGGCTCATCGTGCCCAAACGCATCCCGATCATGGGCTGGACGATCAACGTCTCTCACCCGAAAGCGCCGTTGCTGGTGCTGGTGACCTTCGGAATAATCGGTTTGGGGATCGTTGCGCAGGCGCTGCTCGCGTGATGCTCGGGAGCGCTTGACGATAATGTCAGTGCGTTGGCCTTTGGGTCCGGGAACGCTGTGCGAGACTTCTGGGATCACATGGGGGCTTTCGAGCCTTGCGCTCTCCTCTGTTTCACCCGAAGCCAAGGTGGGCGAACATTCGGGTAGGGCTCCATGAACCGTAGAGACGTCATCCTTGCTACCGCGGCCGCCGTGGCCTCGACGGCCGTCCCCGCCTTCGCCGGACAAGTGCTGGGCGGGATTCGCATCCCGGCCTCCGCCACCGACAGCGAGCTGCGCGGCCTCTCGCCGACCGGGGGCAAGTCGTATTGGGCCTCGGGCTCCAAGGGCTGGATCGTCCGGGGCAGGAGCGAGCGGCAGGACGCTATTCGCATCGTTGGGGCCGAGGCGTTGGATTTCCGTGGCCTGCACGCCTTCGATGACAGCCATGTGCTGGCCATGAGCGCCGGGCCGGGTGAGGCCTCACAGCTGTGGCGCACCAAGGACGGCGGCAGGACCTGGAAGCGGATCGCCGCCAACCAGGATTCCGAGGGCTTCTGGGATTCGATCGCCTTCATCGATCACAAGCGCGGCTACATCCTCGGGGACCCGACGCAAGGACGGTTCACCGTGCTCTACACCGCCGATGGCGGCGAGACGTGGACGCGGCTGAAGCCCGAGGGCGTGCCGCTCGCCGCGCCGAACGAGGGAGCCTTCGCCGCCTCCAACGGCTGCGTCGCCATAGGCCGCCGTGGGCAGGTCGCCTTCTGCACAGGCGGAGCAGGCAAGGCGCGGGTCTATCTGTCGCGCGGCGGTGGCGGCGTCTTCGTGGCGTTGGACACGCCGATCCTGGCCGACGCGCCGTCCAAGGGCGCGTTTGCGGTCGCCTTCGCCAAGGACGGAGCCTTGTGGGTTTGTGGCGGCGACTACAAGGCGCCGCGGGCTGCGGGCGTGAACCTGGCGCGATTGGCTGCGGATAGCCTGACCTTCGAACCGGTCGCCGCGCCAGCCGGATATCTGTCGGGGATCTCGGTTCTGGGCGGCACGGTGATGGCCACGGGCCTGTCCGGAACCATCGTCAGTCAAGACGGCGCGCCCTTCGAGCGGGTCTCTGAAGCCCCAATGAACACCGTGCGGCTAACCTCCAAGACGGCGGCGGTGCTTTGTGGTCCAAAGGGGACGATCGGCCTATGGCGGGCGTGACGGCGCGCTCGCGCACAACCCCGCGTCGCGTCGTCACAAGGCGGGTGAGGGAACCCCTACCCGCTCCTCGCGTTCTACCGCCATGCTGAAGCTCGCCGCCATCCTGCTTGTTCTGATGATCCTGTTCGGGATCCTGGGCTTCGTCGTCAATGTGGCGGGCGCCATCACCAAGGCCGCGTTCTTTATCTGCCTGATCGGGCTGGCGGCCTCGCTGGTCATGAAGGCGATGCGCAAGGCCTGAGGCGCCGCCCGGCGCCCTTTTCCTAGCGAAGCGTTGTCTCAACCACCGAAACAGGCCCGATAAAGCAGCGCCGCCCTTGGCGCGCTTTTTGCAACCTCAGAGCGCGAAAGCGTGGAGAGCGCGAGATGGCGGTGACGGGCGTGGGCGGATCGGCGGGCTGGACCTCGTTGATGATGCGCGGCGTGAGCAAGGCTGAAGGCGCGTCCGGCGCCACCGCGTCCGGACCCGCCAGCGATCTTGAAGCGGTTCGAAAGGACGGCCTCCTGACCTTCGCAAAGAACGCCAAGAAGGAAGCCTGGCTGGAAAGGCTTCGCCAGTGGCGCGAGGAGGCGACGAAGTCGCTGGGCCTCACCGAGGAGAAGCTGGCCTCCATGGCCCCGGAGGCTCGGACCAAAGCGCTTCAACAGGTGGAGGACGCCGTTCAGCGCAAGATCCAAGACGCCCTGGAGACCGCGCGTGAGGAGGGCAAGCGTAAGGGTGACCAAGGGGGTCAGGTCAATGTTCCGCAGTTCGTCGACCTCAGTGTCTGAATCGAAAGGCGCCGGCGGCGGCGTGTTCAGCGACGTCCCTTACGCCTCCCGAAGAATCCCTCTTTCCTTCTAGAGCCTCATCCCCTATATCCCCCCGTTCACGATGACATCGGCGGAGCGCCTACGCGCGTCCGTATTACGCCCCGAGGCGCGGTCAGCCGCCCTCCGACCAGCGCGAAGGGGCGCCCGTCAGGCTTCCGGTCCCGGTCGCCCGACAGGGGAATTCCAGCGTCCGCGGCTCTCCGGTGAGGAGAGCGGCGAGGGTGGACGCAGCGGATATTCGAATTCACGCGCGGACTCCGTCCGCGCCGCAGGGAAACAACATGGCGCAATCCTTCACCGGCAAGAAGCGGATCCGGAAGTCGTTCGGCCGCATTCCCGAGGCTGTGCAGATGCCGAACCTCATCGAGGTTCAGCGCTCCTCCTACGAGCAGTTCCTTCAGCGCGAGACCCGTCCGGGCCTGCGTCGCGACGAAGGCGTCGAGGCGGTCTTCAAGTCGGTGTTCCCGATCAAGGACTTCAACGAGCGCGCCGTGCTCGAGTACGTCTCGTACGAGTTCGAAGAGCCCAAGTACGACGTTGAAGAGTGCATTCAGCGCGACATGACCTTCGCCGCGCCGCTGAAGGTCAAGCTGCGCCTGATCGTGTTCGAAACCGAAGAAGAAACCGGCGCCCGCTCGGTCAAGGACATCAAGGAGCAGGACGTCTACATGGGCGACATCCCGCTCATGACGGACAAGGGCACCTTCATCGTCAACGGCACCGAGCGCGTCATCGTCTCGCAGATGCACCGCTCGCCGGGCGTGTTCTTCGACCACGACAAGGGCAAGACCCACGCCTCGGGCAAGCTTCTGTTCGCCGCGCGCGTGATTCCGTACCGCGGCTCGTGGCTGGACTTCGAGTTCGACGCCAAGGACATCGTCTACGTCCGCATCGACCGCCGCCGTAAGCTGCCGGCCACGACCTTCCTCTATGCCCTGGGCATGGACGGCGAAGAAATCCTGACGACCTTCTACGACGTCGTTCCGTTCGAGAAGCGTTCGGGCGGCTGGGCCACCCCGTACAAGCCCGAGCGCTGGCGCGGTGTGAAGCCGGAGTTCCCGCTGGTCGACGCCGACACGGGTGAAGAGGTCGCTCCGGCCGGCACCAAGATCACGGCTCGCCAAGCCAAGAAGTTCGCCGACGCCGGTCTGAAGACCCTGCTGCTGGCGCCGGAGGCCCTGACGGGCCGCTACCTGGCCCGTGACGCCGTCAACATGTCGACCGGCGAAATCTACGCCGAAGCTGGCGACGAGCTGGACGTCACCTCGATCCAGGCCCTGGCCGACCAAGGCTTCAGCACCATCGACGTGCTGGACATCGACCACGTCACGGTCGGCGCCTACATGCGCAACACCCTGCGCGTGGACAAGAACGCCATCCGCGAGGACGCGCTGTTCGACATCTACCGCGTCATGCGTCCGGGCGAGCCGCCGACGGTGGAAGCCGCCGAGGCGATGTTCAAGTCGCTGTTCTTCGACGCCGAGCGCTACGACCTGTCGTCGGTGGGCCGCGTGAAGATGAACATGCGTCTGGAGCAGGATGTCTCGGACGAAGTCCGCATCCTGCGCAAGGAAGACGTCCTGGCCGTGCTGAAGGTCCTGGTGGGCCTGCGCGATGGTCGTGGCGAAATTGACGATATCGACAACCTGGGCAACCGTCGCGTCCGCTCGGTCGGTGAGCTGCTGGAAAACCAGTACCGCGTCGGCCTGCTGCGCATGGAACGCGCCATCAAGGAACGCATGTCGTCGGTCGACATCGACACCGTGATGCCGCACGACCTGATCAACGCGAAGCCCGCCGCGGCGGCTGTGCGTGAATTCTTCGGCTCCTCGCAGCTGTCGCAGTTCATGGACCAGACGAACCCGCTGTCGGAAATCACCCACAAGCGTCGTCTGTCGGCCCTCGGCCCGGGCGGTCTGACCCGCGAACGCGCCGGCTTTGAAGTCCGCGACGTTCACCCGACCCACTACGGCCGGATCTGCCCGATTGAGACGCCGGAAGGTCCGAACATCGGTCTGATCAACTCGCTGGCGACCCACGCCCGCGTGAACAAGTACGGCTTCATCGAGAGCCCGTACCGTCGCGTGAAGGACGGCAAGCCGCAGGACGAAGTCGTCTACATGTCGGCGATGGAGGAATCCAAGCACGTCATCGCCCAGTCGAACATCAAGGTCGACGGCGGCGAGATCGCCGATGATCTGGTTCCGGGCCGCATCAACGGCGAACCGACCCTCCTGCAAAAGGAGACGGTGGACCTGATGGACGTGTCGCCGCGCCAGGTCGTGTCGGTGGCCGCCGCCCTGATCCCGTTCCTGGAAAACGACGACGCCAACCGCGCCCTCATGGGCTCGAACATGCAACGTCAGGCCGTGCCGCTGGTGCAGTCGGACGCCCCGCTGGTTGGCACCGGCATGGAAGCCGTCGTCGCCCGTGACTCGGGCGCCGTCGTGATCGCCAAGCGCACCGGCGTGGTCGAGCAGATCGACGGTACGCGTATTGTCATCCGCGCCACGGAAGAAACCGACCCCGCGCGTTCGGGCGTCGACATCTACCGCATGTCGAAGTTCCAGCGCTCGAACCAGTCGACCTGCATCAACCAGCGTCCGCTGGTGAAGGTGGGCGACAAGATCCGCGCCGGCGACATCATCGCCGACGGTCCGTCGACGGAGCTTGGCGAACTGGCCCTGGGCCGCAACGCGCTCGTCGCGTTCATGCCCTGGAACGGCTACAACTTTGAAGACTCGATCCTGATCTCCGAACGCATCGTCCGTGACGACGTCTTCACCTCGATCCACATCGAGGAATTCGAGGTCATGGCCCGCGACACGAAGCTGGGTCCGGAAGAAATCACCCGCGACATCCCGAACGTCGGCGAGGAAGCCCTGCGTAACCTCGACGAAGCCGGCATCGTGGCGATCGGCGCCGAAGTCCAGCCGGGCGACATCCTGGTCGGCAAGGTGACCCCGAAGGGCGAGAGCCCGATGACGCCGGAAGAAAAGCTGCTGCGCGCCATCTTCGGTGAAAAGGCTTCGGACGTCCGCGACACGTCCCTGCGTCTGCCGCCGGGCGTCGCCGGCACGATCGTCGACGTGCGCGTCTTCAACCGTCATGGCGTCGACAAGGACGAACGCGCGCTCGCCATCGAACGCGCTGAGATCGACCGCCTGGGCAAGGACCGCGACGACGAGTTCGCGATCCTGAACCGCAACATCTCGGGCCGCCTGAAGGAACTGCTGATCGGCAAGGTCGCGCTGTCGGGGCCCAAGGGCCTGTCGCGCGGCGAGATCACCGCTGAAAACCTGAGCCAGGTGGCCTCGGGCCTCTGGTGGCAGATCGCGCTGGAAGACGAAAAGGCGATGGGCGAGCTGGAAAGCCTGCGCCGCCTGTTCGACGAGAACCGCAAGCGTCTCGACCGTCGTTTCGAAGATAAGGTCGACAAGCTGCAGCGCGGCGACGAACTGCCTCCGGGCGTGATGAAGATGGTCAAGGTCTTCGTGGCGGTGAAGCGCAAGCTGCAGCCGGGCGACAAGATGGCCGGCCGTCACGGCAACAAGGGCGTCATCTCGCGCATCCTGCCGATCGAGGACATGCCGTTCCTCGCCGACGGCACGCACGTCGACGTCGTTCTGAACCCGCTGGGCGTGCCTTCGCGCATGAACGTCGGTCAGATCTTCGAAACCCACCTGGGCTGGGCCTGCGCCAACCTTGGCAAGCAGATCACCAACCTGATGGAAGACTGGCAGGCCGGCGGTCAGAAGCAGGCGCTCATCGATCGCCTGCGTGACATCTACGGCCCGGACGAAGAACTGCCGGACACCGAAGAAGAACTGATCGAGCTGGCCAAGAACCTGGGCAAGGGCGTTCCGATCGCCACCCCGGTGTTCGACGGCGCGCGCATGGACGACATCGAGGATCACCTCGAAATGGCCGGCGTCAACCGCTCGGGCCAGTCGATCCTGTTCGACGGCCTGACCGGCGAGCAGTTCAAGCGTCCGGTTACGGTCGGCTACATCTACATGCTGAAGCTGCACCACCTGGTCGACGACAAGATCCACGCCCGTTCGATCGGTCCGTACTCGCTCGTCACGCAACAGCCGCTGGGTGGTAAGGCCCAGTTCGGCGGTCAGCGCTTCGGGGAAATGGAAGTGTGGGCTCTGGAAGCCTACGGCGCGGCCTACACCCTGCAGGAAATGCTGACGGTGAAGTCCGACGACGTGGCCGGCCGGACCAAGGTCTACGAGTCGATCGTCCGCGGCGACGACACGTTCGAAGCCGGTATCCCGGAAAGCTTCAACGTGCTGGTCAAGGAAATGCGCTCGCTCGGCCTGAACGTCGAGCTGGAGAACAGCTGATCCGGATCTCCCTCCTTCGCCTGAACGGCGGAGGAGGGGCCTCCTTTCAGCCCGCTCTCCCTCAAGAATTTTCGCGGGAAATCCCGCAGAAGGAACCAAGATGAACCAGGAAGTCCTGAACATCTTCAATCCGGTCCAGGCCGCTCCGACCTTCGACCAGATCCGCATCTCGCTGGCCTCGCCGGAAAAGATCCGTTCGTGGTCGTTCGGCGAGATCAAGAAGCCCGAGACCATCAACTACCGTACGTTCAAGCCCGAGCGTGACGGCCTGTTCTGCGCCCGTATCTTTGGCCCGACCAAGGACTACGAATGCCTGTGCGGCAAGTACAAGCGCATGAAGTACAAGGGCATCATCTGCGAAAAGTGCGGTGTTGAAGTCACCCTGGCCCGCGTCCGTCGCGAGCGCATGGGCCACATCGAACTGGCCTCGCCGGTCGCCCACATCTGGTTCCTGAAGTCGCTGCCCTCGCGCATCGCCATGATGCTCGACATGCCGCTGAAGGACATCGAGCGCGTCCTGTACTTCGAATACTACATTGTCACCGAGCCGGGCCTGACGCCGCTGAAGCAGCACCAGCTGCTCAGCGAAGACGACTATATGCGCGCCCAGGAAGAGTACGGCGACGACAGCTTCACCGCCGAAATCGGCGCGGAAGCCATCCAGAACCTGCTGAAGGCGATCGACCTCGAAAAGGAGGCCGAGCGTCTGCGCGAGGAACTGGCCGGCACCGTGTCGGACATGAAGCAGAAGAAGTTCAGCAAGCGCCTGAAGATCCTGGAAGCCTTCCAGGAAAGCGGCAACCGTCCGGAATGGATGGTGATGACCGTGGTGCCGGTGATCCCGCCGGAACTGCGCCCGCTGGTGCCGCTGGACGGCGGCCGCTTCGCGACCTCGGACCTGAACGACCTGTATCGCCGGGTCATCAACCGTAACAACCGTCTCAAGCGCCTGATCGAGCTGCGCGCGCCCGACATCATCATCCGCAACGAAAAGCGGATGCTGCAGGAATCGGTCGACGCCCTGTTCGACAACGGCCGTCGCGGCCGCGTCATCACGGGCGCCAACAAGCGCCCGCTGAAGTCGCTTGCCGACATGCTGAAGGGCAAGCAAGGCCGCTTCCGTCAGAACCTTCTGGGCAAGCGCGTCGACTACTCGGGCCGTTCGGTTATCGTCGTGGGCCCGGAGCTGAAGCTGCACGAGTGCGGCCTGCCCAAGAAGATGGCGCTCGAGCTGTTCAAGCCGTTCATCTACGCGCGCTTGGACGCCAAGGGCCTGTCGGGCACCGTCAAGCAGTCCAAGCGCATGGTCGAGCGCGAGCAGCCGCAGGTTTGGGACATTCTCGAAGAGGTGATCCGCGAGCACCCGGTCATGCTGAACCGGGCCCCGACGCTACACCGTCTGGGCATTCAGGCGTTCGAACCGAAGCTGATCGAGGGCAAGGCCATCCAGCTGCACCCGCTGGTCTGCGCCGCCTTCAACGCCGACTTCGACGGCGACCAGATGGCCGTTCACGTCCCGCTGAGCCTGGAAGCCCAGCTGGAAGCGCGCGTCCTGATGATGTCGACCAACAACATCCTGTCGCCCGCCAACGGTCGCCCGATCATCGTGCCGTCGCAGGACATCGTCCTGGGCCTGTACTATCTGTCGGTCGCTCGCGACGGTGAGCCAGGCGAAGGCAAGATCTTCGCCGACCTGGGTGAAATCGAAGCCGCCATGGACGCTGGCGTCGTGTCGCTGCACGCCAAGATCAAGGCGCGTCACACCGAGATGACCCCGGACGGTAAGCTGCTGCGCAAGGTGATCGACACCACGCCGGGCCGCATGAAGATCGCCGCCCTGCTGCCGCATCACCCGCAGATTGGCCACCGCCTGATTGAAAAGGCGCTGACCAAGAAGGAAATCGGCAACCTGATCGACATCGTCTACCGCCACTGCGGCCAGAAGGCGACGGTGATCTTCGCCGACAAGATCATGGGCCTGGGCTTCAAGGAAGCCGCCAAGGCCGGCATCTCCTTCGGCAAGGACGACATCATCATCCCGGCGCGCAAGACCGCGATCGTGGAAGAAACCCGCAAGCTGGCTGAAGAATACGAACAGCAGTACGCCGACGGCCTGATCACCAAGGGTGAGAAGTACAACAAGGTCGTTGACGCCTGGGCCAAGGCCACCGATCGCGTCGCCGACGAGATGATGGCCGAGCTTCAGATGAAGCATAAGGACGAGAACGGCCGCGAGAAGGAAATCAACGCCATCTACATGATGGCCCACTCCGGCGCCCGTGGTTCGCAAGCCCAGATGAAGCAGCTGGGCGGCATGCGCGGCCTCATGGCCAAGCCCTCCGGCGAGATCATCGAGACCCCGATTGTCTCGAACTTCAAGGAAGGCCTGACCGTTCAGGAGTACTTCAACTCGACCCACGGCGCCCGTAAGGGCCTGGCCGACACCGCGCTGAAGACCGCCAACTCGGGTTACCTGACCCGTCGTCTGGTCGACGTCGCGCAGGACTGCATCATCGTCGAGGAAGACTGCGGCACCACGAAGGGCATTACCCTGCGCGCCGTGGTCGAAGGCGGCGACGTGCTCGTCTCGCTCGGCTCGCGCGTCCTCGGCCGTTTCACGGCCGAGGACGTCAAGGATCCGGGCACCGGCGAACTGGTCGTTCCGGCCGACACCTATATCGACGAGAACATCGCCGACGCCATCGAGGCTGCGGTCGTTCAGTCGGTGAAGGTCCGCTCGGTCCTGACCTGCGAAGCCAAGATCGGCGTCTGCGGCGCCTGCTACGGCCGCGACCTGGCGCGCGGCACGCCGGTGAACATCGGCGAAGCGGTCGGCGTCATCGCCGCCCAGTCGATCGGTGAGCCCGGTACGCAGCTGACCATGCGTACGTTCCACATCGGCGGCACCGCCCAGGTGGCCGAGCAGTCGTTCTTCGAAGCCTCGAACGACGGTACGGTCCGCGTGATCGGCCCGACGGTCGTGGGTTCGGACGGCGCCCTGGTCATCATGAGCCGCAACACCACCGTCAGCGTTCTCGTCGACGGCAAGGAGCGTGAAACCTACAAGCCGCCGTACGGCGCCCGCCTGCGGGTCAAGGACGGCGACACGGTGAAGCGCGGTCAGCGCCTCGGCGATTGGGACCCCTACACCACCCCGATCATCACCGAAGTGGCCGGCAAGATCCGCGCCGAAGACCTGGTCGATGGCCTGTCGATCCGCGAGGAAGTCGACGAAGCCACCGGCATCGCCCAGCGCGTCGTCGCCGACTGGCGCACCTCGGCCCGCGGCTCGGACCTGCGTCCGGCCATGGGCGTGCTGTCGGAAGACGGTTCGTACAAGCGTCTGTCGAACGGCGGCGAAGCCCGCTACCTGCTGTCGGCCGGCGCCATTCTCTCCGTCGCCGACGGCGACGAAGTGAAGCCGGGTGAAGTCATCGCGCGTATCCCGACCGAAGGCGCCAAGACCCGGGACATCACCGGTGGTCTGCCGCGCGTCGCCGAACTGTTCGAAGCCCGCCGTCCGAAGGACTGCGCCGTCATCGCCGAGATGGATGGCCGTGTCGAATTCGGCAAGGATTACAAGAACAAGCGCCGGATCAAGATCACGCCGGACGTCGACGCCGACGGCAACCAGCCCGAAGCGGTCGAATTCCTGATCCCGAAGGGCAAGCACATCGCCGTCCACGACGGGGATTACATCACCAAGGGCGAGTACATCATCGACGGCAACCCGGATCCGCACGACATCCTGCGTATCCTGGGCGTCGAAGCCCTGGCGAACTTCCTCGTCGACGAGATCCAGGAGGTCTATCGACTGCAAGGCGTGCCGATCAACGACAAGCACATCGAGACGATCGTTCGTCAGATGCTGCAGAAGGTCGAGATCATCGAGCCGGGCGACACGGGCCTCATCAAGGGTGACCACCTCGATAAGCCCGAGTTCGACAAGGAACAGGAAAAGGCGATCGCCCGTGGCGGCCGTCCGGCTGTGACCCAGCCGGTGCTGCTGGGCATCACCAAGGCCTCGCTGCAGACCAAGAGCTTCATCTCGGCCGCGTCGTTCCAAGAAACGACCCGCGTCCTGACCGAAGCCTCGGTGCACGGCAAGACCGACACGCTGGAAGGCCTCAAGGAAAACGTCATCGTGGGTCGTCTGATCCCGGCTGGTACGGGTTCCTACCTGCGCAGCCTGCAGCGCGTCGCCGCCAAGCGCGACGAGCAGCTGGCCCAACAGCGCGAAGATGCGATGGAGCCGCTGCCGGCCGAGATCGCTCTTTCGGACGCCGAATAGGCGTCCGAAACAAGTAAAGAGTCGGGCGCTCAGCGGAGCGCCCGAGGCGGACGCCGAATAGGCGTCCGAAACAAGTAAAGAGTCGGGCGCTCAGCGGAGCGCCCGAGGCGGACGCCGAACAGGCTCCGCTTGAGCCTAGAAATAGAAAAGGCCCAGGAGCAATCCTGGGCCTTTTTCATGATTGGGCGTCTGACGATGCGCAGATTGAGTAGCTCGCAGAACGGCGTTACCCGCTCGTTAAGGGTCATCCCCGCAAACCTTCGCGCTGGGGAGAATGCAAACGATGTCACTACGCATTTCGGGTACGTTGAACCTTTTCGCGGTCTCGTTGATCGCGGCTTTCGCCATCGCCACCGGCGCGGCGACCTACGCCTTGATGACCCTGCGCGTCGGTGGCCCGGTGTCGGAGCGCCAGATGGAGGCGGACGCCCTTGTGGCCGACATCCTTCCGCCTCCGCTGTTCATCGTCGAAGCGTTGCTGACGGCGCACCGTGGTCCGGACGAACTGGACAAGTCCGCCGAACTCGACCGCCACATCGAAGAGTTACAGACCAGCTACGAAGAGCGCCGCGCCTATTGGGCGACACGGCCCCTCACGCCCGAGATCAAGGAGACTCTGGCGGCCTCGGACATCCATGTGCGCGCATTCTGGGACATCGCCGACAAGCAGTTCCGCCCCGCCCTGCGCGCCGGCGATGTGGTCGCGATGAACGCAGCGCTGGATCGGATGAGCATCGCCTACCTGGAGCACCGCAAGGTTATCGATAAGCTCACCCCGCTCGCCGTGGGGCTCTCGAAGGCGCAGGTCCACGCCGCAGAGGCGCTGTCGCGCCGCATTTTCATCGCTGTGGGCTTGGCCACGGTGCTGATGCTGGTGGTGGCGGCTGTCGGCGTCTGGACGCTACGCCGGAAGGTGGTCACGCCGCTGCTGCGCATGACCCATTACATGGGCGCTCTGGCGGACGGCGACTACGACAAGGACGTCCCGCATCAGGGACGCCCCGACGAGATCGGAGAGATGGCGCGCTCGGTGGGCGTGTTCCGCGCCGCCGTGTTGGAGCGCCGCGCCGCCCGCCAGCAGCAGGAAGCCGCCGACGCCCGCTCGATGGAGGCCCAGCAACGCCAAGCCGAGGAGGCCATGGCCGAGGCGCGCCGCCGGGATCAGGTGGTCTCCGCCCTGGACCGCGGCCTGAGCGGCCTCGCGCGCGGCGAACTCAATCAACGGATTGACGACCCCTTCCCGCCCGAGTTCGAGCAGCTGCGGATCAACTTCAACGCCTCGGTGCGGACCCTGGAATCGACCCTGGCCAAGGTTGTGGCGATGGCCGGTTCGGTGGGCGGCGGCGCGGGTCAAATCTCCTCAGCGGCCGATGATCTTGCGCGGCGCACCGAACAGCAAGCCGCGAGCTTGGAGGAGACGGCGGCGGCCCTGCAAGAGGTCACCTCCACCATCCGCCAGAGCGCCGAGCGCGCCGCGACGGCTCGCCAATCGACGTCGCGGAGCCGTTCGTCCGTGACTCAGTCGGCGGATCTGGCCAGCGAAGCGATCGCGGCGATGGAGCGGATCGACAGCTCTTCGCGCCAAATTACCCAGATCATCGGGGTCATCGACGAGATCGCCTTCCAGACGAACCTTCTGGCCCTCAACGCCGGCGTCGAGGCCGCCCGCGCGGGCGAGGCCGGGCGTGGTTTCGCCGTCGTAGCCATGGAAGTCCGCGCCCTCGCCCAGCGGTCAGGCGACGCGGCTAAGGAGATCCGGGGGCTGATCGCCGAGGCCTCCTCCAGCGTCGAAAGCGGCGTGGGCTTGGTGGGCCGCGTCGGTCAGGCGCTGGGCGCGGTCGTCGACGACTTCACCGGGATCGAGTCGCTGGTCAACGACATCGCCCTCGCCGCGCAGGAGCAGGCCGCCGGCCTTGGGCAGATCAACAGCGCCGTCGTCCAGATGGATCAGGTGACTCAGCAAAACGCCGGCATGGTCGAGGAGACCACCGCCGCCAGCCACAGCCTGACCCGTGAGGCCTCCGAACTGATGCGTCTGGTTCAGGCCTTCCGGCTGAGCGAGGAGGCGCGCCGTAAGGCCGCCTAAGCGCGACCTCAGGGCCACTTCACCGTCGGCGGCATCGAGCTCAGGATCGACTCGACATTGCCGCCGGTCTTCAGGCCAAACATCGTGCCCCGGTCGTAGAGCAGGTTGAACTCGACGTAGCGGCCCCGCTGCACCAGTTGCTGCTCACGCTCCTCCGCAGTCCACGCCTCGCCCATCCGGCGGCGCACCAAGGTGGGATAAATCTCGAGGAACGCCCGTCCGACATCCTGGGTGAAGTCGAAGTCGCGCTGCCAGTCGCCGCTGTCATGGTGATCGTAGAAGATTCCGCCGATGCCGCGCGGCTCGTTGCGATGCGGCAGGAAGAAGTACTCGTCGCACCAGGCCTTGTACTTTGGGTGCCAGGCCGGATCGTACTTGTCGCAAGCCCGCTTGTAGGCGGCGTGGAAGTCAATGGCGTCCGGGAAGTCTTGTTGGCGCTGGTAGCCGAGCAGGGGGGTGAGGTCGCCGCCGCCGCCGAACCAGCTCTGTGTGGTGGCGATGAAGCGCGTGTTCATGTGCACCGCCGGCACCCGGGGGCTGGTCATATGAGCGATCAAGCTGATCCCGGTGGCGAAGAACCGGGGGTCTTCCGTCGCGCCCGGCATGTTCTTGGCCATTTCGGGGGTGAAAGTTCCAAACACCGTCGAGACGTGTACGCCCACCTTCTCGAACAGCCGGCCGTGCATCATGCCCATCACGCCGCCGCCGCCTGCCGGACGATCCCAGGCCTTTCTCTCGAACCGGCCCGGAGCGCCGGGATAGAGGTCGGCGGGCGCCTCATCCTCAAGCTGCTCGAACGCAGCGCAGATTTGGTCGCGCAGGCTTTCGAACCATGCGCGCGCGGCGGCCTTCTTGGTGTCGAGATCTTGATCGGTGCTCATACCCGCCGATTAAGCCCCCGCACGCCTGTGTGCAAATGGGACGGTGACCAGATCGACGTCAGAGGGTTCGACAGCGGTCAGGGAGCCCGGCCATAGTGGGCCGCATAAGGGCCGAGCTAGGTTAGCGCGGTGAAGATCAAGGCCACCACGACGATGTCGAAGATGCGGACGGCGATGGACATGGCGAGCTCGCGGCGATGAATTCACCTTCGATTAAGCAAGAACGGCGCCAGCCGATGGCGGTGCGCTGATGGCGCTGTTCTTCGATGGCGCCTGGTACGATCAACGTTTGTCCGAGCGTGGCCTGTCGCGCGCGGTCCTGGCGGCCGTCGCCGGGATGGCCGAGACCGATCTCGCCTTGGCCTTCAAGGACCAGCGCGAGCTTTCTATGCAGGAAATCAACGCCTTCGCCGAGTTGCTCGGCGTGCCGACGGCCGAAGCGGCCTCACGCGCGGGCATGCGTCCGCCGCCGCCAAGCGACCGGGATCGCCTCGCGGCGTTGGAGGACCGTGTCGCCGCGCTGGAGGCGCAACTGGCGCGGCTATCGCTCTAGATGTTGGTCTTTTTCAGCAGGCCGGTCGGGGGGCGGCGGTCAGCGGGCCCAGAATATTCCGTCTCAAGATAGGTCGATCTGGCCGTATCCAGCACTTCTTTCCCACCCCGCAGGCCGCGCTTCTGGCCCGACTGTCCCATCAGGTGCGCGGCGAAGGCGGCGAAGCCTTCGCGACGCGGCTGAGGCGGCGGGGCCTCGACGTCTTCCTCGACCACGAACACGACGTCCTCCTCGGCGTCCCGGCGCGCCGAATCGCGCGGCGCCGGCAGGGCGCGACGCGTGGGACCAGGGCGTCGAAGGGGATCGATCGGGCCGCTCATAGGCGTGATCCTAGGTCCAGGACGGTTAAGAACGGCTGGATCGGCTTGGTTAAGACTTGCTGGCCAGCTTGGCGATCTGTTCCTGCATCGCCTCGAGTTGGCGCTTCATCTCGGTCAGCGTGTCGTCCGTCTGCGGAGCGGGCGATGGCGCGGGGGCGGGCTCGGCCGGGGCAGCCGCGGCGTCCTCGGGACGGACATAGGCGAAGGGCGAGAACATCTTCATCGCCCGATCAAACAACGCCATGTTCTGGCGGATCTGGTCTTCATAGACGCCCATGCCGGGCATCTTGCCGGGCGCCATGTTGGACAGCTGCCCGCGCAGGCGCTCCTGCTGCTTGGCGAAGCTCTCCAGCGACATTTCCAGGTACGAGGGCAGGAAAGCCTGCATCGAGTTGCCGTAGAAGCCGATCAGCTGGCGGAGGAACTGGATGGGCAGCAGGTTCTGACCGCCGCCGCGGTTTTCCTCCTCGAAGATGATCTGGGTCAACACCGAGCGGGTGATGTCGTCGTTGGTCTTGGCGTCGTAGACCACGAAGTCGACGCCTTCCTTCACCATATCCGAAAGGTGTTCGAGGGTGACGTACGAGGAAGACGCTGTGTTGTAGAGGCGACGGTTGGCGTATTTCTTGATGATCACGCGCTGGCCGGCCGATTTTTCGCTTCCGGCGGCCGTTTCGCCTTTTTCAGGGTTCTCGGACATTTCGTTCCCTAAGACAGCGGTTACGTCCGCTTTTCGCATCGCACTATCGCGAATGCAAAGGCATGACGCCAGTGGTCTGATGACTTGGAGCCGTCGCCAAGGCGTGAAAATGTGGTCGTGACGAACGCGGTCGTGGCGTGCATGGTGATGCTGCATTGCAAAAGAACGGGCGCCGCAACCGCGAAGCGTCGCGTCAGATCGTTACGGGAGCTATCGCATGAGCGAGATTGTCATCGTTTCCGCCGCCCGCACGCCGGTGGGCTCGTTCAATGGGGCCCTGGCCAGCCTGCCCGCCGCCGAGCTGGGCAAGGCCGCCATTGAGGCCGCCGTCTCCCGCGCGGGCATCGCGCCGTCGGACGTGGATGAAGTGATCCTGGGCCAGGTGCTGCAAGCCGCCGCCGGCCAGGGGCCGGCGCGTCAGGCCTCGGTCAAGGCCGGCATCCCGGTCGAGGCGCCGGCCTGGAGCCTGAACCAGCTTTGCGGCTCTGGCCTGCGCGCCGTGGCCCTGGCGGCCCAGCAGATCGCTGACGGTTCGGCTAAGGTCGTCGTCGCCGGCGGCCAGGAAAGCATGAGCCAGGCTCCGCACGCCCAGAACCTGCGTGGCGGTCAGAAGATGGGCGACCTGCAGTTCGTCGACACGATGATCAAGGACGGCCTGTGGGATGCGTTCCACGGCTATCACATGGGGCAGACGGCGGAGAATATCGCCAGCCGCTGGCAGATCACCCGCGAAGATCAGGACAAGTTCGCCGTCACCAGCCAGAACCGCGCCGAGGCCGCTCAGAAGGCCGGCAAGTTCGACGACGAGATCGTTCCGATCACCATTAAGGGCCGCAAGGGCGACACCGTCGTCGACAAGGACGAGTTCATCCGCCACGGCGCCACGATCGAGAGCGTTCAGGGCCTCAAGCCGGTGTTCGCCAAGGACGGTTCGGTCACCGCCGCCAACGCCTCGGGCCTGAACGATGGCGCCGCCGCCCTGGTGCTGATGAGCGCCGAGGAAGCCGCCAAGCGCGGTCTGAAGCCGCTGGCCAAGATCGCCTCATGGGCCAATGCCGGCGTCGAGCCAGAGATCATGGGCACCGGCCCGATCCCCGCCTCGAAGAAGGCGCTGGAGAAGGCCGGTTGGTCTGTGTCGGACCTCGACCTCGTGGAGAGCAACGAAGCCTTCGCCGCACAGGCCCTGTGCGTGGTGCGCGAGCTGGGCCTCGACCCGGCCAAGGTGAATGTCAACGGCGGCGCCATCGCCATCGGCCACCCGATTGGCGCCTCTGGTGCGCGTATCCTGACCACGCTGGTCCACGAGATGAAGCGTTCGGGCGCCAAAAAGGGTCTCGCTACGCTTTGCGTCGGCGGCGGCATGGGCGTGGCCATGTGCGTGGAAGCGGTCTGAGCCAAACCTGTTGGCGGCTCGTCCTGGGGCGGGCCGCCTCTAAACCATAAGAAAAACGATCGGGAGAGTTAGATGACGAGAGTTGCGTTCGTGACCGGCGGCACCCGCGGGATCGGTCGAGCCATCTGCGAGCGGCTGATCGCCGATGGCCACAAGGTGGCGGCCGGCTATTCCGGTAACGAAGCCGCCGCCGAGGCCTGCGCCAAGGAACTGGGCGTGATGGTCGTGAAGGGCAATGTCGGCGTGTTCGAGGACTGCCAGGCGGCCGTGAAAAAGGTCGAGGCGGAGCTCGGCCCCATCGACATCCTGGTCAACAACGCCGGCATCACCCGCGACGGCATGCTGCACAAGATGAGCTATGAGCAGTGGTCGGAGGTGATCCGGGTCAATATGGACTCGGCCTTCAACATGACCCGTCCGGTGATCGAGGGCATGCGCGACCGCAGCTGGGGCCGCATCATCAACATCAGCTCCATCAATGGCCAGAAGGGTCAGATGGGCCAGACCAACTACTCTGCGGCCAAGGCCGGTCTGATCGGTTTCACCAAGGCTTTGGCCCTGGAGAACGCCAAGAAGGGCGTGACGGTCAACGTGATCTGCCCGGGCTATATCGACACCGAGATGGTGGCGGCGGTGCCGGAAAACGTTCTGGCCCAGATCGTCGCCGGCATTCCCGTGGGTCGTCTGGGACGTGGCGAGGAAATCGCCGACATGGTCTCGTTCCTGGCCGGCGAGCGCGCGGGCTTCGTGACCGGCGCCACGCTCACCCTGAACGGCGGCCAGTACATGGCCTAACGACACGACCCCGAAGCTCGGACTTGACGCTGACTGTTGCGGTTTGGCCTCATGTTCCGAGCTTTGGGTGATCGGCGTTTACGCGTCCAAGATTCGCCCCACTCGGGGGGCACTACGGATCGCATGACATTCTGTAAGGCGGAGTTTGGCGGATGGAGCGCCCGAGCGGCGCTGATGATCGCCGCTCTGGCGTTCATGGGAGCCTCGGCGCACGCCCAGCAACTCCCGCATTCGCTGCGTGACGCTCTGCTGGGGCATAAGGGTCCGCCCGAGGCGCGTCGCGTGGCCGCGCCGCCTGTGGCGCGCTATGTATCCGAGACCGGCGGCGCGTTCGTTTTCGACCAGGCCGCGTCGCGCCCCCTGATCAAGTTCGACAACAGCGCCGAAATCTGGGTTCTCCAGCCGCAGCCGGCCTCGCGCGGCGATGTCATCTACCGTAACGATCTTGGCGAGCCGGTCCTGCGGGTGACCAAGCTGGGCGGGGTCATCCTGTTCACCGACGATGCGCCGATGGGCGCGGCTGCGGCGCTTTCGGGGCGAGCGCCTTCGATCCAGCCGCCGGCGATCCTGTCGTTCAATGTGTTTGTGCAGCGCGTCCGTATCGCCACCGCGCGCGCCAGCCGCGCGGCCCAGCGCGATATCGAGTTCGCCACGGTGCAGGATGTTCGCCCGGAAACGGCGGTCTTGGCCGCGGACTCGGCCACGGTGGTCGCCGAGGCGTTCGAGCGCATGGCCCGGAAGGGGGATCGCTCCTTGATGTCGCAGATCGCCCGAGTGCTTCTGGCCGAGGGCCGCAAGCCTTCGGCGACCTTGAAAGATGGGGCGCTTACCGTGACCTACTCGCCTGACCAGGGGCTTGCGGGGCGCCCGTCTTCGAAGAGGATCGTCAAGGTGATCCACCGCTAGAAGAACATTGTTCTTTAAATGCGACCTGCTGCAGTCAGTCGCCATTTACGCCGGTGAACGAGGTCGCTATCGATACGGCCTGACGATGTTGGCGCGCGACTTCAGGCTTGCATGACGCAACGCTAGTGCGTCCATGTTGGCGCTCTCGCAGGATCCAATTGTTACCTGATGGCCAGTCACGATCCCGCTACAGGGCCTGAAACAAGGCGTCTGAAAATGGCCGACATCGCCCGGATGGCGGGCGTGTCGATCTCGACGGTCTCCCGGGCCCTGGCCGGCAATCCCCTGATCCCCAAGCCGCTGCGAGACCAGATTGTCGAGATCGCGCGGACTCACGGCTATGTCGTCAATCAGTCGGCTCGATCTCTGCGCCTGCGCAAGACCGATACGATCGGGGTCATCATCCCGCTGGCGCATGAGACCGGACAACTGATTTCCGATCCGTTCTTTCTGGAAATGGTGGGCCGCCTTGCCGACGAGATCACGCAACGTGACTACGCCGTTCTGCTGCACAAGGTGGTGATCACCCAGACCGGCTGGCTGGAGCGGATCATCCAATCGCACCGGGCGGACGGGCTTTTGCTGATCGGGCAAAGCAATCAGCACCAAACGCTCAACGCTATCGCCGAGACTTACCGGCCTTTGGTCGTATGGGGCGCGCAGTTGCCCGAGCAGAAGTACTGCTCGGTCGGTAGCGACAACGTCGCCGGCGGGCGATTGGCGGTGGCGCATCTGGCGCAGGCGGGGCGCAAGCGGATTGCGTTCCTCGGCGCGACCGACGCGCCGGAAGCCGCGCAGCGTTTTGACGGCTACCGGCAAGGTTTGGCGGAAGCCGGCCTGCCATTCGATCCAGACCTTGTCGTGCGCGCTCACTACACCATGGAAGAGGCGGGGCGGACGGTCGCAGACTTTATTGCCGCGGGGATACCCTTCGACGCCATCTTCGCCTTTTCCGATGTGATCGCCCTGGCGGCGGTCTCGGCGCTGATCGAGGCGGCGCGAAGTGTCCCCGGCGACGTGGCGGTGGTCGGCTTCGACGATATCGTGCTGGCGCGACACAGCGCCCCGCCATTGACGACCGTGCGTCAGGACCTGGCGATGGGCGCGCGGACGATGGTGGACCTCCTGTTCGAGCGCATGTCCGGCGGACCAGTGCGTTCAGCCCTGACGCCTGTGGAGCTGGTGGCGCGGGGAAGCAGTCTCTAGGTTTGGTGCGCGCTTCGGGGCTGAGAACGCGTCACGCCGCCTCGATGCCGATCGCCTTCAGGTCCTTCAGGAAGCGCGTCAGGCTCTGGTGCGAACGGCGCAGGCCTTGGAGCACTTCGGGCTTGGCCAGGGCCGAGTGAGGCACGATGAAGCCCTCGCGACCGACGCGCTGGGCCATGCCCTTCTCGAGCATTTCCACAAAGCGACGTCGAACCGTCTCGTAGGGAAGGCCCAGCGAGTCGGCGACTTGTCGAACGGTCAGGGGACGGCGCTCATGGTCAGGAGGAACATCGTCCACGTCGGCGTAGTGCCCGCCCCGGATGTGCGAACAGTTGCCTGCCCAAAGGGTGGTGAAAACCAGCGCGTAAAGCAGGTCTGAGCCATGGACCTCGTTGGCGATCTCAACCCAGCGCAAGATGTAATCGGTCGCGTACCGCGATGCGGCCCGCGCGTTGGCGTAGTCTTCGGACATAGACGACTTCTTCCCCCCGGAATCAGCACTTGTAATGTGACTTGAAAAGGATTGCATGGCTCACCGAACGACGCCATGCGACCAAGTTGCCCACAATGGGTACCCGCCTTGGGCGCCCGCGACATCCTGTCGCAGGGGCTTCGCCGTCTAGGGCCAAAAGGCTTATCGAGCGCGAAAGCATGCCCTACCTCTGGCGCGCGAGAGGTTGGTGCGCCCTGATCCAGGGCAAACTGCTGGCAAAATTTGGTGCGCTAGCCCTTGGCAGGCGTCCAGTCCGGCGGCGCCATCTCGAAGCCTTCGAATTGAAAGCCGGGCGCCACCGTGCAGCCGACCAAGGTCCAGGCGCCCAGGCTGACGGCGGTCTGCCACCAGAGTGTCGGGACGATCACCTGGGGGCGGCATCCGGCGCGCAGATCGGGGCCCAGCACATGAGCCGTAGCGCCCTTGCCGTCAGGCGGCGACAGGGTCAGCGAGATCGGCGCGCCAGCGTAGTAGTGCCAGGTCTCAACCGCATCGACGCGGTGCCAAGCCGACATTTGCTCAGCTTCCAGCAGATAGTAGATGCAGGTCGAGGCGGCGCGGCCGTCAGGGCCCGGCGCGTCCTCAAAGGTCTGTCGATACCAGCCGCCTTCGGGATGCGGCTGAAGATCCAGCATCCGCACGATCTCACGCGCGCCCAGATCGCCTGAGAGGCCGAGCCCCGCTTTCGTCATGTCGCTCATCCCTTGAACCCGTCCTTGGCCGCGCGGACTTCGCCGAAGGCTTGGGCCGGCGAGGCCGCGTCGGGCCTCAGCAAGGGCGCCCGGAGAAAGGGGTTCGTGGCCTTCTCAACCCCGATTGTGGTGGGCACGGTCGGCTCGCCACGATCACGGGCGGCGAAGACGCCTTCGGCCCGCGCCTTTGTTTCCGGCGCACTGTCCACCGCAAGGGCGAAGCGCGCGTTCGACGCGGTGTACTCATGGGCGCAGTAGACGGTTGTTTCGTCCGGTAGGGCCGCCAATCTCTGAAGCGACGCCCACATCTGTTCAGCCGTGCCCTCGAACAGGCGTCCACAGCCTAAGGCGAATAGCGTGTCGCCGACAAAGGCGATCGCATTCTCGGCGTCATGATAGCTGATATGGCCAAGCGTATGGCCGCCGGTGTCGATGACCTGCAGACGGGTCTCGCCCAGCATAACGACATCGGCGTCGCGAAGCGCGCGGTCCAGCGGCGCGATGCGAGTGACTTCTGCGGGGCCCGCGATCGTCGCGCCGGTGGCCGTCTTGAGGGCTTCGTTGCCGCCCGCGTGATCCGGATGCCAGTGGGTGTTCAGGATCATGTCCAACGACCATCCCAGCTTACCCAGTTCGGCCAGAATGGCCTCGGCGTCGGGCGTATCGATGGCGGCGACCTTGCCGGTGGCCTCGTCGCGGACAAGGAAGCCGTAGTTGTCGGACAGGCAAGGGAACTGGTGGACGATCAAGGCCATGAGGGTGCTCTGGTGCGGTGACGCTGGGGAGCCTACAACGAAGGCTCGGTGGTTCGGGAGACTCAATGCGTCGCGACGTGCTCGATCTCAGAGCCTTCTATGCTTCGCCGCTGGGGCGCGCGGCGCGCACAATGCTGACGCGTAAGGTCGAAGAGGCCTGGGGCGAAACCCGCGATCTCGACGTTTTAGGCGTGGGTTATGCGACGCCGTTTCTGGACGCGCCTCGCGCCAAGGCTCGCCGCGTGGTGGCCGCCATGCCGGCGCAGCAGGGGGTGGAGGTCTGGCCTCACGGAGGGCGCAACCTGGCGTGCCTGGTCGAGGACGCTGCGCTGCCTCTGCCCAACGCGTTGTTCGACCGTGTCCTGGCGGTTCACGCGCTTGAGGAGGCCGATGATCCTGGCGCCCTGCTGGCGGAGATTGGCCGGGTCATGGCGCCAACGGGGCGGCTGATCGTCGCCGTTTCTTCCCGCGACGGCGCCTGGGCGGGCGCGGAAGGTACGCCGTTCGGGCATGGCCGCCCCTACAGCCGCAGTCAGCTGGAGAACCTGATTCGCGAGGCCGAGCTGGAGCCGGCCGGCTGGACGCGGGCGCTCTACGTCCCGCCTATCGCCGCCATGTCGAGCTGGGCGGAGGGTTTCGAGCAGGTCGGTGCGACCCTCTGGCCGCGCTTCGCCGGCGTGATCCTGATGGAGGCGATCAAGCAGACCTTCGCGGTCAAGCCGCGCGGTCATCGCGCGCGGGCGCGAGTCTTCGCGCCGGGCGTGCTGTTGCCCAGTCCGGCAGGGCCGACGCCCGCGCGCCACACCGGCGATCGCCCCGTTTCGGTCCATAAGGCGCCCGTTCCTAAGGCGCCGAAGGGCCTTGATCGCTGAACGCACTTGGAGCGAAGCGTCTCGACGCCTAGCTTGGACTCGTTGAAACCGTTCGCTGGCTGGAGCCACGCCATGAAGATGATCGTCGCCGTGATTAAGCCGAGCCGCCTTGACGCGGTGCTCGAAGCGGTCACCGAGGCGGGAGCATCCGGCCTGACCGTCACAGAGGTGCGCGGCTATGGCCGCCAGAAGGGCAAGACCGAAGTCTATCGCGGCGCCGAGTATGAGGTGAAGCTGCTGCCGAAGGTGAAGCTGGAGATCGCGGTTCCCACCGATGTGCTGGAGCCGGTGATCGAAGCGCTGCAGCGGACGGCCAACACCGGGAAGATCGGCGACGGCAAGGTGTTCGTGTTGGATCTTGAACAGGCGCTGCGGATTCGCACGGGCGAGCGTGACGCCGCCGCCATCGCCGGCTGAACACGAACGATAGTTCACGAGACCGCGCGGCGAAGCGGAGCCATAACACCCTCACGCGCGTTTCACAGCGAGTCGCGGTGATAGGGTGGACATGGTCGAGCGCGCTTCCGTCTTCCAACCAGGCTATAACTGTTGGCGGGTCGAGCCCGCCGACCGCGTGGCGCTGTTCATCGACAACGACGAGACCTTCGACGCGCTGAAACCCCTGCTTCTGGCGGCGCGCAAGTCGATCTGGATCCTGGCCTGGGTGTTCGATCCGTTGACCCGGCTGGATCCTGATCGGGTGCGAAAGAGCCGGGATCCCACCTCGGCTGACCGAATTGGTCTGATCCTGCGCCGTCAGGCGGCGCTGAATCCGGCGCTGGATGTGCGGGTGCTGACCTGGGACATGCCGTTCCCGATCGCCGCCTCGCAGTTGTTCGGCCCCCACCGCGGCGCGGCGTTCTTCGCGGGGTCCCGCGTGAAGTACCGGCTGGACGCCACCCTGCCGGCCAGCGCCTGCCATCACCAGAAGGCGGTCATCATCGACGGGGTGACTGCCCTGGTCAGCGGCGGCGATATCGGCGTCGACCGCTGGGACGACACCCGGCACCTGGACGACAACCCGCTACGTCGTCTGCCGACGGGCCGGCGCTATCCCGCGCGCCACGAGGTGGCGATGCTGGTGGATGGCCGCGCGGGCGAGGCGATGGCGGACCTGTTTATCGATCGTTGGCGCGCGTCGGGCGGCGACGCCATCGAGCGTCCAACACGGCCGGAGGAAACGCCTTGGCCAGACGGGCTGCTTCCCGATCTGCGCCGCACGCCGGTGGCCATCGCCCGCACCTCGGCCGCCTGGCAAGGGCGGCCGGAGGTCACGGAGTGCATGCTGCTGCATCTCTCCGCCATCCGGCGGGCCAAGCGGCTCATCTATCTCGAGAACCAGTATGTTACCTCGCCGGTGCTGGTCGAGGCTTTGGCCGAGCGCCTGGCCGAACCGGACGGTCCCGAGGTCGTGACCATCGGACCGGCGCGTAGTCCCAGCTATTTCGACCAGATGACCATGGACAGCGCCCGTACGGCGGCCATCAATCGTCTTCGCGAGGTCGACATCCATCGCCGGTTCTCGGCCTTCTCGGCCCATACGCCCAAGGGCGGACCGATCATCGTCCACTCCAAGGTCTCGATCATTGACGACGAAATGCTGCGGATCGGGTCAGCTAACCTGAATAACCGCTCGATCGGGCTCGACAGCGAGTGCGACCTTGCGTTCGAGGCGCGCGACGATCGCGAGCGCGAGACGATCAGAGGCTTCCTCGGACGACTGGTCGGTCATTTCATCGATCGCTCTACGCTGGACGTTTTGGAGGCGATGGAGCTTCAGGGTGGCCTGGCGGCGGCGATCAACGCGCTCGACGTGCGTGGCGGGCCGCCAAGGCGCCTTCAGCCGGTCCCGGTGCGAAAGCTGAGCGTCGTTGAGCAGTTTATCGCGGACTGGAGCCTGGGCGACGCCATTGCGCCGGACGACGCCTGGCGGCCGTGGGGGCGTCGCAAGCGACTGCAGCGCGACATCGCCCGGCTCACCGCGCCGCCGCCGCTGCCTCCGGATCACTTGCGTCCGTGATTTCCAGTTCGATCACCAGCGGCAGGTGATCGGAAGCCAGACGCGCGCGCGCATGATAGGGGGAGCTGACCGCGCGGGTCTCCAGGCCTTTGGTCAGGAACACGTGGTCGATCCGCATAAACGGGAAGCTCGACGGGAACGTCGCTGTGGCGGGGCGCAACCAAGCCGGGCCCGGCGCCTGAGCGTCGCGCAGCGCCGTCCGCAGCATGCGGTAGGTGGCCGAGTAGGGCGTAGCGTTGAAATCGCCGAGCACCACGCCGGGGGCGACCCAGGCGTCATCGCCCATCCACTCGGGGCCCAGCAGGGCCGCCGCCTGGCGCTTCTGCTCCTGGGGCACAAGGCCGAGGTGGGTGTTGATGATCTGGACCTTCGTGCCGCCGACCTCGACCTCGATCCACAACGCGCCGCGCGGCTCCAGGCCGGGCACCCGGCGATAGAGGGGCAGGCCCTGGGCCTTGATGCGGCGCTCCGGCAAGGCGGTCAGGATCGCGTCGCCATAGAGCTCTTCCTCTACGGCCATGGCCGGGTGGAAGTGGAAGCTCATCTTCAGCAGTTCGGCCAAGCGATGGGCCTGATCGACCCCATTCGTCCTGGCGCGCCCCACGTCCAGTTCCTGCAAGGCCACCACGTCCGGCCGCTCAGCCGCAATGACCTCGGCCACACGCTCGATGTCGAGCCTGCGGTCCGTGCCCACGCAGCGGTGGACGTTGTAGGTCATCAGACGAAGCGTCTTCATCCGTCGAAGAGATCGCCCGAGCTCGACGGAAGTTCCCGGATCGGCGGCGCGCCGTTGCGGCTGAGCATGAACAGGCAGGTTTCCGTGCGCCAGTTCTCAAGCGCGCTTGTCGGATCCATCGGGCGCGCGGCGCCCTTGCCGGCGAAGGCGGCGCTGGCGTCGACCCGTAGGTTCAGGTCCTGCGTCAGGGCCATGAAGTCGGCCAGCGTGCAGAGGTGGATGTTCGGCGTCGACCACCAGGGCAGGGGCAGGGCCTTGGTCTCCGGCATCCGGCCGCGGCTGAGCAGCGACCAGCGCACACGCCAGTGGCCGAAGTTCGGGAATGAGACGATGGCCCGATCGGCGATACGCAGCAGCTCGTCCAGCACATGGCGTGGATTGCGCGTCGCCTGCAGGGTCTGGGACAGCACTGCATAGTCGAACGACCGATCGGGGAAATGGTCGAGGTCGAGGTCCGCGTCCCCCTGAACGACCGACAGGCCACGCGCCATGCAGGCGGCGACGCCCGAGGCGCTTAATTCCAGTCCGCGCGCGTCGACCTGCTTCTCGTGCGCCAGCAGGTCCAGTAGCGCGCCCTCGCCACAGCCGACGTCCAGCACGCGCGAGCCCGGGCGAACCAGGCGCAGGATCTCGCGGAAGTCTTCACGGATCATGGCGTTGTTCAAACCAGCCCCCGATCGCGTTCGGCCGAGGCCAGGAAGCCCTCCAGCGCGGCGTCCATCACCGGCTCGTCCAGCAGGAAGGCGTCATGGCCCTTGTCGCTCTCGATCTCAGCGAAGGCCGCGCGGGCGCCAGCGGCGGTCAGGGCGCGAACCAGATGGCGGTTCTCGGCGGTGGGGTAGAGCCAGTCGCTGGAGAAGCTGAGCACGCAGAAGCGCACATGCCGCGCTCGGGTGAAGGCCTTGGCCAGCACGCCGCCGTGGCTGGCGGCGATGTCGAAATAGTCCATCGCCCGGGTGATGTAGAGGTAGCTGTTGGCGTCGAACCGATCGACGAAGCTCGATCCCTGGTGCCGCAGATAGCTTTCGACCTGGAAGTCGGCGTCGAAGCCCCAGGACAGGCCGTCACGCTGCAGTTCGCGGCCGAATTTCCGCTGCAGGGCGGGCTCGGACAGATAGGTGATGTGCGCGGCCATGCGCGCCACGGCCAGGCCCTTTTCGGGACGCACGCCGTGGTCGGCGTAGGCGCCGCCGCGCCAGTCGGGGTCGGCCATGATCGCCTGGCGGCCCACCTCGTGGAACGCGATGTTCTGGGCCGAGTGGCGCGAGGCCGAGGCCAGCACCACGGCGCTGAACATCCGCTCGGGATAGTCCACGGCCCATTGCTGCACCTGCATGCCGCCCATCGAGCCGCCGACGACCGCGAACAGGGTCTCGACCCCGAGCGCCGAGACCAGCATGGCCTGGGCCCGCACCATGTCGGCGATAGTAATGACGGGGAACGACAGGCCATAGGCCTTGCCAGTCGCCGGATTGATCGAGGCTGGGCCCGTCGAGCCCATACAGCCGCCGATCACGTTCGAGCAGATAATGAAGTGCCGCGCGGGATCCAGTGGTTTGCCAGGTCCGACCAGGCGCGGCCACCAGCCGGGCTTTCCTGTCACCGGGTGGGGCGAGGCCACATACTGATCCATCGTCAGGGCGTGGCAGATCAGAACGGCGTTGGACTTGTCCGCATTGAGCTGGCCGTAGGTCTGGTAAGCGATCTCGAGGCCTTCGATGACGCCCCCGGAGTCCAGCCGTAGGGGTTCGTTGGCGGGAAACCGCCAGGTTCCCCCGCTGGTGGGCGTGACCAGATTGAGAGCAGCCATGCCGCCTTGGAGCGCTTGGCGAAGAAGGTGTCAACCGCCGGCTTCCTGATAGGGCGTGAGACGGCTATGGAGAGCGCCATGGAGCGACTGATCCTGATGCGCCACGGCAAGGCCGAGCGGCACGCCCAGACCGGCGGCGACTTCGAACGCGCCCTCGTCGAAAGCGGGCGCGCGGACGCGTCGATGATGGGCAAGCTGCTGGCGGGCCTGGCCTATGAGCCGGACCTGCTTCTGGTGTCATCGGCCCGGCGGACGCGCGAGACTGCTGATCAGGTGCTGGCTCATTTCCCGAAGGCGCGGGTGGAGCACCTGCGTGACCTTTATCACGCCGACCCGGAAGAGATCCTGCTGGCGCTGGAGGATGCTGCGGACGGCGCCGGCACAGTCATGGTGGTCGGGCACAATCCGGGCATGCACGAGTTGGCGTTGCGGTTGGCGCTGGGCGGTGAGGCTTCGCCGATCCAGACCAACAAGCTGCGGGGGCGTTTTCCCACGGCGACGGTTGTCGTGCTCGCCTGGGATGGAACTCAGGACCCGCGCCTTGAACATCTCCTTTACGCCAATGAGAACGGTGGAATGGGCGGCGAATGACCCTGATCTACAAGATCCTGTCTCGCGCCGAGTGGGACTCCGCCAAGGCCGTCGGACGCTTCGAGGGCTCGGCCGTCGATCTCGCCGATGGGTTCATCCATCTCTCCGCCGCCGATCAGGCCCAGGAGACCGCCGCCAAGTGGTTCAAGGGCCAGGAGAGCCTCGTCCTGCTGACGATTGAGGCCGAGCCGCTGGGCGAGGCGCTCAGGTGGGAAGCCTCGCGCGGCGGCGCGCTGTTCCCGCACCTTTATCGTCCGCTGCTCACCTCGGAAGTCACGCGCGAGGCGGATCTGGACCTGGACGCCGACGGCGTGCCGCAACTGGGCGACCATCTCGCATGAGCCTCCACGACGTCGCCGCCCGCGCCCTTCACGCCTTCGACCCCGAGGACGCCCACGGCTGGGCTATTCGTGGCTTGAAGTGGGGCCTCGGCCCCCGTGACGACCAGCCCGACGATCCGATCCTGGCGGTCAAGATCGCTGGGATGGAACTGTCGAATTGCGTCGGTTTGGCCGCAGGCTTCGACAAGAACGCCGAGGTCCCCGACGCCATGCTGGCCGCCGGCTTCGGCTTCGTCGAGGCGGGGACCGTCACGCCGTTGGCCCAGGCTGGCAATCCGCGTCCGCGCCTGTTTCGACTGAGCGAGGACCAGGCGGTGATCAACCGCATGGGCTTCAACAACGGCGGCCTGGAACCGTTTGCGCAGCGTCTGTCGGCGCGTAGGACCCGAGGCGGCGTTGTCGGGGCCAATATCGGGGCCAACAAGGACGCGAGCGACCGTATCCAGGATTATGTGACCGGCCTGACGCGCCTCTGGGGCCTGTCTGACTATTTCACCGCCAACATCTCCTCGCCCAACACGCCCGGCCTGCGCGCGCTGCAAACCAAGGCGGCGCTGGAGGAGCTTCTCGGCCGGCTGGCGGAAACCCGCGCGGCGCTGAAGATCGCGTCCGGCGCCGACTATCCGATCTTCCTGAAGGTCGCGCCCGACCTCGAGGACGGCGAGGTCGAGGCCATCGTCGAGACGGTGGTGGGCGCGGGGCTCGACGCCATCATCGTCAGCAACACCACCATCGCCCGGCCCGAGACGCTGACGTCGCGCTTCGCCGCCGAGAGCGGGGGTCTATCGGGCGCGCCGCTGCTGGCCCCCTCGACCGCCGTCTTGGCGCGCTTCCACGCGGCCGCCGCTGGCCGGGTGGACCTGATCGGCGCGGGCGGCGTGGCCGACGGCGCGGGCGCCTACGCCAAGATCCGCGCCGGTGCGCGGGCCGTGCAGCTCTATTCGGCGCTCGTTTATGGCGGTCCCGGCCTCGTCGCCCGGATCAAGAGCGATCTCGCCACCCGCCTTCGCGCCGACGGCTTCACCGCCGTTGAGGACGCGATCGGCGCCGCATGACGCGCGGACGGGTCCTGACGCTCCTGCGTCGTTTCGGACCGCTGGCGGTGGTCGCGATCCTGTGCGCGGTCGCCTTCGCCAGCGGCCTGGTCGAACACCTGTCGCTGGAGGAGCTTCGCCGTCAGGGAACGGCGCTCCAGACGTTCGCGCGCGAGAAGCCGTTGTTGTGCGCGGCGATCTATCTGGCGATCTATGTCGGGTCGGTGGCGATCTCACTGCCGGGCGCCCTGATCCTGTCTCTGACCGGCGGTTTCCTGTTTGGACCCGTCGGCGGCGGCTTTGCAGCCGTCACCGGCGCTACGGGCGGCTCCACCGTCACCTTTCTGGTCTTCCGCACCGCGTTCGGCGAAGCCTTGCGGCTGAAGTCCGGCGCTTTTGTTTCGCGCCTTGCCGAGGGCTTCAAGGGTGATGCGTTCAACTACCTGCTGACCTTGCGCCTGATCCCGGCCTTTCCGTTGCTGGCGGTGAATGTCGCGGCGGGAGTGATGAATGTCCGGGTGCGCACCTTTCTGCTGGCCTCGGTGCTGGGCATGATCCCAAGCTCCTTCGTCTACGCCGGTATCGGCGCGGGCCTGGGGCATGTGTTCGCCAAGGGCGGCCCGGTGACGGTGGAAAGCCTCTTGTCGCCGCGCGTCTATCTGCCGATCATCGGCATGGGCGTTCTGGCGTTTCTGCCGCCATTGTGGCGCCATTGGCGCAACGGGCGCGCGATCGCGTCGCTGGACGAGAAGTAACCGCCCCGGATGGTCGAACCCGGCTCGCCCTCGGAAGACGAAGCCCCCAAGCCCCGGAAGCGCTTTCCGTGGCCCGGCGGGCTGTCGGCGCGCCTTCTGCTCTTCACCGCCATCGTGGTCAATTTCGGCGGCTTGTTGATCCTGCCCCCGGCCCTGGCGGCCTATGAGGAGCAATGGCTTCTGGATCGGGTGCGGGCGGGGGAACTGGCCTCGACCATCGCGGAGTCCGATCCTGAACTGCGCGTCAGCGACGCCGTCGCCAGCCAGATGTTCGACCAGGCCGGAGCGGTGACCGTGGCCGTGCAGGTCGATGGCGCGCGCCGTCTGGTGCTTCCGCCGAAGCAGCCGTTCGAGACGCCCTATCTGGTGGATCTGCGGCGACAGAATCCGGGCTCATGGCTCGCCGCGCCGTTCTTCACTCTGACCAGCCCCAAGGGCGCCATGGTCCGCGTGATGGCCGAACCACGTTTCCGCAAGGCCGAGTTCATCGAGGTGGTGCTGCCCGACGCCCCTCTGAAGGCCAAGCTGGTCGCCTATTTCTGGCAGCTTGCGGGCGTGACCATTTTCGTGGCCACCCTCGCCGGGGTGCTTGTGTACGCTTTCCTGAACATCTTCCTGGTGCGGCCGATGCAACGCATCACCCGCGCCATGGAGGCGTTCCGGAGCGATCCTGACGACCCGGCCGCGCGTATAGCTGTCTCCAATCGCCGCGACGAGATCGGCCGCGCTGAGCTTGAGCTCGACCGCATGCAGGCCGACCTGCTGGCGGCGCTCGCCTCGAAGGCGCGGCTCGCCGCCCTTGGCGAGGCGGTCGCCAAGATCAATCACGACCTCCGCAACATGCTGACCAGCGCCCAGATGGCCTCGGACCGTCTCGCCGCGCTGGGCGATCCCAAGGTGGCCCAGGCCCTGCCGCGGCTCGAGCGCGCCTTGGATCGCGCCATCAACCTGGCTTCCGATGTCATGGCCTACGGCAAGTCTCGAGAGCCGGAGCCGGTGGCGCGGGTGATCCCGCTGCGGCCCGCTTTGGACATGGCCGCCGAGGACGCGGGCCTGACCCCGACGGGCGTCAGCCTGGAGACCGTGATTGGCCCGCGCGAGCAGGTGCTCGCCGATCCGGATCAGCTGCATCGCATCCTGACCAACCTGCTGCGCAACGCGCGCGAGGCCATCGAAGGCGCGCCGGACCGGGGCGGCAAGGGCAAGGTGTTCATTGAGCTGCGACGGGCGGAGGGCGCCAGCGTGCTGCGCCTGTCCGACGATGGTCCCGGCGTGCCCGAGCGCGCCCGCGCCAATCTGTTCCAGCCGTTCGTAGGCTCAGTTCGCCGAGGCGGCACCGGGCTTGGCCTGGCCATCGCCCGCGAATTGGCCCAGGGGCACGGGGGCGATCTGGTGCTGGTGGAAACTGGACCTGGGGGTTCGGTGTTCGATCTGACACTATCCGGCGCGCCCGATCCCTCGCCCGAGGCGCCGCCGGAATCTGGCGACCCGGCCGCCGACACCTAAGGCGCTAGAGGAGGCCCTAATGGCCACGACCTGGACCATCGCCGTGAAGCTCGGCGCCTCGCCAGACAGCGCCCCGATCCACGAGATCACCGTGGAGGCGCCCGACGCGCCTTCCGCCCTGCGCCGGGTCGCGGCCATGGTCGCCGTTCAGAACGCCGCCGACGCCGAGTTGCTGGTCGATGGCCAGGAGGAGGTCTTCTCCCGCGCCGAGGTGGAGGCGGGCCTGGAGGAGCACCAGGCCCGGACCTGAGAGGCCCTAGAGCCCCTTCGCGACGCCCTCGCGACGCGGATCGGCGCCGCCTTCCAGCACGTTGCCGGGCCGCACGATGACGCCCTGCAAGCCTGAGGTCTCCAACTGACCGACCTTGACGCCCACGCCGCGGGCGTTCAACGCGGCCAGCATCTCAGGGCCGAACAGGTCGGCGTCGCCCGAGAAGCTCTCGCCGCGCGCGACCAGGTTCGGCAACGAGACGGCCTGCTGCATGTTCAGGTTCCAGTAGAACAGCCCGACCATGGCCTTGAGATTATAGGACAGGATGGCGTTGCCGCCCGGGGACCCTACGGCGGCCAGGAACTTGCCCTTCTTATCCAGCACGATCAGCGGCGACATCGACGAGCGCGGCCGCTTGCCCGCCGCGATGGCGTTAGCGGCCGGCGCGCCATCCTTCTCGACCGGCGAGAACGAGAAGTCGGTCAGCTGGTTGTTCAGGAAGAAGCCGCCGACCATCCGGCCGTTGCCGAAGATGCTTTCGACCGTGGTGGTCATCGAGACGACATTGCCCGCCGTGTCCGCCACCACGAAATGGGTGGTGCCGCCGGGTTCGTGAGTCATGTCGACCCCGACCTTGGGCGCGCCCTTCGGCTGGCCGAACGGCGGCGCTGCGCCGGCCTTGTCGGTGATCAGCTTGGCGCGCTCCGCGACGTACTTGGGATCCAGCAACCCCTCGACGGGGACCCTCACGAACGAAGGATCGCCGACATAGCGGTCACGGTCGGCGTACATGACCCGTTCGGCCTGGGCGAGGAGCGTCCAGGCCACAGGATCGGTCGGGCCGCGCTTGCCGATGTCGGTGTGTTCCAGCATCTGCAGCGCCTGGATCACGGCCAGCCCGCTGGACTGCGGATTGGGCACGCAGACGGTGTAGACCTTCCAAGGCCGGCACAACGCCGCTCCCGACCGCGGCTTGTAGGCTTTCAGGTCTTCCAGCGAGATGCTGCCGGGCAGTTCGCCCTCATGGACCCGGTCGACGATGGCTTGGGCGATCGGCCCTTCATACATCGCCGAAGGACCCTCGGCCGCGATCCGGCGCACCGTCTCGGCATAGGCTGGGTTCTTCAGCACGTCGCCGGCCTTGTAGCGGGTTCCGTCCGGCTTGGTGAAGTACTTCACCGCGTCGGGCTGGGAGGCCTGTGGCGCGCGCCCGGCGATCATCCCCGCCAGGCGCGGGCTGACCACGAAGCCGTCGGCGGCCAGGGTCTCTGCGTCCTTGAACAGCGTGCTCCAGGCGACCTTGCCATGCTCCTTCTGGGCCTGGGCCAGCATGGCGACCGCGCCAGGGACGCCGGACGAGCGGCCCGACAGCAGGGCCTTTACGAAGGGCAGGGGCTTGCCGTCCGGCCCCATGAACATGTCGGGCGTCGCGCCGCTCGGCGCGGTCTCGCGACCGTCATAGGCGGTAACCTTGCCCGACTTGGCGTCATAGACCATCAGGAACGCGCCACCGCCCAGGCCCGAGCTCTGGGGCTCCACCAAGCTCAACACCGCCTGGATTGCAACGGCTGCGTCGACCGCCGATCCGCCGTCGCGCAAGACCCTCAAGCCCGCCTCGACGGCCAGCGGATTGGCCGCGGCGACCATGCCCTTGGCCGGCGTCGAGGTCGCCGCCGGACGCGGCGTCGGCATCGCCAGCGGAATGGACTCGGCGTGAGCGGCGAGCGGGGCCAGGGAGAGTTGCAGCGCGGCGGACAGGGCCAGAAGGGAAGCCAAACGACGCATACGGATCCTCGTAACGGACGCTGAGAGCAGCCTGCCCGCCGCTCCGGATGTCTCCATGGACACCAATCATGCGGCGCTGTCACGTCCGTTCGCCGCACAGGGCCTGCCAAACGCGGCCCTTGAAGCTTCGCCAGGCAAGGCGCGGCGCGCGAGAGAACATTGGTGCGCGAAACTTTTCGAAATTATCCTTCAAACCGGGCTTGCGTCCCCCGAACGCCTGGGCTATCTCCCCCGCCTCGCCGCAAGGCAGTGCGCGCCCGTAGCTCAGCTGGATAGAGCATCAGACTACGAATCTGAGGGTCGGACGTTCGAATCGTTCCGGGCGCGCCATTTTCTCCTAATGAAGTCAGTGCTTTCAGTCGGCGCGTGTCTCGCGCTGGTCGCTTTCGCGGTTGATCGGAACCGCTCCGGAGCAAGCTCCTTACGACTCCGGCGTGACCCAGTTCCGGCGGTCGCTTAAGACGCGTGACCCAGGGGACGTCTCGCTACCGAGGAGAGCTTGTCATCATGTGATTTGGGATGAGCTGGAGCGCCTGAGGCGAATGAAAGCCTCTCTGGTGATCGCCTTGTCTCGCTTGAGAAGTTGCCAGCGAAGGCGGGACGCCCGCCTAGAATCAAGCTGAACCTCGCTGATTTACACCTGCCCGCACGCCCTCAGCCGAGATGGTGGGGCGTTCAGGCCGAAGATCGATGTGCTTGCAGCCGTTGTAGGGCCCAGCAAGACGCAATGCGGACAGACTGTTATTCGCGAACGAGCCATCCGAGCATCTCGACGATGTCGAGATCGGGCCAATAGCGGTCCATGAGGTAGGCGCCGTTCGCCTCGGAAACCAGCAGGCCGGCGCTACAGAGCTTGATGAGCTTACGGCGAACCGTCTCGCGCGGAATGCCGGTCATGTTGGCGATCGTTGATGCGTTGAGGCGCGCTGAGAAGATCTCGGCCTGAAACAGCCCCTGCGCGCCGAGGTCGCGACAAGCCTCCGCGAGCCCCGCGAGCTTGAAGGCGAAAAGGATCTGCTGGCTGTCGCTATCAATACCCCACTGGCGTCGCGCCTTGGCGAAGTGGGAGAAAAGTTTGGATGCGATTTGGAGGCGAACTCCAACATGGTCCAAACGCTTGTGGGCAAGCGCGCGCTCAAAGCGCCGCTCAGAGATCTGAGCCACTGACATGCTTCCCCGATTTCGACAGCGCATGCTGGATGCGTCGCGTCTAGCCCCAGGGAAACCGTACTGACGTAACGTCGTTTTCACAATCGGCTTAGATCTTTCAGGCACCCACTTTGGGGAGGCCGTCGTGAGGCTCGGAGGCTCTCGGCTCTAGAGCGCTATAAACAATATTAAAAGAGAAAGTGTGGGTTTTATGATATTCCATTTATTGGAATTTGCGGAGGATATGCGCCTCTAGGGATTCTTTTAGTTTATAGCGCTCAATATGGGGGGGGCTGATTTTGTCAGAATATTTCTCTTCATGCGTCAGAGCAGCTGGGGCTCATTGCGTCAGTCTTGCGGGGTATCGCGAGGTTGCAAGAGTCGGATCAGATAGATCAGTCCGCCGCTAACGCCTCCGCCGAGCAGCAGGCCCGCCACAACCTCCCAAAGATTGGCGTGGAGGGCCACGCCTAGCGCAAGGCACGCGGCGGTGACGATGAGTAGCAGCACCGGAAAGGAAATGCGCATAGCTGGCTATCCATTGACAATGGTTGCGAGGTCTCGAGCTTGCCCCATGCTAGTCTCCACCCGCAATTTGGAGCCTGATAAACCATAATACCGACGAGCAACTATGAAAATCTTGCGGGCGGAAAGGTAAGCTCTTTTCCGAGATAGAATTCTTAGCTTCGCCGGGAAACTCTAGCTGCTTGGACCTTGTCGCCCAATTTGGGCAGAGGCGTCGTTGACCTTAAAAATCTGTAAATGCTACCAGTTTAGGGTCTGGTACGGATCGGTACCTTGGAGGGCGAATTATGCAGACCTTTAGCCAAACCATTCTTGAGCTGCTGCGCGACGAAACCGGCACCGTTGGCCTGGAATATGGCACGACCGCCGGCGCGGCCGCTGGTGGCGTCTCTGGCGCTGTGGGCCAAATCTCGGACGCCGTGGCCAGCGCTTCGGACTCTGTCTCGGCGGTCCTGACTTCCGAGTAACTCGCCACTAGCTAAGTTCTTGCTTAGGCTGGCGATTTTTCTCGCTTAAGTCGCCAGTAGGGGGAGGCGCTTCTTGCCCCTACTGGTTCGACTGCTTGTGGGGCGGCTGCTGGTCGCGGATCCTACTTTCGCGGATTGTCGAGCAGGGCTCTCTTGGGGATCGCTCGACGACGAGGCTTTTTGGGTGTGCTACTCGGATGCAACCTGGCCCGTTTAGCCACTTTTCAGACCTGGCGCCGATTATTTTGATCTTGGTAAACGCTACGGCTGTGCTCGCCGGCGCGCTTACTGATCTTTTCTATCGTAAGATTCCAAACGTACATGTCGCGATTGTCGCAGTCTGCGCCGTGACTTACGTCGCGCTTTTTCAGCGCGATCAGTTGCTACTTCATCTCCTTAACTTCTTTTATGTTGCCGGAGTGGGGGTTATTCTTTTTCGGAAGAAGGTCCTCGGGGGAGGCGACGTGAAGTTCATAGCGGCGTTGGCGCTGTGGTTCCTGCCGCAGCAACTCGGCGCCTTTATCATGACAGTGCTGATTTGCGGGGGCGTGCTGGGCTCTATCTATCTGGCGCTTTGTCTGCTGCACCTGCTTTGTAAGAAGCATCTCCCCTGGCTCAGAGTTCCCGAGGTCAAGGCCAATGCTGGGATGCCGTACGGCGTCGCCACGGCGGTCGGATTTGCTCTTGTCTCGCTGAGGTTCATGTAATGGCGCTTCGTCCGCAGTCTCGCCCCGGCGTGCGCGCCGCGCGGCCCAAGTCGACGCTCTCGCCGGCGATGTCGGTCGTCGGCAACATCGCGATGTTCATCATCGCCGCCGTTATTTGCTTTGGACTCATGCGAGGCTTTCGCGGCTTGGTCGCCAATGCCGGCGAGCCCGCAGGCTACATGCTGGTGACCAGCCGCCCGGTGCAGGCCGGGGAACAGCTTTCAAAGGACAACGCCGAGTGGAAGGCGATCAAAGGGAAAAAGCCTACGGGTTTTGTCGTAGCGCCTGACAAGCGCGCCCCGATAGACGGCTATGTCTCGATGATCCGGTTGGCGTCGAACAAACCGGTCAAGTTGAGCCTTGTCGCGAAGGAGCAAGTCACGGCGGTTCGCGCGACCGGCAGCCTGACGGGCTTTGTGCTTTCGCAGGAGGATCTCGCCGCGCTCGCGCCGTTTCTGAAGGCCGGCGACCGCGTTGACATCATCGCCATTCGTGGCGCGGGCAAGACCAGCGCTGAGGTGGGCGCGGATCTCTCCGTTGCCACCGTGGTCTCTTCAGCCGAGGTCACCGGCTTGATCAAGCCCATGTCTGTCGGGCGCGCCGCTCGCCAGGGCGCCGCCGTGATCGCGGTCAGCTCCGAGCAGGCGCGCATGCTGGGTTTGCTGCGGCAGGTAGCTAAGCTTGAGGTGGTGCTGTCGCCTTCCCGCCCCCGCGAAAGCCAAGGCGTCGTCTTTCCGTTTATTCCCTGGGAAAGCGCCGGCGAGCTGGGCTTGACGTCGAACGCCGCGGAGGGCGCGGACGCGAGGGTCGACGTCGCGTCGCAGGGCGGGACGCAGCTTGGGCCGGTCGTTCCGTCAAAGCCGCAATATACTGTAGCCGTGATCACGCCGTCCGGAACCACTCAGGCCAACGTACCGAACTGACGATGTGTGTCGGAGTACCGTCGTGACCATTCTGAAACTCGTTGTCGCGCACTGCCAGCAGGCCATTGCGCGCGGCCTGGAAGTGACTTTGGCGGCGGCGCTGCTGCTATCGCCGGTCGCTGCGGCGGCCCAAGCGCAGCCCGCCCAGCCCCAACCCGCTAAGACGGTCATCACATTGTCTGTGGGAGGGGCGCAAACGCTGAAGTCGGATCGCCCTTTCGACAAATTGGTTAATCCCAATCCCACGGTTGCGACAATCGAAATTCCGGATCGCAGGACCCTTGTGCTGTTCGGCGCCCAGGAGGGCGTTACCGAGCTGAGTCTTATGGACGCCAAGGGCGTCGAGTTTCAGCGTTTTCAGGTCGTGGTGGAGCAGAACGTCGATAGCCTGCAACGCCTCCTGGTCGAGGTGGTGGGGGAGCCGGCCATCAAGGTCCGTCGTGTAGGCTCGTCGATCGTGCTGACGGGCGAGGTCGACAACCCCGGTCGGGTGGCCCTGGCCGGCGACATCGCTCGCAAAGCCTCCGGCGTTGGCGACGGCGTTGTCAACCTGCTGCAAAGTATTGGCCAAGATCAGGTGACGCTTTCGGTCAAGGTGCTCGAGGTTAAGAAGAGCGAGATCAAATCGCTCGGTTTGAAGTGGGCGGCGCGGAACGCCCGCACCGGCATCGGGGCTAATCAGATCGGCAACATCTTCAATAGCGGCACCATCCCGCGTCCGACTGACCAGTTCTCGTTCGCGGCCGCCAGCACCTGGCGCGCCGGATCGGGCGTGATCGACGCCTTTGTCGATTTCCTGCGCACCGAGGGTCATGCCAAGCTTCTCGCGGCTCCGACCATTGTGGCGACCAGCGGGAAACCGTCGAAATTCTTGTCGGGCGGCGAGTTTCCAGTCCCGATGCCCTATAATAACTTCCTGGGCAACCAGACTACCGCCGATGGTCGCGCATCGACTTTCGTTGGTCTGGATTACAGGCCCTTTGGCGTGTCGCTGACCTCGACGGCGACGATTACAGCCGACGGTCGGATCGATCTTCTGGTGGCCCCGGAAGTCAGCTCAATCGACTACGGCAATTCCATCGACTACGGGGGCAATCGTGTGCCCGCCATGGCGACACGCCGGGCTGAGACCAGTTTGCGTATTGCGTCGGGCGATAGCGTCGTGTTTGCGGGTCTGACGTCGCGGGCTAGCGACAGCCAGAAGAACCGCTTGCCAGGCAAGATGAAGTTCCTGGATTTTCTTGCGGGGTCATCCACCGCGAGTGAAGCCGAGACCGAGCTACTGATTATCGTTACGCCGGTGATCGGCGGACCGGTGGCCTCGGGCCAGGCCGCGAAGGGCGTCGAAGGTGGCTCAAATGAGCCGCACTGAGACCTCGGCCGATCCGAGGGAGGCGGCTGAGGACGATCCCTATTGGCGTCTGATCGACGCCGCGCTCGAGATGGGCGATGGGGAAGCCGCGGCGCTTCCGGAGGAAGCCGAGATGCGCGCGCGCATGGCGACGCTGGTGGCCGACGGGCTGGTGCCGGCCTGGATGGCCGAGCAGATCCCTAGCTGCGCGGATGAGATCTACCGCTACGGGCCTCTGACGCCTCTGATGATGGCGGGCGACATCACCGATATCGTGGTCAACGGTCCCGACGAGATCCTTGTTGATCGGGGCCAGGGGCTATTGCCCGAGCCTGTTCGGTTTCGGAGCGCCGATCATCTGTACGCCTTCGCCGCCCGACGTCTGGGACGGGCAGGGAGAACGGTCAATCGGGCTAGTCCCCTGGCCGAAGTCGACATGGAGGACGGCTCGCGCCTGCACGTGGTCGCGCCGCCGATCTCCACCGGGGCTGTCCAGCTGTCGATTCGTAAGTTCCGCGCCAGCATGCGGCTCGAAACCATTGTCGAAAGTGGAATGATTTCGGCCCAGGACGCCCAGTTCCTGCGTGAGGCGGTTGGCTCCCGAAAGAACATCATCGTCGCCGGAGGGCCGGGGGCGGGTAAAACAACCCTCATGGGCGCCTTGTTGGACGAGGTCGATCCTCGTCAGCGCATAGTCGGGATCGAGGACGTCCCGGAGCTGCGGCCTGCGCGCGCTCAGTACGTTCGTCTGCTAACGCGCTCAGCCAACGGTCCCTTCATGGCTGAGACAACGGTCAGGGATCTGGTGCGGGAGGCGTTGCGGATGCGGCCAGACCGCCTCATCGTCGGCGAGGTGCGTGGAACCGAGGCTTTGGACATGGTCACTGCGATGTCTACCGGGATGGCCGGGTCGATGACTACGCTTCACGCCAACAGCGCCGCAAGCGCCCTGGATCGTCTAGAGGTTCTACTGCACATGGCGAGTGGCTCTGTGCGATCCGTCGAACTAGGGCGTCGGGCGGTGGATCTGGTGATATTCATTCGTCGCCAGGATGACGGTCGTCGGGTCGTCGAGTCCATCGAGCGGCTCGGCTAGTCGAAGCCATGATGCGCCGGGAAACCCAGTTGGTTGGGCTCGCCGTTGTAGGTGCAGCGACACTTGTGGCGGCGCTTGTATTCGGCAACCTGATCCTCTCCCTGCCACTCGGCTTGGGCGTCGGCGCTCTGACCCTGCAGGCGCTGGCGGCGCAGCGCACCCGCGCCAATGACGCTGATCGCGACGAGACTCTGTTGCTGCTTCAAGCCGCGACGCCCAAGCTGCGAGCGGGTGTGCCTATCGACGCTGCGTTTCTGATGGCGGCCGAGGAGGCGCCGACTTCGGTCGCGAAGATCGTTCGGCGCTACTGCCAAAGGTCAGGATACGTACCGCCGGGCTCCGCCGAGGTTATGGCCCGCGAAGCCGGCCCCCTGACCCAGGCTATCATCGCGATGATCCGGTCGTGCAGAGAGAATGGTGGCGATGTCGCCACCCCGTTCGTCAACTTGGCTGAGATGATCGAAACCGACCAGAAGTTGCGCCGTCGCCAGGACACCGCGACCTTGCATGTGCGCGCCCAGGCCAACGGGCTGACCGTGATTGCCGCGCTGGTGGTTCTATCGATCATCTTCGGCTCCGGCAGCAGCGTAGACTACTTCCGTGAGACTGCCGACGGACGGCTTGTCATGCTGGGCAGCCTGACCGCGATGGTCTGGGGCTACGTGATCCTGTCGGCGCTGAACGCAAGGATCGGTCATGCCTAAGCGGCCGTCGATCACCACCCTGCTGTCATTGGAGCCGCCGCCCCTGTCGCCGGACATTCTCGCGGCGATCTTCTCGTCGGCGTGCGCGTCGGGCCTGACAGCCGAACAAGCCATCGGCGTCATGGCTGAGGTCGCTGACATCATGGATCCGCAACTGGCCTACGAGATTCACGACACCCATCGTCGGCTCAGCCTGTCGACCAATCGCGACAAGACCTACGCCCGTCTGATCGAAACCCGCGAGAGCGACCTGATCGTGCGTTTGCTGACGATGCTGCGCACGGCGGAGAAATCGGGCGAAGAGATCATTGTCCGATCCCGCAAACTCTTCGAGGCGATGTCACAGGAACGCGAAAATCGTGTCGCCCAGAGAGTCGAGACATATCCACTGATCATGGTGGTCGTGGTGGTGCTGTTTTTCCTTCCCGCCCTTGTAATTCTGTTGGCTGCGCCCGTTTACATCTCTGTTCTAGAGATTTTGCGGAGCTTCTAAGGCAACTGGACCAAGGTCGATCTGGGCCAGTTGGGCACAGATTCAGTTTTCACTCGCCCAATGTGGGCACATACCCAGGTTCCGCAGCCCGCCAGCAGTGTTAAGAAATCGTAGACGTCCGCGCTCGATCGAGTTGGCGGCGAGAGGGATTTGAGGGGCGAGCTAATGAAAGTTACGAAATCGATCATCCTGAGTGCCGTCGCGGCTCTTATCGTGGCCGCTGGCCCGGAAGTGAGCGCGCCCCTCATCGGCGTCGATAACGCGGCTGAAGCTGCGGTGCCCGCCAAGGGTTGTAAGGCGGGTTTCGTCCCGCTTACGAAGTCGCGCACGCTCAAGAAGGGCGGGAAGACGATTTCGTCTACGCGCTGCTACAAAAAGGGGACGCAGCCAGCGCTGAGCTGCAAGGCGCCTAAGGTAAAGGCGAGCAAACTCGTCAAGCAAAAGGGTGTTCTGGTCGCGATTGACGTCTGTAAGAAGGCGCCGCCGGTCAAGAAAGCCAAGGCCTGCAAGGCCGGTACGGTTGCTAAGACCAAGTCAGTCCGTATCACGAGGGGCGGCGCTCCCGCCACGAAGACCGTGGTGAACTGCGTGGCGGTCAAAAAGTAAGCTAGCGGATAACGGCGCATACCTCGTAGGCGAGGTGTGCGCCGGTTCGCCGCATGACAAGTGCTGAGGGTTTTATGAGGCTTTCCGATTTTCGAGCTTGGATACGAGACGAAAACGGGACTGCCTCGATTGAGTTCTCTATTGTCTTGGGTGTTCTCGTTGCAGCGTTTCTCGCCGCGGGAATGGTAATTGGGCCGGCAGTCCACAATTATGCGACTCGCCTGAAAACCATCACATTGGAAGCGCGCGCGGTGCTCGACGAACTCAAGGCGGCAACGCCCCCCGCGACTGCGCCCTAGTTTTCAGATGCTCGGCGCCAGCTGTTTCCTGATCTGTTTACTCGCCCTGCTCGTCGGGATGGAGATCCGATCACCTGGAACCGTTCATGCGGTCGTCGAAACTGCAACGCTGGTTTGGATGACCGCTAGCCAGCACGTCCCGCACGATATCTGCACTGGCCTTTCGGATCTGGGGCGTCCGATCGTCGCCTGTGCGGGCCTATAGACTTCAGATTGCGGTGGCCTTAACCCACAGTCTCTAGCGCACGCTCAAGCGCCGCCCTCTGCGTTTCACGAAGCACCTCAAAAGCCCAGAAGATCATTCCGGACAACGCTCCGCCTGCCGCGCAGTATTCCAGTGTCGCTGAGCCACTCTCGTCGTTTGCCAGATCGGAAAGCGTCGATCGAATACTTCTAAAAACTTCTGCCGCATGTGAGAGCATGGCGCGTTTCCTGAGTTGACGCGTCATTCTGATCTGAGGCGCATTAAGCTCGATCAAATATATTTGGTTTAGCGAGTTTAACTGTGTTTGCTTGGCTTGGATTAAGACGATCCAGGCCCCTCGATGCTGCAGAATCTCAACGACCGTTGTGTGGCGCGCAGCGCATAAGCGGCTTCAAAGGCGCGCCATTTTGCGGGCGCGCCCACGCCAAGGCGCAAGCTTCTGCTCGACTTTAAACGTCCGCCTGGACTGCGATTGGCGGGGCCTATCCGGAACCAACATCCATGACCCGGCCCCACAAGAAGACCCTCCCAGGGAGGCCTTCCAGGGTCGTGTTGCTTGGTTACCCCTGAAGACGCGCGGCGAGAGCCAGGATTGGCGGCGCGAAGCCGAGGCCGGTGATCAGGAGCTGGGTCAGGATGATCGCGCCGGTCCCCCAGGCGTAAGCGGGATGCGCCTTGCCGCGCGTGGCCCGATCGTAGAGGACGGCGACCAGCACATAGAGCAGCATGGTTCCGCTGACCGCCCAACTGGCCCAAGGGCCAAGCAGGGGCATGGGCAGAAGTCGGCCGAGGGCAGGGCTCATGACCATGATCGTGCCGCACAGCATCAGCCGCTTGTGCCAGGCTGCGTCGCGGCGAAGGGCTACCGCCGCCAGCGTAAGCGCCGCGAAGGTCAGCACGCCGGCGACGTCGAGCACGAGAAAGACGCCGGGCGGGAAGAAGGGGGGGACACGGTGCAGCGCCAGCGCCATCACCGTCGTGTGGATTCCAACCACCACCATGACCAGCACCCAACCTGCGCCGAACACCCCCAAGGCGCGGTGAAGGCCGAAGCTCCCCCGGGTCACCAGCACGTTCTGCACGAGGTAGAGCGCGATCCAGAGGCTGAACACGACCGCGTGGACATGCACGTGCCAGGGCGCGCTGGCGAAAGCAGTCTGGGGGCGCGCGAAGCTGACCGAGAAGCCGATCACCACGGTTAGGGCGATCGCGATCGCCATGATCAGGAAGAACCCGCGGTCAGACGCGGGGCGGGCCTTTTCGCGGTCTCGCGCGACGGAAATGGAATGGTCGGTCATCGTGTTCAAAGCCCCCGTTCTGGATGTCCGAGAAGGAGGCGTTCGTCCGTCGGCGAGAAAGGACGGGGACCTGTTGGAAAACTGATTTCTTCCTGATGGGCTTGGCGTATCAAGGTTACACAGGCGGACCAGGGGCGCATGACCCAAGCATTGGCGGATCAGGCTGAGATAGACCTGGGCGTGGCCCGGCTGCGCCCGTCCTCGTGCGAAGTCCATGTCGACGGCCGCGATCATGTGCTCGAACCCCAGGTCATGCGCGCTCTCCTGGTGCTGGCGCGAAGTCAAGGCAAGGTGGTGTCCCGCGCGGCGCTCGTCGACGCCGCTTGGGACGGTCGAGCCGTCAGCGAGGACGCGATCAACCGCGTCATCTCGCGCCTGCGGAAGCTGGCCGTGGAGACGGGCGCTTTTACCCTGACCACTCAACGCAAGGTCGGCTATCGCCTGACGGCGGTGGAGGTGGTATCCGCCTCGGCGTATGAGCCTGCGATTGCTCAGTCGCCGCCGCTGCGCCGGCGTTACGCGTGGCCGGGCCTGCTTGCAGTGGTGGCGCTTTTGATCGCAAGCCTTGCCGTATGGCGCCTACTGCCGCCGCGCGCGCCGGAGATCGCCAGCCTCACGGTTGTCGCGCTGCGCCCGGCGACCCCGGACCTGGCGCCCGACGCTGCGCGGCTGACGGCCGATCTGACCACGACCTTGTCGCGGATGAAGGGGTTGCGGGTGGAGTCCGAGGGCGCGCAGGCGAGGCCCGGCGACAAGCCCGCCTTGCTGCTGGGCGGCGTTGTCTCTCCAGCGGAGCCGGGCCTGTCATCGCAGCCAGCGGTCGCCCTGAACCTGACTGATCGCCGCAGCGGCGCGCGCGTCTGGAGCGCGGCGTTCGATGCGCGGGGCGTCGTCGACCCGACCGTACGCGAGCGGGCCCTTTCGGCGGTCGCCCGCTATGTCGCCATCTGGCTGGGGGATCGGGTGCAAGGCGTCCCCGCCGCGCGCGAACCCGTCAGTCCGGAGATCACCCGGCTGGTGGCCGAGGCTCGCCAGACCCTGTCGGCGGCGCATAGGGCTCGGCACAATCGTGACTGGGCCACATTCACCCGCCTGGAGCGCGAGACGCGGGCGGTTCAGGCCAAGGTGCTGGCGATGGACCCTGACGCCGCGCCGGGCCTGATGCTGGGCTATCAGGTCGAGGCGGTTCCAGAGTTCCAGCGTCCCGACGAGACCGCGCAAGCCTATGACGAACGCCAGCGCCGCGCGGCGCGGTTCCTGGCGCAGGCGATCGCCGCCGATCCTGACGACACCGAGGCCCTGGCCGCCACCGCCCGCGACTTCCGCCGCGCGCTGCGCTGGGAGGAGGCCGACAAGCTGCTGGAACGCGCGGTGGCGATCGACCCGAACTCACCGGACGCCAACACTTGGTACGCCTACGGCCTGGCGCTTTCGGGGCGTTGCGAAGCGGCGCTGCGCCACGCCCGGATCGCGGCGGGCCTTTTGCCCGGCGACGACTGGCGGGCGATGGCTGTGCCGCGGATGCAGCACTGCGCCGGTCGGACCGCCGTCGCCGCAGCGGACTACCGGAAGCTTCTGGACCGTTCGCCGGGGAATGTCTTCGTGCTTCACGACCTCTATCTCATGCGGCTGGGGGCGGCGGACGCGGCCGGCCTCCGCGCCGACGCCGACGAGGCGGTGCAGCGGCGCTGGCGCGGACAGCCACCGCCTGCGGTCGCCTCACTGGCCGAGCGTATGCGGCGGGCCGCCGACGCTTTGGACGGACGGCCCGCCGCGTTCCTGGCGGTGCTGGCCCGCGAGGATCGCGAGATTGGCGGACCCGAGGCCTTCGTGGGCTCTGGCGAGGTGAAGTTCGGCAGCACCTGGGGCGATCAGGCCTTCATGCTGGCGTTCGAATACGCCGCCGCCGGTCGCGCCGACCGCGCCTTGGTCCTGCTCCGCCAAGCGGTCAATGCGGGCTCGCTGTATCTCCCTTGGGCCTTGCCCTACGGCGCTCACGAATTTCCGCCCGCCGTACGCGATGATCCAGCCTACGCCGCCATCTGGCGATCTTCCCCCGGTCTCGCAGCCCTGATCGAGCGCCGCCGCGCGTCACGACGGAATGGCCTAGGGGGGCTCTAGCGCCCGTCGCGTCGGCGGAACCGCTCCAGGTCGAGACCGTGCCGCTCGACCTTGTCGTAGAAGGTCTTGCGGGGAATACGCAGGATTTCCAGCGCCGCGCGGACATCGCCTGCGGTGGCGGTCAACGCTTCTTCGATGACGTGGGCCTCGTAGGTCGCGACACGCTCAGGCAGCGGCGGCAGATCGGTGGGAGCGTTGGAAGCTTGATCAGCGAGACCTAAGGCGACGCGCTGAGCGTAGTGGCCAAGTTCGCGGACGTTCCCGGGCCAGTCGTGATTGTGCAGGCGCCAGCGAACCTTGTCGTCCACGGCTGGCGGGGCGCGGTCGAGCCGCTCGCAGGCCCGGGCCAGAAAGTGCGCGAACAGCAGTGGGACATCGTCGCGACGCTCACGCAGGGGGGGGATGCGGATGCGGACGACATCGAGGCGGTGAAACAGATCCTGCCGGAAGATGCCCGCCGTAACCGCTTCGCCCAGATCGCCCTTGGCGGCGGCCACGACGCGCAGGTCCAGCGTATGGGGACGGTTGGAGCCGATCGGCGTCACTTCCCGCTCCTCGAGCACGCGCAGGAATTTGCCCTGCGCTTCAGGCGCGAGAGTTTCGATCTCGTCGAGGAAAAGGGTGCCGCGATCGGCCTGCTGGATCCGCCCGACCCGCTGGCGCACGGCGCCGTTGAACGCGCCAAGCTCGTGACCGAACAGCTCGCTGTCCAGCGTTCCGGCGGGCAGGGCGGCGCAGTCGACGGCGACGAACTCACGATCCCGGCGTCGCCCCCAGGCGTGCAGAGCGCGCGCGGCCAGTTCCTTGCCGACGCCGGTCTCCCCCTCAAGCAACACATCGACGTCGGCGCTGGCGAGCTGCCGCAAGGTGGCGCGCAGGCGCTCCATGACCGGGGTCTGGCCGATCAGCGGCCAATCGCTCTGGGCCTGGCTCGCCATGGCCCGCAAGGCGCGGTTCTCCAGGACCAGGCGCCGCTTTTCCATGGCGCGCCGGACGCTGGAGACCAGTCGATCGGGCGGATAGGGCTTGGCGACAAAATCGTAAACGCCGTCCTGCAGGGCCTCGACCGCTTCGGCCACGTCGGCATGGCCCGTCACCAGGATCACCGGCAGGTCGGGGTCCTCCGCCTTGAGACGGCGGTAGAGCTGTCGGCCGTCCATCCGCGGCATGCGGATGTCGCTGACGACGACGCCGGCGAAGCCTGCATCCACCGCGCGAAGAGCCTCCTCGGCCCCGGCGAAAGCGCGCACCTCGAAACCGGCGAGCTGCAGCGTCTGCACATTGGCGTCGCGCAACATGTCATCATCATCGATGAAGGCGACCAGATTCACGGACATCCTAACGGGCCTTCGGAAGTGAAATGGCGAAGCGTGCGCCGCGCGGCGAGGGCTCCAGATAAAGCTCGCCGCCGAACTCGGCGACGATGTCGCGGCTGATCACCAGGCCAAGGCCCAGGCCGCGCGGCTTGGTGGTGGCGAAGGGCGTGAACAGCGTCTTGGCCGCCTCGGGTGCGACGCCAGGTCCGTTGTCGGCGACGATGATCTGAACCTGCGCGCGCTTGACCAGGACCCGGACGGAAATCTCGCCATCCTGGCGGTCTCCCAAAGCCTCGATCGCGTTCTGCAGCAGATTGACCAGCACCTGTTCCAGGCGGAAGCGCTCGGCCAGCACTTGGGCGGCCTCGTCGGCCACGTCGCGCACGACCCGCACGCCCTGTTGGCGAAGGCGCGGACCCACCAGGAGCAATGCGCCGTCGACCACCTCGCGAACCGCCAACGGGGCGGGCGATCCGCCGGACTTGCGCGCGAAGGCGCGTAGTTCATCGGTAATCAGCCCGATCCGGTCGGTCAGGCCGGCGATCAGGTCCAGATTGGTCCGTGCGTTCCGGCTGTCGCTGCGGTCAAGGAAGACGGCCGCATTGTCGGCATAGGCTCGGATGGCGCTGACCGGCTGGTTGATCTCGTGCGCCACACCCGCAGCGATCTGGCCCAGCGTGGCCAGCTTGTTCGACTGGATCAGTTCGTCCTGCATCAGATGGACGTGGGCTTCGGCGCGGCGACGCTCCTCCATCTCGACGGTGAGGCGCTGATTGGTCTCGCGGAGCGCGGTGGTGCGTTCGGCGACGCGGGCCTCCAGCTCTCGACGCGCGGCCTCCTCGCGTGCGGCGCGCAGGCTGGCCTGACTGCGCCAGCGCACGAGCGCGGCGGCGAGGGCGCAAACGGCCAGGCCGGCCAGAAGCGCTATGGCGCGTGCGCCGGTCACGGCCGTCCGGAGCGCCGCGCCGACCGGGGTGAAGGTGTAGACCGTCCAGCCGGCCGCGCTGAGCTCGACGCTGGCGGCCATGTAACGGGTCTCGTCCTGACCTGGGACCTTGATCATCGTCAGCGCCGGAGGCCTGCCGCCGGCGGGCGGGGGCTGGGCGATCAGCAGGTCGAAGGGGGCCTCGCCGAACCGCTGCTCGGCCCGGAGGCGGGTCTGCTCGGCGCGCGGTATCGGCGCGAGCGTCTTGAACCGCCAGGACGGGATCGAGGTCACCAGGACAACGCCCTTGGAGTCGGCCGCGAAGGCTGGTTCGGAGGCGGACCACTCCGCCTCCAGCGTTTCGAACTCGACCTTGACCACCACGACGCCCAGAAGACCGTCGGGGCCCTCGATCCGGCGCGCCATGAACAGGCCCGGACGTCGGCTGACCGTGCCGAGGGCGAACAGCTCGGCCACGCCCTGGTCGCGCGCATCCCTGAAGTAAGGGCGGAAACTGTAGTTGGAGCCGACGAAGCTGGTCGGTTGACGCCAGTTGCTGGCCGCGATGGTCATTCCTCTGGCGTTCAACACATAGATGACCGCCGCCCGCGTGCCGGCGCTGAGGGTTTCCAGCTTGCGGTTCAATGCATCGACGCCACGTGGATCGGCCGAGCGCAGGGTCGAGGCCACGTCGGGATCCTGAGCCAGCACGAACGGAAGCGAGCGATGCTTTGCCAGTTCGCTGCGCAAGACTGCGGCGTGCAGGGCCGCAGAGCTCTGCGCCTGGCGCTCAAGCTCGCGCACCGTGCGGCGCTCCACAACGGCGCCGGTGAATCCGACAAGACCCGCCAGCAAGACCAGGCTTACCGTCAGGAAGATCACCCAACGTCTGACGACCGGATCGGTGAACAGGAGCGTCTCAGCCTTCATCGCGCGGCTTCCCCCATTTGTGCGGATTTCCGCACATTATGGATTGGGGCGGTAGGGGTTTTCGCCAATCGCCGGAATTCCCGCGTCCTTGAAGGTCGATATTTTTCTCTAAAAGACAATGTCTTGGCGCTTTGTTTGGGTTTTCTTGCGCGGTTTCCTCATCCCAAGGATCGTCTATCCAAGCGCCCCGGCAAAGGCGCGGGGTGGAAACATGGCTCTCGGGCCAGGCCAAGAGGCGACAGTGAAGACGATCCAACCGGGCGCCGCTGCGCGACCGTCAGACCAGGCCAGGCCATTCTATCGGCACCTGTACTTCCAGGTTTTGCTGGCGATCGTCGTCGGTGGCTTGATCGGCCATTTCATGCCTGACCTGGGTCAGTCTCTCAAACCGCTCGGCGACGCCTTTATCAAGCTGGTGAAGATGGTCATCGCCCCGGTGATCTTCCTGACCGTGGTGACCGGCATCGCAGGCATGCGCGACCTGGACAAGGTCGGGCGTGTGGCGATCAAGGCGCTCACCTACTTCCTGATCTTCTCGACCCTGGCCCTGATTGTCGGCTTGATCGTCGCCAACGTCGTCCAGCCGGGCGCGGGGATGAATATCGATCCCGCGACCCTCAAGACCGACAAGGTCTCCGAATACGCCGCCAAGGCGCACGATCAGACCATCGTCGGCTTCCTGATGAACATCATCCCGTCGACCGTGGTCAGCGCCTTCGCCGACGGCGAGATCCTGCAGGTGCTGTTGATCTCGATCCTGTTTGGCTTGTCCCTGACCTTGGTGGGAGAACCTGGCCGGCCGGTCGTCGACTTCCTGGATCTGGTCGCACAAGCCTTCTTCAAATTTGTGCACATCGTCATGAAGGCCGCGCCGATCGGCGCCTTCGGAGCCTTCGCCTTCACGATCGGCAAGTACGGCATCGCCTCGGTCGCCAACCTGGCTCTGCTGGTCGGGACCTTCTACCTGACCTCGCTGCTGTTCGTGGTGGTGGTGCTCGGCGCAGTCGCGATCGCCAATGGCTTCTCGATCTTCAGCCTGATCCGCTACCTCAAGGCTGAGTTGCTCCTCGTGCTGGGCACCAGCTCGTCCGAGGCGGCCCTGCCCAGCCTGATCGAGAAGCTGGAGCAGGCCGGTTGTCCGAAGTCGGTCGTGGGGCTGGTGGTCCCGCTCGGCTACTCGTTCAACCTCGACGGCACCAACATCTACATGACCCTGGCGGCCTTGTTCATCGCCCAGGCCACCGGCGTTCACCTGTCGTGGGAACAGCAGGCGCTTCTGCTGGGCGTGGCGATGTTGAGCAGCAAGGGCGCTGCGGGCGTCACGGGCGCGGGCTTCATCACCCTCGCAGCCACACTGTCGGTGGTGCCCTCGGTTCCTGTCGCCGGCATGGCGCTGATCCTGGGCATCGACCGGTTCATGTCCGAGTGCCGGGCCCTGACCAACTTCATCGGCAACGCCGTGGCCGCAATCGTCGTCTCGCGTTGGGAGCGCGGCCTCGATTTGGCGGCCTTCAAGGTGGCCCTCAGCGCCAAGACGCCGCCTTCCGACACCGACGGTTCCATTCCCGACCCAGCCAGCCCGTAGGGCCGCCCTGTCGAACTCAAGCGCAGTCAGAACAAAAATACATTGGGGAGCTGAACACGTGACCTACCAAAGCCGTAGCGGCCACCGCCGCCATCTCGTTCAGGGCGCCGCCCTGCTGGTCTTGCTGAGCGCTGCCGGCAGCGCGACGGCTCAGGAGTCTGAGGCCACCAAGGTCGAAGAAGTCGTTGTGGTCGGGAGCCAGATCAAGGGCGCCAAGACCACGGCCGCCTTGCCCGTCACGGTGCTCGACAACAATCAGATCGCCGCCACCGGCGCGGTCTCGGGCGACGACCTGTTCCGCTCCATCCCGCAGATGGGCGACGTGTTCATCAACCCCAGCAACGCTCCGCAGACCAGCAACTCCACGCGGGGCGACGTGAACTCGATCAACCTTCGCAGCCTCGGCGTCGGCAACACCCTGGTGCTGCTGAACGGGCGCCGCCTGGTGTCCCACCCGACCAGCCAGTCCTCGGGCACGGTGCCGCTGCTGGGCTACAACGCCAACGCCATTCCGACGGCGAACCTGGAGCGCCTCGAGGTGCTGCGCGACGGCGCGGCGGCCATCTACGGCGCTGATGCTGTGGCGGGCGTGGTCAACACGGTGCTGCAAACCGACTTCGACGGCGTGACGGTCGACGCCCAGTACGGCTGGGCCGAGGGCACCCACCGTAAGGAATACAGCAGCAACATCTTCGCCGGTCGTAACTTCGCCGAAGGGCGCGGCAACATCTCGCTGAACGGCAATTTCACTTGGCGGACCGCGCAGCGTCCGAGCGACCGCGACTACACGGCGACCCAGGATTTGCGACCGCTGTTCGCGGGGTTCCCCGACTATGCAGCCAGCAGCGCGCCCGACAATCGCGGCAACCAGAACTCGTTCGCCAATTTCACTGTCTTCGGCGCCACCAGCGCCATTCGCCAAGGCACGACGGCTCTGACCACGGCCGCCGGCGCCACTCACGTGCAGCCCAACACCATCCCAGGCTGCGCCACCCAGATTGGTAATGGCCTTTGCATCGGCACGGGCAATCTGGCGACCGGCAGCACCGCCAACGCCTATCGCTATAACGCGCCTCAGAACGACGCGACGACGATCGCGCCGGAGATCGAACGCCAGAACGTCTTCCTGAACGCCCATTACGACATCAACGACACCCTCACCGCCTATGGCGAAATCGGCCTGTATCACGCCACGTCCGAGGGGCTGACGACGCAAGGCACCAGTCTGGTGGCGATCGGCGTCCCGGCCAGTAACTACTGGAACCCCTTCGGCCCGGTGACCTTCGCCAACGGCCAAGCCAACCCCAACCGCCTGCCGAACCTGACGAACGTGGCCGCCAGCGGCGCGGCGGTGACCTTCACCAACTACCGCTTCAACGATCTGGGCCCGAACAAGGTCGAGGTCGAAAACTATCAGACCCGCTTCCTCAGCGGCTTGAAGGGGGAGACGTGGGGTTGGTCCTGGGACTCGGCGATCCTGTATTCCAAGGCCGACGCCAAGGATGAGAGCGACGGTATCGACAGCCAGAAACTGGCCAACCAGTTGGCCCTGTCCACGCCAGACGCCTACAACCCCTTCAACGGCGGCTGTCTGGACGGCACGGGCGGGCGCGATTGCACGCCCAGCTCCCAGGCCGCGCTCGACGCGATCCGTTTCCGCCTCAAGCGCCATTCAACCACGACTCTGACCCTGGCGGACTTCAAGGTCTCCAAGCCCGATCTCGTCACGCTTTGGGCGGGTCCCGTCGGCGTGGCTGCGGGCGTCGAGTTCCGTCACGAGACCCAGCAGGATCGTCGCGATCCGATGCTGGACGGACGCACGCCGTTTACGGATCCGGTCACCAAGAACACCAGCGCCAGCAACGTGACGGGTGTCAACGACACCCCCAGCACGAAGGGCTCCCGCGATGTCGGCTCGGCGTTTGTGGAGTTCGCCGTGCCGCTGGTCTCGCCGGACATGAACATCCCGCTGGTCCGTCGCGTGGACGTCCAACTCGCCGGCCGCTTCGAGAACTACAGCGACTTCGGCTCGGTCGCGAAGCCGAAGATCGCGGTGGCCTGGGATGTGGTCGACGGCGTTCGTGTCCGAGGTTCCTGGCAGCAGGGTTTCCGCGCGCCCAACCTGGAGACCACCAACCCCTTCAGCTATTCGCGCACCAACACCGTCACGGACTACTATCGCTGCGAGGCTGACCTTCGCGCTGGTCGCATCTCGACCTTCACCGCCTGCTCGCGTGGCGTCGGCATCCGCTTCACCACGGCCGGCAACCCGGATCTGAAGGCTGAGGAGAGCGAAAGCTACTCGGTCGGCGTCGTGCTGCAGCCGACCTTCATCCCCGAACAGTTCGGGCGCTTCACGATTACCCTCGACCGCTGGCAGATCAAGCAGGAGGGCATCGTCGGCACGTTGGGATCCACCAACGGCGCGATCCAGGACTACCTGTTCCGCCTGAACGGCGCGAGCAATGCGGCGGTTATCCGCGCTGCGCCGACGGTCGATGACGTCGCTTTCTTCAACGGTACGGGCCTGACGCCCGTGGGCCAGATCCTGGAGATCCGCGATCATTTCAAGAACCTGCAGCCCCAGACCGTCAGCGGTATCGACATCGGCCTGAACTGGACCTTGCGCACCGAGACGCTTGGCCGCTTCAGCGTCAATGTCGACGGCACCTTCATGGACAAGTATTCCCAGCAGCTGTCGCCGCCGATCGCCGAGCTCTTCGAAGCGCGTGCGAGCGGCAAGATCAACCGCGCCACGCCGCTGACCGATCCGGGCGATCTGCTGAAGAAGAACGGCAAGCCCAAGTGGAAGTGGAACGGCTCTGCGACCTGGCGCGCCGGCCCCTACCAAGTGGGGGCCTCGGTGATCTACACAGGCTCGGTGCTCGACACCGACTTCCTGTCGACCACCGGCGAGCCCTGGCGCGTCAAGCCGCTGACCACGGTCAATCTCTACGGTCAGTATCGTTTCGAGCAGAAGGGCTGGGCGAACGACACCCGCATCCGGGTCGGCGCGCGCAACATCTTCGACAAGGATCCGCCGCTGTCGTCGAGCGGTTATATCGGGTCCCTCTACAACCCCTATGCCCGCTACTGGTACGTCAGCGTCAGCAAATCTTTCTGATGCCGAGGAGCTGGCCGTTTCGCGTAGATTGAGGCGGCCAGCCTCATCGTTACTCCTCTCTCCGAGGCGCTTGTGTGATGAAGCTTTCCGCCGCCCTCTTAGGCATGGGCCTCGCCCTGACCGGTTGCGCGACCCTCGCCGAGCCTGCGGCGGACAAGGTCTGTCCGGATGGCTTGCCCGCCGCAACGCGTTGCCTGGCCGGCCAGGATCAGAATGGCGCCTACTACTGGATCGCGATCCCCAAAGCCTGGAACGGGTCTCTTGTCGTCCATGCTCACGGCGGGCCGCGCCTGAAGACGCCGAAGCCTGACGACGCCGTCGAGGACCTCCAGCGCTTCGCCGTTACGGTGGCCGAGGGCTATGCGTGGGCGGGATCCAACTATCGCCGTGAGGGCTATGGCGTCCGCTCGGCCGCCGAAGACACCGACAACCTGCGCAAACTGTTCTGGACCCAGTTCGGACGCCCGAAGCGGACTCTGCTGCACGGCCAGTCCTGGGGCGCGAACGTCGCGGCCAAGACCGCCGAGCTCTATGCGCGCGACGCTGACGGCAAGCGCGTCTATGATGGCGTTATCCTGACCAACGGCGTGGTGTCGGGCGGGACGCGCGCCTACGACTTCCGCGCCGACCTGCGCGCGGTCTACCAGTACTATTGCGGCAACCACCCCGAAGCTGACGAGGCCCAGTACCCGCTGTGGCAGGGCCAGCCCGTGGGCTCCAAGCTTACCAATCGGCAACTGGATGAAAGGGTCAACGCCTGCACGGGAGTCGATCTTCCGCCTGAGCAGCGATCCGCCGTTCAGAAGCGCAACCTCTCGAATATTCTGGCCGTGACGCGCATTCCCGAGCGCACCTTGGGCAGCCACCTGGGCTGGGCGACCTTCACCTTCGCCGATCTCGTCAACAAGCGCTTGGGTGGGCGCAATCCGTTCACCAACGAAGGGGTCGTCTACCAAGGGTCCGATGATGACGCAGCCCTGAACAGCGGGGTTGTGCGGTTCGCCGCCGACCCCGAGGGCGTGCGTCTGCTGTCGGAGGATAGCGACCTAACCGGCGACCTTCAGGTTCCAACCCTGACCCTGCACGCCATCGACGACCCTACTGCGTTCGTCGAACTTGAGCAGGTCCTGCACGACACAGTCGCCAAGGCTGGCAAGAGCGCGCTGCTCGTTCAGACCTTCACCGACGAACACGAGCATTCCAAGCTCGCCACGCCGCAGTACGCCGCGCTGTTTCGAGCGATGAGCGCCTGGATCGATCATGGCGCTAAACCTGATGCCGCACGTCTTGCCGCACTCTGCGCCGACGCGGTGAGCGTCTATGGAGAGGCCTGCCATTTCCGGCCGACCTATACCCCGCCGACGCTGGCCAACAGGAGCTATGTCCGCGAAAAACCAGGCTTGCGCTAGGCTTTACAGCGGCGCCGCCAGGGCAAGTGCGTGCCTTCTCGTTGGGCCAGGCAAATGCCTCCTTTTGCGCGAAGCGTGAATAGCTCTATCGTTCGACGGGCAATCAGCGAAGCGAGGCTAAAGGTGAACGGCCGTCTCCCTCCCGTCATCCTTGCGAGCGTCAGCATGGCTTTCCTCCTCTGCGGCTGCGCCACGCTGCCCCCCGCCGGCCCCCTCCATTTCTATGCCAGCCACCTGGGCGGCGACGACCGTACGGCGCCGGTCTTCGACCTTTTGGACGCAAGGCTCAGGCTTGAGCCGGGCCTTGTGCGGGACTTCGACGAGCCGATGAACGTTCACGTGGCCAATGGAACGCCCATGGCGGACGGCGCCTACGCCTATCATGTGACGCTCTCGATCCCGTCCAGAATCGCGAACCGCCGCATCCCTCAGAAGAGCCGAACCCTCACGGCCTTCACCGTCAGCTGCGCGCCGAGCCATCCGGAGCCATGCGTGGACCAGATCCTTGAAGAGGTCCGTAACCAGCCGGCGCGGGTCCGCCGGATTGTCGCACGGTCGCCTAAGATCAAGGCGGGGCGGAGCAGGGGCTGACCACCCCCTTTGACTCACCGTCCCCCGCCTGCTACACGCCGCGCCTCGCTCCCGGACCTCGTCCTGGGGCGTGCTCGTCGTTATCCGTTCTGGATGAAGGCGGGTTCAAATCCGTGGGAGGGACGCCAAGCCCGCACCACGGCTCACCAGTGAGGACACTATGGCTAAGAAGATCCTGGGCTACATCAAGCTCCAGGTGAAGGCTGGCTCGGCCACGCCTTCGCCCCCCATCGGCCCGGCTCTGGGTCAGCGCGGCGTCAACATCATGGGCTTCTGTAAGGAGTTCAACGCGCGCACCGAGAACGTCGAAAAGGGCACCCCCCTGCCGACCGTGATCACCGTCTACCAAGACAAGTCGTTCACCTTCATCACCAAGACGCCCCCGGCGACGCACTACCTGAAGCAGATCACCGGTCTGAAGTCGGGTGCGAAGCTGACCGGTCGTGAGACCGTCGGCCAGGTGACCCGCGCTCAGCTGCGCGAGATCGCCGAAAAGAAGATGAAGGACCTGAACGCCAACGACATCGAGGCTGCGGCCAAGATCATCGAAGGCTCCGCCAAGGCCATGGGCCTGAAGATTGTGGAGGCCTAATCCAATGGCTAAGCAACCCAAGCGCATCAAGGCCTGGACCGGCGACCGCGACGCGACCCACTCGGTCGAAGCCGCCATCGCCCTGGTCAAGGCCAACGCCAAGGCCAAGTTCGACGAGTCGATCGAAATCTCGGTCAACCTGGGCGTCGACCCGCGTCACGCCGACCAACAAGTCCGTGGCGTCGTGAACCTGCCCTCGGGCACCGGCCGTGATGTCCGCGTCGCCGTGTTCGCCAAGGACGCCAAGGCGGCCGAAGCCACCGCGGCGGGCGCCGAGCACGTCGGCGCTGACGACCTGTACGAAAAGATCGCCGGCGGCTTCATGGACTTCGATCGCGTCATCGCGACCCCGGACATGATGGCCCTGGTCGGTCGTCTCGGTAAGGTGCTGGGCCCGCGCGGCCTGATGCCGAACCCGAAGGTCGGCACCGTGACCCCGAACGTCGCCCAGGCCGTCAAGGACGCGAAGGGCGGCGCCGTCGAGTTCCGCGTCGAAAAGGCCGGTATCGTTCACGCCGGCATCGGCAAGGCCTCGTTCACCGACGAAGCCCTGGTCATCAACGTCAAGGCTCTGATCGAAGCCCTGAACCGCTCCAAGCCCTCGGGCGCCAAGGGCGTGTTCATCAAGCGCGTCGGCCTGTCGTCGACGATGGGCCCGGGCTTCAAGGTCGACATCGCGTCGATCGGCGCTTGAGCCACCTAGGTTTTAGTAAGCGTACCAGTAAAGCGTAGCGGCACGGGCGCTGGAGCAATCCAGCGCCCGTTCTGCGTTTGGGGGCTGGGCGTTGTTGTGGGGCCAGCTAGCCAATGTTATATTTCGTCTAGACGGAGATGACGGATGGCTTTCCACGTCAGAGACCCAGAGACCGACGCCCTTGTGCGCGAGTTGGCTGAAAAGACGAAGCTTGGCATTACCGAAGCGGTGAAGCTGGCCGCCGCTGAAGCCTTGCAGGCGCGGGATAAGGCTCGGGAAGAGAAGCTCGCCAAGATGCGGGCCATCTGCGCGGAAGTCGCCAGCTGGCCCCGAACGGGTCTGCCGGCCGACAAGGCGTTCTTCGACGACATGTACGAAGACTGATGTTCGTTGACGCGTCGGCCTGGACGGCCATGCTTCTCGAAGAGCCCGAGGCCGAAGCTTTCAGAGAGAAAATCGCTGATGCGGTCGAAGTCACCACCTCGGCGATCGCGAACTGGGAAACTGTTCGCGCCGTCGCGCGCCAAACGAACAGGAACATCCACGCCGTCGCACAGGAACTTCGTGCTCTCCAGCTCTATGCCGAGGCGCAGGTGCTCCTGATCGGACCCGCCGAACAAACCGCAGCCCTTGAGGCGCACGCGCGTTTCGGCAAGGGCGTGCATCCCGCGAGGTTGAATATGGGCGATTGTTTCGCTTACGCCTGCGCCACGCTTCGCAATACGCCGCTCCTCTACAAGGGTGATGACTTTTCCCAAACCGACGTCATGGCCGCCTGACGTGACCGACGAGCGCATCCTCGACATCGCCGTGATCGGCGGCGGGCCCGCAGGACTGATGGCGGCCGAGACGATCGCCAAGGCCGGCCGGTCCGTGACCGTGTTCGAGAAGATGCCGACCTTCGGGCGCAAGTTCCTGATGGCCGGCCGGGGCGGCCTGAACCTGACCCACAGCGAAGACTTCGAGCGCTTCGCCGAACGCTACGGCGAGCGGTCCGCGACGCTGCGCCCGATGCTGGACGCCTTCACGCCTCAGGACCTCGTCGCCTGGGCCGAAGGGCTGGACCAGGAAACCTTCGTCGGGGCCAGCGGCCGGGTGTTTCCCAAGGCGATGAAGGCCTCGCCCTTGCTGCGGGCCTGGCTGGCGCGTCTGGAAGGTCTAGGTGTTACCCTGCGGCCGCGCGCCGCCTGGAAGGGCTGGGACGCCATGGGCGCCTTGTTGATCGAGGACCCCGACGGCCGTCACGCGATCCGCGCGCGGCTGACCATCCTGGCGCTGGGCGGCGCCAGTTGGCCCAAGCTCGGCTCAGACGCCGCCTGGGCGCCGCTGCTGCGGGTGGGCGGTTCGGAAATCGCGCCCTTCCGGCCCGCCAACTGCGGCTTCGACGTCGCCTGGAGCGAAGTGTTCCGCGATCGTTTCGCGGGCGAGCCGCTGAAGAACGTCGCCTTGCGCCTGGGCGAGGCGCGCACGCGCGGCGATGCGGTCATCGCCCGCTACGGCCTTGAGGGCGGCGCGATCTACGCCCTGGGCGGCGCCGCGCGAGACGCGGCCCTGGCTGGCGGGGCGACCCTGACCATCGACCTGCGCCCCGACCTGCCCGTCGAGACCCTGGAGCGCCGCTTGCACGCGCCGCGCGGCGGCCAGACCCTGGCCAACTTCCTGCGCAAGGCGGTCAAGCTTTCGCCCGTCGAAGTCAATCTGCTGCGTGAGGCGCATGGCCTCGATCTTCCCGTGGAGCCCGGCGCCCTGGCCGCCGCAATGAAGGCGGCCCCGATCTGTCTGACCGGGGTCCAAGCGCTGGACCGGGCCATCTCCTCGGCCGGCGGCGTCCGCTTCGAAAGCCTGGACGGCTTGACACTGAGGGCGCGGCCCGACGTGCTGCTGGCTGGCGAGATGCTGGATTGGGAAGCGCCTACCGGCGGCTATCTGCTGCAGGCCTGCTTCGCGACCGGCGCTGCAGCCGGCCGGGCGGCGTTGGAGCGGTTGGGCTAGGAACTGATCTCGCGCCAAGGCTCTGTAACTAAAGTTTTTACGCAACACACAGTGAGAAGCGTCACGCCGCGTCGCTCGACAGCCGCTCAAGCCATTGTCCGGACGCTTTCGCCTCTATAAGCAAGCGCCTTGCCGACCGCCGCGAGGCGCTAAGGAAGGTTGCGAATGCCGAGTCCCCTGATGGCCGCCTTGAAGGATGTGGGAGACGGAATCCGTCTCGCGCCCCTGTGGTGGCGGCTGGGCCTGGACCAGACGGCGTCGCGCTTCCAGCGCTCGGTGCTGGGGCCGTTCTGGATGGCCTGCAACCTGCTGGTCATCGCCTTCGCCCTGGCCTTCGTCGTCAGCGCCCTGATGGGCGTGGATATGATGAAGAGCTATCCGCAGGTGGTGGCTGGCCTTCTGGCCTGGTCCTTGGTGGGCACCACCATCGCCGAGGCTCAGGCGATCTTTCTGATGAACGCGGGCCTGATGCAGAGCCAGCGCTTGCCGCTGAGCTTTTATGTCTTCCTGCACGCCCAGAAGTCGGCGACCAACTTCCTGTTCCAGGCGATCGCCTTCTGGGCGACGATGCTGGTGCTGCAGCGGTTTTCGGTTCCACACTGGACCCTGATCCCGGCGCTGGTCCTGATCATGCTGATCGTCTGCTTCCAGGGCTTCATCATCGCCATCCCGTCCACCCGCTTCCGCGACGTGGCCTACATGATGAGCTATGTCGTCCAGCTCCTGTTCTACGTGACGCCGGTTTTCTGGATGACCGAGAACGTCAGCAAGAAACACCGCTGGATCGTCGAGCTGAACCCCTTCACGCACCAGGTCGAACTCCTGCGCGCGCCGCTGACTGGCCATGCGCCGGCCGCCTTGCACTGGTGGTGGACTCTGGGGACCTTGGGCGTGCTTGCCGTCGTCGCCATCAGCCTGCTGGCGATGTTCCGCAAGCGCGTGGTCTTCTGGCTGTAGGAGGCGACGATGACGCACCAGATCAAGCTGACCAACGTCGATCTCGACTACTTCGTCTACAGCCTGCGCTCGCAGTCGCTCCGCAGCGCCGTGTTCAACCTCGCGGTGGGCGGGAGGATGTACAAGGCGGCGGGCGATGTCGCGGCGGTCAAGGCGCTGCACGACATCAATCTGGAGATCGTCGAGGGCGACCGCATCGCCTTGGTGGGCCACAACGGCTCGGGCAAGACGACGCTGCTGAAGGTCATCGCCGGCATCTATTCGCCGACGCGGGGCGAGCTGTCCATCGACGGTGACGTCACCTCGATGATCGCCATCAACGCCGGTCTCGACATGGAGGCCACGGGCCTTCGCAATATCCACAAGCTGGGCCTCATGCGCCGGCTTTCGCGCAAAGTGATCGACAGCCGCGTCGACGCTATCGCCGAGTTCTCAGGTCTGGGCGACTTTCTGCACTTGCCGGTGCGGACCTATTCGGCCGGCATGCTGGCGCGGCTGATGTTCACGGTGGCCACCGAGTTCGAGGCCGACATCCTGGTGTTGGACGAATGGCTCAGCGCCGGCGACGCCGCCTTCGTGCAGAAGGCCGCCCAGCGGATGCACCGCATGGTCGAGGACGCCAAGATCATGGTGATGGCCACCCACGACCACGACCTGGTCCAGCGCGTCTGCAACCGCGTCTGCGAATTGCAGGGCGGCAAGATCGCCTTCCTCGGCTCGACCGAGGCGTGGCTGGCTTACCGGGAAACCCAGGCCGCATGAGCCGCCTGCCGCCCGGCCTGAAGACCGGCCGCGACGTCTCGGTCACCGGCGTCGACTCGGCCGGGCGCACGATCCTGGCGGCCCGCGACGGTGACCCGCAGATGCTGTGGACGCCCACCCGCGAGGAGCGCAGGGCGCTGCGGGCGGCTAAGGCCGTGCGGATCGATGTCAAGCTTGAGGCGGTCGAGGGCAAGCTGGTCGGTCCCGCGCTCTATGCGGATTGGGGCGACGGCTTTTCCGAGGATTCCTACGCCCGCCTGAAGGCCGGCCCGGACGGCTGGTTCGCCTCGCTGCCGGCCCGCAGCTTTCAGCTGAACGGCGTGCGGCTGGACCCCTCCGAGAGCGCCTGCGCCTTCACGGTGGAAGCCTTCAAGGTCACCCGCATCGGCGACCTGGGCAAGGATCCGCGCGGCCTGCGCGGCGCGGCGATCCAGATGCTGAAGCCGATGCTAGGTCCGTTGCGCGGTCCCGCCGGCGCGGCCTGGCGTCGGGGCCGGGCGCTGCTGGCCAAGCGACGCATCGCGCGCCCGGCGGCGGATGGCGGCGCCGTGGGCGCGACCTACGCCCACGCGATCCAGGTCTCGCGCAACCTGCGCAGCCCGCACTACGCCGCCCCGATCGCTGCCCCGATCACCTTGCCGGACAACGCGCCCAAGGTCGTAGCCTTCTACCTGCCGCAGTTTCATCCGTTCCCGGAGAATGACTTGTGGTGGGGCAAGGGCTTCACCGAGTGGACAAACGTCTCCAAGGCCCAGCCGCAGTTCCTGGGTCACTACCAGCCACGCTTGCCGGCGGACCTGGGCTTCTACGACCTGCGCCAGCGCGAGGTGCTGGCCCAGCAGGTGGACCTGGCCAAGGGCGCGGGCGTCCACGCCTTCTGCTTCCATTACTACTGGTTCGCCGGAAAGCGCCTCCTGGAACGGCCGCTCGACCTGTTCCTGAACGATCCGGCCCTGGACCTGCCGTTCGCCCTCTGCTGGGCCAACGAGAACTGGACCCGCCGCTGGGACGGCGACGAGAGCGACATTCTGATGGGCCAGGACCACTCGCCCGAGGACGATCGCGCGGTCTTCGAGGACCTCGCCCGCTACATGCGCGACCCGCGCTATCTGCGAGTCGGCGGCAAGCCGCTGCTGGTGCTGTACCGCCCCGAGATCCTGCCCGACGCCAAGGCCACGACCGACCGCTGGCGCGAGCAGGCGCGGGCCGTGGGCCTGGGCGAGCTGCATCTGCTGTGCACCACCGCCTTCGGCTTCCAGGACTACGCCGGCCACGGCTTCGACGGCATCGTCGACTTCCCGCCGCATGCGATCGTGGAGGGCGAGATCACCAACCGGGTGACGCCGCTGCACGCGGGCTTCACCGGCAAGGTCTATGACTATCCCGCCGTCGCCCGCCACAAGCTGGATGAGTTGGAGCAGGTCCCGGCCGCCTTCGTGCCCGGCGTCATGCCCGGCTGGGACAACCAGGCTCGCAAGCCGTGGGCCGGGGTGGCCTTCCACAATGCCGACCCCGAAAGCTATTTCGGCTGGCTCTCGGGCGCGCTGAAGCACGCCGAGGCCCAGCATCCCAAGGGCGAGGCGCTGGTGTTCGTCAACGCCTGGAACGAGTGGGGGGAGGGCGCCTATCTCGAGCCCGACCGGTGGTTCGGCCACGGCTATCTGCACGCCACCCGCACGGCGCTCAGCGCCTGGCTTCCGCGCCTGACCAACGCCCATCCGATCATCGTCGAGGCGCAGGGCCAGTTCGCCAAGCGCGCAGACGCTGTGACCTTGCTGCATCTCTTCTATCCCGAGCTGATCGATTGGTTCGCCCAGCATCTGGTCGCGACGTCCGAGGTCCTCGACCTGATGATCACCGTGCCGGAAACCTGGAGCGAGGTGGATCTTTCCCGCGCGCGCGCCGCGTTCCCGACGGCGCATCTGGCCATCGCCGAGAACCGCGGGCGCGACATCCGGCCGTTCGTCGAGACGCTGCGCCGGGCCCGGGCGCTGGGCTATTCGGTGTTCTGCAAGCTGCACTCCAAGCGCTCGCCGCATCAGGCCAAGGGCGACCAGTGGCGGGCCAAGCTGGTCGACGGCCTGTTGGGCGGGGAGGCGGCCGCCCTGGCCTTGCGGGCCTTCGCCCAGGATCCGAAGCTGGGCCTGCTGGCCGCCGCCAGCGCCCGCATGCGCATCGGCGATCCCGATGTGATGGACAACAACCATGCCGAGGTCGACCGGCTGTCGGCGCGCATGGGCCTGAAGCCGCGTCCAGAGACACCGTTCGCCGCCGGTTCGATGTTCTGGGGACGGACCGAGGCCTTCGCGCCGCTGACTGACCTGTCCGACGAGCAGATCGCTTTCGGGCCGGAGCTCGGCCGCGTCGACGGGACCACCGCCCACGCGATCGAGCGCCTGACGGCGGCCATCGTCGAGCGCGCCGGCTATCGCGCGAGCTTCGAGCTGTGAGCCGACTGGCCCGCCTCGCCCGCCGGGTCGGTCGCAAGCTGAAGGCCCTGGCGCCGACGCCCAGAACGCCGGAGCCGTTATCGCTGCCGCTGATCCTGGATGGCTCGGCCCCTTCGGACGGCTATTCCACGGTTCGAAACGTCTGGTGCGCCCCTGCGTTCGGCGTGGTCGTGGATCGTCAGGGCCACGTCCTCGGCGGCGCCGCGAGCGAGGCGTTGCGGGTCAGTCCGGATCTCGCGGCGCTGCCAGGCGTGCGCGCGCATCAGGGCCAGAGCCGCCTGATCTTGCCGGACGCGTCGCCGCGCCTGGCCAAGGGCGCGGTGATCGCCGGATGGGGAGGATGGCGCAACTACGCCGGCTTTCTGCTTGAGGCCTTGCCGGCGCTCCTCACCGCAAAAGCCGCTGGCGTGCTGGCCGAGCATCCCCCGATCCTGCCGTCCCTGACGCTCTGGCAAGCCGAGTTACTGACCCTGGCGGAAATAACCACGCTGCAGACGCTCGACGCGTCATGGATCGAACTGGACGAGGCGGTGCTTGCGCCTGCGCCCGGCTCCGTCGTCGGGAACCCAATGCTGACCGAAGTTCGCGCTTGTGTGCTGGCGGCACTGGGCTCTCCGAGCCGCAGGGGCCTGAAGCTCTATGTCAGCCGGTCGGACTCGTTCGACGCCGTCATGGTCGACGAGGCGGGAGTCGAGATCGAACTGGCGGCGCTGGGTTACACGATCGTCCGTCCCGAGACGTCCTCGGCCGCCGAGCTGATCCGGCTGTTCGCCGAGGCGGACCTCGTCGTTGCGCCCACCGGAACGGCGCTGGCCAACCTTCTGTTCTGTTCGCCGGGCGCCGAGGTGGTCGAAATCCGGCCGCCGGGCTCTACGAGCGTCTGGGTGCGAGACCTGGCGGCGCGCGTGGGGCTGACGTGGCGAGGTTTCGACGCCGAGGGCGAGCGCGCGATGCTGGAAGCGCCTCTCGACCCCGCCCTTCGCCCCGCCAGCGCCTTCACCTGGCGGGCCGACGCCGTGGCGTTGCTGGCCTTCCTGGTGAAGCGGGCCTAAGGACCGCGCCGTGGCCTCCTTCCTCGACCTGTCCAACACGGAGTTCGCGCCGCTATCGGGCGCCCTGCATGGCCCCGACCGCGTGGCGCGTGCGCTGCTGATCGAGCGCGGGACGCTGGTGCCGCCGCGTCCCATGCTGTGGCCTTGCCCAGGCGATCTGGTGAATGGCCCGCATATCGAAGGCGACCTTTGTGCGCCGCCCGTCGACCTGCTGGTGGTCCGGCGCGCCGTGGTGGGCGGCACGGGCGCTCACCTGAAGCTGGACGACCAGCTCGTCTATGCCGAGGGCGCCTACCCCTTCTACATCCAGCACTGGTACCGCCACGACATCGCTCGCCAAGCCTGGGATTTTGACGCGCCCGTCACTCACCGCCTCGACCGAGCGTTCGTGATCACCCACTTCAACTTCGTCTGGGGTCACTGGCTGACCGAGATGTATCCGAAGCTGTTCGTGATCCGCGCCCTGAATGCGGCCGGCATCGTCGCGCCGCTTATCCTTCCGCGGACCGCGCCGGGCTATGTGTCGCGGATCGTCCGGATGGTCCTGCCCGACCAGGAGATCGTCACCTACGATCCTCGCGACGAGGCGGTCGAGATCGGCGCGGCGCTGCTACCGCATATGCTGAACCGCAATTACGTCTTCCACGACTTTCTGCGTTGGAACCTGGAGCGGGAAGCGCTCGCCTGGCCCAAGGGCGGCGATGACGACATGATCTTTGTCAGCCGTGGGGGTGTGCGCACCGCTCAGTCCTTCCGCGAGTTGGCCAATGAGGCCGAGATCGAAGAGATCGCGCGGGAGGCCGGACTGACGGTGCTGCGGCCCGAGACGCTGGGTTGGGCGCAGCAGGCTCGCCTGTTCTCCAAGGCGCGGCTGGTGGCCGGTGAGTTCGGCTCGGGTCTTCACAACGCGCTTCTGTCGCCGCCGGGCTGTCAGGTCGTTTCGCTGAACTGGCTGGTCGAGGTGCAGTCGCGAATCGGCAACTTCCGCCGTCACGACGTCGGCTACATCCTACCGTCAGACGGCGAGGCCCGGCTCTATTCGATCGAACCGCGCGCCAACCAGCCTTTCACCATCGACGCCGATATCTTCCGCGAGAAGCTGACGATTGCGGTGGATCGCGCTCAGACCCGCAAGGCGATGGCGGGGTGGGACGATGCGCCGTTCCCGGTCGAAGATCCGAAAGTGCGGCTTTAAGCCGCCCGGAAGCGTTCGACGGCCATGCGCAACGCGCCGGCGTTGATCGGCTTGGCCAGCACCTCGACGGACTCAAAGCCCGCGCGCGGCAGGTCGCCATAGCCGGTGGCGAACACGAAAGGCACCCCGCGTTCCCGCAGCCGCTCAGCGACCGGAAACACCATCTCGCCGCCGATGTTCACATCCAGCACGGCTCCGTCCGGCGGCGGATGGTCGCTCAGCCAGGCCAGCGCCGTCTCGACCGCGCCGAACGAGCCGGCCACCTCGCAGCCCATGTCGCCGAGCATGTCCTCGACCATCATGGCCACCAGGGCCTCGTCCTCGACGATGATCACGCGAGCGGTTTTCATGCGGCCAAGCCCATACGCTCTGACAGCGGCGCGCGCAGCGTGAAGACGAGGCCGGTCGGTTGGAAATCGAGCACAGCCTGCCCTCCCAAGTCTCGCGCCAGGCCCTGATGCACCATCTTGGAGCCGAACCCACGCCGCGACGGCGGCCCGGCCAAGCTGGGACCGCCCTGCTCGCGCCAGGTTAGGGTGAGCAGCGCCGGGACGGTCGTCTCGTCGACGTTCCAGTCGATGGCCACGTGGCCGCCGGGCGTCGAGAGGGCGCCGTGACGTGCGGCGTTGGCGAGCAATTCGTGAATGGTCATGTGCACGGAGACCGCGGTCTCGGCGTTGAAGGCCACGGCCGGCCCGCTTATGGCGAAGCGCGCGGCGGCGTCATCGGAGAACGTCGTCAAAGCGCGTCGCAGGATCTCCTCCAACTGCGGACGACCCCAGGCATGACGGGTGAGGAGTTCGTGGGCGTGGGAAAGAGCCAGAATGCGGCTCTCGAACACCTCAGCGAAGGCGTCGGGCGACGGGGTGGTTCGCAGCGTCTGGCGGGTGAGGGACTGCACGATCGCCAGCGTGTTCTTCACCCGATGATCCAGTTCGCGCAGCAGGAAGTGACCATGCTCCAGCGAGGCGGCCAGATAGTCATTCAACCGCCCGCTCTCCAGGGCCGAAGCCGTCGCCCGGGCGATCACCTGCAGCTTCTGGAGGACCTCGGGCGAGGGGTCTTGGGGCCGCGCCCAATAGACGCCGATGGCCGCGAGCGGATCGCGGGGCCGCACGGGGGCGACCACCAGGCTCTTCACGAAGGTCGGACGATATGCGTCGTGGGGAACGTCAGAGTCAGCATAGATGTCAGGGCAGACCACTACGCGGCCGGTCATCATCGCGCGCCCGGCGACGCACTGATCCATAGGGAAGCGCTTGCCCTTCCAGAGCGGGCCGATCGCATCCTCGTTCACGTACCAGCACTGCTCCTTGTCGCGCATGACAAAGGCCACGCCGTCGGCCTTGAGGATCCGACGCGCCGCGCTCCGCACCACGTCGGCGACCTCCTCGATCGTGCGCGTCGCCGACAGCGACTCGATCAATTCGATCAGGGTCGTCAGGCCGGCCTCGGCCTCGCCGATGCTGTGGTTGGCGTCGAGCTCCTGCATCGCTCCAGTCGCACGATGGTTGTGCCGTGAAACCCTAACATGTAGCCGCCGCTGAACAAGCGCGACCGCTATTCGCGAATCAAAAACACATCCCCACGAAGCGACGGAAAATCGCACGGTCGGCGCCCGTCGTCTTGATAAGTCTCAATCTTCGACGGGGGGCGTCACTCGGTCGCAGGCGCAGCGTCCACAACCCGGTCCGCCTCGCGATAGCATCAGGGCCGCGCCCACGGGGTTCTAACCGCCCCCATCTTGCGCTATGCACCCTGACCCGCGCGCCGCGCGGCCCGGTAGCTCAGCAGGATAGAGCAGCGCTTTCCTAAAGCGAAGGTCAGGGGTTCGAGTCCCTTCCGGGCCGCCAGCGAAAATCCAGAAAAATCAGATCCTTATCCGATACCTCCCGCCCGAATTGGCCTATTCAAACCCGGAACAAAACCGATAAAATTGGAAGGTTCGGGACTCGAATCCCCGGAATAGTCCCGAATATTGTTCCCCTTTCATTCGTGCCGCTCGGGGTTTCGCCCGAGCCTGTCTGATAGGGTTGCATGGCGCCTTCAAGGAACATCAAGCCAACCACCGCCCCGAAGCCAGGGCGGCGAGGCCGGAAGCCGAGACCGATTGAGGACCGTCCTTCGGCTTTGTGGTCAGAGTGGGTCGACCCTGAAAGCTTTGCAGAAGCGCTCGACCTTCATATGCGTCGTCACGGAGATACGGGCTATCGACTGGGGAAGGCGCTCTCCTCGGAGGGGCCGACGGTCAACTTGACGACATTGGGAACCTGGCGTCGCGGTTCGAAGACGCCGAGTGACGCGTCCAGCTTAAGGGTGCTGGAGCGGATCGAAGCTCGATATGATCTTCCTCCGGGTTACTTCCGCGCCAAGATCCCATCGACAGGAAAGGCAGTCGCAAACCATTGCTTGCCCAAGCTTAGCGCCCCTGAACGTCGTCACCTGACTTGGCATCTACCCCACGACTTCGATCGGCTTCCAAAGGCTAAGCAGGAGGAGATCGTCAGTTGGGTTCGCAGCGTCATCATATCCGGATCCACCGACTATCGCCGCTATCAGGCCGCCGCCGCGCGCCAACGGTTTTCAGTGCGCTTCTCGTGCGCGCCGGGAGGCGCTGGCGCTGAGACTACCCCACGTGAAGCTGGGCCGGGGTCGGAGCTAGCGTCGGGCACCATCGCTGCGCCGGAAGCGCTCAATGAAGAGATGGCCAGCCTGCTGGCCTTCAAGACAGCCACCTTGAGCGCCCTTGGTGTCCAACGTTCTGGAGTCTGGGGATCAGAAACCGCCTCGCTGAAGGCTGACCATCTCGGGCTGCTGTTCGGAGCGCTGGCGGCGGCGCCAGACGGCGAGATCCGTGGCGCCGGCGTCCCCCTAACCAACTCACATTCGCCATGCTCGTTATCCCTTCGGTCTGGGATTGGTACCTGGAGTGGCGTCGTGCGAAGCGCGGCTTCTACACCGGGTGGGAAATCGAGATGCTCATGCTTTGCGGGGCGCTCACCCGAGAGGGCGTCGGCTGGCTAAGGCAAAATCCCCAGCTGGGGCGGCGGCTCAGTCCGATCAATGGCTTGGTGTCAGAGACCGAGATCAGCGAGGTCCGCGCCGATTGGAGCGCGGCCTGCGATGGGGCTCGGCGTCATGCGCTCCACCGTGCGAAGGAACTGTCACGCCTGGTTGCAGTGCATCGGGATCCCTTTGAACCAATCCTGGCGATCCTAGAGTCGGACAGCCCGCTAAACGAATACCGCAAGATCACCGAGGAGATACTGCGCCGTGCGCCTAATCCGCGCCGATACCCGGTTCCAGCAGCCGAGGCTTGTCGGGCCTTTCTGATGCTTCGGCTCGGACTTCACTTGGGCGTTCGACAAAAAAACCTGCGCCAGCTGCTCATCTGCCAAAATGGTTCGACGCCGACCTCCGAGCGACGCCTCGAAACGATGAAGTGCGGCGAGTTGAGATGGAACGAGCGAGAGGGCGTTTGGGAAGCTTTTATCCCGGCCTCGGCGTTCAAAAATTCAGGCTCGTCGTATTTTAATCGCCAACCATTCTGCTTGGCGCTCAGAGATTTCGGCGGCCTGTATGACCAGATCAAGCTTTACCTGAATAAGCACCGGCCGCGTCTGCTGGGCCCTATGCCGGATCCCGGGACCTTCTTCGTGAAAACCGCGAAGACTAACAGCAAGAGCGCAGCCTACGACCAGAATACGTTCTACGAAGCGTGGCGTCTCGCCATACAGCGATACGGGATCTTCAATCCGTACACACGTCGCGGGGCAATCAAAGGCCTTTTGCCGCATGGCCCTCACAACGTACGCGACGTGCTTGCCACACATGTTCTGAAGCATACAGGCTCATACGAGCAAGCAAGCTACGCGATCCAAGATACGCCAGAGACTGTCGCTAATCACTACGGGCGGTTTCTGCCGAGGGATAAGGCCGCTCTGGCGGCCCAGGTTCTCAACAAAGTCTGGGAAGGTGCCTGAGTTGCCACGCGGCTCAATGCCAGTGCGCAGTCCGGCGCATACTGTGCACCGAAAAGGCCACTTCCAGCACCATCTGCTTATGGCAACGGATTCCACATCAACCGACTTGTCGGCGCTTCGGCTCAACATCCATGCCACGCGGACAAATACCAGCGAACTGTATTCTCGAGCACCGGCCTCTTTCAGTGGAGTCTACGGCTCCTTAGGTTGCAGCCTCACGTCCACGACGCATCCCAATGCTTCCGCAAGTGCCTCAAGCTTCTTCCAGCTGACGATGCGGGGTCCCATTCTCTCGATTTTGCTGAGCGTGCTCTGATCTAAATCTGAATCCATCGCCAGTGATTCCTGAGAAAGGCCGGCGGCCGACCGTGCGTCCTTTATGCGCTGTCCCGCCGCGAGGTACGCAAGCCTCTGTTCTTCCGTCATTCAAATCTTCCAGTTTTACAGCTCGCACCACTGGCATAGCGATGCCAGCCGAGCCACCAATAGAGTTTTCAGCAGAATCTAGGCGATGTGATCGAGATCGCGAGCCTTCCCAGAATGGTTACGCTGGAACCCCGAGGAAGCGCAACAGGCGCGCTTACCTCCGGCCGATCACTGAATTCGATACTCGCCGATCGCGCCGCGTATTACTCAGCCGCGCATGTTCAGGAGTTCGCCGCCCCCCGCCTTGTCGATCCGCTCGAAAAGGCTCTTCAGGGCGTTCCGATCAGACCTTGTCATCGACATCGCTCGCGTCTCCAGTTGCTTAAGCGCCTTGTCCGCGAGGGGCGACAGTAACCTGTTGCTGATTGCGAAGGTCCTGATCTGCCGGGCTCTGGGGATCAACTGGAGCAAAACAGTGTCGAACTCGATCTCGGTGTCGACCTTGATTTTCCGGACAGCATCGCGCTCAAACGCTTTGGCCTGCTCCAGAGAGACGCAGCAGGTAAGGAGCGCGCTCTCGTCCAAGCTGACTTCCAGACGCGCGACATCAGCCCAGCATCGGGCATCGCGAACATAGTCGGAGACACGCTTGATCTCGTATGGCGTGCTACGAATACGATCTGCGACCGCTGGCGCGATCGCCTCAAGTGCAGACCGGACCTCGAAAGGCACAGCCTGCTCCGACCAGACTCTCGAAAGATCGAGCTCCTGCCCGTGACGTTGCCGCAGGTAGTTCGTAAGCCAAGCGATTGTGTAGGCGATGATCGCGGCCTTATCCGCGCGATAGGCGCGATACCATTCCGACCGTCCGATCATCTCGTCAACATAGCGGAAGAGAATGGTTTGGGAGATTGCCTGGCGATAATAATTCTCGTTGAACCGATCCCGCCCTTTCTCCCAGATATCACCGATTTCCTGCGCGAAGGGTACAATACATTTCTGCTCACCCTGGCTCACAATATGTGGCCTACATTCAAACGACAGTACGTATTTCGCCAAATCCTTAGGTCGTACGACTTGCTTTCGTGGGTACTCGGCTTCGAATTTTCTTCGAGCCGCACCACTAAGTGCAGCAACAGCATTAGCGTATTGTCCCCGCGCGCGTTCATAGAACCAAGAGCGGGCAACAAGATCGCCCGGAGCAACCGGCGGGGTGATGGTTTTGGAGAATTTCTCCATTTCCACATGGAAAGGGTGTGCAGAGAAGAAGTCGCTCTCACTGATGCGGTTTTGAGTGTTTGCAAATCTTGAGATGTCGGGAACAATTCTCTCGACCAGCTCCGGCTGGACTACCGACAGCTTCATCTGGACAAAGATACCGGACAGGTCTGCGCCATTTTTGTCGCGGGCTTGGAGCAGAGACGCCGTCGTCTGCCCGCCGTTTACAATCTGCAGATTGCTGATGGATCGCAACGCCGAGCCGGTCGCGCCATCCGCTACAACCACGTCGGTCGCGGTCGCGGTAATTCCGTTATTGTAGGCAAAGAACATGCCCGGATCCTGACGGATCGTCTGGTTGATGCCCTTGTTGACCTTCGTCTTGACCTGAAGGAACGTTCTGACGTTCTGCTCCATCAGCCGCGTCCCGTACATCCCATAGAGGTTAGCCAGCAGCTCGCCAGGCACAACAACAAGGAACGAGCGGTACTCCCCGCCGGGCAGGTGAGCCTGCAGGCAGGGAAGCGGCCCACCGTTCAGTTCCTCGATGTCGATCTCGATCGGATCGAAGCCTGCCTGAGCGAGCATCATCTCGCTGTAGCGGGCAAAGTCCATGACGTTGATTGCGGCTTCGGTACCGAGAATGCGTGCTGCCTCAATTGTCTTGCGGCGGATCGCAAGACGCGCGTTCGAGAACACAAGGCACCTGATCCGCCGGATCTTCGAACGGGATTCCCGGATGTGGTTTGCGATCTCCCACGCCGGGCTGGATTCATCCAGTTCCAGGAGGAAGCCCGGGTCGTCTGTCCGTTCGCAAAATCTCTCCACGCGTGCGGTGAGAGCCCTGAGATCCGACGCGTTCAAAGTTTCAAGCGTTCGCTCCGGGTGAAGGTCGCATATTGCGACCTGCAGCTCGCCGCGCTCTGTATCGATCGCATAGCCGTCAACCTGGAACCCGCCGCGACCTTCCCGGCGAGCGGGCATGTAGGTCAGATCAAGGCAGTCGCCATTCTCTGCGGCGAGGCCTGCATAAAGACGAAAAAACGCCTCGTTCTGCGAGTCACCCGTGGCGTCGGCCTCCACAAGGAGGTCCTGCCAGAAATGTTCGAACGCCTCAGTGAGATCTTCCGTACTCATCCCAACACCATTCTGTCGAGCCACTCGATAGGCTTTTCAAAGTTGCTGCATGAGGTCGCGCTGACCTCGTACTGGACGTGCGATACGCCGCTCGGCAGATCCCCTGCAGTAAGTCGGGGAAAGTCATCCCGGATTTCGTAGATCCGAATGCCTGCCGGAGCCCACGATTCGGCGTCGTACTCCGGCCTGCTGAGATAGCCAACTTCAGCAAGCGCCATGTTCAGCAGGTCCATGACATCAGGTGAGCGAGCCCGGATTGACTCTTTGATCTCTTCGACGAGTTCATTCAGCGTGCGCGCCGATGGCTCGCCAGCTCCCGCCCCAAGTCGCTGGTGTACGAGCGCGATCCGGCCAGAGGTCGTGTCAAGCTGGTGCTCGGAGGAAATCTGAAGGCGCTGGTCGGCTGTCGCCAGCTGCGTCTTCACCTCGATTATCCTGTCGGCGAAAACAAAATCCTGTTCGTCAGCGAACGCCCCTCTCCAACAGAGGACAGCCTGAGCTGGCGCAAGCCGCGTCAGTACGTGGTCACGCAAGACAAGCAGCTCACCCACCAGGCCGATAATCTTCTGCCGCGTAAGAATCGCGTCGCGACGCCGGCCAAGGAGCTCCTGCCAGTGCCGCAGGCGCGCGATCACGACACGGATACTGTGTTCGCCAGCACTCGAGGCAAGGTGGCGCGTCGCTTCCATCAAATTCGAACAAAGCGCGCTGAAAATCTCAAGCTGGGCGCTGTCCCTAAGCACAAGCGTCAGCTGGGTGTGACCGCCCTCTTGCAGGCACTCCACGTCAACACCGGCGATAGTGGGACATTTTGGCAGCTCGCCACCCTGCCACGCGACTTTGAGCCAGAATAGATGCCGCCCATCAAAGTCACGGCCCCGAAAGAAGTCCAGCGCGTGCTTCGGATCCGCGAGCAGCTCTGTTCTGCTCCCCTCCGCCGCAGCCCGCGGGATCGTGTTCCAGAGATCAGTCATTGGCCCCGTCCCGGTCGTCCTCGTCCTCCGAGGCGAAGAGCTCCAGCTGGCGCTGGTAGACCTTGTTCACCTGGTACGCCCGTTCCTTTGGCCGCACACCGGTAGACGGCAGACAGAAGCTGAGCGAGACGATCGGGTTTCCGATCGCTGCAGGCGCGCCTGAAGCGAGAGCGCCCCAGAAGAGGTGGACTAGGAGGAGCGGCCGTTCACGGAGTCTGCAATAGTTGCGGTCGCTAGGCTTGGCGTCGTCAGGCAGCGCGCTTGTCGAGGGCAGTAGCAGCCTTGCGTCAGCCGGATCAGCTATACGGTTGCGGCTGGTGACGTGGTAGCCGCGCTCATCGATCTCGCCCTTGGCCCGTGAGCGAATTGCCAGCGTGCCGAGACCTGGAAAGACCGAAACCTGCTCGGCCGACTTCACGCTGTTGAGGGGAAGAACGACATCCCACTCCTTCAGGTCAGCAGTGATCCGGTCAGACACATAGTCTGCAAATAGCGAGCGATTGGCTGTGATCGGGCCAAGGTCAGGGTGGGAAGGCGGAAACCGGAACTTCTCGATCAGCTCAAGAACGTTCTGCCCGCTCACACGCATCCATGCCCTGTGAGCACAAAGATCTTTCACCACGTCAGCGTCGCTGACAGCGTCCGCGCCTGTGCGAGGCCCCAGGGCTGCAAGGAACTGGCCGACCTTGGCCATATTGTCCTCGTTCACCTCCGCGGCATTGAAGAGGACATGCCCCTCGATGTGCCGCTCGGAATAATCCTGGGCCAGCGTCAAGGCCCGGGCGGTGCGCATCTTATTGGCCGCAGTAATGCGCAGGGTGGTCGGGCTCTCGCGCACCTTCAGACCGAACTGCTCAGGCGTCTGGTCGGCGACCTTCATCCGCTTGATTTCGTCTCGGAGCTCTTCGGTCGCCTCCTCGATGAACTCGTAGTGCTCGAGCGACGACTGCGGCAGGTAGAGGCGGCAGAGATCTTCATAGCCGGGCCGGTAACCGAACCAGCGGGCCATCTGCATCAGGGTGTCTGAAGCGGCCGTGTTGCGCAGGATGTAGGAGATGATCAAGCCTTCGAGGGTGAGGCCGCGCGACAGGGCCAGTCCACCGATGGCGATGACATGCAGGCCTTCGCTGGCGTGCCGCGAGTAGTCGAGTTCCCCGCCCTTCATGTTGACAGTCCGGACCTCGATGGTCCGGACCGCTTCATGGAGGTGGGCGGTCAGGTCATCAAGCCTGAGGTCATCCGAAGCAAACTCGGCGTCAAAGACCCTCGCGAGCGCCTTCAGTTCACCGTCGCGCCACCCTGCAGCACCCGCGCCGGCGTTGACGACGATGGCTTTGCGGATCTTCTCTAACTGACTGTAGACAAGGCCAAACACGCGTTCCTGGATGTCATTGAACCGGCTGACATTGATCATCATCGAGGCGTGCTTTGATCCGTCGCCGTTGCGAACGCGGATGGCGCGCGCCAGAACAAAGGCTCTGACCGCATCAATGAGTGAAAGCGGCAGTTCGACGATCGGATCGCCACGCTTATGGCTCAGGGGGAGGATGTCCTCATAGTCATCCACCACGCGCACCATGCGGTCGCGCAGCCGTCCTGAAGGTGAGAACACAGCCTGCGCACCGACATAGTTGCTCGGCGCATCGAGCGCCTTGATGAAATGCCGCGGAAACAGATCGTCCCTCAACATCTCATCTTCTGTCTCGGGATCAATGAAGATGTTCGCAAATGGCGTCGCCGTATAACCGACATAACTCGACCTGTTGAACAGGGCGAGAATTTCGCGGATAGCCTTGTTGATCGCTGTAGTACCGCTAACCTCCTTGGAGGTATTGACCGACGCGTTGTCGGCTTCGTCATCAATCAGAAGCAGCGGATAGTCGATCCGTCCGCCCCTTGCCTGGTTGGAGATCCAGTCGCGCAGGTTCTCAAGCGTGCTCTTGTTCTTCTTAAGAACGAAGACGACTGGCTCGTTCAGAGTCGCGAAGCCCACGCCATAGCTGATCTGTTCCCGGTGGAAATCGCGATCCCGCGTTGTGCCGAAGGCGGGTTCCCGGAACCCTTCTGCGAAATTGACGATCGGCAAGCGCTCGACCGTACGGGCGCCGAAAAATGACTTGCGCCCGATGAACGCCTCATCGATCCGCTCCTGGGTTTGCGCACGCAGCGAGTTGGTGATACCCGCCAGCAGGATGATGACCTTGTACCCAGCGTCAGCAGCCTTGCAGATCAGCGATGAATAGTTCGTCGTCTTGCCCGACTGAACATGGCCCAGGACCATCCCCCGGCGCGCCCAGGGACCTGCATCAGCAGGATTGCCGCAGAAATCGAGGACCTCGGTAGTGTCACGGTCGAGCACGCCAACGACGTGTTCGGGAAGCTTGCCCGTCTCAAGATTGAACCGCTTGAGGCGCTCCCAGTACCAGAAATCGATGTCCTTTCGCTGGCGCACCCACGCGGTAAATCCGCTGGTGATGGCGTCACCCACGGTCTGCTGCACGGCATAGCTGGCGCGTAACATGCGCCCGATCTGGGCCAGAGCCTCCTCCGGGAGGTCGAACGGATTGAACCTCAGCGCCTCGTCAATAGCGTCAGCCGGCAGTGCGCCGCTGGATGCCAGAGCATCGGCATGGTCGCGGCTGATCCTTGTCCGGTAATAGGCAAGCTCGGCATTGAAGTCAGACAAGTTTCCAGCCCTTGTTCCTGAAATGGTCTTCGATAAGGGTCCAGCTGCTCGCAAAGGGCTCCTGGTCCTTCATGCGTCGCCCGACCTCCTTCATGTCGCCGACCTCGGCGAGGGTGGCGCCGGCCACTGTCTCGGCCAGCTCCAGAAGGCGTCGTGGGTCGGCTTCGGTCTGATGGATCCGGGAGATGTCTGCAGAAGCGTCCTGGGCGAAAGTCCCGACCGGGAACGCCTGCTCAACCAGCTTCAGGGCCGCGGAAATCCGCCCGGACTCATCGTCCTCGAGGATTGATGCAATGAGCGGGTGTTCGCGGTTCACGCTGTAGCGGATTTCGTTATGGCGGACGGTCCTCGACCAGACGGGGACAGTCCCCGGCCTATCCAGCCTTGCGCCCTTGTTGCGATAGACCCGTGCGGCTTGGCTGCGAAGCTTCTCTATGATCTGCGTCAGCCGTTTGCGCAGGGCTGCGGGAAGCTGGGCGTCTGACTTGTCGACTGTGATCTTCCAGACATCGTCAAGGGAGTTGGGGATATCGACCGAGATGTGCACCAGCTGCGAAAGCTCGCCAAACTTGGCCAGCCGGAACCAGGTGCCATGGATTATGAGCCGGTGATTTCTATAGAGATAAAAGCCTTGGTTTCTGAGGAAGCCCTCTTCGCCTCCGAGCCGATCGTGTTCTGAAAGCTTCAGCTTGGAATAGTGAGGCAACACAAAGGGGCTGATGCGGATAATGCTGCCATTCAGCGGAAGATCCTCCTTCTCCAGCGGCTGCGTGGCCGGATGGCTTCGGTAGAACGGGTCATAGGCCTCGAGAGGTAGACCATTGACGGAGATCGTCAGCTTTTTCGCACCGTCGAGGCCAGAGAGGAACTTGTGGAAAATCAGCTCGAGCCGCGATCGGGTGTATGCAACCAGACTATTGAACGCCTCTTCACCCAGCGTTGCGTTCTCTGACAGGCGATCGCACTTCTCCCAAAGGATCTCTGTGCCATCTCCCTTCGCCGGGAGACCGCGCGAAAGTGCAAAAGCCTCCTGCTCGTCATACACGACCATCCGCCAACTATCGATATCATCCAGATCCCACGTCGCAGCAGAAAGCCCGCCTTTCTGTCGCGAGATGACCGTGAGGCGGCGGCATTGCGAGAAAGATGCCGACTTCATCCCCCATCCGAAGCGTCCGAGGTCATCAGGTGCGCGCTCGGCTGAAGGGTTAGTGGATGCAGGACGCATTGCCGCTACTAGCTCGGCTGCGGACATTCCGTAGCCGTCATCGACGATGCTCAGGGTGGGCGCACCACCGTTGAAAAGGCAGGTGATGCTGACCTTGCGGGCAGCAGCCTTGATGCTGTTGTCGATCAGGTCGGCGACCGCGCCGGGGAGGTCGTAGTTGCCGAAACTCCGCGCACTGGTCATCAGCGCCGCCGCGTTCGGCGGATTCTCTTGGTACTTCAAACACCCCCCCCCTCGCCGGTCACAACTTACGGCCAAGCAAACCTAAGCACTAAACCCATGTGCGCAACTGCTTTGCGCTCTGTTCATTGTCGGCACCTGTACCGCCAGCTCCCTGCTCCCCCACGGTCAATGACAAGCGTCACGATCTCCGCAGACTCCTCACACCAAACGATCGCCAGATTGGCGAGCTTGTCGGGATTTGATCTGAGCGAATCCAGGATCACAGGGTCGCGGAGTGATTTGCGGCTCACCCTAAGCAGGGTGCAACCACCGCCGGCGGGCACCTCCACATCCGCATTGCTGATGAAATCGGCGATCATCTGATGGGTGATGCCGCGCTGGTTGGCGCGGATCGCTGCATGGCGAGAAAGTGCGTACATCGGCTGCCTCCCGACAGACAGAAGGCGCTCTCGCTACGTCAGATGCGGACGCAACATAGCGAAAACCGGGAGCCGGCGCTCCACTGCCACCCCTGCGCGAATCTGTTAGCTCTGCGGCATGATGGGCATCTCGACACTCCACCAGCTCCTCGAGCGCCTCCGCAGCGAGGGTGTTCGCACAGCCTACGTGAAGCACCTCGCGCCAAGGCAAGACAACGAAAAGAACCAGATTCTTCTGGCAGGCGCCCTTTCGGGCGTCACAAACCTCTTCCCTGCGAGGATTGTGGCGGGCGCGGCCAGCTCAAGCCTGATGAAGCGCAGATCGGCGGCCGGTCAGCCGAAGCTGGAAGCTCTGATCAATTTCGCGTGGCTGGACCAGTGCGGTCGGCGCCATGCAGCGCCAAATACGCGGATTATCGACTACTTCCAGTATCCCGAGGTCCGGCTGTCCGGATTTTTGAGGGACTGTGACGGGGCCCCTGACGCCCTTCGGCGAACGAGGCAGGCAGAGTATGGGCAGCGCATTCTGGTCATGGGCGTGGCGGCCGACGGTGTCGTTGTAGGCCTTGTCCTCACCGCCTTGCACGACCCCCTGGTCGCGAAGTTCCCGGAGCTTCCGCGCGTTTCGACAAAGGCGTTGCTTCGCGTCCTTGTGGTTGACGGCGAGATCGGGATTGAGCCGGCGGAGCTGCTGCGCCGCGAAATGACTGCGATCATCCAGGGCGGCTGGCACAGTTCCAGGATCAACCGCGCGGGAGTTATCCATGAGTTCAGGGGCGCGCAGGGAGGGGGTTATACGCTGGAGGCACTGCTGGGCGTCGCAGCAAACGGTGACAAGAAGCCTGATCGCCATGGCTTTGAGATAAAGAGCTACTCCGGATCCCGGATCAGCCTGATGACCCCGACCCCCGATCTTGGTTTCCAAGGAAAGCACGAGTTCAGGGCGTTCATGGAACGCTACGGACGCCCTGGGGAAGGAGATCCGGGCACGCGAAGATTTGTCGGCCTCTTCCGGTGTGGCGCGCCTAACGCCAAGACGGGCTACATGCTGCGGCTCGCGGGCTACGATCCGGCGACCGACGGGTTCGCGGAGCCCGGGGACGTCGCTGTGGAACTTGTCGATCCCGCTTCAGGCGAGCTCGTTGCGGGCTGGTCCCTTGAAAAGCTGGCCAACTGCTGGAACGCCAAGCACGCCAACGCCCTCTACATTGCTTTTGAGGCCCAGGACAGCGGGAGCGGCCTCAAGGAATACCGGTACGCTTCCAGGTGGGCCCAAGGAAGGGGGACAGATGTCTTTAGGCTTCTGCGGGCGATACACTCCGGGATTGTCTTCTATGATCCGGCCGACACGATCTACAGCGACGGCAGGCCAAAGGTCCGCTCCCAGTGGCGGATCAACGCAAAAGACCTGCCTGCTGCGATGCGCGTCCTCTACGCCGAGTCTTCGATCATCACCGTCTGAGATCCGCCGATGGAAGCCCAGGGCTGCTCTCCCTCGAGGAAGGCGGCGCATTCGGCAAGCACCTCGCCGAGCGCGCGCCTTGCCGGCCCCTTCAGGGTGCACTCCCAGACATCCAGTACGCGCCATCCTGCGTCCAGAAGACAGCGGCGGTTTTTCTGGTCGCGCTGGATGTTGCCGCAGATCTTGTCCTGCCAGAACTGCGGACGCGTGGAGGGCCAGCGGAACAGCCCGCACCTGTGTCCGTGCCAGAAGCAGCCGTTGACAAGGATGACCGCCCGCCTCCCCGGAAAGACCATGTCAGGTCGGCCAGGTAGCTTGCGCGCATGAAGCCTGTACCTGTAGCCAAGGGCGTGCAGCCCTCTGCGGACCAGCAACTCTGGACTGGTGTCTTTCGAGCCGATGCCGGACATCATCCGGCTGCGAACCTCTGCAGTTACGACATCAGCCAACGGCCGCCCGCTTGGTCACTGCGCCGGCGCGGTCACGCTCCAGCGCCTCCATAAGCTTGGGTTCCATATAGCGGGCAATCGCTTCGATCACCGGCACGACCACCGCATTGCCGAACTGGCGGTAGGCTTGCGTATCGGAGACGGGAATTTTCCATTCACGACAGCCGTGCTCGAAACCCATGAGACGCGCGCATTCTGTCGGCGTCAGCCGTCGCGGGCGAGGCTCGCCAGCCACGAGGATCTCCGAGCCGTCCTTGTGGTAGCGCGCAGAAAGGGTCCGGGTGACGCCGTTATCTCCGAATATACTGTAGCCAAAACCATTTCCCGCCTTCTCATGCTTGGCACGATAGGCTTGGAGGTAATCCCATAGCTTGGGTGTAAGGGTATATTTCGAGTCTACTTCGTTGTGGGACTGCAAGATTGAGCCCAGCCGCGGCCAGTCCTGCGCTGGCGGAAGCATGCGATCAAAATCACTGAACGAGAAACCTACGTTCTCCCGAAAGCCCACAATAAAGATGCGCTCCCGCTTCTGCGGCACCCATGGCTCGGAACTAATGATCCGGAAATCAATCGTGTATCCGAGCTCCTGCTCGAGCGTATCGCGGATAACCCTGAAGGTGTTCCCGCTATCGTGTCGCTGCAGGTGCTTCACGTTCTCGAGCATGAATGCAGGGGGCCTGTGATGACGGAGTATGTCGCGAATATAAAAAAAGAGGTTCCCCTGTTTCGCGTCATCAAACCCGTGGGCGCGCCCAAGCGAGTTCTTTTTGGAGACGCCGGCCAGTGAGAAGGGCTGGCACGGAAAGCCAGCCAACAGAACATCGTGTTCAGGGATTAGCTCAGGCCGCTCCCCGAACGGCCGGATATCGCCGACCAGCTGGTGATCGTCGCCGTCAATAAAATTGGCCTTGTAGGTAGCGTTAGACCAGCGATCCCATTCGCTAGTGAACACACATCGACCACCGATGGCCTCAAATCCCAGCCGGATACCACCGATGCCCGCGAAAAGGTCGATGAAACGGAACTTTGCCGGTGGCCGCGCCGCAAGGCGCGCGCTGGCAAGCTGAGTCACCCGATCCAAAACGAGTTTAGGCACAGGCGCTTCGCCATCAGCGTAGCGACGCACCTGTTTCCACGAATAGCCCAGTTCATGTTCGACGCTGTCTGCGCCCAAGCCTGACTGGTGAAGGAGTGCAGCAAAGCTAGTTTCAGCGCTCATGTTTACACTCCGTGTGGCCCCAGCGGCGGGAATCCTGTGGACGTGATGGCATGATTTGACCCGGGACCGCAAGCGCGCATGTTCTTTTAATGTTCTGGGCGCCCCCGGTGATGCGACGAGGCGGGTGAGGGCTACCTACCACGCCCGCGTGCAGGCTATTGGCTCGATCAGGTAATGCGAGCAAATCTGCTCAGATAGGCGGTTGAAGCGGCGGGCCTTGTCTGTGAACACCGTCTCCACGGCGGTCTTCACGTTGTCGTAGATACCCCGGCGTGTCACCGTCGAGCGCTTGGAAGGCACCGGCGTGAACGTCGAACACCATTTCCCGGGTCTCGGCGAATTGGCCCGGATGTGAAAGTGTCGGCTATGGTAGAAGCGCACGTGGACGACCTTCACCGTTAAGGGCTTGCCGCCGTTCTCGACTTGCTCGTGGCTCGAGTCGAACTGACAGGCGTCGTCTCGCGCGAAGCTCAACGGCCCTAAGGCCTCGACTGGAGAGCTCACGCCCCGGCGCTGGACTGACCCGCGCCCCGCGTAGTGCCGTACCGCGGCCATGGCCCTCCTGGCTCAGCAGATCGGTGATCCGCATTAGCATCAGCCGACCTTGCAGGCGCCGGACGCATTGGCCTCCAGTAAAGCTTCCAGCCGCGCAAGAAACCGCCTCAGCGTCGGATACGGCTGCTAGCGCCCACGTTTTCCAGTGCCGTATTCCCCGAACCCAGGATCTTGCGCACCGTGTTGCGCGCCAGGCCCATCTCCCGCGCGATCGTCTTCTCGCCCTCGCCCCGCGCGAAGTGCTCGCGCCGGATCTTCGCCCCCGCCCCCACTACTAACATCCCAGTCTCGATCTGCGGTTACACAAGCCGCCGTTCTGGCCATCAAAGCCTCAGGACAGGGGATTATTCCTGGATGCCGATATCCCCGAGTTGGGGCTCACTTTTCCAAGCTGAAGCACAGCAACAATGGCCGACGCAGCACAAAAGTAAGCGTCCGGCCGCTGCACATCCGTCAGGTGTTGACGTGATTTCCGCCGGGATCTTGTCAGGTGGTGGCTGCGT